>Ga0163152_10003119_pt1 | contig 22040 bp, 16 predicted proteins | sample OliLakLV19MP8IB2_FD_148635 | JGI IMG/M metagenome (GOLD analysis project Ga0163152, IMG submission 148635) | Freshwater microbial mat bacterial communities from Lake Vanda, McMurdo Dry Valleys, Antarctica - Oligotrophic Lake LV.19.MP8.IB-2 | ecosystem: Environmental > Aquatic > Freshwater >...
CTCCCGCTCCGGCGGCCCTGACCCCCGGCACCGCCCCTGAACTCCTGCCCCGGCTTGTAGTCGGCACCAAGGTCGTCGTAGCGCTTGCGACGCGCCGGCTCCTTCAGGACCTCGTACGCCTCCTGCACTTCCTGGAAACGCTTCTGCGCATCGCCGTCCTTATTCACATCCGGGTGATACTTCCGCGCAAGAACGCGGTACGCGCGCTGGACCTCCTCGGGAGTAGCGTCCCGCTTGACCTCCAAAACCTTGTAGTAGTCCACGAACCGTGCGGGCATGATCGATGTGCGTCCGGAAGCCCCAGCCTCTCCATCCTACGGACGCTGACTCGCCCGCGCCCCCGACGGGAAACGCTTTTGAGGCCGCTTCAGCGGCGGTCAATGTCCGCCAACGACAACTGAAGTGAGAGGTGTCTTCGGCACAGCCCGTTTCAACGGGCTTCTCCTAAGCCCGGCTTCAGCCACTCGACTCGACGCTCGGTTCTCGGCGCTGCTCGCCAGCACCAAACCAGCAGCAGCGCGGGTTTCCATACGAGTCCGCATCCGTCGGTAGACGCACGCGATCAGTCCGTCACGGCCCGACGAACACGTCGTCCGCGCCCTCGGGACTTTCAGTGCCTCGCAGCGGGTCCGCAGCGCGGGGGCGCGTCAACTCCCGGATGATCTGCTCCACACGACGCGGCAGCCAGATGTTGTCGCCGCTTTGCAGCACGGGGGAGCGCAGCCACTCGACCGAGCCGTCGTTGTACAGCGCGGCCTGACCCCTGCCGCCGTGGTTTGGAGAGTTCTCGACAGGGTCGATCGGGCGTCCCTTGACCGCCCGCAGAATCACCGGCGAGCGATCGACGATGACGATCGTGCGCATCCCGTTCCAGTTCGGTCGCTCCGCGGCGAAGAGGTTCTGATAACTGTACGAGACTTCCTCGATGCAGCCCCAGTCCCTGGAATCCTCGGGACAGTCGGCGGCGATGGCGCGTGCGTTCCCGGCGCAGGCCAGGTCCGCTAGACGCGCGTTGCCCGTGCGGGCAAGCATGTACAGGTTCGCGGCGTTGGACTGCTCCTCCCCTTTGCCCACGCCCCACCACAGACGCCCGGCGGGCGAGGGGGTCGCCATCGGCAGGGCATCCTTGTTCGAGTTGGCGTACAGCCCGAAGCCAAGGCCCGCGGCCGACATGTTCGTCTGGCAGTCCATCCGGCGCGAGTAGCCCTGGACGCCGTTGGCGATTGGAGCAAGGACGCCGAATCCGATCAGGAGCATCGCCGCGGCGGTGACAAGGTCGCCGATGCGGAACCTCGGACGCCAGCCCATGCCCTGCGACTGCGCGCTGCCTGATGCGACCTCGAATCGGGCCTCGTCACGCTCGATGGCTGACTGGATGCCGCCGAGCGTGCGTGCGACAAGCGTGTCGCGATCCGCGCTGCTCGGGGCCGGTCCGTCGAGCGCGCTTAGAAGGGCAAGTTGCCTCGCCGCACGCGCCCGCAGAGAAGTTGGGACACGCCCGACATCCAGTCCGGCCTCGATCAGCGCCTCAAGCGCATCGTCATCGCCGGGGGACAAGTCGCCGTCCACGAACGATCCGCCCGCGGCATTGGCGGTGCGAGTCCGTTCGGCGCTCAGAACCCGTGCGAGGGTGAGTTCGATCGTCAGTTCTCGACCTTCGGCGATGAGATCATCGGGCAGGGCGAGCATTCCCACCAGCGACCGCAGTTTCGTGGCCTCGAGGGAGTTTGGAGCGGTGCCGGAAACTTCCCCGAATCCATTCCCAAAGAGAGCATCGACGGCGGCCCCGTCGTGTTCGGAGAGTCGCGTGCCATCACGATCGTGACGGAACGAATTACCGGACGAAGAAAAAATCGGGGTGCTCATGCTTCCTGCGATCCTCTGGACACTTCCTGCCATTTGCGGGCGAAGGAAGCAACCGCTGAATGGAGCCTCGACTTGACCGTCCCCAAAGGGATCTTGAGCGACTCGGCGATCTGGTTGTACGACATTCGCTGGAAGTACGCCAGCAGTAGAATTTCTCGGAGCGACCAGGGCATCTGGTCGATCGCCTGCTGAACGAGTTGGCTCTGTTCCCGGCTGTCCATCGCCGAATCGGGCGAGGGGACATCGATCTCCATCAGGTCCACAAACGTCCGGGCACCGTCGCCGTTGGCGCTGTCGCCGCCCGCTCCGGGCCCGCCGATCGGCGCTGACAGATCCAGCGCCTTCCGGCGTGCGCTTCTACGCAGGGCGTCCCGCCCCTTGTTCGCGGCGATCGTAAAAAGCCACGGTTTGAACCGGCGGGTCACATCGAACGCTTCGGCCGATAAGTGAACCTGCAGGAACGCCTCCTGAAAGGCATCCTCGGCCAAGGCCCGGTTCCCGCACAGCCGTATCAGGAACCTGAGCAGGTCATCGTGGTGGCGGCGTACGAGGGTCTCGAACGCCGGGGGTTCGCCCGAGCGATAGGCCTGGACGAGTTCCTCATCGCTCCGTTCTTCTAAACGCTTGGCCGGCATAGGTTTGCTGCGCAAGTGAGAGGGAATGGCCCGCCGCCGCGATCCCGTGATGGTCTATCCGTGTCCGAACAGTTCTCGGGCGTGGTTTGCGAGTGGTGAGGGGGCGGGCGTCCGAAAGAGAGCGTCAAGTGTACGGCACGATCGATCCCCCAGTTGGGAGGGAGCCGCGTGCCAGCGGTGGGGTGGGTCGCGCGAACCGCCGCCTGCACCTGCGAGGGGAGATTGGTTTCTCGGTGAGCATTTGCTAGCATGTCCCCCTGCGTGGGCGAGGCGCGGCGCGGCCGCGATGCCAACGCAGCAGCCGGTCGGGCGAAGGGAGTCCATGGGCGTTCCGCTGAGTCAGATGTGGACGGTCGCGACGTACGTCCTGGGGCAGAAACTCCGCGGCGTCAAGCGCTACCCACTGGTGCTGATGCTCGAGCCACTCTTCCGCTGCAACCTCGCCTGCGCAGGGTGCGGCAAGATCCAGTATCCCGCGCACATTCTCAAGCGCAACCTCACCCCCGAGCAATGCTTCAAGGCTGTGGAGGAGTGCGGAGCGCCGATGGTCTCGATCCCCGGAGGCGAGCCGCTGCTGCACCCGCAGATCAAGGAGATCGTCGAGGGCCTCGTTGCGAGGAAGAAGTACATCTATCTCTGCACCAACGCCCTGCTCCTGAAGCAGAAACTCGAAGACGGGACATTCAAGCCCAGCAAGTACCTGACCTTTAGCGTGCATATGGACGGGCAGGAAGAGCACCACGACTTCGCCGTCTGCCGCGAGGGCACGTTCGTCACCGCGCGCGAGGGGATCCGCCTCGCCGTCGAGATGGGCTTCCGTGTCACCACCAACACCACGCTCTTTGACGGCGCGGACCCCGCGTCGGTCCGCAACTTCTTCGACGAGATGATGGACCTGGGCGTCGAGGGCATGATGGTCTCGCCCGGCTACGCCTACCCCAAAGCGCCCGACCAGAAGACGTTTCTCCGCGAGCGGACCAAGACCCGCGAGTTCTTCCGGATGCTCCTGTCCAACCGCAAGAAGCGGTGGAAGTTCAACCAGTCGCCGCTGTTCCTCGAGTTCCTGATGGGCGCGAACGCGCGCGAGTACGAGTGCCTGCCCTGGGGCAACCCGACTTTCAACATCTTCGGCTGGCAGAAGCCCTGCTACCTCTTGCAGGACGGCTACGTCGAGACTTTCAAGGAACTCATCGAGGACACCGAGTGGGAGCGCTACGGGCGCGCCAGTGGCAACCGCGCCTGCCAGCAGTGCATGGTCCACTGCGGCTATGAGCCCTCCGCGGTTGACCACACCTTCGGCTCTCTTGGCGGCATGTTCGGAACGATCCGCGCCATGCTGTCTCCCGGCTACGCCGATGCGGCCGCGGCGGAGCAACTCGCCATCGAGTCCGCCAAGCCCCACGGCCCCTTCGTGCAACTCGGCCTCACCGTTGAGGGCAAGCCTGTGGCGCAGCGAGAAGCCGTCGGGGTGTGATGTCGTAGTGGTGTTCAACGTGCGTCAGGCTTATACGAACGAACAACGAACGCATCCAAGGCCATTATCGGTCTTACGCACCTAGCATTCGCGACTGTCGGTAAAATCCCGGTCAATCGGGCCGCTTGTGCGCACCCGCTCGACCGCACCCACACGGAGATCTCAGAATGTCCACGACCCCCGCCCGTTTCCTGCTCGCCGCCGGAGCCGCGATCGCGCTCTGCCTGCCCGCCCTGGCACAGAACACCGTTGCGCCCACCAAGGTCGAGCCCAAGGCCGCGCAGCCCGAGAAGGCGGCCCCCACCCTTAAGGCCGGCGATCTGGCACCTGCCCTCTCGGTCGAGAACTGGGTCAAAGGCGACGCCGTCACCGGCTTTGAGAAAGGCCGAGTCTATGTTGTCGAGTTCTGGGCGACGTGGTGCGGGCCGTGCATCGCCAGCATCCCGCACCTGACCGAGATCCAGAAGACCCACAAGGGCAAGGTGCAGATCATCGGCGTCTCCGGCTCCGACAAGGACCTCGCGACCGTCGAGAAGTTCGTCAAGGAGAAGGGCGACAAGATGGGCTACACCGTCGCGTACGACGGGGACAAGTCCATGAGCAACACTTGGATGAAGCCCGCCGGCAAGAACGGCATCCCCTGCTCGTTCATCGTCGATCGCGAGAGCAAGATCGCCTGGATCGGGCACCCCGCCGCGGGCCTCGACACCGTTCTCGACAAGGTCGTTGCCGGCACCTTCAACGCCACCGCCTGGGCCGCGACCGAGACCAAGGCCAACGACCTCCGCAAGAAGGCCTACGAGGCCGGTGAGGCCGAGGACTACGCCGCCGCTGGCAAGGCGCTGGATGAACTCGCCGCGATCGACCAGTCCTTTGCCGCCGATGCGGGCATGATGAAGTTCCGCATGATGCTCCTGAAGAAGAAGGACTACGAGGCTGCCTCCGCCACGGCGAGCACGCTCCTGGCCGGGCCGGTGAAGAACAACGCCGAATCGCTGAACGAGATCGCGTGGACGATCCTCGACGCCCCCGGCGTCGAGAAGCGCGACACCGACCTCGCGCTCAAAATCGCGCTCCGCGCAGTCGAGATCGAGAAGGGTGAGAACGGCATGATCCTCGACACCCTCGCCCGGGCCTATTGGGAGAAGGGCGACAAGGCCAAGGCGATCGAGACGCAGCGCAAGGCCGTCGAGAAGGCCGGCAGCCCCGACCTCAAGACCGAACTCGAAGCCACCCTCGCCAAGTACGAAGGCAAATAAGTCCTCCGTCCGCGATCCCGCAGCACAACTCTGTATAACGTACAACGCCCGCGCCCTTTGGCTCGGGCGTTGTTCATTTTCCGGCTGGAATGGAGCCGTCCGGTTGCGGCTCGGTCGCCCCGTTCGCCGCCCGTAGAGCCGCGCGCATCTTTGCCACACCCTCGGGCGAGAACGCGTGCCCCATCCCCTCAACAACTACCACCTCGGCATCGGACCCAAGCGCCCGGAGCGACGCCCCGAGGCGTCGTGCCGCCCCTTCCAGAAAGAAGTTGTCCTGCTCTCCGGCATAGACGTGAAGTTTTCCCGCCAGCTGCTCCGCGAGTCCGTCGGCTCCCTCTTTCCCTCGCCAGCCACGTTCGATCACCAGCCGGATGTCATAAGGCTCCCACGCCTTGGCCGTTGCCGCGTCCACCGCGCCGGTGTCACGATCAAACAGCGGGCGCGGCTGGCCATCGGCCCCGCGCGGGCCGAAGACCGCCTCGAACGAGCCGATCTGCCCGCCTCGCCCCAGCACCTGCTCCATCCCGCAGAAATCGTCGTACCAGATCATGGTCTGCCCGCCGTTCCGCGCCAGCGGCCTGCGCGCCCCGGCATCGTCCGTGTACATGTTCGCGCCCTGCGCGTAGAGGTCGATGCGCTGGAAGTCGCGGAAGTCAACGGGGTCGGGCACATGCGACCAGCACGCCGCGAACTGCTCGGGATATTTGACCGTCAGCCACAAGCTCGACCACCCCCCCGACGAGATTCCCGAGACGTGGCGCGTCACCGGCCCGCCCGTACGGAACCGGCGGTCCACCTCTGGCAGGAGTTCCTCGATGAGCATCTTCCCCCACGGCCCGTTGTTGGCGGAATCAGCAAAGACGCTGTGCCCTGTGCCGCAGGTAGGGTCCGGGCAGATGAGCACGCAGTCGTGGATCTTCCCGTCCTTGTCGGCCACAACGCGCGACAAGGGCCGGATGTCGCGGTGCGTGCCGCCGAAGCCGGAGATCATCACCACACTCGGCCACCGGCGCTCCGGCTCATCGGCCCATCCCGAGGGCAGGCAGACCGAAGCGCGGACGCGGTAGTCGCGCCCGTGAAACGCCGAGAGCAGTTCGGAGCGCACCTCCACGAGCCGCACATCCTCCGATTCCGTGAACGCGTCCTGGCCGACCTGCTCGGTCAGCCGAAGTTCGATCGCGCTGCCGTCCGCCGCTGCTCCCGGGTCGAACCGCACCTCAACGGGCTTGCTGTAGAGGTCCCCCGGCCCCTGACCCGGCGATGGATGGTCCACTGCGCGCCGAACCACCGCCTGCGCCCAGTATGTGCCGGGCTTGATCGCCGCGAACGGGAGGGGGAAGGACATCACGGTGCCGCCGACCTCGATCGGCGCGCCCGGCACTATGCCCGAGACGTCGAGCGCCAAGGTTTGAGCGGGCGCGAACCAGTTGGTCATCTGCTGGCGGGGTTCCGGGCGAGCAGCGCGCCCCAGGACAACATACACCCGCCCGGAGTACGGCACTCTTTGCAGGTGCTCGTCCATCACCAATCTGAACTTCGCGCCCGCCGGAGGGAGTGCCGGGGCGATGTGAGCGCCGTCCTGGCTGAGCGCAGAGACCGGGAGCACGGCGATGATCGCGACGAGTAATGCGAGTACGCGAAGCATGGGGGTCTCCCGGCAGGTCGGTCAAGGGGATGAAGTCATGCGGATTCGGTGACCCCTCCGCGTCCGCGAGAAGACTATCACCGCACCGGGGGCAGAGAACACGGAGGCACTTACTGGTCCATGTACTGCCGTGATCGCCGGAATCTGCCGACGAGTGCGCGCGAAAAAGGCCCCGGCAGCAAGGCCGGGGCCCTTCGGAGGCAACCTCTCGCGAGACGCTTGTCGCTCGTTACGGGCAGCCCGTGAACCACGCGCTCAGGAACAGGAAGATGTCCTGCACATCCGCCGTGCTGTTGTCGTTGAGGTCGACTGCGCAGGTGCCGTCCCCACCGACGGGCAGGCCGCCCGGCTCCGTCTCGGGGTGCTTCTGGGTCGCCACAAGGAAGGCGAAGTCCGCGCCCACGGATTGCCAGTCAGGGATCTGCCGGCCCGGTGCGATCTCCTTGCCGGAGTCAATCTTCACGATGTTCCCTTCCGTGCAGGGCTCACACGGCCGCCCGACGTGCGCGAAGTACGCTCGCTCGGCCGAGGAGAAGGTGTCACGCACCGAGATCGACGCCCAGAAGTTTCCGCCCGGCTCGAGCACAAGCGGATTCGGCCAGTCGCAGAAGATCACCTTGTAGGCTCGCACGTTCGTGGTCCCGACCCGCAGTCCCGTGAAGCCAAGGTCGATCACCTGGTCCGCGACGCGCTGGTAATACGGCGTACCTCCCGGGAGCGCGAAGTCCGGCTCGCGGCAGTCATTCTCGTAGATCTCAAGGTGCGCCTCGAAACTGATGCAGTTGGTGTAGATGTAAGCCTCAAGGTAGCACACCGTCTCCGTGTCGCACGTCTTGATCTGGAACTGGTCGGCAGCGCGCGAGTTGCGCGGAGTCAGCGTGGACTTCTCGGAGCGGGTGCCGAAGACCGTGTGCGGCGGCTCAGGAGTCGGGTCATCGGCACCGCCGAAGTCGGGCGTGCCGTTGTTCCAGATGATCGGGCACGACTCCCCGATAATGCAGAACTCAAGGTCCGCGCAGGGGTGACAGCAGCCGTCAAAGTTCTGCCACTCCCCCTCGCCCTCCATGAACACGGGCCTCATGCCCATCACCGTCGGGATGGGTGGGTTGCCCGGCTCGCCGACGGTCGCCCAGAACGCCTCGAACTCGTCATCGAACACGGGCGCGATCGCGACAAGCGATGCCCAGTACGAGCCGCCCTTGAGCCAGAAGCAGTCGAGGAAGAACTGGAACTGGTAGAGCGCAAAGCCGTCGGGCACCGCCTGGATGAACGCCGCGCACTCGGAATCAAACTCCTCGATCAACTCGCCGGGCGAGCCGTCGCAGTCCTTGTAGATCCGGAGTTTGGCCCGCAGGGACAGCAGCGGGTTGCTCTGCTTGACGAGCATCTGGCCGGTGAACGTCGTGATCCGGTGCATGCTCGATTCGCACAGGTAGAAGTCGTCGGCGGACTTGATGACCGGGCCGTCGGTCGAGGTCCGGTCGAACGACCACTCGCCGTTGACCTGGTCCCAATCGCCCGTGGTCCAGAGCGAGTACACCTCCTGAACCTCATCGGAGTTGTCCTTGCACGGGCACTCGATCTCGCAGCACTCGCCCGTCGCGGCCAGGCAGATCGGCTCTGAGTACACCGCGTCGCATTTCTCGCTGGTCTCCGGGCATGTTGGACCCGAGAGGTCCGAGTAGTTGACGCGGACGCGGTAGCAACTCGCGTCGTCCACCGGGTCGAAAGACAGAATCTCGAGGCACGAGGCCGTCTCACCGGGAATATCGACCCAAGCGCCGATCACCGGCTCCGTCTGCTCCTGCCACTGGTAGCAAAGCGGCCCGTCGCTCGCCTCGATATCGCAGCACAGCAGGATCCGCGAGCCGGGGCAGTACAGGCAGTTGCCAAGCGCGTCCATCAGGCCCGAGTCGCACTCGAGTTCGCACGCGATGAGTTGCGGACGCACGTCCAGGCAGCCGCAGTCGGAGGCTACCCACGGGCACTTGTCGAGGTCATTCGGCGTGCAGACCCGGATTCGGAAGAAGTAGCACTGCTCATCCCCCGCTTGCGCGGAAGGCACGCAGTGCTCGAAGGTCAGCGGGCTGCCAGCCGACCAGGTGCCGCTGGCGACGATCTCGCCATCGCCCGCGGTCTCGCACGTCGGCTTGCGGCGCCACTCCCAGCACAGGCCGGTCGTGCCCGCATAGGTGACGGTCGCATCGAAGCATTGCGGCGATCCCTCGCACACCGCCGCGTCAACCGGGTTGACCGTGAACACCGGCTGCGGCCGAACCGTGAGCGAGCAGTTCGCCGAACGCGCCACGCATGTATCCTCAACGCAGTACGCCTTGACGTAGTAGTTTCCCGCCAAAGCGTTGGCCTGGGCCGCGCTCAGGCCGTCAAGGTCCCAGACGATGCACGTCGAGTACTGGTTGCCGCCCAGGGGAAGCGTCGTGATCGTCACGCCCGCAAGGCTTCCCGTCGTGACCACGATGTCGTCAGCCTCGGAGTTCTGGTTGCCCAGGTTCTTGTACCACGTCACAACCGGGACGCACCCCGCCGGCGCAATGACGGTGTAGCAGCAGTCCTGCACCCCACCGATGCCCGCCGAACCCCCGCCGCAGACCGTGGCGCTGCCGCCGCCGGTGATGGCCGGCGGGCAATAGACCGTGAGTTGCGCGCAGGTGCTGGTGTTCTCTGTGCATTCAGAGCCCGGATCGCCGTCGCACAGGCTCACGACGACGTAGTAAAACCCGTTGTCGTCCTGTGATCCTGCGGGGTCGCCCGGGCACTGCGCGCGGGCCGGCAGGAACCGCAGAGTGCTGTTGGTCTGCCCGGGGATCAGCGTGCCGCCGCTCCCGACTCCGTCGCACGCGGTCGCGCGTCGGTACCACTGATAGCAGAGATCGCCAGACCCTGAGGCCGTGACGCTGATCACCACCGGCGTGCCGTCGCACACCGATGCGCCGGCGGGTTGGCTGGTGATCATCGGCGGCGAGCCGACGGTGATGCATGTACACGCCGCAACCTCGGCGACGCAGTTGCCATTGAGTTCAAACTCCGGGGGCGGCGGCTGCGTGTCGCCGCAGGACTGCCTGCGCGCCACCGCGTAGAAGCAGCCGGAGTTGGCAGCGGTCGCGTTGTTGATGCACAGAATGTCACCGGTCACCACCGAGATGTTCGGGAACGAGGCTGACGGTAGTTGCACATCGCCTGAGCCGGGGATTGTGGCCGGCGGGCAGGGCTGAGCGTTGTTATTGCGGCGGTACCACGTCACCGTGAACTCGCCCGGGCAGGTTGAGGTCAGGTTCGCGTCGATAAAGACGTCGTCGCCGATGCAGTAGGTGCAGCCCTCGTTCTCAACCAATCCGGTCGTGGTCGCACAATCGAGCACGGCCGGATCGCCCGTCCCGCGGCTCAGGCACGCCAGTTCGAGCGCTGCGGTGATCGAGGTGGTCGTCTCGTCCGCGCCCATGTCCGACTGGCACTCCGACGGCCGCAGTGTCTGTGAGACCGCGGGCGAGTCCGTGATCAGTGGGTTGCCGTCGCGATCCGAGAAGCCATCGGTCGGCGACGTGTCATCGGTCGCGGCGTTGTCGTCGTAATCGCCGCGGCAGTGCCCGCTCAGTTGCGAGCACGGCTCAAAGAACTCCGACAGCAGCGAGTTCCACTGGCTCGTCACATCGGTCACGCCTGCGAAGAAGTCGTCCGACTCCATGTCGAGGGCGCGATCGATCGCGGGCGAGCACGCCAGCAGGTGGACATTGCCGCCGACGGCATCCGTCAGCAGGGGGTTGCAGTTGATGTTGCCGCCAAAGCCCGCCAGCGCATTGAATGCGGCGATGTTCGCGATCTCCACATCGGAGAAGCGCACCCGTACCTGGGGAGGCAGCGGGAGCAGGAAGGCCTGGTCTGAGATTGGGTTGGCCCACAGGTCACCGACGATCGAGTTGCGGATGATCACCGGATCAGAGGACTTGGTTGAGAACTGGATGGCTCTACCTGTCCCGCGGATGTCGGCGATCGTGGAATGAATGATCGCCGACCCTGCTCCGCTGTTGAAGATGCCGGCACCCAGAGGCGCGCTGTTCCCCGTGAACGAGCAGTTGTAGACGACCGGACGCCCGCCGCCCAGAAAGAGCGCACCACCCTGACCTCCCACGGCTGTCGCGGTGTTCAACCGGAGAATGCAGTCGTCAAACGCTACATCAGCATTATTGTCGACATACACGCCGCCGCCGGAAGGGGACGTGTTCGACTGGATCGTGCATTGGCGGAACAAACTGCGCTGCGAGCCGGTCATCCGTGCGGCGCCGCCGAAGTTGGCCCCCGTGTTATTGAAGAAGAACGAGTTCACGATCTCCATGTTGGTCTGCTCGCTCAGGATGGCACCGCCATCGGCCTGAGTCGTCGAGTTCGCCTCTCCCGCGCCGGGGCCGCCAAACGTGCAGGCGAACATGGTGACAAGGCCGGACTGCTCGCCCTGGAAGGCACCGCCGCCCGTCTCACTGCCGCCGACGATCGGCGACTGTGCTTGATTGCCCCTGAAGACGACATTGGTCAGCGTGCGGGTGCCCGGGCCGCCAACAAACATCCCACCGCCCTCGCCGGCGATGTTGTTGGTGAATGTCGTGGTGATAGTCGGACCAGTGGCGGAGCGCATGAACACGGGAGCCGAGGCGTTCCCGCCGCCACTCTGGCGTGGCTCGGCCCAGAATCCGCCGCCAAGGCCGTTTGCGGGCGGAAGGGTCGCGCCAGCGCGATTCGTAGTGAACGTGCATCCGAGGACCACCGCGATGTCGCTCGACGCAACACCGCCGCCACGCTGCAACGCCTGGTTGCCCGTGAACGTGCAGCGCGTGAGCCGGAAGAAGGCGTTCGCTTCGACAGGCGGGTTTGACGTTGCGGAGGAGCGATTGCCGTCCTCAAACCGGATCGCACCGCCATCGGCGTTCGCGAAGTTATTGTTGAACGCGCAGTTGGTCGCCTCGAATCGGCTCGGGGCACCCGTGCCCGAGGATGTCGATTCCACGAACACCGCGCCGCCCGATCTGTTCGTGCCCGTGTCCGCGCGCCCATCCTGGAGTGTCAGGTTCGTCAGCGTGAGCGTTCCGCCGTTCTCGACAAAGAAGAAGCGAAACTTCGGCGCGGCATCGGGCGAGACCCGGATCAGCGAATCGCCTGTCAGCGTGCTCCGCCCGATCACGTTCAGGACATTCCCCGCCGCGACCTTCTCGAACGCCGCCACGTCAGTGCCGAACTCGTCGGCGTTCAGGATCGAGTATTGACCGCAGACATAGACCGTCGGCACGCCGTTGGCCAGCGCGTACCGCACCGCGCACTGCAAGCGACGCCCCGCTTCCTCGGCTTGGGGACTCCCCGCGGCATCTCCCAGCGGCGCGCCCGGCACGAACAGGCACGTCCCCGGCGCGCCCGTGCATCCCCCTGGGTCCACACAACCTATCCCGCCCGGGATGGTGCATCCAAATGGAATCGCGCCACCCACACACGGGCAAGCCGCGGTCGGCACGCATGTGCTGCAATCGATGTTCTGCGCGAGCGCCTCTCCGTGGAGGATCACTGCCGCACCGATGCCCACGAGTGCTGCGATGCGCCGACAACGAGCGAAGAAAGGTGTTGCAGAGTTCACGGACGATCCTCCAGTTAGGCCGAAGCAGACCGCGGCAGCCCTTGAAACCCATGAGCGGTGCCGCGCAGAAATGGCCTGATGCTGGTGTATCCGACTGGTCGCCGAGCAACAATCCCCTGAACAGGGCATTTTTGACCGAAAGTGGTGGTATTTGAATTACATACTAACCAACTCAGGCGGTATTTTAATGTGATTCGTACCCCCAGAACAATGGAAAAAACGAGAGAGTATGCCACAAATTGGTTACTACTTGGTCACGATGGAGGCTGGTAGCAAGCCCTGAATAGGTGGATGTATCATCCAGTTCCGCGCGAACATGGATACTTTCTCTAAGTTTATATCTTGACTGTAGTTATGACTTCTGACCTTCCAATGGTCGATCGATCCGCGTCAAATCTCCTGCGTCTCTTGTCGCGCCGCAACGCCCCAACGCCTCTCGCGTCGAACTTCACACGTTTGCGAGCTGCTACTGGCTGTGCCTAGAGTTTGGTTCCGCGCATCACAACTCCCCTACCCCCTTCCCCAAACCGAGCATGACCGTGAACACCTTCCGTTGCCGACTGATCACCCGAGAAGCGCTCGTCCTCGATGAGCCTGCTGTTGCCGCGATCATCCCCGCCTGGGACGGGCTTTTCGGCGTCCTTCCGGGTCGCGCCCCGATCGTTGCTCAACTCGGTGCTGGGGAACTTCGCCTGGATTTCCCGGATTCGGGCTCGGCCCGGGGCGGCTCACGCGCGTTCTTCGTCGATGATGGCTTTGTCCAGATGGTCAACAACGAACTGACCATTCTTGCTGTCACAGCGACACCCGCCGAGGGACTCAGCGAGTCCGACGCGAGCGCGGAACTGGCGGAGTTGTCCGCCCGAAACACCGAGAGTTTGTCGCAGGCCGAGCGGGACCGCGTCCGCGACCGTCGCCAGCGAGCATCGGCGAAACTGCGCACGGCCCGCTCGTTCAAGGCGCGCGGCGCGATCTGACTTGTTGAGTTCCTCATACGGATATTGCGCGGCCGTGTGAGCCGTGCATTCGCGCGCCCCCATCTCGCGCACGAACTGCGTCACGTCCGTCACTGATGTTCGCGCGTTATCGGTCGGCTACCCAGCCTTGCCCTGCCCGCTGCGCAACCTTGGCGCATCGCCCGCGACACGACCTCCGCGAAGGCGTTTGCTGCGCCCGGATCAGACTTGAAAAGTTGTGCTCGGTGCGAAGCGGCGCGCAGAATCAGGCGATCCGCGGGGTGCAGCGCAGCCTCCGCGCCCACTCGCACATGCCGCATGGTCCATTCAGTTGTTGCCCGCGCGTGTGCCGATGGTCGCGGCAGACGGAGACGTGATCGCACACCGGATCGTCGGATTGCGTTCTCGTCATCCGTGCTCGTGTGTTCCTCATCCCGATGCGGCCAATGAGGCCTGGAGCCGGCTCTTCAAGACGGTGGCGCGGTGCCACGGCCCTTGCCCGGACTGCGGGTCTCTGCACATGCTCTTGAAAGGAGCGACTCTCATGACCACCTGCGTACATCCGACCAACTCGATCCCCGGCACGATTCCTTATGGAGCCACCGGCTTCTACCCCGGCATCCTGGGGACCAACCCGTTCGCCGGACCAACCCTCCCCCACGCCCAGCCCAACTTCATCCAGCCATTCACAGGCTTCTCGAACTGCCAGCAGTTCCCTGTGAACCAGTTCCCTGTGAATACCGTGCCGTTCAACGGCTTCCCGGCACCTCAGCCGAGCGGCTTCGCCGGCGCTACGCCGTGGACCAACCCCTACGCGTTCACCCCCGCACCGTGGAGCAACGGCTACCCCATCAGTAATCCCTACGCCCCCACGCCGACCTGGAACCCCTGGAGCGCGGGCACCTTCAACGCGTTCAATCCCGCCTCGCAGTTCTCCACTTCCAGCGCCACACCCACTTTCTTCTCACCGTGCCCGACGACTCAGGTCAACGGATGGAACACGCCGACCTTCCCCGGCACCTCACCCTTCAACTTCGTGCCGAACACCCCTTGGCAGACGCCTTGGACAACCGGCTTCAACTCGCTGCCCACCACCAACTTCAACACCAACCCCTTCATCGGCGGCTACACCCCCACGCAGTTCGCGCCAAACTTTGTCAACCCCCTCACCACGGGCTGGCAGAGCCTCGCCGCGGCCATCAGCACGCTCTCCCAGCCCGCAAACTGGTCCGCGCTGAGCACAACTCCCGCGACCACCCCGTGGGGCAACTTCAACCCCGCGCCCTTTGCCGGCGTCTTCCCGACTTTCGGAAGTTACAACCCCTCCGGGTTCAATCCAGTTTCGTTCCCGCAGAACGTGGCGACTCCCGCTGCTAACTTCCTCCCATTCTTCAACACCCAGCCGAACACACCGTTTGGTTACCCAGGCTTCTTCCCGGGATGCTTGCCCGGCTTCCCCACCGGGTTCACCAACTCGCCCTGGAATGCAGGTACCCCCAACTTCAACGGGTTCAATCCGATGAACGCGGCGCCCTTCTTCCAGAACCAGATTGCCAATCAGGGCACACCCGGCTTCACCCCGGGCGTTCCCGCCAACTTCACGCCCGGCGCGCCGAGCAACGGCATCCCGGCGACCCGGACCAATGTTCAGAACAATGGCGACGGCTCGTACCGCAGCGCGACCTGAGCCACGCCCACCCGAACACTCCCAGGACATTGCCGCATGGTTGCGGCCGCAGACTGCGCACGGATGCGCTTGCACCCCGGGCACTCATGCCCGGGGTGTTCTTCTTTACCGACGCTTGGACATCGCGCGGTCAATCTCGCGCTTCGTCTCGCGCTTGGCGATGGCCTCGCGCTTGTCGCCGCGGCTGCGCCCGCGTGCGAGGCCGATGAGCAGTTTCGCCTTGCCAGTTTTGAAGTAGATCTTCAGCGGCACGACCGTGACGCCTTTCTCATCGGTGGCGCGGACGAGTTTGAGCAACTCGCGCTTGTGGCAGAGCAGTTTGCGCGTCCGCGTCGGTGCGTGCTGGCCCACGCTACCCGCCGGACCCGCGGGCGGGTATTCGGCGATGTTCACGCTGTGCAGCCACATGCCCGGCTCGGCAAACCGGCCCTTGCTGAACTTGCCTTTGTCGCCGGTGCCGACGCGCCGGGTGCCGTCCTCGACGCGCACATACCCCTCCGCGAGCGAGACCTTGCCACCCCGGATCGACTTGACCTCCGACCCCCACAGGACCATGCCGACCTCAACCGTCTCGATGATCTCGTAGTCGTGACGGGCCTTGCGGTTCTCGATCGTCCGGGCCTCTTCGCCGCTGGCGTCCTTGCTTGATTTCTTGCCGCCCTTGGCCATGTGGACAACTCTACGCGGCGCGCGGCCGCCTACTCCGGGAGATGGTGGGTTCGAGCCGGAAGTCAGAAAAACGGAGACACCCATTCCGATTGGGCGGCGGGGCAGGCTCTATGTGGATAACTTGCCGGTTCTGGATATCTGGGTAACGAAACGCCCGCTTCAAGCAATCTTGGCCACGCTCGGGTAGACTGCTCGCCTCTTCTCCTGGGAGGCCCGTCAGGGATCCTCCACACAACGACGGGTGTGGGCGGCGTTCAGCGCCGCCCGCATCGTTTTTGGCGTCAATAGCGCGGAACTTCCGGGTCGACATCCACCGACCACAACTCGATCCCACCCGCCATCGACCGGACGCTCGAAAATCCCATTGCACGCAACGCCGCGGCGACCCGGAGCGACCTTTGCCCGTGGTGGCAGTAGACAATCACAGGCCGGTCTCTCCCGCCCTCATCATCTTCGAGTTCGTCCGCCCGGCGCTCGATCTCGCTCAGCGGGATATGCACCGCGCCCTCGATGCGGCACAAACCCCACTCGTCATCGCGCCGGCAATCGAGCAGCAGTGGCCGCTCCTGTTCGCCTTTGCTCACATCGATCTTCGCTTCGCGCGGCGTCACCTCCCAGTCCGCCCGGAACGGGTATCCCGCGGGAAGCCCCCTCGCGTCCAGGCCACTGCGCGACATCAGCGGGCACCAGGCTTGGGCTCGGCGCGAGGCGTGTTCGTGGTGGGCATGGCCCGCTGCGCAGGGCTTCGGGGCGGATCAAGCAGCCCCGCACGAGCCGCCTGCTGCCAGGACGAGCCGGGCGCACGCTCGTAAGGCTCCAGCCCGTTGTCCACGGTCTTCCACATGCCGGCTCCAAAGAGTCGGATCGGGAACATCAGGATGTCCCCCGCCGCGGCGAGAGGGGCGACAAGCGCCTCGCCGACCTGCGCATCGGTGCTCTCGGAGGTAATGCTGTCCAGCGCGGTTGACGCGTTGGGGAACTTGCCCGCCCGGCGCGGGATGCCGCCATCGTATTGCAAACTGCGCGTGTAGATCGGCTGGTGCTCGGGCTGCGCGCTGTGCGCGGTGACTACCGTAAGTGCCCAGTCCGAGCGGTCCAGCGACCGGGTGGCGGGGCCCGGATCGGTCTCATCGGGCGGCACGGACATGGGTGCGGGCGGGAAGAACTCCGCGGGAGCCCACGCGCGCGAGATCGAAGAATCCGGGTTGGTCCGGTGCCATCTCGAACACCCGCCCGCCGCGGCTTGGAGAGCGCACAGCCCGCAGGCAACCACTGTCAGTCTTGCGTTCATGCGGGCTCCGTGTGCAAAATGGTACGCGCCGTCCGTTCGCCGGGCCTTCTGCATCTGTTCTATCCGTTCCAAATCTGTGCATCTGCGTTCCCGGCTTTCTCTGCTCCGCCTGCGCTCCCTCTGCTCGCGCTGAGTTCCTTCCGGCTCAGTCATCATCACCCGAAGGCCGATCCTTTCCGAGCACCATCTTGACAGCCTCGCGCGCGGTGTGCTCATCGAACCCCCGCCGGGCCAGAAACCCCAGCACTCGCCGCTTCTTGGCGTCCGTCTCCAGCCCGGGCGCGAGTTTGCGCACCTGTGACTTCGCCGCAATCACTGCAAGTTCAAGCGGCGTCTCGCGTCGCGACTTGACCGCCGCGTCAGCCGCCTTGCGTGCCTCACCGGAGTTGATCCCCCGCCGTGCCACCCGCGCCACCACGCGCATCCGGCCCACGGGCTTGGCCGCTTCATCCGAGGCCACCTTCTCCGCGAGGCGTGAGTCGTTGATCCAGTTGAGTTGCTCGAAGCGCTGGGTGATCCGCTTGGCGGCTTCCGGCTCCGCGCCCGCCCGGCGCAGCAGCACCATCGCCTCCATCCGGCTGAGCGGGCGGACCGCCAGGCGCGCTTGCAACTTGAGCCGCCCGGCGCAGTTCGCCGCGGCCTGCCGCAGTTTCGCCAGCGCTGGCGCATCCAGCCGCTGCCCGATGTGCAGATCGAGTTCCGCCGCGGCATCATCATCGATGCGCCAGGGCTTGTGGCCCCGCGCCCTGATTGAGATGCAGCCGGGCTTGGCGGGGTCGGGCCGGACCTCCGACAGCACGATTTCTCGCTCCGCGTCCGCCGCCCCGTCCCGGCGCGACCGCCCGAGCCCACCGCCACCGGGACCATTGCGGCCAAAGCGGCTCATGTGATCTGGTCCAGCAGCGAGCCCAGTTCGCCAATCGCCTTCTGGTCACCCGCTCTGTTGGCCGCTGACAGTCCAGCCCGAAGTGTCGCCGCGGCCTCGTCGGTGCGTTCCAGCGCGATCAGAGACATGCCCTTGTGGTAGTAGGCGTAGAGGTATGCCGCATCGGCAGCGATGCACCGGTCGTAAAACCCGACCGCCTGCGCGTGGTGCTCCGCCGTGCCGACCTTGGCGTGCTCCTGAGCCAGGCCATAGAGCACAAACGGGTCGCCCGGGTCGACGGCGAGCAGGGCACTGAGTTTGTCAAAGCGGGAAGACATGACGCGGCTCGCATAGGACCCACAGGACCGAGAGTACCCATGGCACTCAGTGGTTTGAACTATGCTACCGCGGTCATGCCCGGCCCAGTCGCGCCGAGCAGGGCCAATGTGTCAGAAACATCGTCACGGGTGGAGATATCCATGCACGGCATCAAGACGGTCGGCATCATCGGGGCGGGCCAGATGGGAGGAGGCATCGCCCAGGTCGCGGCGCTCGCGGGCTTCAAGACCATCGTCTACGACGCCTTCCCCAAGTCGCTCGCCCGGTGCAAGGCCGACCACGAGAAACGCATCGCCCGTGAGGTCGAGAAAGCCAAACTCACCCAGGCCGATGCCGATGCCGCCCGCGAGCGCCTGCAATACGTTGCCTCCCTCGAACCCTTCGCCGATTGCGACATCGTCATCGAAGCAATCGTCGAGGATGTCAAGGTCAAGACCGCGCTGTTCACGCAACTCGCAGAGATGTTCGCACGCATCCCCGGCAGGCAGATCCTCGCGACCAACACCAGCAGCATCTCCATCACCGAGATCGCGGCGAGTTGCAACAACATCAAGGGGCCGAGCGTTCCGGCCTCCGAGCAGATCATCGGCATGCACTTCTTCAACCCGGTGCCGGTGATGAAACTCGTCGAGGTGATCCGCGGCCTGGCCACCAGCGACGAAACCACCCGCCGCACTATCGCCCTCGCCGAGGCGATGGGGAAGACCGCCCTTGCCGCACACGACCGGCCCGGCTTCGTTGCCAACCGCGTCCTGATGCCCATGATCAACGAGGCCTTCTACGCATGGATGGAGGGCGTGGCCACGCCCGCGGATATCGACGGCATCATGAAACTGGGCTGCAACTTCCCGATGGGGCCGCTCAACCTTGCCGACTTCATCGGGCTGGACACCTGCGTCCACATCATGGATGTGCTCGCCGACGGCCTCAACAACGACCGCTACCGCGCGTGCCCGCTCCTCAAGCAACTGGTGACGGCCGGGCGGCTGGGCGTCAAGTCCGGCCGCGGCGTGTTCGAGTATGCCAAGAAATAGGCTCCCACTTCCCACTTCCCACTTCCCACTTCCCACTTCCCACTTCCCACTTCCGACCTCCTCATGCACGACTTCTCCCACAAAAAGCCCTGGCTCACCCCTCTCAAACTCGCCGCGATCGCGGTTCTGCTGCTGCTCGGCCTCGGCGTCGCGTTCCTCGTCACAGTGATGTACGCCGACCCCAAGGTCACAGTCGACTACGGCGCCAAGGCCCACGAACTCGTCCGCAAGCGCCAGAACATGCCCCCCGATGCATTGAACGAATGGGACCTGATCGGGCGTATCGCGGCCAAGCACACCGCCGCGCGCGAGGCGGTCCAGGCCCGAAACCCCGATTGGCCGCTCATCGCGTTCGACTTCACGCTGCTCTACCGGCCCGATGCGGAGGCATCCAAAGACACGACACGAGAGCACACCATCGCCGCCGCGACCGAATGGATCGCCGAGTTCCGCGCTCTGGGCGGGCTCGACGACTTGGCGCGCCTGCCGAAGATTACGTTCGCGGCACGTCCGGCCCAGGAGGGAGCGTTCATCAACGTTCTGCTCCCGGAGTTGGGTCAGATGCGGTCCATCGCCCGCATGAACGCCGCGAGGATGGCCCTCGCCGCGAACGCGGGCGACGATGCCGAGCGTCTCGCGGCCTTCGAGCAGAGTCTTGCGAGCGCGCGGCTTCTCGGTGCTCAGCAGACGCTGATCGACGCCCTGGTAGGCAACGCCATCGACGCGCTCGCCTGCGGGGAACTGCGACACGAACTCATCGAACACCCGCCGACTGCCGCCGCGGCCCGCGACCTGCTCGCCGCCATGGACCGCCAGCAACTGCCGCCGCTTGGCCCGGTGTTCGATACCGAACGATTCTTCAGCCTCGACACCATCCAGCGCACCTTCAGCGACGATGGCGGCGGCAATGGCCGGTTCCTGCCCACTGCCGCGGCGGAGTTTGGAATGGACACCGCGGGCACGACCTTTGGCGTGCCCGTGCGGGCCGAGACGTTCCGGGTCTTCAACGTTCTCGGCTTGCTTCATCCGGATCGGCGCAGCACCGAGGCCCGGGCCAACGAGATCTACGACCACTTCATGAAAGTCTCCGCGATGACGCGGGCGGAGCGGGCCGCGATGACGGCGCCAGACCCGACCGCGGGCCTCCAGCGATTCAAGATTCTTGAGTTGATGGTCCCCGCGTTCGGCAAGGCGCTCCAGTCGCGCGACCAGATCGATGCCGATCTCGCGGCCACACGCCTCATCCTTGCACTGGAAATCCACCACGCCGAAAAGTGGGCGTACCCGGCAACGCTCGCTGAACTTGCGCCGTCGATCGTGCCCGAAGTTCCGCTCGACGCGACCAACGGCAAGCCCTTTGGCTACCGGTTGCTCGCGCCCGGGGAGGATGCGCACGGGCGCGGCTTCCTCCTCTACTCGGTCGGCACCGATGGGGTTGATAATGGCGGCTCGATGGGTGCAACGCCCGATCGCGTGGTGACACCGTTCCAGGCGTCGGGCCTCACCGACTTTGTCTACAACCAGCCGCGACCCGCGCCCAAGCCGGTGGATGAGAGCGCGGCCCCCGTCAAGCCTGCCGAGCCGCCGACACAGGACGTGCATATCGCGCCAGCGCCAAGCCCGGGCAAGAACTGATTTTTCCGGCGGAGCCCGGAGCCCGGGCGACGAGGCGCGCCGGACGCATCTCCAGTTTGGCATGAGCCCTGTTGCAAAGCGGGTACGAGCGCACAACCCGTCGCTCGCGCTCGGGGCTCTGATAAACTCGCCCCATGAACCTCATCCGCACCTCGGTCGGCGCGGGCGTCCGAACCGACGCCGCGATCGTCCCCTTCCACACCATCCTGGGCATCGGCCGCAACTACGCCGAGCACGCCAGGGAGCAGGGCCTCGCCCCGCCCGAGAGCATCCTGGTCTTCACCAAGAACCCCGCCGCGGCGTGCCTCGATGGCGACGACATCGTCATCCCCAAGGCCTGCCAGGACGCGGCCAAGGGTGGTGACCAAGTGGACTTTGAGGGCGAACTCGCGGTGATCATCGGGACCGCCGCGCGAGATGTGACGCAAGCCCAAGCCCTCGGTCATGTTCTGGGCTACTGCTGCGCCAACGACGTCTCCGCACGGTGGTGGCAGAAGCAGGGCGCGGGCGGCCAGTTCTGGCGCGGCAAGAGTTTCGACACCTTCTGCCCCCTCGGCCCGCGCATCGTGCCCGCGGCGGAAGTCCCAGACCCGCAGGCCCTGCGGCTCGTCACGCGTGTCAACGGGAAGGTGATGCAGGACGCCCCGATGAGCGACATGGTGTTCCCAATCGCCACCATCATCAGCGAACTCTCGAGCGGCCTCACACTGCTTCCGGGCACGGTGATCCTCACCGGCACTCCCGGCGGCGTGGGCATGGCCCGCACGCCCCCGCAGTGGCTCCGGGAAGGCGACGAGGTGGAGGTCGAGATTACTACCCAAGGTGCCCCCGCTCTCCAGAGCGGGGCGGGCAGCGGCCTGGGGACGCTGCGGAACCGTGTGCGGCTGGGGTGATACGGTCTGGAGCGAATGCCTCCAAAAAACAACAGGAGCCTTGGGGGATACCCAAGGCTCCTGCGAGATTCTAACTGTTACGAAACCTGACGGAGGCTTAGGCGCGGCGGCGACGGGCCACCACGAGACCACCGAGGCCGAGGAGGGCGGCAGCGCC
>Ga0163152_10003122_pt1 | contig 22020 bp, 20 predicted proteins | sample OliLakLV19MP8IB2_FD_148635 | JGI IMG/M metagenome (GOLD analysis project Ga0163152, IMG submission 148635) | Freshwater microbial mat bacterial communities from Lake Vanda, McMurdo Dry Valleys, Antarctica - Oligotrophic Lake LV.19.MP8.IB-2 | ecosystem: Environmental > Aquatic > Freshwater >...
CCCTACAAGAAGCGAAGTCCGCTCCCGGCGGGCAGCGGGCTCGAGCAATTGCAGTTGCATCCAAAGATCTGCCTGGGGGCAAACGAAAGACAACTGCAGTAGCGCTAGCGTTCTTCACCGGTTGGCTCGGCGGTCACAAGTTTTACTTGGGCGAATCAACCGCTGGATTCATATATTTACTTTGGTTTTGGACCTTCATCCCACTGCTCATTTCTTGGTACGAGGCAATTGTGCTGCTTGAGATGAGTATCACCTCGTTCAACATGACATACAACATCGAAATGGTGCTTACGTTGGTTGAGCCGCCGGACGATCGTTCTCAACCGAAAATGGATGTCTTCTCTATGGAAATATCACCAGAAAGTGCTGTGGAAGCTGCTGGACAATCAGACTAAGGACTAAATTATGTCACTTGCAGAAAAAACGTGCATCCCTTGTAGTGGTGCCACTCCGAAACTTAGCGGTGAACAAATCAAAACTCTCTGCGCGGAACTAAGCGGCTGGACTGTGGACGACGAAAAACTTGTCAAATCGATCAAGACTAAGGATTTCGCCAAAGCCCTTCAGGCAGCCAATAGCGTCGGCTCTCTGGCCGAGGAACAGGGTCATCATCCTGATTTGGTCGTGCGCTGGGGAGAACTAAAAATCGAATTGTCGACGCACGCAATCGGCGGGCTCTCAGAAGCGGACTTCATTCTGGCAGCCAAAATCGATAAGTTGCCGCTGACCTAAACTGACCAGACCGCGGGATAGCAGCATAGGTCGCCCACGGGCGCGTCGCGACGCGCCCTTCTGATGCACCACTGGCGGTGGTAACGGAGAGCGGAATTTTGCCTTTTTGAGCTAGAGGACAATCCTGATTAAGCTGCCCAGCACCCAGGCCAGGGTAATCCAAGATGCCAGAACACTATCTGCCCAGACTCGTCTTTGCCGATACGCGCCAACAGGTCTACGTTGCATGGCTCAACTTTATTTTTGATGCCAATCTCAAGATAATCATTTACTTGAAACTCATCCGCCCGCTTTATCAACCAGGCTTTCAAGGCAAAGACATGAGCGTCTTTCATTGACACCTGACCAACCAGAACTCCCGCCAAGACGAGCAACAAATGGTCAAGCGGGCTATGCTCGCAAATGCCGAAGTCTTTGTCTATCGGAATCGGATGACACAAAATCTGTATTCCTCTCAGCTGATGTGAGTTTCACCCGGCAAGCCCGCATCTGAATTTCTTCTGCGCAGGGCTGCTGGCGAGCGAAACACGGCTCGAAAATGCTGACGAATACGTTACCACTCAGTTCCATTAGCTCTTATGCTCTGGTTAGGCACCACCGGACAGCCTCTGTCGTAGCCGTCCCTGCCTTCACTCGGGTCTTGCGACGCTGGAACGGGATAGGCGGCGAAGCCTGCAGCCAGCACGGGCAGCGCAAGAGACGCCTTCTAGGGTGTGATCGCGCCACCTTTGAGCCCAGTACATCAAAGACGACCGCTCAGCATCATTTTGATTTCAGCGATTTTGCCTAAACAGCCGTAGCGGACGCGTCACAAACGCTGTTTCCGCCCTTTTGCTTGGCTACGCTGCATGACTGCATCGCCCGCCGAGCCAATTCGTGAGTTTCGCCGGAGTGTTCCGGATAAGCCGCAACGCCGACACTGACAGTAATTTTGCGTTGAACGCCATCGTCATCAAAGGCGTGCTCAGCAATGGCATGCCTTATCCGCTCGGCGGCCAAGTTCGCATTGGCAAAAGCTGTCTCCGGCAAGATTAGAGCGAACTCTTCGCTCGAGATCGTGACAGTGATGTCGACGGTCCGAGCCTGTTCGAGAACCATCCGGGTGAACTCGCGCAGAAACGATTTCGGATACTGATCTTTTGCCTTTTCAACGCCATCGATCGCAATTATCAGTAGCGAAACTACCCGACCATATCGCTTGGCCCGCTGCAGTTCGATATCTAGCCTATCGATGAAATTGTCGTAATTAAGATTGCGCTCTTCGTTCGAGACTACCGCCATCTACCGAGATCCTCTAGCTGATAGGAAGATTGTATAAGGGTGCACGTCGAGTTGCAACTCGATAAAGACCACAAAGCCCATCGAGAGCGGCAATAGAAGCCGCTCTCGATGATTGTGAACCCAAGACAACTGGCGGTCAGCGCCGTTTCTAGCGAACTGCAGTAGTTCCTTTTTTATTGAATTCGTATTCCATAACACGCCCACTAATGGTGAGAATGTTATCTCGGATTTCCTTGGGATCTGTGTCACTTACGTCCAGATCGCGGAACATCGAAAGCAATTGCGCAGTGGTCAGTAAGCACAGGTTCTTGCGTTTGGCAAAATCATTCATCGAATCCGGGAAATCCTCATCGGGTCGATCTTGTGGGGCCCGGTCAGCCCAGGTGCTGGCAACGAGAATCCCCTTCGGTTCAACTTCGTGAGCCCCCCAGTAGGTGATTACTGATTCTGCCAGAGCGGCAAGTTCAGAACGATTGGGTTGAGCAGTTGCGAAGTTCAAGCGAACGATGGCTTGGGTCTTGTCTTCATCCACCAGCCACATCTCTGCAGACGAGCCCATGGCATTTTTCACCGTCCATCCGAGCCGTTCGAACACGCGGGTGCACGCCGCCATCAATTCCTCGCCTTGAGAGGACAACAGTGAATTCTTCAGGTCTTCCATTGTCTCAATACGGATTTCAAGATCTTGCGCCTTCAATTTAGCCAGACGAATCTCTTCATTCAGGTCAAAATGCTGCTGGCGCAACCCATCTAGTTCCTCAAACGTAAAGCTTGAGCACCAGTCTGGAATGCTCGGTCGAGAAATCCCATGCTTCATCTTATTGATCAGATCTTGCGCTTCCGGCTGCGCGGAAACATCTATTCCACCACCGTTTGAGCCATGATCGAAGAACTCGGGTTTCGGCTCGGGCATCGTATGTGGTGCCGGAACGACAGCTGGCAATTCAAAGTCAAGATTAGGCGTACAGGCGGATGGAGGCAGCTCCAGGACCGGCGCGGGAGTTGATTCCATAGCCGGTTGGACAACTGGCTCTACAACCAGAGCAGCCGCGATAGGCGCCTCTAAAATTGGCGCTGCAGCAACGGCTAAAACCGCCTCTACCATTGGAGTTGGCACTGCAGCTACAGGCGCTTCAACAATTGGCGCCGGGGCTGCCACTACAGCCGAAGCCGCTTCCGGCTCGTCGTCTGACAATAGGCTGGACAATGAACGCGAAAGATCAGCCAGCGCCGGAATTGGCGTGGCTTCATCACTATGGATGGCAAACCAGCGTTCGACACATTCTTTCAGTTTTCCGTCGAAGGCTTGGTCATACGGAGCCGGGAGAAAGACCACCTGCCCGCCTTTCGGGCCACTGGACTTATATCCGGCAATACATTTGTTAGGTCCGGCGTTAGCCAATGGGACAAATCCTTCAGAAAGGTTCTCCGAACGGATGATCGTGCTCCATTCAACATTTTGCTGTTTGAGATAGGGAATCCAGACCGACTGGGCGGCATCTGCGGACGTCTCAATGGCCTTTCCGCGAATGGTGGCACTCATATTGCGTTGATTAGTGCCCGACGGCTTGTCAGGAGTCCATTCTCCCAGCCATGAATAGTTATCCATCATCTGGTTGGGACCGTTAATTGTAAATGGCGGAACCAGGAAGAACACCAGCAGCCCGCCCTTCTTGAGGAATTGGCTAAGCTCCTGCGAGCGCAGGTCAAGTTCGGTAGCTACAGACTCGATTACGCCGTCTGACTCAGCACGATAAGACGTCATGCCGTCTGACTGCAAAACTTCAATTTGCTTGACGGCATCAGATTTGTTATCGAACAAGTGCAAGACACTTGTCGGATTCACGATAATTACGTTGTACATCGCCAGAGGCTTGGCTTCACCCAATGGGAGTATGGACGAAACTCCGAAGCCCGGGCAGTTTACGCGTAGGACTTTTTCCTCAGATAATGCGGTCATTTTGCCCAACCTTCTTCTGCGTGCGGTTATAAACTCTTTTCGTTATACCCATGCTGACCGTGCTGGTCCCACTCCTTGGCAACCCTGATTTAACTTTCAGCCTTTCCTCCTTAGGTTGCGCAAAAATAAGCTCAACCGATATCAGTTGAGCTAGTTGCAAAAACAGCAAGCGTACGAGGTGATTAAGAGAAAACCAGATTCGTAAATTTGCTCGGTTCTATTAAAATGAGCAAATAAACCGAGGGTCATAATATCACTGTAGTACTTTGATCGATAGCCAATACTGGGTAAAATCAAAAGCTACGCCCAACAAAGTCGAGAACCGTGCTGCCATCAAACTCTAAATACCATCGCAAAGGCTTCGGGCTTAAGGATCAGATCCAAGCAGACCTAAGTCGCGAATATGAATCAGATCTGATTGCTTCGATAAAGCAAAACAACAATACAATTTGTCATGCCGGCATCACCATCAAACTTGCCCAGGCGTTCGGGTTCTGCTGGGGAGTCGATCGCGCAGTTTCGATGGCATATGAAACAAGACGGCAGTTCCCGGAAAAGCAGATCTGGATAACGAACGAAATCATTCACAACCCGCTAGTTAACGATAATCTGCGAGAGATGGAAATTGGCTTCATTCCTATTAGTGATGAAGGAAACAAAGATTTCTCCTTAATCCATGAAGGTGACGTGGTTATTCTTCCGGCATTTGGCGCTTCTGTACAAGAAATGCAATTACTGGAAGCAAAAAACTGCGAAGTCGTTGATACTACCTGCCCTTGGGTCTCTCGAGTCTGGAACAGAGTCGAAAAATACAAGCGCACTGAATTCACAGCAATAATTCACGGCAAATACAATCACGAAGAGACGGTGGCCACATCTTCCCGTGCGCAGCATTACTTGATTGTGCAAAACCTGTCGGAAGCAGAATGGGTCTGTGAGTACATCTTGAATGGCGGCGATTCGAACCTTTTCATCGAAAAATTCAAAGACGCGACTTCTATTGGCTTTCAACCGGAAAAACATCTCCAGAGAATGGGCATCGCGAACCAGACGACAATGTTGCAAAGCGAAACGGAACAGATTGGTAAGCTCTTCGAGAAAACCATGCTGCGAAAATATGGTCCGACAAATATAGACGAGCATTTCCTCAGCCCCGGCGATACCATATGCGATGCGACCCAAGAGCGCCAGGACGCCATGCTTAAGATGGTCGAAGAGCCGCTTGATCTGGTAATCGTCATCGGCGGATACAACTCTTCCAACACCGGACACTTGCACGAAATTGCCGTAAAGCACAAATTACAAGCGTTCCACATCGACGGACCGGATTGTATCGGACCGGGCAACCAGGTCTCTCACAAACCGATCGGCAGCACGTCATCGATTTTGACCAAACCACTTCTACCGGAAGGGGATTTGACCATTGGTATCACGGCCGGTGCGTCCACTCCCGATCAAGTGATCGCTGGAGTGATCAGCCAAATACTTGAGATACGCTCTGACAGCAAAATTTCAGTTTCGAATGTCCACCAATAATGCGCCAATCGCTATTGTCACAGCAGGCGCCAGAAGATTAGGGCGGGAGATCGTACTGAAGCTTGCGCAGCTTGGCTATGATGTCGCACTGCACTGCAATCACTCGAGCGCTACAGCAGAACAGACGGCCAATGAAGTGCGCGCAATTGGCCGCCGGTGTGAGATTATTCAGGCGAACTTTCTCAAAACCGACGATTTGCTGTCGGTGATCCCGGCAGTCAACCACAGGCTAGGAACAGCGTCGCTGCTGATCAACAGCGCCTCCATATTTACACGCAACACACTGCTGACGAGCACGCCGGAGCAATTCGACGAGGATTTCGCTATACACGTGAAAGCACCAATGTTTCTTTCTCGTGATTTCGCCAAGAGCTGCAACCATGGTCAGATCATAAACATCGTAGATGCAGCAGTAGTACGCAATGCCAGCGGCTATCACACCTATTTATTGAGCAAGAAGTCACTAATGGAACTGACGAAGATGTCAGCGAGTGAGTTAGCTCCGCGTATCCGCGTCAACGCAATTGCTCCAGGCATGATCTTGCCGGCCGTTGGCTGGAGCGAACAAGAATCCGAACATGCCTCAAAAGCAAATATTCTCCAACGTCAGGCAGGCCCGGCAGACATACTTATAGCGATGGAATATCTGCTTAAGTCGCCGCAGGTAACAGGAGACTGTTTATTTGTTGACGGCGGCGATCATGTTGACTTTTAGCCTTCCTGACTAACTTCACCAACTGGAGGACCTGCTCCGGTTCAATTGTGTCCATGCAGTGCGTGCCGGCATTTGCCTGGCAGCCCCAGTCCGCTGGTTCAAAGCCCGGACCAGCCGCCGTTTTTTGATGATGCGCACATTCCACTTCGCGCTCATAACAGATGTCGGCGCACGGTTTTTGCGCAATTGCCGAACGGAAATTCGCCTGCTCACGAATGTACACCGGTGCCCAGCGAAACATGCCAACTGTCGGCGTTCCCTGTTGCACGGCAAGGTGCATAATGCCAGTGTCCACGCTAACTACGGCTGCGCAGGATGACACCACATCAAGTGCATCAGCCAAAGATGGTGTTTCAATCCAGCTACAGCCTTCAGCGATCAAATCTCGTACGGCTGTGGAGCTGTCCGGTTGTCCAATTACGAAAACGGCAAATTTGTCAGATAACAAACTGGCCAATTTTAGCCAGTTTGCTGTGCTCCAGCATTTAAATGAAACTGCGCTGCCCGGTAGAAAAACCACGCTGTCTTTCATTCCATCGCGGCGTTTGTTGAGCAGTGGCTGCAAATTAGCAAAGTCTGGATGCAGGCCTTTGTCACCGCAAATAGCTGCAAGAATTTCGTTGATATGCCAATTTGGGTAAGCCTGCTCGAAAGGCTTAGAACCCCACCAATGCTCGCGTTGAAGCGGATGATCACGCAGGTCTATGTGTTCATCGGCACTTGTAATTTCAGAAGGCAGCTGCCATTCAAGTATCGCTCCGGCAATTCCTGGGATGCGTTCTGTCAAGGACATGTGCTCGGCCGCACGCACCACAAGAAACACTTGCCGTCCGCTGCGGATCAGACTTTGCACCACAGGTAGTATCACCACCAGGTCACCAAGCCCCAACGCCGCAGGAGACAGATAAGTGGACATGCGCTAGCCTCTGGAACCAGAAATTTCTACTGACGTAGAATCAGCGGAGCGAATAGCATTTGGCTTGTCAATTTCAACTCTGGCGCGCGTGACACGCGGATCTTCGAACAGCACATTGAGCAGGTTGCCGGCCAGCGCTTCGATAAGCTGAAATCCGGAACTCTCAACGAATTCAATCAATCTTCGGCTTATCGTGCGGTAGTCTATCGTGTCATTAATATGATCCGTCAACACGGCATTTGCCCCGTCGAACTCAATTTCTGCGTTTACAATGACAGCCTGCCGCTCTTTGCGCTCCCACTCATTGACGCCAATGATAGCTCGCAGCCGCAGATTTTTTATTCTAATTATCACGCTTACTTAGCTGATTCCAGTCCAGCCAGGCCTTGGATGGCAGGCGAGAATCCGGGTTTGATTTCCAGAACACGCTTGTATTGCGCCTTGGCTAGATCCTTCTGCCCTTTGGTCTCGAGGAATTTAGCATACTCAGTGCCGGCGGTAACATCCTTCGGACTGATGCGGATAGCTTCGTTAAACTCAGCATCGGCACCGACTTTATCACCGGTCTTGGCTAGCAACATTCCAAGCCGGATGTGAGCTGGCACGAAGTTCTTGTACGAAGCAATAGCTTGGCGCTGCTTTTTGATCCCGTCTTTGGTGAAACCCTTTTCTGCCAGCGCCCAACCCAGGCCGCTGGTGGCATTAGGATGGCCCGGGGCAAGTGCTAATCCTTGTTCGAATCTATCCTTGGCATTATCAAGGTCGCCTGCGTCCAGGTATATGTTACCGAGATTGATGTAGGCATCGTAAAGGCGCTTGTCGATGCGAATAGCTTCGAGTTCTTCGTTGATCGCCTCTTTGTGATTGCCCTTCTTGTCAAGAAGAATGCCCAGATTGACGTGCGGCACCGGATGCTCCGGTTTGATCTCAGCGGCTTTCCTGAACGAGGCAATCGACTCATCAACATTGCCCGCTGTCAGGTATGCGATCCCGAGATCCAGGTGGGCGGTAAACATATTCGGCTTGACTGCCAGAGCTTGTTTGAACTCAGCAATTGCTTCGGTAGTTTTGCCCTGATTGGCGTAAAGCTGACCAAGAATCAAGTGCGGCGACGCGTACTTGGGATCCAACCTGATCGCTGTTTGCTCTTCCAGGATGGCAGTTTCGTAATCATTCTCAGCGGCCTTCTTGTCACCGACCTTTAGGTGCTGCTCATAGAGGACAGCCATCGCGGCGCCAAGACGGCAGTGAGCCTTGGCATTATCTGGATTGGCGCGAATTCCTTCGCGAAAGAGCTCAGCTGCCTGGCTGAATTTGCTGCGCTCCATCAACGCATCACCCTTTTTCAACGTTTCGTCGCCCTTGTCTTCACTAATTGCCGGCGATTGGATCAGCGCGGCACTCAAGGCCAGACCAGCTATTAAATACGTCTTCACGTTGCAATCCTCTTTGTCTCTTGGCAGCACCATTTACGCAGGCGCAGTCTAGTGGGGCAATTCTAGCGCGGTCACGAGACTTGATGCTAGGCTCAATACCGTTTCCTTAACTAGTAAGGAATTTCTACAGGTGCCCCTGGGAACGCTGGCTTCCAGCCGGCTCCTACTAGCACAAGCCGCCGGGACGGCGGCGCTCCCAGGCAATGTCAGCGGATAGGGAAACGGTATTGATGCTAGGCTGCAAGTCACTGACGGCTGTGAGATACTATCTACAACGCTGCTCACGAGACGAAAACCGTTCTTTGTGAAGGGTTTTATACTTGTCGGAATCACAGACAACTTATATACGACCGACGGCTCAGCCACGCCGCGAGGCTTCTGAAAGTCGTTTCATCCAAGCCTGCAAAAGGCAGAAACCGGATCGCACGCCAATCTGGTTGATGCGTCAGGCCGGGCGTTTCATGCCGGAATTTCGGGATATCCGCTCTCGCGTCAGCTTTCTTGAGCTGTGCAAAAACTCAGAGCTGGCTTGCGAAGTGACCGTGATGGCCGTTGATATGCTCGATGTGGACGCGGCAATCATTTTTGCCGATATTTTGCTCCCCATCGATGCGCTCGGGCTTGGACTGGAATATGTCAAAGGCGAAGGTCCCCTGATTCACAATCCGATCAGGCTGGCAACGGATGTTGCCGCCTTGAAGCCGATAGACGTCGGCCAGTCGCTCGGTTATGTCTACAAGTCGATTGAGCTGACAGCCAGAGCTTTGCCGAAGCATATTCCTCTGATCGGATTCGCCGGAGCACCATTTACACTTGCTTCTTACATGATTGAAGCCGGCGGTTCGAAAACTTTCGACAAGACGAAGTCCTTCATGTACAGCGAGCCGGAAGCATGGCATTTGCTGATGAAGAAAATCGTCGATATCAGTGCCCAATATTTGAACTTTCAGGTTGATGCTGGAGCTGATGCATTGCAGCTGTTCGATAGTTGGGTTGGTTGCTTAAGTCCGACTGACTACGAACGATTTGTGTTGCCTCACACGAAAGCTTTAATTGAGTTAGTTTCAGGTCGTGTTCCGGTAATTCATTTCGGCACCGGGACAGCCACCTTACTCAAGCTAATGGCCCAAGCTGGGGGCGATGTAATTGGGCTCGACTGGCGAGTGAATCTTGCCGAGGCCTGGCTCAATCTAGGCTTCGACAAAGCAGTGCAAGGCAATCTAGATCCGACTGTTTTGTTGGGTACGCGCGAAGAACTCAAGTTACAGGTTGCTCGAATCATGAAGGAAGCCGCTTCCAGGCCAGGACACATATTCAATCTTGGTCACGGCGTACTTCCAATGACTTCACCGGATCAGGTGAAATTTTTGGTAGAGACGGTGCGGAATTCTGAGGCAGCTCAATGAACTCCAAACTAACTCAAGGCACCAGCAACGATACCGCAGTTCTTCTGCTTGGTTTTGGCGGTCCGGAGCGATTTGAAGATGTTCCATCATTTATCCAAAACGTTGTTGTCGGACGGAATGTGCCTCAATCTCGAATTGATTCGGTAATCGATCAATACAAACAGATTGGCGGAAGGTCGCCCTTTAACGAACTGACATCAAAACAGGCGCAGGCTTTACAGACCCAGCTTGCAACCACAGAGCACCCGCTGCCGGTTTATACGGGGATGCTCTACTGGGCTCCTTACATCAAAGACGTGGTAAAAGAGATCACCACATGTGGTGCCCAGCGAATCATTGTCATAGTCATGGCCGTCCACCGGACAGAAGCAAGCTACGAACGATACATCAAGGCGCTCACTGAGGCTCTCGATGAGATAGAAAGCAATCATGGGCGGCGTCCAACTGTTGAAATAGTTGGGCAATGGCATCTTCATCCACTTTACATTGAAGCCTGCGCGGACAGGGTAGTTTCTACGCTAGAGAAGATGACAGACCGAGAATTGGAATCATTGCGCCTGATTTTTACTGCTCATTCTGTGCCGCAGGAAATGTCGGATAAATCTCGATACCAAGATCAGATGCAGGCGACAGCATCGGCAGTGGCAAATCGTGTGCGTGGACGGACCGGTGGCAATATACCATGGGCGGTTGCTTATCAAAGTCGCAGCGGTCAGCCGAATGAACCATGGATCGAGCCGGATCTGCACCACGAACTTGCAGTCTGTAAGAAACTGGGAAAAACGAACGTCGTTCTTTCCCCGATTGGATTTGTTTGCGACCATGTTGAAGTATTGTTCGATTTGGACATACTTGCCGCACGGACAGCCAGCGAATTGGGAATGAGGATGCTGCGAGCCGGAACTGTGGGAGACCACCCCAGTTTCATTCGATTGCTATCAGAGGTTACTACGATCAAAGCTGAATCTTTCTATGCTAAGCCAGAAAGATAACGAGCACAGCGATCTCGACACGGCGCCAAGGCAACGTCGCCTTGCAGTAATTGGCGGCGGCATTTCCGGATTGGCAGCGGCCTATAAACTCCACTGCGAAACCGCTGACATGCAGCCACCACCGGAGATCGTGCTATTCGAGGGAAGCCCGCGTGTGGGCGGTTGTATAAGCACCTATAGCCTGGATGACACCATACTGGAGCTGGGTCCTGATTCCTTTATTACGGAAAAGCCTGCTGGCCTAGAGCTTTGTCGAAAGCTAGGCATTGAAGATCGCCTGGTTGAAACCGACAAGGCTCATCGTCGTACTTTCATAGCGCACAACGGTCAGCTCCATCCGCTCCCTGAAGGCTTCCTGATGATGGCGCCAACTCAGATTTTTCCAATGCTCAATTCTCGGCTATTTTCCTGGGAAGCAAAAATGCGCATGTTGAAAGAGCCCTTTGTGCCAGCGGCACCGCAAGGCTCTGATGAAAGCCTTTCCCAATTTGTTGAAAGGCGCCTTGGCAAGGAAGTACTCGACCGAGTTGTACAGCCATTAGTAGGTGGGATCTACACCGCAAACCCCGATCGACTGAGTATGAAGGCTGCGCTGCCGCGCATGGTTCAGCTGGAGCAGAAGTACGGCAGTCTGGTCAAAGGGCTTGTGGCCACAGGAAAGGCCCGGAACGAGAGCGGTGCTCGTTATGGCATGTTCGTGACATTCGACGAAGGTATCAGTGTTCTGGTCAATGCCATTGTGGCAAAGCTTCCGGCGGAAACGGTCCGCACCCATGCGATAGTCAGTAAGGTACGCAGAAAGGATGATAGTTGGGAACTGGAATTCTTCGACGGCAAGAAGTTAGGGGTAGACGGCGTCGTGATTGCGACATCCTCATTTCATGCAGCAGATATGCTGTCCGAACTCGATAGTGACTTGAGCCAGGCCTTAGCTTCGATCGAATATGCCTCTTCGGCAGTTCTCAACCTTATATATAGAAGGTCAGATATTCCACACCTGCTCGACGGGTTCGGATTCGTCGTTCCAAGAACCGAGCGCCGAACAATTCTGGCCTGCAGTTTCACGAGCGTCAAATGGCCCGGACGGACCCCGCCGGAAAAAGCGCTGTTGCGGGTTTTTGTCGGCGGCGCCTTACAGCCTGATATCTTCGACCTGGCTGACGAACACATTGAATGCCTGATGTGGGAAGACCTCAAGACCTATCTGGGAATCCAGCACCTACCTTTGCTTTCGGTAATTAGCCGCTTCCCGCGTGGGATGCCCCAGTACAACGTCGGTCACACAGACACCGTCAGCAAGATAGACGATTGTGTAGGAAAGTATCTCGGTCTGGAACTTGCCGGAAATGCCTATAGCGGGGTTGGCATCCCGGATTGCATTGCCAGTGGCGAGAAAGCGGCAAGCGCCATTCTTGACCAGGCTATCCGAGTAGCAAAAACTGGTTAAGAAGGGAATAGTTCCATGGCAAGGCTTGTGCCTGGAAGCATTCACCTTTAGGATCAAAGTGTTCCAACAGGCATCCCATTGATGGTCATCGTGTCACCTCCTGCCACCACCATAAAACGAAGCAAATCATTCGCTCGAATATACGGCGGGCCTCTTATTGCCTGCATTGACATGGGAACGAACTCGTTTCATATGATAGTTTGCCAAGCCATCGAAGATCGCGACCACTTTGAAGTTATCAAACGAGAGAAGGAAGCCGTTCCGTTCTTCCGAAGAGCATTAACGGCACACACAATTGATGATGCTGCACTGGCATCTGCAATTCGTATCTTAAAAGACATGAAGAACAAAGCCGCCCAATGTGGTGCAAAGACAATTCTGGCGGTGGCAACATCGGCAGTGCGAGAAGCAGCGAACGGAGAAGAAGTCCTTAAGCGGGTTCGCGAAGAATTAGAGATTGACGCAAGAATGATCTCCGGGCGAGAAGAAGCTCGCTTGATCTACCTCGGGGTGCTGTGGAGCATGCCGGAAATCAGCGGTAACTTTGGCATCGTAGACATCGGCGGAGGCAGCACCGAGATCATCCTGGCCGATCGCAACCACACGCGCTTTACTGAATCCTACAAGTTGGGCGCGGCCCGCTTGTCGCAAAGGTTCTTCAAAAAAGAACGCCCGACGCCCCAAGAAATTCGGGAGTTGCACGACGAAATCAGAGGAGTACTTCGTCCGGCTGCAGCCCGCCTTACCGAATCAGGTGGCTTTGACCAACTGATAGGTACATCAGGCACAGTGCAAGCGCTGGCAAAGCTAGATCGCCTGCGGCACAAACGTAAAGGCAATGAACTCCACGGATATACGATGTTCCTGGCGGACGTCGAAGAACTTGTCGAACATCTCGAACAAGCATTCCTGCGCGGCGAAAGAATCAAAGACATCAGCGCTGACCGCAACCGAACTATACTCGCCGGTGCAATTGTGCTGCTTGAAACTCTGCGCTCCTTCGGAGCCACTGAAGTGACAGTGTGCACTGCCGCTTTGAGAGAAGGCGTAATCGTAGACCGATTCTTGCAGACTGGATGGCTGAAAGGTGGACTGGAAAGCCATAAAGATCCGCGCTCTGACAGTGTTCATGAGCTTCTGGAAAAATACGCCGCCAGCGTTGAACACGCCGAGCAGGTAGCCAGGCTGGTCGGCGAGATCTTCCTCAAAACGCGCGGCACCTTGCATGCCTACCCCGAGGACACAGGACACTTACTGTGGTCCGCAGCCATGCTACACGATGTGGGTATGTTCATCGGGCGAAATGGCCACCACAAGCATTCCTATTACCTGATCAAAAACGGCGGCTTGCTGGGGCATTCCGAAGAAGAAGTAGCACTGATTGCTAGCATCGCTCGCTATCACCGCGGATCAGATCCTAAAGATTCGCACGAAGCCATTGCTACTATTCCCGTTGCAGACCGGCGCATGATAATTGAGATGGCAGCGATACTGCGGCTGGCTGAAGCATTGGATCGCAGTCACAGGCAGGTTGTCCAACGGTTGGAGTTTGAATTCGAACCAGAAACAAAGTCAAAGGAAGGACGCGGCACTATGTCGCTGCTGATCTACATCCGCCCGGGAGAGAACTGGGAGCCGGAGACCTGGGCATTGAAAGAGAAGAAGACGATGTTCGAACGCGTATTTCAAATGCGCCTCAACTTCGAAGTCCGCGTAGACACGAAGATCTCACGGTAGTGGCAGCATCTTATGCTGCCGCCCGCATGGCAGGAATGGCAGCATAAGATGCTGCCACTACAGGCTTTTCAGTGGACTATTTGCGTGCTAACCGCGTTTGAGTGGCTTCAGCCATAGCTCTTACGTTAGCCAACCTTCGTTGCAGTTTCTTTCCAGTGGCCCCTTCAACCATCATGCGCGGAATCGGAAGTCCAATGTCGCAGTAGCTGGAAAGTTCAAGGTAAGTCTCGTTGGCATGCGCGCCGGGACTAAGAACCCAGCTTCCTTCGAAGGCTTTGAACTTATCTGAGCTGATCATGCTGTAGTCGATGCGCTGTAGCGGAACTTCGATGTTCTTCATCACGCACGTTGCTGTTCCGAACACTGGCAGAACAGAAAACTTCTGCTCCAGAGTTAGGTGATTCGTGGCTGGATCATGAGAAAGCACTTTGCTGTACTCCAGCTCCGGATCCTTGCTACGCTCCTCGTGCACAGTTTCCCATACAACGTGCGGAGCAGCTTCAATTCTGATTCTAGCTTTGACCCATCGATGGCCATTGTCCTTCTGTTCTGTAGAAAGTACGGCTTCCTTTTGAGTCGCTTTACGGCATTCGGTCTTGTTTCCATCTGCAGCAGTTGCAGTCGTGCATGGTGACAAAAATGATGTCACAACGAGAGCCAGTGCGATGCTTGTCAAATTGACGCCCGGTTTCTTCAAGAATTATCTCCCTAGGATCAGTTCCACTCGGCTACCAAGATCCGCATTGTAACTGCCTACTATCCATCATATGCCACCACAGGGAATTTGCACAGGCCCTGCGGGCGTGGAAAGCAACATTGATTACCAGCGGATTTCCATGTTGTTCAGCGCGGTACGAAAGTCTCGCCCGCAATGCTGGTTAAACCCCAATCGGGATAAACCGCGGAACAAGGCGCCGCCAATGCATTTCCTCGCCGTACTCACGATAGTCAGGTCCGAGCGATTCAAGCAGAAGCTGCTCCTCGTACTTAGCGCGCCTGAGCCAGAGTGGCGCAACCACTGCCAAAGTAATTAAAGCCGCCGCCAGAGAAACTGCAGCCAAAGATGTACCGAGACAGCATTGGATGATGCCCGAATAGGCAGGGTGCATGACGTACTTAAGTAGACCGTTCTTGCGAACTTTGTGCCCTTCAAGTACTTCTGCATCAGTGGAAAACATCTCACCCAAGGAGTACCAACCGCCGATCATGAAAACCAGACCGGACATGAAGATCGCGACCCCAACCCATGAGACAACTGACGATATCGATTCTGGCAGGCTTGCCGCCAACGTAAGAATCGGTTGGAGCTCAGTTGGGACAAGGAAGTTATTCGCTGCAAAAAAAGCTGAGACGATTATCACTACATTTGCCAGTGTGGCCATCTGCGGCGCCCGTTGAATCATGTAATTCTGCTCGTAAAAGACGCCCTTCCCTCGGCGCTTAAATCCTTTAAGCAACACGGGTGCAGCCAGGATAATCCCGGTTATTAGCAGTCCCATAGTAGCTAACGTCGGTGCATTGAACATTGGTTCACCTCAAATCTTGAACAGGTCGTCTTTTATGTTGGCATCGAGCTTCAGGGCAGTCCAAACAGTGTGCGCAAACAGGCGTCCTCCCTGATAGTCAAACCACTCAAGCGGTAGAAGTGTTTGCGGATCAATATAAGTCCGCTTGTACAACTCGCTCGATTGCGGTTTGACAATTTCGAGGATATAGACCTTTCTAGTCTGACCTTCAACTGAGACAGGATGTTCCGTTACTTTCGCCGTGCAACCTTGTTGCAAAAAAGTCTTTACCACTGAGGACATTCCAGCAAAATCTGAATCCACCAGTGGGTACCCGTTTGCTCCAAGTAGCATGTCGGAGTTGGGAGCAATAGTAACGGTAAAGGCACTGAGGGCACCACCAAGGTGTCCGCGAACCTTACCGTTGCTTCCAAGCACAGCAACCGATCCCCGTTTGTAATCGCCGGTCATTTCTACGCGAATCTGTCGGGGTTGTTTGAACCAGAACGAACCTTGCTGATTAATGACCTTGGAGCCTTTGAAGACCGTGGTCACATAGTCGCAGGTATAGCCTTTCAATGCATTGGCTGCATCAGCCATGTCGCTGATGAAGTTGGTGGCATCTACGGAGCGCTCCACAGACATCTGAATCGGTGCAGACATCGCGCTCAACAATTGCTTTGCGGCTGGATTCGATTTGGTGTTCGCTGCAGACGCTTCGACCGGGGGACCGACCAGAAGTGCCAAAGCAATAGCAAGTACGAAGGGCTGCGAATGATTGTGGAGCATGAACGCTTTCTTTCTAGAGGTGCGCAAGCCAACGTGAGGATAACGAAGGAAGAGCCATTTTTAGGGGAGCCTTTAATTACCAAGAGGCAAACAGGGCGCTTGGAATCGCATTATGCCACGCGAGCTAGTGCCGCATCCTTAGACACTTCTCCTTGTTGCCAAGAATAGCTTTGAATCCCTCAGGGAACAGGACAAATTGGTCAGTAAAAATTCGTTTAGCTCAGCGAAGTGGCAGGCGATTTTTGATCTTCGGTCGGACATTTCCAGAGTTTGAGCAGGTCGTTGAGAAGCATCTCGGCCGCATAAGGAATCTCATCCCCACAAGAATCTTCGATGTCGCCAAGCATGCGCTTCATCCAGATGGCATGGCGCGTGTGCGTCTTAGCATGGAGGCGAAGCCATTCCAGGCCTTCGTCCATCTGCTCCTTGGTCTTGGCTCCCGAGCGCTCAAAATACTTTTCATAGCCTGGAAGGGCCGCCCGTGAGTAAAGCGTGGCAGAAAACTCGGCAGCAACAATGGCGTAAACACCATCACGATAAGTGGATTCTCGGCACATGCGCCTCATTGTGTCGCAAAGCTCGGCAGAATCAACGGTTGGTTGCACCCGGCCAAGCTCTTCATCGGTCACTCCGGCGAAGTTGCACTGTTGCACAAACAATCTTTGATAATGTCGTTCATCATCTGAAAGTTGTCCAAGTAAGTTCTTAGCAGCTGTCATGTGCTCCGGAACGGCATCTCGGACGAAGGCGATATTGGTTGGCAGGTCGCGGATGAAAGGCCAGAGATCGAGGCAAATGGACCGGCCAGTGTCGTGAATTTTGCTTTCGTCTGCAAGATTGACGAACCAGGGGCTGGTCGAGCATCCCCATTGGATTCTGTCGAGCAAGATCGGCATCCATCCCGGTAATTGAGCCATACGATTCAAAAGTCCTTTTTAGCGCGGTTGCGTTCCGATAAGGTTAACATCCCTCGTGCCAAGCCCGGCCAGCTTTCTCAGCATTGTTAATCTCCTGTTTCACTTACTGACAAGGCGGCAAATCCTTAACTGTTATGCCTTCACGGGTGGACAAGAGGTTGCTAGACTACAAGCTTATTGTCAGCTCACCCAACTGACAAGCGGTACCGGTGCCGAGGGAGAAAGTCAGGCGTGCAGAATTTGCACAGGCAAATCAGCGACAAGCCTCCAAGCCAAAGGGTTCCACCGCATGGGCCAGAAACTGCTGAGCTTGAATGGTGGAAGTCGTCAGATCAGATCCCGCATCTGGTCCGCATTTGGACGGCCTCTCCGGAATCGGCAGTAATTTTATACCTGCATGGAATCGAGGGACACGGGCGCTGGTTCGAAGAAACCGCCCTTGAACTTAACAAACGAGGCATTACGGTTTACGCACCCGACAGGCGCGGAGCCGGCTCCAGTCGGGAGCGCCGCGGTCACGCCGCCTCCTGGAAGCGACTGGTCGATGACAGTGATGACATGCTGACACTGATTGGCGACAGGCATCCAGGTAAGCGCTTTTTCATTTTCGGTAATTGCTGGGGAGCCAAGTTGGCCGTGAGCCTGGCAGGTCGAGCGCACAATGCCGATTCGGCCGGACTGATTCTGACCTCGCCGGGAATTTCGGTCCAGGTAGATGTGCCGCCGATTGCCAAGCTCGGCATCGGCCTGAGTTGCCTGATTGGAGGGACGGCCAGTTTTGATATACCATTGACCCCTGAGCATTTTACAGACGTGCCTGAGTACCTCGAATACATAAAAAATGACCCGCTTCGTCTGAAGCAAGCCACGGCGGCATTCTTTGTCGAAAGCCTGAAACTCACCAGGGACTGTAAACTCGCCTCCAAGCGCCTGCACATGCCCGTACTTGTATTGCAATCTGGGCGCGATGCCATCGTCAATGTGGAAAAAATTAAAGAGTGGTTCAACGGTCTGACGGCGACAGATAAAACTATGAGCTTCTTTACAGAAGCAGCTCATAGCATTGACTTCGATTACCAGGCGGAAAAATACCAAAACGCACTAAGCGACTGGATATTGGCGCATGCCAACAGGGCAATTACAGGGGACGCTCCGGAGAATGCACGTAACAGTAATCAAGAGATGGATACACAAGCTGAACTGCGATGATAGAACGGTCTTAGGTTGAGATGAAAATAAAAGCCGTAGAAACGTTCCTAATTACGTTGCCATTTCGCTTTGCGTTCGGGCACAGCCTTGCTACGCGCGCTGATTCAACCAATGTCATTGTCCGCGTAACTCTCACCGATGGCACGCAGGGATTCGGAGAAGGTGTACCACGCGACTATGTCACCGGCGAGAATGCCCAGCTGGCACAAAGCAATATCGATCAGCTATACGCGCCTTATCTTGTAGCGATGGATGTCAGCGACCATCGGCTCCTGATTGAAAAGCTCGAAGACATCTTTTTGACACTCGGGCTTGATAAGCGCCCGCAAGGCGCGTCATGGTGCGCCACAGAACTTGCTGTGCTGGACGCTGCGTCAAAAGCTCAAAAAAAGCGAGTCGTCGATTGGTTCGGTCCGATTCAAAATGAGCGGATTCGCTATGGTGGCGTGATACCATTCGGCGGTAAAAGAGCCGTAATGGGCATGTTGTGGTTTTACAAGCTTTACGGATTTAAGACAGTAAAAGTAAAAGTAGGCAAATCCCTGGAAGATGACATAGCCATTGTATCGATGGCTCGCGACGTCATGGGTCCAGATGCCACCATTCGAGTAGATTCCAATTGTGCCTGGACGGCCGACCAAACATTGCGCGCAGTCGAAGCGTTTGGCAAATTCAATGTTTCATCGTACGAGCAGCCCGTTGATCCCACTGACCTGAAAGGGCTTAAAAAGATCACCGAAAGTATTGCTGAACAGGTCTTAGTAGACGAGTCCCTATGCACACTTGAACAGGCTAAGCATCTTGCTGAAGACGGCATTTGCAGCGCCTTCAACATTCGTATATCGAAGGTGGGCGGATTCATAGCAGCCCAAAAGATGGTTGCGTTGGCAGCCAAGCACGGGATCAAGTGTCACCTCGGTGCGCAAGTCGGCGAAAGCGGCATCTTGAGCGCAGCCGCTCGAACCTTTGCAATGGTGAATGCACCATTTGAGAACTACGAAGGCTCAATGAATGGTTTCCTTTTGAAGTCTGATCTGACCAATGAAAACCTGACTGTAGGATTGGGCGGCTTTGGAAGCCTCAATTACTCCCGGAAACAGCGCGCTGGCTTTGGGCTGTCAATCACCGAAGGAACTTTAGAGTCATGGGAGTCATCATCGAAAGAGGCGGCTTCAGTCGCACAGCCCCCTGAAATCGTCCACGCGGGCGACCTAATTACGTCGGATGGCAAGTAATCATGGACATAGTTCGAGGTTTCACTTAGGTGCTTAAACGCAAACTTGAATTAGGAATCGGACAAATCTACCGTGGCTTTACTCATTTGGCTCGGTTCAAGCGCGCGCTCCATAATCCGATGGAAGCGCAAACCGAAAAGCTTCTTCAGGTTATACGAGCGAACGAGAATTCGGAATTTGGTCGCAAACATAACTTTGACAAAATCAATTCTATTGCCGACTACCAAAGGTACGTACCTCAAACAAACTACGAAAGTCTATTGCCGTACATCGAACCGATGTTGCAAGGCAAGAACGGTTTATTGACCTGCGAGCCGGCGATCATGTTTGCCACCACCAGCGGCACCACCGGCAAGCCAAAGTATTTGCCGATCACAGAATCGCACTTGAAAGACTACGGTCACGCCTTTCAAATTCACAATTACAAGATCATTGAAGGCGTGCCTGGGGCAGCCATGGGTAGGTTCTTGATCTTCTCCAGCAATGATGAGGATGGTATCACTGAAGGTGGCCTGCCATACGGATCCGTGTCTGGCTTGTTGCGCAGACGGCAATCGCCCTTAATTCAAAAGTATTTTGCTTTGCCTCAATGTGTTGGCGAGATTAAGGACGTCGAATCAAAGTATTACACTATGCTGAGGCTTGCGCTGTGCCAGGACGTCAGTTCCATTCTCGGATGCAACCCCTCGAGTTTCCTGCTTTTCGCCGATCAACTTCTTGAGCATTCCGACGAACTGATTGCCGATATTTTCGATGGTTCGCTACGCAAGCAATACGCGCCAATACCGGAGATTACTTCGCAAATGGCTCCGCTACTCAAACCAAATCGCAAACGCGCATTGGAACTGGAAGCGATGGTTAAACGCGACGGGCAACTTACTCCTCAAGCTGTTTGGCCGAACCTGGCCATGCTCTCTTGCTGGAAAGGTGGACCTCTTTCTTTCTATCTGGAGCGTCTGCCGCAACATTATGGTGCAGTGCCGATCCGCGATTTCGGTTACATGGCAAGCGAAGGTCGCGGCTCGATTCCAATTAGCAATGAGGGCGCCGGAGGCGTATTGGCAGTAAGCAGCCATTTCTTCGAATTCGTCGCTGAAAATGACATGGATAGCCCCACTCCGCGATTTCTTACCGTTGACCAGTTGGAACAAGGTGGACGTTATTTCATTCATTTCACCACCGCTGCTGGTCTCTATCGCTACAACATTCACGATATCGTCGAGGTCGTGGGCTACGAAGAAAACGCGCCGCTGATCCAATTCGTTCAGAAAGGATTGGGCATCAGCTCAGTGACCGGCGAAAAGCTAACAGAAGAGCAGGTCCAGGTAGCCTTGTGTTATGCCGTCCGCCAACTGAACCTAACCGCTCTGGATCATTTTACCTTCTCGGTACAGATGGATTATCCACCGCACTATGTTTGCTTCGTTGAACTCAAAAGAGATATTCCGGAATCGGTCGCAGACGAATTCCTGCGCATCTTCGAGCAGTCTCTACAGCTACAAAACATTGAGTACAAAGATAAGCGCTTGACCCGCCGATTGGGCGCTCCGACATTGCAGACTGTTCCGCCTGGTACTTTCGTAAAGCTACGGCAACAGCGCGTGGCTCAAGGTGCACCTGAAGCCCAGGTAAAAATTCCGCTTTTAAACTCTAGCCAGAGCTTCAATGAAACTTTGGCCAACCTGGTCCGCCCCTAAATCCGAGGTCTTCGATGAAAGAAAGAATCTTCGTTTCCGGTTCTACTGGAATGGTTGGCTTCCAGGTCGTCAAACATCTGGCTTTGCTGGGATTCGATGTTAGTGCCGGCGTGCGTCCTTCGAGCAAGACAGCCGAGTTGCAATCAATCTCAAGTGAAGGTCAGGTGACCGTTGCTTCAGCAGAACTGCAAGAAACCGCAAAACTTGGTGAACTGATGAAAGGGTGCGCAATTGTTGTGCATTGCGCCGGAGCCGTGGATCCGCATGCTCGCCGCGAAGACATAATGCAAACAAATGTCGAAGGGACCAAGAGCATGCTAGATGCTGCCATCTCAGCCGGCGTAAAGCAGTTCATCCACATCAGCAGTCTGTCCGTCATCACCGGACAAGAAGATCAATACAATGTAGATGAAACAGCGCCTCTACGATATTGCGGTGAGGCTTATGCGGACTCCAAGGTTGACGCGGAAAAGGCTGTCACGGAAAAATCCGATCAAATCAGCACCACAA
>Ga0163152_10003125_pt1 | contig 22013 bp, 16 predicted proteins | sample OliLakLV19MP8IB2_FD_148635 | JGI IMG/M metagenome (GOLD analysis project Ga0163152, IMG submission 148635) | Freshwater microbial mat bacterial communities from Lake Vanda, McMurdo Dry Valleys, Antarctica - Oligotrophic Lake LV.19.MP8.IB-2 | ecosystem: Environmental > Aquatic > Freshwater >...
ACCGGCGGCGCCGATGGCGAAACCGACCCGACTTGCAAATCGTAAACATTACAGCGATTATCAACCACCATTCCCCGGCTGCTTTTGAAGCGCCCCAACGTGGCCCCTCTTCAAGCGCCCACTGACAGTTGATGCCGCATCAGGAACAGGCCCTGGCTATTCCTGATCTGCGGGCCACGCTGACCGATCGCTCGATCTATCGTTCGAGCCCGGACTACGACACGCCCTCAGCGCTGCGAATCGCTCTGCAGGCTGCCCAGACCGGCCAGAAGGAAGTCTTCGACACCTCGGCCCTGGGCGGTCTGCTCAAGACCATGAAGCAGGACACCCTGGTGGATCGCTACCTGGGTGGGCTGATGAAGGGAATGGATAACCTGGGGCGCATCTACTTCCAGATGCTGTGGCACCGGGAGCAGTTCGAAGAGCGATACGGCAAGGACGACCTGCCCGAGTTGGAAGACTCGGTGCGCAACGCGTTCGAGGCCACTCCGCTGCAACTACGAACCGTTCACGGCCCACGCTCGCGAGAAAAGCCCAGGACTGTACGGCCCGTCATTGCAACGCAAAGCATTCAAGCGGTGCCTGGACCAGGTATGCTGCGGCGAGTCGGGCACCGATCTAAATGACGACTAGCGAATGAAAGACACGCCATGCCAAGCAGTCACGGAACTCGCGAAACTCGATGTCCGCAATACACGGCAGTTGCTGGACTGCTTTCGTTGTTCGTCGTGGCTCAGGTCTGGGCGCTGCCGCCCGCTGCTGGAGCCGACTCCCCGGCGCCACCCGTTGTGCCGGCGATCTCCGCCAGCCTCCAGCAGTTCGTCGATCGGGGTGACCTGGCCGGCGCCGTGGCGCTCGTGGCCCAGCGTGGCAAGCTCGTGCACTTAGGCGCCGTCGGCTATGCCGATGTTGAAACCGAGCGTCCCATGCGTCCCGAAACGCTCTTCTCGATCATGTCCATGACCAAACCGGTAGCGGCCGCAGCGGCGCTGATCTGCTGCGACGACGGCAAGCTCTCGCTTGACGAACCGTTGGCCCGCTGGCTGCCCGAGTTCGACCAACCACCCAACATCACGATTACGCTGCGGCACGTGCTGACGCACACTTCGGGGCTGTTTAGCGATCAGCGGAATACCGGCACCCTGGCCGAGACAGTCGCTCGACTGGCCAAGCAAAAGCTGCAGTTCGAACCCGGCGCCCGCTGGCTCTATAGCCCCGGCCTAACGGTTGCCGGGCGGGCCGTGGAGGTCGCCTCGGGCCTGCCGTTCGACGAGTTCGTGGACAAGCGAATCTGCCAGCCCCTTAAAATGTCTGACACGCACTTCCGGCTGTTGTCGGACGATGAGAAGAGGCTGGCCGCGACCTACGCCTACAACAGCCGGGACAAGGTTCTGTCGCCCGTGCAGATCAATTTTCTGGGGCCGATGGAGACGCGCAGCCCGAATCCCTCTGGCGGTTTGTACTCCACCGCCCCCGACCTGCATCGCTTCTACCAGATGTTGCTGGGCCGCGGCGAGCTGGAAGGCGTGCGCATCTTGAAACCGGAGACGGTCGACGAGATGCGCCGTCCGCAAACCGGCGAACTGAAGGCGGGCTTCGTGCCCGGCAGCGCCTGGGGCCTGGGTGTTGGTTTGGTCCAACAGCCCCAGGGTATAACCGCCATGTTATCGCCCGGGACTTTTGGCCATGGCGGGATGCTCGGCACCCAAGCTTGGGCAGACCCCCAGCGACAAGCAGTCCTCATACTGTTGATCCAGCGGGCGGGCTTGCCCAACAGCGACGCCAGCGAATACCGCCTGGCGTTTCAGCAGGCCGCGGCGGCAGCACTCGACGCAGGCGAGTAACGGCCATCACCTACGGTTCCTGAGTCGTTGCTTGCACCACTTCCCCTGGTACAGAATTGCCGATCGCGGAGGCTGCTTGATGAGTTTTGTGAGGGTTGTTGTGGCCTTGGGGTTGGTCGTCCCGGTTTCGACTGCCTTTGGCCAGGCGCCAACGATCACCGACGCGATCCGCGATCTCGGCGGCTGGTACGTACACCGGGTCACGTCTCCCTACCAGCAGGACGAGACCGAAATACGCGTTTTGTTGCCAGAGAAGACCACCGAAGGTGAGCGATTCCCAGTCGTCTATGTGCTTCCCGTCGAAGCCGGGGGTGAGCATCGCTATGGCGACGGACTGGCGGAAATCAAGCGACACGATTTGCACAACAGGTACCGGGCGATCTTCGTCGCGCCCACCTTCTCGCAGTTGCCTTGGTACGCCGATCACCCCACGGAGCCGACCATTCGTCAGGAGACTCATTTCATGCAGGTCGTCGTGCCATATGTCGAGAAGACCTATCCTGCGGCCGGGGAACCCCAGGATCGACTTCTCCTCGGCTTCAGCAAATCGGGCTGGGGGGCATGGAGCTTGCTGCTGCGCCATCCGGATTTTTTCGGACGAGCCGCGGCGTGGGACGCACCATTGATGCTCGACAAACCGGGCACGTATGGCTCCAGTGAGATTTTTGGAACCGCCGCAAATTTCGCGAACTATCGAATCTCAACGGGGCTTCGCGCGAAGGCTGGCAGCTTGCGAGGGAGCAAACGACTGGTGCTCTTGGGCTACGGAAGCTTTCGCCAGGAGCACCGGTCCATTCATGCGCTTATGGAGAAACTTGAATTGCCGCACGACTACCGTGACGGGCCGGAGCGTAAGCACGATTGGCACAGCGGTTGGGTGACCGAAGCGGTTGAGCTATTGATCCCTGCAGAGGGCAGCGCTCGACTTGGCACTGTCAAATCCTGACATAGGACCTAGTGCCGTTGCGTCCGCCTGAGCGCGGCACAGAGTCTTGGCACGTACATCGTTGCGGGCACCGAACTCGGCCGGTCTACTATCGGTCCCTAAACAAACTTCGCCAACTACGAGCTTCAAGGGATCGAATCGTGCAGCCTGTGCGCATCGGGATCGTCGGAGCCGTGGCCAATACGCGTGGCCGTCATCTGCCGAGGTTTCGCGCGATTGACGAAGCCGGCGCCAGTCTCGTCAGCTATTTCTGCAGGCTGTCGGCCAAGCCCATCGGCCACGGCGAAACTCCAGCCTACACAATATCGCTCCTCCAGGCGAAACGGTGGGTTCGCGAGCAGCCCAAATAGCCCGCGCCAGGGAATTGGGGTGCGCTCGTCCTGGTTGGACCCAATCAGCTCGAGCGGTCGGCACTATTCCATACCGCAATCGATTGAACTGGGCGCTTCCACGAAATCGCGAGGCTAGTCGGTCGTTTCGTCGATCCAACGCGAGAGCTCGTTGCGCAGGTCCGACGCTTTTTCGGATTGCTCGGCAACCAGATTGTGCAATTCGCCTGGATCCGCCGCCAGATCGTAGAGCTCGGTTCTGTCCTCTTTTAGGTACTGGATCAGCTTCCAGTCGCCGCGGCGGATCGCAGCCGAGGGCCGATGCCCTGACCCGTGGTCGTGCGGATAGTACCAGGCCAATGAGCGCTCGCGGAGTTGCGGTTGCGGGTCTCCGTTGAGCGCGCTCGCTAGCGATTGGCCATCGACGTGCTGAGTCGGCTGCAGCGGCATGCCACAAAGTTCCAGTAGCGTCGGATACAGATCGGCCGTGAATGCCGGAACGCTCGTGGTCGAGGATTGCAAACGCCCTGGCCACGCGATGAACGTCGAGACGCGAATGCCGCCCTCGTAATTCCAGCCTTTGCCACCGCGCCAGGGCAGATTGCACGTCGGACCTGGCTGGTTGCGCGCGGTCGTGCACAATCCCCCATTGTCGGAAGTGAAAATCACGATGGTGTTTTCGCGCAAGCCAAGTTTGTCGAGAGTCGCCAGGACGCGTCCGACGTTGTCGTCGAGATTCTCGATCATGGCCGCGTACGGAGGATCGTCCTGTCGTCCGCGTGAGCTGGCCTTGAACGGGGCGGAGACGCCGGGAGTCGGTGAATCGCCGAACTGTTCGGCCCGCTTCTGCCGGTACTTCGCCACGACATCGATGGGCGGTTGAATCGGCGTGTGTACCGCGTAATGACCAATACACATCAGAAACGGCCGCTGCGCATCGCGGGCATGGAGGAATTCAATCGCACCGGCTGTTAGGACATCGGTGAGATAGTCACCTTGATTGCCGTCTGCGAAATCGGGTACGTCCCAAATCGGCGCGTTGTCGCCGGGGCGTTTGAATGGAAAGTAGTATGAACCGGGTTGCCCGGCGCGGTTGTCCCCTTTGATCCACTCGAAGCCATGACGGGTCGGCTGGTCCGCCTCTCCCTCGCCAAGGTGCCACTTACCGAGATAGGCAGTTTGGTAGCCGCTGGCCGTGAAGGCCTCGCCCAAGGTGGTCTCCGAACTGGGCAGTGCCACGCCGGAGCCGGGGTGAATCCAATCCGTGATGCCCAGCCGCTGGGGCACCTTGCCGGTCATCAGCGCCGCCCGGGTTGGCGAGCAGACAGCGCAGGCGGCGTAAAAGTCGGTAAAGCGCACGCCCGAACTGGCCAAGGCATCAAGCTGCGGGGTCTCATAGAACGACGAGCCATCGACGCGCAGGTCGCAGCGACCCAGGTCGTCGATAAAGAAGATGACGACATTCGGCTTGTTGCTTACGATCGGAGTTTCGCCAGCCTGCGCCGGGAAGTCGCCCGAAAGCGTACCGACTAGACTGCAGATTACAAGCGCCCCCCAACATGCGAAGTGCTTCCCAGCTGACGACATCAGCGAACCTGACCTTTCTCACGAATTTGCGACAGCAATGATTCTAGCTCGGCAACTTTGTCGGGCTGCTCCCCAAACAAGTTGTGGTGTTGCCCTAGGTCTTGGCTGAGGTCAAAAAGCTCACCCGGAAGGTCGTCCGCCGCGTAACCATTTTCACGATCGAACCATGGCGGAACCTGGCTAACCCCACCGGTGCGCGTGGCGACAAGTAGCCACTGCTTGTGCCGTAGCGCGTAACTGTTGGCCTTTGTGTTGTGAACGATGCTCTCGCGAGGGCTCGCGGCGCCCGTGGTCAAAGTGGGCAGCAGGTTGTAGCTGTCGGGCGCCTCACCCTCATTCAGCGTGACAGTGACCAGTGCCGCGAGCGTGGCCATCACGTCAACTTGGCTAACCAGGCCAGCGTTGACGCTACCTGGCTTGACATGCCCTGGCCAGCGGACGATGAAAGGCACCCGATGACCGCCTTCCCACAAATCGCGCTTCAGGCCGCGAAGCGGCCCCGCGCTGCGATGTTCGAAACGGCGAACGCGCTCGTAGGCGTAACGCTCGGGGCCATTATCTGAAGTGAAAATCACGAGCGTATTCTCGGCGAAGCCGCTGTCGTCGAGTGCCCGCAGGATGCGCCCGACGTTGTCGTCGGTTTGCACCATGTAGTCGCCGTATCCGCCGGCCTGCGATCGGCCTCGAAACTCGGGCGCTGGCACGATTGGCGCGTGGGGGGAATTCAGGGGCACATACAGAAAGAATGGAGCGGATTTCGAACCTGCCCGCTGTTGGCCAATCCACTCGACCGTTCGTGCGGTGAGCTTGGGAACGACCTTGTAAAAATCCCAGCCTTGGCACATCGGCCCTGGCCTTGCTTCCCAGGCGCCTTCAGCAGTCTCAGGTGTCAGGGTGAGGGGAACGGTAGGATGTTCGAGCAGGCGATCATTCTCGATCCAGGCATACGGCGGAAAGTTCGGCACGTCGTCGCCGAAGTAGTAGTCGAAGCCGTGGTCGAGCGGCCCGCCCGGAATGGGCTTTGACCAATCAAACGCATTCGGGGGATAACCGCTCTTCGGATCCGGGCCTTGGATGCCGGGTCGTTTGATCGCTTCCCAATTCCAGCCCAGGTGCCATTTGCCGATGCAGGCCGTGCGGTAGCCCTTGGTCTTCAACATCTCGGGCAATGTCAGTTCTGCGGCGTCGAGCACCGGTGGGTCGAACGAATTCACGATGTCGTGAAACTTGCGCCAATGGAATCGGCCCGTCAGCAGTGCGTAGCGGCTGGGAGTGCAGATACCTGACGAACTATGGGCATCTGTGAACCGCATGCCTTTGCTGGCCAGACGATCTAAATTCGGCGTCGGTATCTTTGACGATGGATTCTGAATGGCGAGGTCGCCGTAGCCCATGTCGTCGGCATAAATAATCACGACGTTTGGTGAGGCGGGGTGATCGTTGGCGCGCGTCAACGCCGCGGTTTCACACACCGTCAGCATGGTGGCACATTGGAGGAGCAGCGCGCGCGTCAAAGGCGTGTAGTGCATTCGTGTGACACTTTCGCGTAGCGGTCGAGCGAGTGAATGATCGAAAAGAGCATCGAGTGCGGGCGCTGGGCGAAACCTCGATCGGCACCGCACGTGTTCAAGCAACGGGTCTGCGGAACGTGGCTTCGTAAACAACCGTGCCGCGCACATCGCGCAATTGGAAGGCAATCAGGCTTTGCTGCCCCTCGGTGCGCAGTTCAACGGACAGGAAGCCACCCTTCACGCGGTGAAAGCGGTGATAGGCATTGTTTTTGCCTGGAGTGCCGCCGGCGTGCGAATCGCTCGCCGCACCGACACTGAATTCCTGTGTGTTCGACGTCGGGTGTACCGAATGATATTGCCAGTGGCGATCCCCGCAGACGACGAAGAAATTGTCGGGCACGTGTGTCTTGAGCCATTCGCGAATTTCGTTGCCTTCGTGCGCAAAGCCGGCATTGGAGTGATTGTCGTTCTTTTTCTCTCTATCGGGCCCGACCAGTGGAGTCGGGCTGATGAGGACTTTCCAGGTTGCGTCGCTGGCCAGCACCGTGCGTTTGAACCACGCCTTCTGTTCGGCTCCCCAGATCGTCTTCTCGAAGCCGTCGTGCATGGTGTTCGGTGAGCGGAAGTCGCGGCCATCAGTGAACCAGATCTGCAGATCGCGTCCCCAGCGGAATGTGCGATAACTCGTTTCGCCGATCGGCGCCTGCTGTCGGAAGATACTTTGGCCTTCGTCGAAGCTTAACTCGCCGGCCGTCATGCCCGGCCACGAGTCGTTGCTCAGCGTGTCGTGATCGTCCTTGAGCCAATAACTCGAAGCGCTCCGCATCATCGCCACGAGCCGTGGCAAACTGAACATTCTCTCCCAGTGCAGCCGCGCGAGTGCGGGCGTCACGGCGCGCGGTTCGTTACTGTCGTAATAAACGAGGTCGCCGGTCATCGTCACAAACTTCGGCTCCAGCGCCAGCATCGACGGATAAATCGGATGCCCATCTGGATGATCGCGATCCTGATATCCTTGACAAGTCATCACACAAAACAGCAAGTCGCTGGGAGCGGTGGGCGTAGGAGCGGTACAGAACTTGCCGCGAAAATCGCTACTCACACGAGAATCACGCGGCAATGCGGTTTGCGCCGAGTAGTGATAGGTGCTGCCTGGCGTTAAGCCATCGACCCTGAACTGATGGATGAAGTCGCCGGCCTCGGCGACATCGATCCACGCCGTTTCGGTCGCGTCGCTCAAATCCTCGCGTTGGCCATACCGCAAACGGACTCGACCCTCACAACCGGGGCATGCGCCTTCGATTTGCTCGACCGGGATCTTGGTCGGCTCGGTGTGGGGGCGTTTGACTTTTGCGGGGAATACGACGCCTGTGTTGTTGCGTTGTGGATGGCGCGTGAGGCGCGTCCAAACGATCGCGGAATTCTCGGTGACGTCACCGACTCGAGTGCCCGTGGCTTGCTGCGGGCCGGTCTCCGACTGCAAGTCGCTGGCCGAGACCGAGTGCGGCACGAACAGCGCCGTGCCTGCGGATGCCGCTAAGAAGTTACGCCTCGATAACTGGATCGACGAGCGCTTGCCACGTTGTGTTGTCACGTTCAACCTCGTCGACTCGCCAGGGGCTTTTGTCGCACAATCAAACGCGCTTTGTGCTCTATTTCGGAAATCCGGCCAAATCCTCGGGAAGCTTCGTGATGTCCTTGGCTTGATGCTCGGCGAGCAGTGCTTGGAGCTCGGCGACCTTGTCGGCACGAGATTCGGCCAAATCGTCGTGCTCGTAAGGGTCCATCGAAATGTTGTAGAGCTCGGGCTTCTGTCTGGCCGACACGATGAGCTTCCAATCGCCGTGACGCAGGGCATGACCTCCCTTCATCGCAAGGTAAATCGTTCGTGGCTCTGACGCCGAAAGGTCGCCTCGGAGCGCGGGCCACTGATCGACGCCGTCCCATTTCAACTCGGCAGTGGATCGATACCCGATGAGACTGGCGATCGTGGGAAACCAATCGACAACGTGCATCGGGCTCGTGAGCTTGCCCGGTGCCAATTGGCCCGGCCAGTTCGCGAAGGCACACACGCGAATTCCACCTTCGTAGAGCTGTGCTTTCTGCCCGCGCAGTGGATCGTTCTCGCTGTTCAACGGCGAGTCCGCGACGTCACTGACGTAAGCGTTCTTCAGCGACTCGATACCGCCATTGTCGCTGGTGAAGACGATCAGCGTATTGTCTCGCTGTCCGGTCTTTTCTAGTGAGGCGATGAGTTCTCCGACCTTGGCATCGACTTGCGCGACCATGGCTGCCATACGCAGTCGCGATTCGTGCAACACCGGGTCAGCGTGGAACTTGACGCTGTCGTAGAGTCGCTTGTACTCGTCCGGCGCGTCAACCGGCGTATGCACCGCGTGAAAGGCCACGTAGATGAACCAGGGTGATTGCTGCTCTTCGATGCGGCGCACTGCCTCGGCCGCAATCAGCTCTGTTGCATTGCCGGCTTCGTCCAAGCGATTGCCATCGCGATGCCAGGTGTCCTCGTAAGGCCCCCTGCGATATTTATGATTCCAGGGATCGGCGGCGCCGGTTAACGTGCCGTAACCGTGATCGAACCCATACGCCGTTGGGCCCCACTCGCTGCGTGCGCCGAGATGCCACTTACCGCATTGATAGGTGCGATATCCTGCAGACTTCAATGCCGATGCCATGGTCACCGTGCCCAGTGGCATCGCGCGCAAATTGCTCGGCGCCAGCGTGTGCGGGCCAAATCGACCCGGGTAGCGTCCGCTCATTAGTGCCGCCCGCGTGGGCGTGCAGACCGGTTGTACGTAATGCTGATCGAGTTCGACGCCTTCGCGGACCAGCCTGTCCATCCGAGGTGTCTTGCCGAAGCCGCCATGCCAGCCGACATCGCTCCAACCCAGATCGTCTGCCACAATGAACAGGATGTTGGGCCGGCTAGTCGAAGCTGGCGGACTCTCGGCACGCAGGGTATTCGATTGAACGATCATCGCTGTGGCCGCGAGAAAGGCTCGAAGCAATACAGTTTTCACCAATGCCTCCGAATTCGAGCCAAAGCAGTAAGAGTACGCTAGCGTGCCCGCCCGCCGATCGCCGAGGTTGGTCAGCCGCTGGCTGCGCAGCGGTTCGATTGTATCCGCAGATTGCCACGACAAGAACTTTTAGCGTGCCATGGGGTAGGGCCTGTTGTTCACATCTAAGCCGTCGCCAAACGAGCGCAAATGATTCGAGCAGGTTCAGCAGAATACGCCACACGAGCACCTCGCGCTGCCGCTTGCTACCTCATAGTGAGATTCAAGGCCCCCGGGTGACACCGGCCGCCGCAGTTGCTTGCGGCAATAGATCAACATAAGTCTTGGCGTCGGGTCGGTCGCGGCCGATCTTGACGGTGTGCTTTCCGGCCGTATAGGCCGGCGCCCGGTAGCGATTGCCCCGCACGCGGATCGTCGAGACGATCTCGCCCGTGGCTTGCTCGATGACTTGCACCACGGGGTTCGTCAGACCGTCCAGCGACACCTCAGGCAAGTACCCGATCGGTTTGCGGCCATCGTTGGCATCCACCGAGAACGTGACGGGCCAGCCTGGGAATTGCTGTCGGGAGTCATCCGCGGCATGAGCAAACCGCGGCCAGCATTCGAACGTGATTTCGCGGGTCTGCTTGTTGAACCGGCAGATGCCGTAGCCGTCGGCTCGCTGTTTTTCGTCGTTGATATCCGCCGGATTGGCATAGGCCAGCATCGAGATGCGATTGCCCAGTCCTTCGAAGTAATCTCCGGTCCAGGGTAGCCGGCTGTCGGGCACCGGATTCGGGCCAGGCTGTTCGTCAGCCGGATGCCACCAGCGACCGTAGATTGTATTGACCAAGGCTGGGCTGGTGAACGCGTACGGCCCGTCACCGAATTCAGATATGCCGTGCTTGACGACGACCGCCAGATGCTGATCGCCGCAGAGGTGCGTGGCTCGGACGCGGCGCAGCGCTTCGAGCGTTTGCTTCCGCCCCGACTGGGGCCAGCCGTTACAGTCGAGATCGGCTAGCAGTCGGGCGTCGCGCGAGCCGTGCATGTGGACGGCGCCGCAAAACGCGGTCTGCGAAAGGACAGCCTTCATCTCGGCGCCGGTCCAGTCTTCGCCCCAAGTGCGTAGGAACTCCAACTGGCGGTCGCCGAGCAGTTGCAGCCCCGGCACGTCGATCGACTGTGGATCGTACGCCGGATCGTTGATGTGATCGGGCCGCGGCCCCATTTGCGGGATCTTGCCCGCCGGACCCGATTTGAATTTGCGGTCTTCGAGCACGGCGAAGTCGATGCCGCCAAGACGCAGCCGGGTGAAGTACACGGTGATCCCGCGCTCGACCGGCCGGGGATCAACCGGGTCCGGCAAGTGCCAGGTCTGTTGGCGCTGCACCAGGTTGACGTACTCGACCGGGTAGTGATAGCCGCCGTCGGCGCCCCCCGGCAGGGTCGACCGCTTGCCGTTTTCTCCCCAAAGGTTGCCGTGGCCCACGTCGTGGTCGTCGGGAATGGTGATCGTGGGCCGATCGCGGGTGGTCTCGCGAAACTGGAGGCCGAACTCGATCCAGCCCGCCGTGTGCTCGGTATGGCGGTAGGTCTGGTCGCCGGCAAAGAACAACACGTCGGGATCTTGCCGCTTCAGGTTCTCAACGATCTCGGACCGCTGGCCGGTCGTGCGGCTCGAGTTGCAGGACATGTTCGCGACGACGATCTCATCCTTGTCGATCGGGTCGCGGCGAATTAGTCCCTCGAACGACGCCTCATCGCCGTGGCGGACCCGGTAACGCACGTCCCGCGTGGCGTCCCAGGGCTCGAGGCGAAAATGCGCGTCCCAGCCTGGATACAGTACTTCGGCCCGTGCCGCTTCGGTCCAGCGGTCGTCGCGCCACAATTCGAGACGCGCGACGCGTTCTTCGTCCGGCTTGAGGGGGAAGAGCTGCGTGGACATCTTCAGCACGCCGTGGTCGCTGGTGTAAACGGCAAACGCGACGACCTCGTTGCGCGGCACCTCCATCGAAGGAGGCGCCGTTCCTCCGGCGCGGGGTTTGGGCTTGCCGTTGGCGTTGCCTCCTTGCTCGGCGGTGGCGCCTTTCGTCCACCAGCGGCCGGTCGTCAACGAGTCGAGATTGGGAAACTCGGCGCCAAAGGGGAGTTCGGCTTCTTGGGCCGCGAGTTCGACTGATTGAATCGACACTGCGCCCAAACCGGCGGCGGCGATCTTTAGAACAGTGCGGCGATCGACTCGCTTCATGGCAATTTCCATGACTTGCCCGAGATGTTCACGATATCGGCCCGGTGACTAGCTACAGGGTCTCGTTCGATTTGACAATGCTCTTTCCATCTCCGTGCGGAGTTGGGCGACCAATTCGGCCGCGGGCGCCGCGCGGGCGAGCGGTGCACCTTGCCCAGCCCATTGGGCCCCGTACCCAAACTCCCCTGCCGCCTTTGCGGCGACATGGAGCGCCTTCGCCGCATCGTAGGCGATTGGGTAGTCGGGGACGTCTTCAGGTTCGATCTCCGCACCGAGGGCGGTAGAGCGGTTGGCAAGACAACGGGCGGGGCGGCCCGAGATCGTCGCCGTCATCACCGTGTGTTGTGCAGGAGGGCCGAGGAGCGCGGCCCGGTAGCCCGCGTCGGCCGATGACTCCGGACAGGCGATGAACGCAGTTCCAAGTTGTGCGGCGGCCGCTCCCAGCGCAAGCGCCGCGGCGACCCCGGCCCCGTCCATGATCCCGCCGGCCGCGATCACCGGCACATCGAGGTTGCTCACCAGAAGCCGAGTCAAGGCGATTGTCCCGAGCCGATCGTCCTGCTCACGAGGGTTGAACACCCCGCGATGTCCGCCCGCTTCATACGATCTTCTCCGTCGGCACATCCGCACCCAGCGGGGGGTAAATGCCAAAGCAGTCGGATCGACGATCGATTCGCAGGCACGGCGTAGACTTGCAGGGCAGGGAATCTGGCCCTTGTTCCGGCCAGTGATTGACATCAACCATTCATTCCACAAGGAATCTCCGCTTGATCGAAGTCACGGAATTCCATAAAGCGTTCGCCGATCAAGTCGCCGTCCGGGGCCTCAGCTTTTGTGTCGAGCCCGGCGAGCTGCTGGCCATCATCGGGCCCAACGGCGCGGGAAAGACGACTACGATGAGGGCAATGGCGGGAATCATATCGGCCAGTCGCGGGCGATTGTCGATCGGTGGCTTTGATGTCGAAGGCGACCCGATCGCCGCCAAGTCGCGACTCGCGTTTGTACCTGACGACGCGCCCGTGTTTCATGACTTGACCGTCGAAGAGCATCTGTCCTTTTACGCGAGCGTCTACCGAGTGAGCGATGCTCATTCAAAGGCAGTCGCGTTGCTCAAGCAGTTTGAGCTCACCTCGAAGGTCCGGACGCCCGCCAGCAACCTTTCGCGCGGCATGCGGCAGAAGCTCGCCATCTGCTGTGCCTATCTGCACGATCCGCGGGCCATTCTCGTCGACGAACCGCTTACGGGACTGGATCCGCAGGGGATCCGCGTCTTCAAACGGTCGTTGCAAGAGCGGGCCGCGCGAGGCGCCGCGGTGGTGATTAGTTCACACATGTTGGCGATGGTCGAGGACTTGTGCACGCACGTTTTGATTTTGGCTGGTGGAGCGCAGCGGTTCTTCGGACCGGTCGACCAGCTGCGAAGTAGCTACGACCACGTCGACGCGGCCGCGGGTCTGGAAGAAATCTATTTTGCCGCCACTGCACCATGACCACGACCGCCTTCCACCCGGCAATCCTGCGACTCTTGCGGCTCCAAGGCCGTGGCCGCGGTCGTCGTATGTGGGGAAGATTCTGCCAGACGAGGCGGCTGGTTCTTTCGGCCGTAGCCTGTGTCCTGACCGTCGTCTGGCTTGGCAATGCGGCCATGACGATCTGGTTTCGCGAATCAGCCTCGCCAGAAACGCTTCGTGCGCTGTTGTCACTGGGACTGGTGCTCTACGCCGGCTGGCATTTCGCGAAAGCGGCCTTCTTCCGCCCCGAAAGCCCGTTGGACTGGACGCCTGTCGAGCGCGAGCTGTTGGTCGCGATGCCGCTCAGTCCGCGTGATCTGATTGCATACCAGCTCGCTTCCATCACCCTGACAACGCTTCTCAAAGCCGCACTGTTCACACTCCTGCTGTTGCCCGATTTGCGTAGTGTACCCCTGGGCCTGATCGGCGTGTTGTTGGTGATGACGACGTTAGAGATGCTTCGCATGGCGATCGACATCGTCACGTGGGGTATGAGCCGCTCGGCCTTTCTAGCCTATCGCACCGCGGTCGTGGCGGGATTGGTGGTGGGAGGGTTCGCGGTCGGCGACGCGATCGTGCGCGAAGCCACATTCGGTAGTCGAATCAACGTCGGCGAGGGACTTCTCCAACGCCTCTTGGACATCCTGGTCCAATTGAACGCTTCTGCCTTCGGCTATGCCGCGCTGCCGTTTCAGCCGTTTCTTGACCTGATCCTGGCCGACACCCTGACGGCGACCGAAATGGGCCGGGCCGGCACGGCACTGGCAACCATGACGGGGCTTGCGGCGGCCGTCATCGGCTTGTACACCGCAATCACTCGCCGAGTGGTCCTCCGAGAGAAGCGCAACTACCGTACGAAGAGCGAGGCTTCTGACTCGTTCGCGGGCTCGACTCAGGCCGAAGCTGGGTCAGCACTTGGCGCTGTGTTCGGATTGCGACTGCGTCGCATTCCATGTTGGGGCGGCGCCGGCGCCATGGCCTGGCGGCAACTGGTCGGTGCGCGCCGCCATTGGGGCAACTTGTTGACGGCGATGATCGCCCCCGCGGCGATTGCCTGGATCCCAGTCTTCGTTATTGCGGACGCCGCTATCGCGTTCCTGGCAACCACGGGCACGCTGGCGTTTTACACGTTTTTGCTTTTGCCCACCGCGCTCCGCTTCGACTTCCGTCGCGATCTCGATCGGCTAGCGACCCTCAAGTGCCTGCCCATCACGCCGCCGGCTGCCGTCCTCGGTCAGATGTTGGCGCCGCTGCTAATTGTGACCCTGTTTCAAATTGGGGTGTTGGCCTTTGCAATCGTCGTGCTAGCGCTACCGCTACACCATTTATGCACGGCGATGCTAGTGTTGATTCCGCTGAACGTGCTGGTGTTCGCCCTCGACAATCTCATCTTCCTGCTCTATCCGTACCGCGTGCAACAAGAGGGACTGGAGATATTTTTCCGCACGATGCTCACGTTCACGGGCAAGGGGCTGCTGTTTACCGCCGCGTTAACGGCCATGGCCGGCTGGGGCCTTGTCGCCGCCTCCTTGACGGATGGAATCTCAAACACGACCGGAATTGCCCTGGATGCGCATGCCGTATTCGCCGGTGGCCTGGTCGCCGGATCATCCTTCTTGGCGGCGCTTGCGCTCTACGGACTTTGCCGGACGTACGGCAAACTGAACCCGATTGAAGATCTTCCACAATGAAGTCGTGACTGGCATTACGCAACGTGGCTGGGAAGCGCGTCAAAAAAGACGCTTGTTCCCGTCTTGGCCCCGCCCTGGGCAGAATTAAAGTCGGCCGAAGTCCGGCGGGCACAGCCGCGGTTGAAACTGACAGGCGAAAGCTGAAAGCGATTGGTGCGGTGCGCTGAAAGCATCGCCGCTGCAGTGTTTGGGGAATTCATAGCTGTGACGGAAGAGTTCTTGCGCGCTAAGCGCGTAGCATCGCCGCAGACGCGATGGGAGTATAAGGAAGCAGCTACGCCGCCTGGCGATAGTAGTGCTTGAGCAAGCCGCCGAGGCGCGGCGTCGACTTTTGCAGCCGATTCTCTGGCGGCGCTCGCAACGGTCAGTAACCAGGCAGCGGACAAGAGCTCCTTTGGACGACGCTTGACGCGATCGCGTAGGCGATCCTTGCCCATTCACTACGTCGCTTGCAGCCTTTTCCGCAGGGTCGTGTGCCGCTGGCCGGTGTCAGCTCGTCCGCTTCGACAAAATAGAAGTTGGTCGATCCTGCTGCGGATGGCCTGTGACGCATTTCAATCGCCGCCGCTAAAATCAGCCTGAAAGCGACGAGTCATGCCGCGCTGGTAATAGCCCGGCGCCAGCCGCGAAAGCCAGTAGGCCAACTTGCCGGTGGATGAAATCACAATCTGCCGCTTTCGCGCCGCGGCGCCGCGATAGACCGCCTGGGCAACCCCCTCGGCGGTGACAATTGCCCCCGTCGTTCCGCGGTCGGTCGCTAAGACGGAGCCATCGCCGGCCAGTCCCCGCCGCGCGAAATCAGTGTCTACAAAGCTCGGGCAGACCAGCGTCACCGACACCCCGTGTCCGACGAGCTCGCAACGTAACGTGTCGAAAAAACCGTGCAGCGCGTGCTTGCTGGCACAGTAGCCTGTGCGGCCGAGCAGCGGCGCGAAGCCGGCGATACTGCTGAGCACGACGATGCGACCGCGGCGCTCGCACAAGGATTTCAAGGCCGCTTTCGTGACGGCAACGGCACCAAAGAAGTTCACCTCCATGACCCGTCGATAGACCGACAACTCCGTCTCGCGAAAGCGACTTACTTGAGTCAGGCCGGCGCCGTGTACCAACACGTCGATTCCGCCGGTCGCTGCCAGCGTGTGCGCGATGGCGCGTTCGCATTGCGTCTGATCCGTGATGTCGCACAACTGGCTTTCGACGCGCACTCCGGCCTGCTGCAACTCGCGGCAGCGCGTGGCCAAGGTTTCCTGGTCGTGGTCGAGCAGCACGATCTGGGCCTTAGCCGCTGCGAAGCGCATCGCGATCGCGGAGCCGATGCCGCCGGCACCACCCGTGATGACCACCACTTTTCCGGCAAACTCCGTCATCGCGATTCCGACTGCTGGCTGAGGTAGTAATCGAGCACCTCGGCGGTGCTCTTGCGGGGCAAGTAACCGAACGAATGCTTCAATCGCGCGTTGGAGAGCACCGGCCGATAGCGCAAAAAGTCGATCTGTTCGGGTCCATACTGAGTGACTCCTAATGGCCGCAGCAGCGCGAGGCCGGCGCGGAGCAGCCACGCGGGGAGCGGCAAGAATTGCTTTCCCAACCGCTCGGCAACCTGCTGCATCGTCAAGGTGCCGTCGCCAGCCAGGTTGTAGATGCCCGTGGCGCGCTCGCGAATGCCCTTGAGGATACACTCGACGACATCCTCATCCCAGATAAAGACCCACGGCGACGCGGCGCCACGGATGCCCAGCACGAAGCGCTTCCGGAACAAATCGGTGATCTGGTTATTCGTATGGGCGCCGAGCACGGTGCCGGGGCGGAAGATGAGTTGTCGCAGTTGCGGATAGTCGCGCCGATAACCAGCCAGCCTCTCCTCGATGAGCCGCTTGTGGTGGGCATAGGCGAACTCGGCATTCGCTCGGAGGGGCTGATCTTCGTCGATCAGTTGCGGATTGTCGACGTAATAGCCGTACGCAGCACCACTCGAGGTGATGATAATCTGTCGCACTTCTGCTGCCACGCAGGCCGCGAGTACGTTGCCGGTTCCCTCCACGTCCACGGAGTACACGTGCTGTCGATCGCGGCGCCTGCCGGGAGTAACGATGGATGCCAGGTGGACCACGGTGTCGACCCGATACTGACGGCAAAGCTCCGCCAGGCGAGGATCGCGAATGTCGGCGGTGAGGTACTCGACATTGAGCAGGCGGTGCTCCGAAGGTACCTCCCGCACATCGAGGGCGATCACTCGAAATTCTTCAGGTTGCCCTGCCAAGCGTTCGACCAACTGGCCGCCGATGTAGCCGCCGGCACCGGTGATGAGGACCGAGCGACCGGAGCTGTTCATGCCGGCTCCGCATCGTCAGCGTTCGGCACCGGTCGACGTGCCCAGATCGACGCCACCGTTAAGCCGGAAACAATGTGCCAGATGCCCCACCACCCGGCGACCAGGGCCATGCCACCAAGGCCGTCGAAGTAGCGGAAGACCAACGCCAGGCCAAGTGCAGAGTTTTGAATGCCCACCTCGATCGAGATTGCCCGACGATCGGCTTCCGGCAAGCCGCACAACCAGGCGGCCGAATAACCGATCGAGAGCGCCAGGCCGTTGTGCAGAAAAACAGCGAATGCCACCCAGCCGACATAATTGACGAACACGTCGAAATTCTGGGAGAACGCGATGCCGAGAAAGGTCAGGAACGCGACGATCGAAAAGATCTTGAAGGGCTGATGCAGGCGACGCGCGACCGCCGGCAGCAGATAAGCGCAACTCATGCCCAGCGCGGTCGGAATGCCGAGGATCAGCAGGATCGTCTCGAAGATGTCGGTCGGATCCATTTGAATCGCGGTCAGGATTGCTGCCGTCTCGGGGTTCAAGCTACCCCAGATCCCCAGATTCAAGGGCGTGAATACCACCGCGACGACCGTCGAAATCGCCGTCATGGTGACGGACATGGCCGTATTGCCTTTGGCCAGGTACGTGAGGAAGTTCGATACGTTGCCGCCGGGGCAGGCGGCGATCAATATCATCCCCAGGCCGATACTCGGCGCCGGATGCAGGATCAAGACCAGCACGAAAGTAAACGCAGGCAGCAAGACAAATTGGGCCACCAAGCCGATCAGTGGCCCTTTGGGAGACCGGACGATGCGCGCGAAGTCCTGCCCGCGCAGGTCGAGGGCGACCCCGAACATGATGAGCCCGATGACGAGGTTGAGCACCCAGAGGCCTTCCCCCTGAAAACTCAACCGCACGGAATCGACCGGCATTGTTCTCTCCCCGCGACCGTTACTTGCCGGCGGGTTCCTCGTGCATCTTCTTGAATGTCAAGAGACTCGGCGCCCACATGTGCTTGACTGGGTCAACGTCGACATGCACGACAGAACAGGCGTTCGCAGCCAGGCAGCTTTCGAGTGCGGGCCGGATCTCGGAAATTGTGCGAACCCGCTCGCCGCGCGCTCCCATACTCTCAGCCAGTTTATCGAATTGGGTTTCGCTGAAATCAGCGTTGATCGTCTCTTCGGGACCGAGCGACTTCATGAGCAATGTCTTGAGCGGCTTCAGCGCAAATTGCTGGTTCATCTTGACCATCCCCCACTGCTTATCGCAACAGACGATATACGTAACGTGGAGTCGATTGCGAACAGCCGTTTCGATCTCTTGCTGGTTAAAGCCCATCGCGCCGTCGCCGATCAAGCAATAGACATGCCTGTCCGGATGGGCCGCTTTGATTCCCAGCGCTTGTGCCACGCCGGCGCCAAGCATTCCGAACTTGAAGGTTGCGACGACGGTTCCAGCCACGCGGACCTCGTGATAAAAGTTCCCCCAGACCGCGGTATTGCCACCGTCGAGGACGCAGTAGGAATCGGCGGGAAAGATGTCCTGGCAGGCCCGCGCCACGTGCCCCGCGGTCAAGACTGCGTCGGGACGCTGAATGACCTTGTCAAGGCTCGCTCGATTCTTCCGCTGCGCAGCGACATATTTCTGTACGGCCGCTTGGCGCGACGCGAGCGACGGTATCGGTCCGCTTCGATCGATCGCGATCAGTAAGTGTCGCAGAAATTGCTTCGCGTCCGCGAGGATTGCCAGATCGACCGGCTTATTGAGTCCCAGAATCTCCTCGTCGATGTCAACCTGGATGTGCTGTTGCTTGCTCGGGGATGCCCAATTTGGAGCCTTGCCCCACCAATCGGTCTCGCCGAGACGCGATCCGATGGTCAAGACCAGATCGGCGTCGTTGCGAACCTGATTACAGAGGTCGACATGGATCATCGACACCGCCTGGGGTGCCGTCTCGGGAATCACGCCGCGGGCAGCCCAACTCGTCAGGACGGGCGCGGAGAGACGTTCGGCCAGCCTAAGCAGTTGATCGCCGGCTTGCCCGTGAAGGACGCCGCTCCCCGCGTGAATGATGGGCAGTCGAGCCTCGACGAGCAGGCGCGCCGCCTGCTCGACCTGTTGGGGATCGGCAGCAATCGGCATCGTGCGACGATACGTACCGGGGCGCGGAAGACCGATCAACTTATCCTTGTTGTTCAGGATGCTCTCGGGAATATCAAGATGGACGACGCCTGGTCGTCCACGATAGGAAATACGAAGCGCCCGTTTGAAGAATTCGGTGACCCGACCGAACGAGGGCACAACTCCGGACCACTTGCTCATGGGCTTGATCACGCCAACCTGGTTGAAGTATTGGTAGGTACCTCCCCGGTCGGGATAGCCGATGCCCAATCGGCGCGTGCTGGTGAGCAGCAGAACTCGGTTTCCCTCGCCGTTCTCGACCGCAATGCCCGGCAGCGCGTTGGCGACGCCGGGCCCGTTGCTGGCGATGCACACGCCCAGCCTGCCCGTCGTCCGCGCATAAGCGCCTGCCATGTGGACCGCACACGCCTCATGTCGCGGACTGATCAGTTCGATGCCATGCTTGACGATCGACGAATACAGCCCGAAGTAGCTGCCGTCGATGATGCCAAATACCTTCTCCACGCCCTCGCTCTTCAGCATGCGGGCGATGACGTCGCCTCCCAACAGCTTTTCCATCCGCTCACTTCCGATTTCAATTGTGGGCCGCAACCGTGGTTCGCCGCTCCGCCAACGCCTTCGAGCCGAGAAGCCGCCTAGCAGGTTATAGTCGAAAGACCGCTCACCAACATGGACTGAGGTCGACTGTCCGACTCGCAAGCCGCCGACGGCAACCAAGACCGAGAACGCGCGGGGCTAAGGGTCTCAAACCCGCAGTGGCGTTGATTTGCGCCGTGCGGCCGAATTCACCGGTTGGGATCGTCCCGACAGGCTGTGCATCTGCCTTGATGGGAAACACCCGCTGCTGCGCATTCCCGCGGAGCTCGAGAAAGGCAACCAGGATCGTTTGCTGCATATTTTCCCGAACTTCGCCGAGTTTCTCTTGAAGATGAGGTCTACGTGGCCTGGGTTGTCTCCTCGGATGATTCGTCCCTGGGGGCGCGAACGGAGCTGCCTCGCTTTGAACTCGGTTGTCAATCCGATTGCGGGTGGTTCAAATAGTTACGCAAGGGAAGGGTTTCTGCCGCCGGTAGTCTCCCGTGGTCCGCTAGTGCAGCCAAACAAGTCGAAAGCGTCAACATGAAGCGATTACTGTTGTTGGTCGCCGCGAGTATGCAATGTCTGGTCGGCTACCAAGCTGAGGCAGCCAAAATTGGCAGTGAGGCCGGCAACCTGACCTTCAAGGATATTCGCTGCCTGACGCGCAGCCTGAGCGACTTGGGCGAGGCCAAGGGCTATGCCCTGGTGTTTCTAAATACGTCCTGCCCGACCGCGCAGCGCTACTTGCCGCGCTTGCAAGAATTGCATGCCAAATATGCCCCGCAAGGGCTTCAGCTAGTGGCCGTCTACAATTCGCAGGACGAGACTCCCATGGAGATCGCCGCCCACGGATTGGCTGCCGGATTGACGTTTCCGTTGGTGTGGGACGAAGACCACAAGTGCACGCAGGCGTTGGACGTCGAGCGGATACCGCAAGCTGTGCTGCTTGATGCCGGCAAACGCGTGGTGTACTCGGGCCGCATCGACGATCAGTACCGTACCTCAGGCGTGCAGCCTCAGGTCGGCCGGCACGACTTGGCCGACGCGATTGAAGAAATGCTGGCTGGCAAGCCGGTGTCCGTGGCCGAAACGACGATCGACGGCTGCAAGGTCACACCCTGGCAAGCCCCGAAGCTCGATTATCAAGTCACGTTCCATGAACATATCGAGGCGATTCTGCAAAAGAACTGCCAGAACTGCCATCACGAAGGCACGGCGACTCCCTTTGCGCTGGTGACATACGACGAGGCCAAGGCCCAAGGCGAAATGTTGGCCGAGGTGGTGCGAGACGGCCGGATGCCGCCGTGGTATGCCCTTTCCAAGTATGGGCACTTTGCCAACGACCCCACGTTGACCCGCGAAGAGCGCAAGTTGGTCGAAGCCTGGGTGCGCGGCGGCTTGGGCCGCGGCGACGCGACCAAGGCACCCAAGCCGCTCGAGTTTTCCAAAGCCGAGTGGCGGATCGGCGACCCCGACCTGGTGCTGACCACGCGCAAGCCGATCAAAATCCAAGCCTCGGGCTTCATTCCCTACAACTATGTGTTTTTGCAGCCGCCATTCGCCGATGACACCTACGTCGAAGCGATTGAAATCCGGCCGCACAACCGCGCGGTGGTCCACCATTGCAACGCGTTCTATTTCGACCCCGTGACGCGCACGGCGGGTGCCAACACGTTTATTACGGGCTATGTGCCCGGGGGTGTGCCGTTTACTATGCGGCCCGGTATCGCGCAGCGGATTCCCAAGAACGCGACCATCGGCCTGCAGATCCACCACGTGACCACCGGCAAGGAAGAGGAAAGCACGATTTCGATCGGCTTCCGCTACGCCAAGGGGACCGTGAATAAGACGACTCACTTCGTCCTCCTCGATCCGCGCGATATTGCCATTCCGCCCGGCGACCCGTTTTACGAGATGAAGGCGCAGAAAAAGGTCGAAGCAGACTCCACGCTGCTGGGCCTCTTCACGCACATGCATTTGCGTGGGCGCGACATGACCTTCTTTGCGAATTATCCGGATGGCAAGCGCGAGACTCTGCTGCAGATTCCAAACTACAACTTCGAATGGCAGATCGGCTACGTCTGTCCGGAGCCACCCAACGAGGTCAGGATTCCCGCCGGCACCGAGTTGGGGGCGATTGCCCACTTCGACAATTCGAACTGGGCTTTTGCAATCTGTCAGTTCAATCCCAATTGGACCATGACGTGTTGTTGTTTTTGCGATTTTTCGGCGACTTGATCGATGGCCCAGGCGAGGGTTGTGCGCAAGGTCTCGGCGGTGACCGC
>Ga0163152_10003127_pt1 | contig 21992 bp, 19 predicted proteins | sample OliLakLV19MP8IB2_FD_148635 | JGI IMG/M metagenome (GOLD analysis project Ga0163152, IMG submission 148635) | Freshwater microbial mat bacterial communities from Lake Vanda, McMurdo Dry Valleys, Antarctica - Oligotrophic Lake LV.19.MP8.IB-2 | ecosystem: Environmental > Aquatic > Freshwater >...
CCTTCTAGTTTCTAGCTTCTAGTTTCTAGCTTCTAGCTTCTAGTTTCTAGTTTCTAGTTTCTAGCTTCTAGTTTCTAGTTTTCAGTTCATAGTCAACTGTCAACTGTCAACAGTTCACTACCTCTTCACTCTTCATTTTTCACTCTTCACTCCTCACTCCTCACTCTTGGTTGCTGAGCGTAGCCGAAGCATCACTCTTGGTTGCTGAGCGTAGCCGAAGCATCACTCTTGGTTGCTGAGCGTAGCCGAAGCATCATTTTTCACTTCCTTTCTGCCACGCATTCCCGATCGTGTACAACGATAACAGCGTAAAGAAAATAGCTAATCCTGGAAACAACACCAGCCACCAGGCATCAAAGTGGTTTCTGGATTGTGCGAGCAGACGACCCCAGTTAATCTCTTCAGTAGGTAATCCAATGCCCAGGAATGAAAGTGAAGATTCTGCAAGGATAGCAGATGATACACCAAAGACAAATGAGATCATCACCGGCCTGAATGCATAGGGCACAATATGTCTACGCAATATCTGCCATGAGGGTACATTTAATATCTGAGCCGCTTTGATGTAATTACTCTCCTTCATCTTAAATACCTCAGCCCGCATATAGCGCGCCATCGAAGGCCATCTCAGCAGTGCGATAGTTAACATGACCACAACCCAACCTTTTAGAGGAACGATCGCGACCAGGATGAGGATCAGAAACAGCGCTGGAAAACCATCAATGATACTGACCCACCCCATTACTATATGATCGATTGGAACACCAATTCTTCCACGTGCATCACTGCGTGTTCTATGCAAAAGGTAAACCACGGACGTCACCAGGAAAATAGAAATCAGCGATTTGGTCGGGATCGTAATTGGTGCAAACCAAATAAAAAAAATCACCGCACTTGTGATCAGTAGGATCATAAACTGTAAAATCGTGAATCTCCATCCTTTGTTTCCCCACCAAGCGGCTGCAGATCCAAGGGGTACTCCAATCAATAGTGCAATCAGCATAGACCCTAAGCCAATCAGCAAACTTACCCTGCATCCCCGGATCATGCCTGCTAATACATCCCGCCCCAACGCATCAGTTCCTAACCAATGCCGAAAGCGATTACTTCCTGACTGGGATGCAAACGGACTGATGTACGAGCCGGCTTTAAGGTCAATAGTTTGGTGACCAAAAGGGACCGGGGTTCTCCAAACAGATTCAAACTTAGTGGTATGCCAGTTGACCGGCGAATGTGTGGGATGTCCTGCAGAAAGTCCAGATTCGGAAACACTTGTGAATAACGGAAAATAGCGATGACCATCCAGCTTGCAGTAATAGGGTTTTTCATTTGCAATCAATGGACCGAATACAGCGACAAAGGCAATCGTAAATATAAACACCCATGCAAAGCGTGCACCGATACCTGATGACCAACCGGGAAGTGAGCGAATGAGGGCGATCAGGCTTTTCATGTCTCCATGGATTTAACTCTTGGGTCAGCCCATTTGTATACAATGTCGGTGAGTATATAACTCAAGACGGTTATCGCAGCGCCGAACATCAGGATTGGAAATACCACCGGCCAGTCATGAGCCACCAGACTCGTATACATCAATCGCCCCATGCCCGGGATACTAAAAATCACCTCAATGATTAAGGATCCTGAAAGCAATACCGGTAAGGCTCCTCCAATCATCGTGATCACCGGAAACAAAGCATTTTTGAATATATGTTTTCGGAGGATTGTTTTTTCTGATACACCCAGTGTTCGGAGAGAGAGGACATATGGCTGATGAAATTGATTGATCACCGATTGTTTCATTTGCCTGGAAATATAGGCCAGCGATCCAAGCGATAAGCAAAGCACAGGTAGTGTGAGGTGCGTGAGAAGAACTGCCCATTTTTTAAAGAAATTAGCTTCACCATGATATGGTCCCAAGCCTCCTGCCGGAAAGATTGAAAGCCATTCTCCCGAGGATAGAAAATAAATAAAAAGTGTCGCCAGCCAAAAGGATGGCAAGGCAAAAAGAGTAAATAAAATAATGTTGATAACGCTTTCTTTTTTTAACCCATCATATGTTCCACTCCATAAGCCAATCAGCACACCCAGGATGATGGCCAGGATAAAAGCCAGACCGTTCAGCAGCAAAGTCCATTTTAAAGCATCAAATATTTTAGACCATGCATTACGCCCATCGATGAGAGAAGTTAGCGGTCTGAAAGTGATGAAGCCCGCCATCCATTGGTGATACTGGTTGTGTGATCCATGCCAATAAAACGACGGCAACCATTCCATCGCCTTTAGCTTTTGGGGAGAGCGGATCAGCTGTTCAATATGATGATTGAACTTATCAAGAATGGCCATTGTCCCCGAAGGAGCCGTACTATCTTTTGACAGAAGATGATAGGTACGCAAGATCTTATGATGCGCAGAAAAGAGATCGGGCGTATTCATGAGTTCTCGGATCGTCTGACACAATTGATTTGCAGCATCAGATGTATCCGCTTTAGGACATGCATGCCTTAGCCCTGATTGAAGGTCGCGATACAAATCCATCACCGCTTCTTTCTTGTTGGTTGACCGGGCCCATTTTTTTAATGTATGACGATCACTGACTGGCAGGATGAGAAAGAGTGAGTCCGGATAACTGGATGGTAAAACGGAAAGATAGAATAGGGGTAGATCCAAACCCCTTTTTTTTGCTACCCGTGCATATGCTTTTCGTTGTTCGAGTGGATCAACAGATGCAGCATATTTTGAATCATCAAGACTTAGGTAGTCAAGAACTTCATCGCCTGGAACCAGCTTGCTCAGGTAAAAGGCGATGATTGAAATCACACCAAGCAGTGCGAGGGCATTTAAACATCGTCTGAGCAGGGATCTGATCATCATGAGGTATTAAGATCCAGCTGGCTTCAAAAGATTCTCAAAGTAACCTGGCCTTCGTGATGAGGTTTGAAGTTGTATTTTCTTGGAAGCTATTATTCGTTCAAGCGGCACATACAGGAATATCACCGGCTGCTCAGCATAAATGATCTCCTGGAATTTTTTATAACCTGCAGCTCTTTCCTGGGCATCAGTACTTGTCCGCAGATTTACGATTAGCTGATCCAGTTCGGGTGTATGAAATCCACTTCGGTTACTGCCACCCGGGCTGTCATTGGAAGAATGCCACAACGTAAAGGGATCATCGGGTGATGGGAAGAAAGCCATCCGCAAAGGCATCACTTGAAAATTATGCTGGCGCAAATCCTGTTGTACTTGTCCAGGGTCTACTAAATCGAGTTGTATGTCAAACCCGGCTTTAGCTGCATTTTCTTTCACAATGTTGGCTATAGCAAGTCCCTCAGCCTTATTGGATAGTTTGATACTGAGTCGTAATTCTTCCCGTTTGCCAGCAATGATTTTATCCGGAGTACCATTGCCATTAGTGTCTTCCCAGCCAGCCTCTTTAATCAAGGCCAATGATTTATTTAAGTCCTGGTGCAATGGGCTCAGCTCCTTATCGTAATAACTTCTGTCAGGATGAATCGGACCGACTGTTCGTTTTGCGAGCCCTGCCATGACATTGTTGAGAATGCCATCATAATCTAATGTATAGGCAAGAGCCTTCCTGATCCTGGGGTCAGCCAGGATAGAATCACGATTGTTCAGCTCAAGGTAGTTGACGACCATCAAGGGAGGAGTTACAAACTGTAATTTATCCTTCCAGTCAGGATCAGCACTTAACGTTTTAAAAGAGGATGCAGGCACTTCAGCCATCAGGTCTATTTCGCCCGCCTTAAGCGCTGCTTCTGCCGCAGCTGCATCGAGTATGATTCTATAGGTAATTTCTGTTGGATATGCCTGGAGCAAAGAAGGGGGGTTTTCAATTTTATCACCCCACCAGTTCTGTTTTCTTTTAAGCCGGATATATTCACCCGTCATCCATTCATCGAGTTCATACGGACCTGCACCTGATACAGTCTCTCTGAAAAATGCAGGGGACTCATACATCGTGGCAAATCTCTTTAATAAGGAGTCTTGTTCTGCTGTCCATACTTTATCCGAAGCCCTGAGTTCTTCGAGCGTAAATTTCGACATGATGTTTTCCGGGTCATATATATGCGCTGGATACAGATTCCAATTGGTGGTTGCTTCAAAATCAAGGATATAAGTACTGTCAAAATAAACAGAAACTTTTTTCAGATCATTTGGATCGATCACGATTTCGCTGATAAAATCCGTAAAGTTTTTCCAGCTGTCTGCATTGACATATGGATTGTAAATAGATTTGAAAGTGAATAAATAGTCTTCGCCTGTCACCGGTTTGCCATCTGCCCATTCAGCTTCTGGTCGGAATTCAAGTTTAAAGACTTTGCCATTGGTATGCTTTCCTTCAGTGACCATTTCGGAAACTGGCATTTTTGTAATCAACAAGGGTGTGAGCGTCAGTGAAATCGGGTCATACTCGGCAATAGGAAGCAGAATGAGGCTCTCAATTGGAGAAGCATACGCGCTTTTAGAGAAGATTGGATGTAGGCTTTCCGGCTCGTTTGGTAACCGGATGGTTACCGCCAGAGATGAAATATCTGCTGCGTTTTTGCAGGAAAATAGTCCTGCCGTCAGTAAAACACAAAAAATGGTGTGAGGTATAATTCCCTTCCTGTACATCTATCAAAGATAAACATGCCATGGCGTATTGAGTAGAACATATAAGAAGGGGGGAGGGGAATATTAAAATCTTGTAGACAGATATGTAACCATCCTGGCCCTTAGTTGTTGTATGGCTGATGAATAAACAACTGCTGATTGCCGGGGGAACTGGCCTGATAGGTACAGATGTCAAGGAACGTGCACTGCGCCATGGCTGGGAGGTTATGATCTTAAGCCGGGAGCCGGGACCCGGTAAGATCGTATGGGATCCGGCACAGAGTACCATTTATCTGTCCGAAGTTATGACCTTTGATGTGATCATCAATCTCGCAGGTGCCTCTATCGCTGGTGGTAGATGGACGGCCACTAGAAAGAAAGAAATTGTCGATAGCCGTGTCAATGCAGCAGCCACGCTAGAAAAATATCTGCAGCAGGGATTACTGAACACGAAGGCATATATCGGTGCATCCGCCATCGGCATATACGGTGACAGGGGAAAAGAACCTATTGATGAAACATCCCCGATAATTGCCGAAGACGAATGGATGATCAGCACGGTCCGGAAATGGGAGAAGGGTCATGCCGGAGTTGAATCTCTGGGGATTCGCACAGTCATTGCCAGGATCGGAATTGTCATGAGTGAAAAAGGCGGCGCCTTGCCTGAAATCATACGGACAGCCCCCTTTGGATTCCTGGGGTATTTTGGAGACGGGCATCAGATCTGGCCATGGATTCACATTGATGATTTAGTAGACATCATGCTCCTTGCTATGGATGACGATAGGATGAGCGGCACGTATCTGGCCGTTGCCCCTTCACCTGCTTCTAACAAGGAAATAGTGGTAGCGGCAAGTCTTGCGTATTCACCCCATCGTCTTGTCATACCGGTTCCGGAATTTGGGCTTCAGTTGATGTTGGGTGAAATGCATCAAATGCTGATGCAGAGTTGTAATGCTCACCCAATCAAACTGGGCAAGGAAAACTTCCACTTCAGATTCAATACGATTGAAGAAGCCATGCTTGACCTTATTAAAAAATAAATGTGTATCGGATATAGACTAGGGCTCGAATATTTCGATTTCCTTATTCTTCTTAATGAAGTTGGTAAACTTGCCTTTAAACCTGGTCGCTTTTACAATGTGGTTATCAATCCAGTGATAATTACCACCTCTTGGCTTCCCCACCAGCAGGCCGTGATATTTAAATCCGCATTTCTTTAGCCAGGTCTCCGTGATTTCACGGTGAGCTTCGGTCCGGGAGGTAAAAAAAGTAATAATGTGCCCTTCATTATACCAGGTGTTGATGATCTCGAGAGCATCTGGGTAGAATGGAACATCCACCATTCGCTCGGGTTCTTCATTAGGGATATCATCACATATTGTCCCATCGATGTCTATCAGGAAGTTCTTGATTTCTTCCGGTAAAATTGGACTAAGGGTCTCACCCTTTTTATTAAATGCAGGTTGTAGCATCTGATTTTTCATCGGTATAAGAGAGGATCACGCAAAGAGTGAGCCAAAATGAAGGTGAAGGCCTTTGATGGTGGATAAACTAATGTATATAATTGAAAATTTGCTGATTGTACTTGAACTAACGGCGTCCATCAAAAATCAATATAATTGGTGGGGTCAACTGGTTTGCCCTGGAGCCACAATTCAAAATGGAGATGCGGCCCCGAAGTCATTTTTCCTGTATTTCCAATGATAGCTACTGCTTCCCCGGCACGGACAAAAGCCCCGGTCCGTTTTAGCAAGGTCGCATTATGTTTATAAAAAGAGACCATGTCATTAGTGTGCTGGATGCCGATTGTATAGCCAGTTTCGAGTGTCCAGTCCGCGGTGATGACATGTCCGTCCCAAATGGCTTTGACCGGTGTATCGTGAGGGGCCAGGATATCTACACCCAGGTGGTTGATTTCTGCATCAAATCCGCTACTGATCACCCCGGAAATGGGTGGCATGAGGTATCTGTAATCAGCCAGATTCAGAATAGTCACTTCAGGGGAGCTGTTAATGATTGTATTTGGTGTCTTGGCAGGTTCATTAGTATTCACTTTTTTTACACTTGTATCTTTTCCTTTTTGATCCGTGATGACTTTGGAGGTATAAGCCACTTTTGGTGCATTGATGCTGTCCGGCGGGCGAATCAACTGATTAAAGTGCTCATAATAAAGCTTATAACTCGTCAGCTCACCTTCCAGAGCAGCCATTTTTTTACTCAGTTTGATATATTCCGGATGTTGGGCAGGTTCGGCATAACCCGGCACGAGGCGTTTGAGAGGCGTAAAAAAGATGACGACGGCCATCAATCCCATAGCCACCAGGATCAGCGAGGAGAGAAGTATATAGATATTTAGTAGTGTAAGCCGGTAAGAGCCCACTTCTTCCAGGGTTTCATCCTTGCGGAGGACTAACCTGTATATCGTATGCCAGTTGCGTTTACGTGTTTTAACCTGCTCTATCATGATGATGAGACGGATACTGATTTTTTAAAATAAATTTGCGTCCAATTCAGTTAAATAGCATTAAACCTATCCGGAAATTCCCTATCAGTTTGAAATCAGACAGCCTCTTATACCCTATTAACGTGAAAAACGCCTTTTTGATCATATTGACCCTGGGAATGCTGAGCGGGTGCGTGACCAAGAAAAGCCGTAATGACCAGTCAAAAATAGGGCAATACTATCATAATCTCACCTCCAGGTTCAACGGCTGGTTTAACGCCAATGAACTGGTTAATGAGAGTATTGTCACCCTTGAAGACCAATACCAGGATAATTACAACGAATTACTTCCATTATACGAATATGCCGCAGTCGACAATGCAGATGCTGTCAAAGCTGATCTGGATGAAGCCATTAAAAAGGTTTCTGTCGTTGTCACGCTTCATGAATTCAGCGATTGGGCGGATGATTGCTATCTGCTCATTGGCAAGTCGCTCTACCTAAAGAAGGACTACGAAGCTTCTGAAAATGCTTTCGAGTTTTACATGGATGAGTTCCTTCCTACCGGGAAAAGGGCTACCATCAAGAATAAAAAGGGCTACAAAACTGGTGCCTCCAAGAAAAGCGGAAAATCAGATGCGGATGCCAAGGAAGCCAATAAACGGAAAAAGGAACTGCAAAAAGCCCGTAAAAAGGCCGAAAAGGAACGTAAGAAGTACAATAAAGAACTCCGCAAACGCAAGAAGAAGGGACAGCCAACCGATGACTTGGTGAGACCAGGTACCACTAAAGCTGCTGATGGAACTACGGCAATCCCTCTCTCTGAGGAAAAGAAATACGATCCAACCGCTGCTGAACTCAAAGCGAAAGCGAAAGCCGAAGGTGATCAGGCAAACTTTTTCCTGCGAGTAGCAGCATATGATGAATCAATCCTCTGGCTGGCGAAAACATATATAGAACGTGAAAACTGGACCTCTGCTGATTATCAGTTCAGAAGACTGGAAGGGGATGATATACTGCCACCACGGGTCTATATGGAATTGCCGGTAGCTCGCGCTTACTATCATCTGCAACGTGGCAATTATCCACAGGTCATTCCTTTTCTGGAGCAGGCGATTGAGCGAGCAAACAATAATTCACTCAAGGCGAGGTATAGTTACATCATAGCACAATTGCATTACCGCGAGGGCAGGGTAGAGGAAGCGAGAACTTACTACCAAAAAGCGCTTGATTTCAGTAATGATTATGAGATGATTTTCAACACCCAGCTTGCCATCATCCGCTCCTCTGTTCAGAACAACTCGATGAACAATGCAGAAGCAACGTCACAACTTGAAAAGATGGTCAAGGACATCAAGAACGTCAATTACCTGGGCAGGATCTATTTCCTGATGGGTACGCTTGCCGTTGATGCAAAGGACATTCCACTGGCGATCACGCATCTCGAAAAGAGCGTGGAAACAGTTGGCACCGATGCCTTTCAGGAAATTGAAAGCCAGTATTTACTTGCCACGCTTTATATGCAGCAGTTACAATATGTTGAAGCAGAACAAGCCTATAAATCATGCGCAGCTATCATGAAATCAACCGACCCCAGATACAAGGAGGTCAAAAAATTAGCTGACAATCTGACTGACATCGCACTTAATCTCAATACGATTAAGTTACAGGATAGTCTCTTATATCTCTCCAACCTGACCCAGGAACAATTAAAAATTGTTGCTGTCAATATTAAACTTCAGAAACAAAAGGAAGCCGAAGAAGCTGCTGAAAAAAGTAAGTACCAGGCTGCAAGTAATAAATCCTCTCCCAGTGGCACCGCAGCTAACCCTGGAGCCGGAGTCGGAAGTTTACCCCCTGCCCGTCCTACGGGAGGCACGGATATTGGTACAGGTGTATTCTGGGCTTTTGATCAGAAGAATATTAAAAAAACCAAAAGAGAGTTTGAAAAGGAATGGGGGGATATTCCGCTGACGGATTATTGGAGGGTTAGTTCAAAGGCAGGTCAGTTTGCATCCACTGTTGAAGAGGCTAGTGAAGATGTGGAAGGTCAGATTGGGATTTACGTAAGTGAGATTGAAGACTTCTTCAAAGATGTACCTAAAAATGATTCGGCCAGGGCTTTATGCCATGCCAAAATCAGAAAATCAATGCTCTCTCTGGGGCAGCTCTACCGGGACAGGCTGGATGATTTCAAGAGTTCTATTGAGATCATGGAATCTTTGCTGGAAAAATATCCGGATGCTCCGGAGGAACTGGAAACATTTTACCAGTTATATCTCTCATCCCTTTCCGCGGGCGACCATATAAGAGCAGAGAAATATAAAGCGATGATTCTTGCACAGTATCCTAATTCAAGGTTTGCCAAGGTCCTTTCTGATCCAAATTTTGCTGCCACGCAGATGTCTGAGCATGATCGCCTGGTAAAGTATTATGATGAAACTTTTATTCTGTTTGAGCAAGAAAAGCATGATGAGGTGTTAACGAATATCCGAAACCTTGAAGATAAGTTCGGTGTCAATAATGTGCTGATGGCAAAGTTTGATCTGTTGAGGGCAATGAGTATGGGGGCCACGGTGAGTAAAGATGCATATGTTGATGGCCTGAAACACGTGATCGCCAGGTATCCTAATAGTGAGGAAGAGAAGAAGGCAAGAGATATGTTATTGTTACTCGGGGATACAGGTTCCGGAAAAGCATATGGGGAGTCAGGGTTGGAATCCGCTACCTTTACCATCGAAGATAATGCACTACATTTTGCTATAGTGTATGTCAGCAACCAAGAAGAGGTGACGCTTGCCAATACCAAAATTGCCTTAGCAGAATTTCATAAGAAGTATTTCGCCCTGGACAATCTGAAATTTACTAATCTTGTTTTCGATCCAGCCAAAAATCATTCTCTCGTATTGGTGAGATCTTTCAATACGAAGGAAAAGGCGATGACGTATTTTGAAACAGCTATCAGGAATCCGAAAGACTTCCTTCCGGCAAATGCTATTTTTGAAGTATACCCTATCACGCAAAAGAACTATCGGGAGGTGATCAAAGCGAGATCGCTTACAGAATACAAAGCATTTTTTGAAGCGAATTATTGAGCGTTCATCGGGAATAAAAGTAGGGGTTCAGAATTCTGAACCCCTACTTTTATTCCCGATGAACCCCTACTTTTATTCCCGATGAACCCCTACTTTTATTCCCGATGAACCCCTACTTTTATTCCCGATGAACCCCTACTTTTATTCCCGATGAACCCCTACTTTTATTTCCGATGAACCCCTACTTTTATTCCCGATGAACCCCTACTTTTATTTCCGATGAACCCCTACTTTTATTTCCGATGAACCCCTACTTTTATTTCCGATGAACCCCTACTTTTATTTCCGATGAATATTTCTTAGTTGGAAAATTCAACCAATACAGAACCTTTCTCTACTGCCTGACCAACGGATACCTTTATTGTCTTGATGATGGCATGATGTGGGGCAGTGATCATGTTTTCCATTTTCATGGCCTCCAGGATGATCAAAGGAGTACCTTTTTCAACCTCCTGTCCTTCGGTGATTTTAATGCTTGTGACGAGACCGGGCATCGGGGCATTCAATACACTTAGCTTTTTAGTTTTGGTAGTATTCATTCCCATTTTTTCAATGAGCAGATCCAGGTTATCGAGGAGTGTCGTTTCTTTGATTTCTCCATCTATTTTCAACGTATATCGCCTGGAAGCCGGATCAGCAGCTAAAATGGTAATCGTATGGGCAAAGCCATTTTCAAGAAGATGAAATGTATTATCGTCAATACGGATGCAATCCAGATTTTGCCAGTCAGCGGGATCGAGCGGAAAGCGTTTTCCTTCGATTTCGACGACCATTGAAGTTGATTTTTTCATGGCAGGTTACCTTTCTTTTGTCTTCCTACTTTATCAAGGAAGATGACTTCATAAACAGTTGATGTCACATAGATAATCAGAAAAGGCCAGATAAAGGTATTGTCTGCCGGAGCATATCCCTCCTTATATCCCACAATCAGTGCCAGGCACACCAGCATCTTCAGAAAGACGGCAATCATGATCAGTTGAATATAGAGCCGGGTCAGTTTATTGTCCGCTGCTATCCGGGCTGCTGCATACATCATGATACAAAAACCAATCAAGGTCATCATGCATACCAGGATAAAACCTGTATGCGTGCGAAGTACCTGCACAGTGAGGATTAAAATCAAATTAAGCAGGCATTGGATTGCCACCGTAATACCCAAGCCTGCAAAAAACTGTTTAGGATTCATCCTTCCTGTTGAGTTCTTTAACGAGCTTGTAGAAAAAACCTGTGGTGAAAAGCAGGATAAGAGCAATTGTAAAATAGGGTTGGGCGGTATGCAGCCATTTGTCAAGTTTCTGGCCTAACCAGGCACCTACAGCCAGCAATGCAAATAGCTGCAAGGCCATTCCACTGTATTTCATGTATTGATTAGACTGCGATGGTTTCGCGGTCAAGACATCGCCGCTTTGGATTTCCCGTGTGTGCTCAGTTCAATGACGTCATCTTCACCCATCGTTGCTTTGCGTGAACTCCCACTCTGCGCACCCATTTTGCATTTTACGTTGAATATGGATCCGGGTTGGACGACCAGCTTTGAGGTGGATACATCGCCTTCTATCTTTGCAGTTTCTTTTACATGCAGGACATCACCCACGATAAGGACTCCTTCGAAACGTCCTTCAATCACTGCATTCTCGCAGGTGATATCCCCAACAATATAGCCTGTCGGGCCGATGATCACTTTGCCTTTGCATTGGAGGGACCCTCTCAGGGTGCCGTCGATTCGGATATCCTTGTCAGCCTGTACTGAACCTTCAACATTTGTTCCCTGTACAAGGCTATTACTGGAGGTAGTTGAAGCGGTACTGATGATACCGTTTGCTTTACCATTTTGTTCATTCTTTGTATTGCCAAACATCCCTTAGTTAAATTAAAGTCGTTAAAAGAAAGATTAACTACGTCATGGAGACTATAACCTGACAAAAGGGGTTGCCGTTAAAGTTAAAAAAGAAAAGTGAAAAGCGAAGAATATAATCCTTTACTTTTCACTTATCTAGTAACTTTTTTTATCCTAGAATTTAGGACAGTAGACTCCGCGGCTCTGTGGACCGCATATGAGGTAAATCATGGAGAATTCAAATCCACCATTACCCCGACTCTCCTGACTCAGGCTGGATACGTTGATATCATAACTGAAGCCGATACCCCAGTTTGAATAATCAAATCTGGTCGACAGGATAAAAGCATCCATCAGGAGTGGTTTTTCAAAATGGCGGGCTAAACGTACCCATCCACCGAATTGGAAAGACTGATCCTGGCCATCGAGGTTGAACCGGAAGCTGTTACCTGCATTGATTTCAAGAGAAGGACCTTGATTGAAGAATACTGCACCTGGAACGAGGGACACATCTCCACCACCCAATGGGAATTGACCACCTGCGTGAAATACGGTTTTGGTGTAATACTTTTCAACCGCCGAACCATCTTCCCGGTAAAAGGATAAGTTGGCCTGATTGAGGTGATTGATAGCAGCTCCCATATACCAGTTGGTCTTCTTATCAAGGATGGAGAACCACAAAAGTCCCACGCCTAAGTCACCAAAAAGGAAATTATCTGCTAGGCCCGTTTCATTCGTTGGGCAGGTAGGGCAAAATTCGCCATCGGACACCTGTGAAGGCCATTGGGCGTTCGTGTAATCCAGACTGCGCTGGGATGCACCTGCTTCAACTCCCAGTACCATATAGTGTGATTTTCTTCGGTCACCTCCTACACGACGGGCATAAGCACCGGAGAGTTTAAGGGTAAGCGTCTGGAAATCAAGATCTCCAGCCACATCACTCCAGATGTTTGCGCCAAAACCAAAGTTATCATACCTGCCTACAGGCATTTTCTGGTCATAGGAAACGCTATAGGTATTATAGGAACTTTTGCCCAGTACGGAGGCCCATTGGTTCCTGTAGTTACCTACGATACGGGTGTTACAATTCATGACCCCGGTCATCGCTGGATTCAGCGTCAGGGGTGACATGTAAAATTGAGAAAAGTGGATATCCTGTCCACGAACGACATTCACGGTTAAAATGAAACCAAGTGAAATAAAAAATGCCAGTCTTTTAATCATAGCCCAAAAGCGGTATAGATTCCTGAATAGCCAGAAAATTGGTTAAGAAATAAGAGAATATATAACTTGCTGAAAAGCAGACACAAGACCCCTAAAGGAAGGAATGCGGCCCATTTCACAGGCAGAAATATACAAATTCACTTTTATATAACGATAGATCGTGTTGAATTTTTGATTTCTATCAGCATATAATAAGGGTAGATACGAGGCTGACGGAAAAGTTGCCTGAAATGGATAAATTCTGAGAAACTAACAGCAAAAAAAAACTTCAGGACATGAATGTTCATCTCTGCCCTGAAATAGCAGATTGACTTTTCTTGTGGAGTGGGGTAATGAACCGCGCTCAGTGAGTAACTAATCAGGTTGCTGGGTCAGTCGCGGCCGATAAACGCCTGAATGCCAATATTAAAACCAAACCGGGTGTAATCAGATAAAAAGCTATCAGCATCACCACTATAAATGCTGTATTGGATTGAGGGCTCAATAGCTACTGAATTGTTGAGAAACCAGGAATAACCGATTCCAAAATTTAAGGTAGTGCTTCCTTCATCTGCCAGCAGAGAGAAGAAATCCATTCCTGTGGATCCAAAATCAATACCGGCCTGAGCGTATAAAGAGTTGACAAAATAGTAACGCGCCCAAGGACCGATTCCAAACTGACTTTCTGATGCGCCATCAAATGAATAACTCTGGAAATTAAGCCTGACTCCAACGGCCAGATCATTGAGGATATAATATCCCAGGTTTGGAGTAAGGTTAAACCAGGTTTCTGAGGCATCTGCACCATCCGTTTTGACACTATTGAATCCAACGTTCCCGCCAACCATCCAGGCTCCTGAGTTTAAGGTCTGGGCGGATGAAATCCTCGTTAGGGAGACCAGCAGAAGGCATGTAAAGGCAGCTTTTGTAAAAAGTTTCATTTGGGTAAAAGTTTAGTGGTTAGAGAATAGAGCAATAGTAGAGAATATTTTACATATAGTTTAAAATATGTATATTATATTTTTTATATTATCAGGAGCTGATTATCAATCATTCATATTATTGTCCAAATGTCTTTTGAAATAGATTAAGAACTTAAAACAAAAAAAAGACCACCCGGAGGTAGTCTTTTTTACTTTCACTTATGAGGGTCTACTCACATTCGAGACCTGGTACTTCGTAGCCACCGGTGGCGGACCACTCTCCTGTAATAAAAGGGCCCTGATTACCTGAAAGCCAGGTTATGGTAACCGTGATCGTGTCACAGGCTACAACGCTTCCTTCTAGCGTGATAATCCTGTTTGAGCTGTTACCAGGTGTTCGTTGGCTAATATCCAGATCAGCACCCACAACAGTTACGACAGGATCTTCAAGGGCTCCGTTTGTCAGTCCGCCCTGGATTTTGAGATGATTCAGATCCTGATCAGCTACGTAGGTAAATACTACTTCACGGGTAGAATCACAAGAAATAGCCTCTCCGGTAAAGGAACCTTCACAGGATAAGGTGTCATCTTCCATTACTGTGGTATCGCCTTCAACGATCAGGAGATCGGCGGATTCCATCCATCCGGTGCTTTCGAAATCACATGTCTTTGGATTGCCAGTTCGGGTATATTTTCCCCTTACCTTGTATTCGCCGGGAGCAACCGGCATAAATAGTAAAGTAGCCATTCCACTGTCAGGTGTGACCGGCTTTCCTCCATTTGGCCAGCCCTCACCGCCTGGTCCGCTGACCTGAATCATTGCCAGGCCACAATCTGCACCGTTTTCAAGATCGAATGTGATGACGATTGAATCGCCAACCATGGCTGGGTTAATACTGTAGGTGAAGTTGTGCGAGTCTCTGGTTGACAATAATCCACCAGTGTTGGACAGGCCATCTTCCTTCTGACAAGAAGTAAAAAAAGCGGCAACCATAAGGAGGGAGAAAACTGAAACTAATTTGAAATGGCTTCTCATAATAAAATGGATTTAATAGTTAAGAAATATCATCCAAGGGGAGGACGGGCACCATATAAAGGGAAGAAGATATCGGGAGAGGCTTTAAAAATATAGGTATGAACGCTCCTGTCAAAGAGGATATTCTAAGTTTTTATATATTAAATAAAAAACTTATACGTAAGACCTGATAGGGAATGCATCTCCAAATACCATGTAGGCGTTTTTCAGGGTATACCATCAAATCAGTTTGGGTTGACGTAATTTTTGATTTAACCTCATCCGGCACATATTATGTTACCGCTTCTTATTTGTGCAATTCCGAGTCAGATACGATTGTAGTGAGTCAGCTATTGATACCGGCTCCCTTTGATCTTGGGCGGGACACTACACTTTGTCCTGGCGAAAGTATAATGCTATTTGCGCCGGTGACAGGTAATACAATTCAATGGCAGGATGAAAGTACTGGTATGACTATGCTGGTGAACAAAGTGCAAGTATATTCATTGACGCTGACTAATCTGTGTTGTATGGCGGAGGACGAAATATTTGTCAGCATCGATAGCTTGATACCAGTCATTGATTTGGAAAATTTTACGCTCTGCCCTGGAGGTATTGCTGTATTGGATGCGAGTCAGCCGTATGATGCCTTTAGTCAATGGAATACGGGGAGTCAATTGCTATCCATTGAAATCAGTAGTCCCGGGCCATACGCAGTAAATGTGCGTACACTTTGTTTTGATATTCGTGATGAAGTAGTCATTGAACGTGATATCCAGTGTGGCAATGTTATGTATATTCCAAATGTTTTTTCACCCAACAATGATGGAGTAAATGATGAATGGGTTGTGTCCTTTGAAGAAGGAATCCAGGTAGTTGGAATGGAAAGCACTATTTGTGACCGCTGGGGAAACATGATTTTTCTATCATCAGATCTCTCTCCAGCGTGAATGGAAAGGTTCAGGATGAAAGTATAAGTCCAGGGGTATTTGTATTCACGCTTACCATGACTTATCTGAGAGAGCGAAGAAGTTACTGAAAAATTTAAAGGGGTCATTACCTTGGTTAGGTGATGTGAAGCGACTTTATAAAGTTTGGACGGCGGGATACGCTAGCCTCCCGAAAGCTATCAGGAGAGCTAATCCAAAAAATGAAAAAGGCCATCCACCGGATAGCCTTTTTTATTAGTTTGAATGCTAATACCTATTCCGTATCATGATTATGATTAGCAAAACCCTGGATACCAATGCTTAGTCCAAAAGAGGTGCCATCTGATGCATCTCCTTCATTTCCATAGGATTGGAAATACAAGGCCGGTTCAATAGCCAGACCATTGTTGAGGAACCAGGAGTATCCTACAGATGCGCCAAAAGCGGAGCCTCCACCTTCATTAAGATTGAAAAGACTATTCAATTGAATGAAAATAGGGTTAGTAATATAGTACCTGGCAAATGGGCCTACTGCGAAATTAGTTTCAGAACCTTCAAAACCGTTATCACCCACGGATAGTGCAGCTCCGATGGCCAGATCATCTGCAATGAAATAGCCAAGAGTAGGTTGGAGGAACCAAGACGTGGTAGACTCTAAAAGATCTGATTTAGGATTGTCGATATCCAATCCTGCGGACCCGCCGATCATCCAGGCACCCTGGCCAACTGTTTGAGCCGAAATGATCTGACTGAGACATACAAATGCAATCAGTGCAAGTGTAGATTTAGTAAATTTTTTCATAAACGTCAATTTATTAGGTTTGAGAATGGGCAATAGTAAGAAGAATTTTACATATTACGTTAAATTATTTTATGTTGAATTTACAATGGATTTTGGACTTGGCTAGTGGACGTGATTTTGTGGGCTAACCAGGATACCTTCAACTTTAGACAAATGGCCAGCAGAAACGGACTTTATAAATCCTGGCTCACCATATCCATCCTCGTCCTGGAAATGGTACCAGCGTATGGAGCCAAATTTTATATGGTAATGTAACTGTTGGGAGGTAGGAAGAATATCAGGATTTCAAACTATATATACGTTCCAATTCTTTCAAGGCTTTCTGCATGTCAATGCCCTTACCCAATACACCCTTAAAAACATCTCCTCTTTCCTTTAGCAATCCAACAGCATTCCGAATATGAAAATCATTCATTTTTAGTCCCTTCTTCACTTCTTCCCAGTGTAATGGCATCGAAATCGTAGCTCCTGATTTGGGTCTTACAGAATATGGGGCAGCAAGCGTTGCCTGAGGCCGGTTTTGAAGAAAGTCAAGATAGATTTTACCTTTTCGCTTTGTGGTCGCCCGTTCAATACTTGTGGTGTCAGGCATTTCCTTTTGCATCATGGTCACAATGACTCGCGCAAATTCTTTAGATTGCTCATAATCATATTTTCCATGGAGTGGAATGTAAATGTGAAGTCCCGTGGATCCTGATGTCTTGCAATACGAAGAGATCCCTGCTGCGTTCAGTATTTCATAGCCTACGCGTGCTACCTGAATCACCGTGTCAAATCGATTGTTGTCCGGATCGAGATCCAGAATGCACCAGGTTGGGTTGTCAGGTTTTTGGGTGGTGCTGCTCCACGGATTTATTTCAATGCATCCCATATTGACCATATAAAGCAAACTAGCTTCATCTTCGACAACAAGAAATTCTTTATTCACATTTTTATCTGCGCTTCGGTATGGAAAGGTCGCCATCCAATCAGGAGCTTTTCCGGTCACATCTTTTTGATAAAAACTCTTTCCATCCCAGCCATCCGGATGCCGATTTAAGGAATGCGGTCGACCTATGAGATAGGGAAGCATAATCGGCGCCACCTGATGATAATAATTGATCAGGTCCCCTTTTGTAATCTTCTCTTTTTTCCAATATAATTTTTGTACGTTGGAAAATTTTAATTCCTTTCCACACATCTTTTTTGATTGGGAAATATCTGTAGGATTCAGGAACGTTGTTTGTGTAATTCCGGAATCTGGCATGATTGAATTTTTTGGATTTTGTTTTTTGGATATTTTGATATCAACCCGTTTTTCTTCCACAACTTGATTTGCACTTTTGTCCTCCCTCATTCCTACAAAAGATGAGTGGCGCATGACCCCGTCTTCAGTGAGTTCTGCATAGGTTACTTCTGCAACGAGTTCCGGCTTCAGCCAGGTGACTTCTGCATTCAAAGGTCCAGGCCGAAAACGGGAAGGTTTATTCACATCAATGGGGGCTGAAAATGGATTGGTTTTTCGGACCAATGGTTTCATTTGATTCAATATATCTTTTTGGGTAAAAGTTGAAAATCCTGTTCCTACTTTACCAATATAATGGAGCTTTCCATTTTTGTTTAATCCCACGAGTAAGGAACTGAAGGATTTTGTAGTTCCTCCATTTTGTGTAAACCCTCCGATCACTACCTCATGACGGATGTTGGCTTTCATCTTCAACCATTCTTTTGTCCTCAAGCCGGGATAATACATGCTATCGGCCCGCTTGGCCATAATGCCTTCCATGCCCATCTTCCGGACGGCTTCAATCAGTTTTGCAGGATTGGAATCAAGTGATTCGCTAAATCGAATAAACGGGTCGTTTACGGGAACAAGTGTTTCCAGCAAAAGGCGTCTTTGAAGTAATGGCACTTGTGTAAGGTCTTTGCCTTCATACCATACCAAATCAAAAACATAGTAGGCGAGTTGGCCGTCAGATTCACTTCGCCAATTTTGCAAAGCCCCAAAAGCAGGTTTCCCTATTTCATCCAATGCCACGATTTCTCCATCCACTATAGCATTGATATCCCAGCTTTGAAGTGCTGCGTAAATCGAATAGAATTTAGTGTTATAGGATTGGTCATTACGTGATATAAGACGAAGAATCTTCCCGTTCTTCATGGCAATGGCTCTGTATCCATCCCACTTAAATTCATATATCATGTCTTGCTGATCTGCTACATCTGAGAGTGTAGCAAGCATTGGATGAAATGTTGTAGGGAAAGGTGCAGGTATAGCGCTCGCTGGAATTTTATTTAAGCGAGGGCTTTTTTTTTACTTATAACTGGTCCAGTTTTTTTGGACGGAGACTTTTTCAACGTTGCTTTCTTAGCAATTGATTTTTCTTCTTCTTTTTTATTGTTAGTTACTGCCGAAGTATTCTTCTTTGAAGTTAATGCTTTTTCTATTTGCTCCAATGTTTTTCCTGATACCACTGATGTAACTTTTTCTGTGATATCTTCTGTAGATGCATATTTGTCTTTATGCTTAATCAGTAGCCATGAATTTTCGGCTTGTTTCGTAAGGACTATGGCCCATTCCCCTTTTAGTTTTTTGCCCTGGAAAACAATTTTTAACGACCCTTCTTTCAATTGCTTTAGCAGATGTTTTTCCTGTTCTTTTTTTGTTTTGAATTCTTCTATAGGATGATATGTACCCTGATCCCATATGATGACCGCGCCGGCACCATAGTTTCCTTCGGGGATGAGGCCTTCAAAGTCCTTGTAATTGAAAGGATGATCTTCTACCATCATCGCTAAACGTTTTACGGATGGATCGGTGGAGGGGCCTTTAGGTACAGCCCAACTTTTTAATACTCCCTCCATTTGAAGTCTTAGATCATAGTGCAATCGGCTAGCGGCATGTTTTTGTATGACGAAGACCAGGGAGCCTGCATTTGGTTTCCCTCCTTCTGGTTCGGAGGTTTTTTTGAAATCCCGTTTCTGCTGATAGCGTACGAGGCTCATACGGCTTTCTTTTTCGAAGGTTTCTTTAGGCTTGCCTTTAGCTGATCGAATAAATCATTCTTTCGGGTATATACCACCTCCAATTTCTTTTGAGGAATTTTCTTGCCGGTTGCTTTTTTGCGGATGATTTTCATCAACTCTTTCTTGTACTCATCTTCAAATTTTGAAATATCAAATTTGGTGGTATGCTGTTTGATCAGCTGTGTGGCCATACTTATTTCAGTCGTAGAAAGACGAATACCAGAAGGAATATTGATGTCTTTGGGGGTTTGTATCTCCTCTTCAAAACGGAGTTGCTGGAGCAGCAGGTAATGATCTTTTGGCCGAATGACAGAAAGGTGTTCCTGGGAGCGCATTACAAAACGACTGAGGCCAACTTTTTTTGTTTTTTCCAGTGCTTTTAAAAGCAACATATATGCTTTTTCTCCACCTTTCGCGGGTGCAATGATATAAGGAGTTTCAACATAAATATCATCAATTTCCTGCTCGCCAACGAATGATTCTATCTCAATGATTTTTGTCTTTTTGGGGCTGGCTGCTTCAAAATCCTCAGGTTCGAGTACAATGTAAGCGTCTTTATAGAGAAATCCTTTTGTGATTTGGACCCAGGGGATTTCTTTTCCGGATTTTTCACTGACGCGTTTGAAGTTAATTCGACTAAACGTTTTCCGGTCCAGCATATCCAATTCAAGCCGGCTATCCCGGACGGCAGAATAGAGTTTAACCGGGATATTTACCAGGCCGAAGCCAATAGATCCTGACCAGAGTGCTTTCATAATTGGTATGGGTTTTACTAAAGCAACAAGGTAAATCTGGTTTTGTTTACGTTTCAAGGGGAGGGGACTAGTAAAAATATAATTCGTGATACATTGAGGTTGTTCAAGCAAAACGAATTGGCTCTAGCCAGCTGAGCTAATCCAAAAAATGAAAAATGGCCATCCGTGAGAAACGAATGACCTTACTTGTGGAGGATAACGGATTCGAACCGTTGACCCTTCCGCCACGCCGACTTTGAAGCAAAGTCAGAGCGGCGGAATGCTCTAACCAGACTGAGCTAATCCAGTAAATAGAAAAAGCCATCCGTGAGAAACGAATGACCTTAGTTGTGGAGGATAACGGATTCGAACCGTTGACCCTTCCGCCACGCCGACTTTGAAGCAAAGTCAGAGCGGAGGAATGCTCTAACCAGACTGAGCTAATCCAGTAAATAGAAAAGGCCATCCGTGAGAAACGAATGACCTTTTGTGGTGGAGGATAACGGATTCGAAACGTTGACCCTTCCGCCACGCCGACTTTGAAGCAAAGTCAGGGTGGCGGAATGCTCTAACCAGGCTGAGCTAATCCAAAAAATGAAAAAGGCCACCCGTGAGAAACGAATGACCTTTTGTGGTGGAGGATAACGGATTCGAAACGTTGACCCTTCCGCCACGCCGACTTTGAAGCAAAGTCAGAGCGGAGGAATGCTCTAACCAGGCTGAGCTAATCCAGTAAATAAAAAAGGCCATCCGTGAGAAACGAATGACCTTTTGTGGTGGAGGATAACGGATTCGAAACGTTGACCCTTCCGCCACGCCGACTTTGAAGCAAAGTCAGAGCGGAGGAATGCTCTAACCAGGCTGAGCTAATCCAGTAAATAAAAAAGGCCATCCGTGAGAAACGAATGACCTTAGTGGTGGAGGATAACGGATTCGAACCGTTGACCCTTCCGCCACGCCGACTTTGAAGCAAAGTCAGAGCGGCGGAATGCTCTAGCCAGGCTGAGCTAATCCAGTAAATAAAAAAGGCCATCCGTGAGAAACGAATGACCTTTTGTGGTGGAGGATAACGGATTCGAACCGTTGACCCCCTGCGTGCAAGGCAGGTGCTCTAGCCAGCTGAGCTAATCCCCCGGAAATCACTGCCAGAGGCAGTGATAACTAAATTTTCAAGTGAGTGCATTCACTCAATACTTCACTATTTAAGATTCGAACCGATGACCCTCCCGCCGCACTTGCTCTGAAGAGCTGCGTGGCGGGATGCTCTAGCCAGCTGAGCTAATCCCCCGGAAATCACTGCCAGAGGCAGTGATAACTAAATTTTCAAGTGAGTGCATTCACTCAATACTTCACTATTTAAGATTCGAACCGATGACCCTCCCGCCGCA
>Ga0163152_10003128_pt1 | contig 21991 bp, 19 predicted proteins | sample OliLakLV19MP8IB2_FD_148635 | JGI IMG/M metagenome (GOLD analysis project Ga0163152, IMG submission 148635) | Freshwater microbial mat bacterial communities from Lake Vanda, McMurdo Dry Valleys, Antarctica - Oligotrophic Lake LV.19.MP8.IB-2 | ecosystem: Environmental > Aquatic > Freshwater >...
ACCGCGGATTCAGGGTATACATGAAAGAGCTGTTGCGGGACACGACCGCGAGGGCTGACACCTTGCTGAGGTCGGTGATGATGTCTTCGCTGATTCCGTCGGAGAAATACTCCTGCTGCGGGTCATCGCTCATGTTGGCAAACGGCAGAACGCAGATCGAGAGTTTGCGAGGGGCTTCCACGGTTGGACTTTCCTGTTGAGCGGCAGATACCTTGAACACATGCACCGGCCGCTCGATGTTCTTGACCGAGTGCTCGCCCATGTCCTCGAACACGCAGGGCATCTTGCCGTCAACGTTGTCGCGCACCATTTTCGACAGCGCGACACCTCCAACCGGCGCCAGCGCCTGGATCCGCGCCGCAACGTTGACACCTTCGCCGTAAATGTCATCGCCCTCGATGATCACTTCCCCGAGGTTGATCCCAATGCGATAGCGCATCCCGTCAGCTTTTGCGGTCCCCTCCTGGATCGCCAGCGCACAATTGATGGCAGCCACCACACTGCCAAACTCCACCAGCGCCCCGTCCCCCATCAGCTTGAACTGCCGCCCGCCATGCTTTGCGACCTGCGGGTCGAATACCCCCGCACGGTTGTCCTTCAGCCGCGAAAGCGTCCCCGCCTCATCGCGCTCCATCAGGCTGCTGTAGCCAACCACGTCGGCGGAAAGGATGACGGTCAGTTTTCGGTGCATCGGGTACGGAGCCGCTATATTGTTGACAACAGTCTATTATGTAGACGCGGGTAAACGTAGCACAAACTTCGTGCGACTTGCGAAATCAGGCAAACGACCGCCCCCCAAGTTCGAGTTCGCAGATCGGACACAAGCGCGGTTCACGGTCGTCGTGCCCACCGGTCCGGGCTGCGGCAATTCACAAAATCCACTTTGAGCTTGCGCTCGCCACAATTGTTCGTTATATGTTCTATAACATACGCAATTGTTATTCGAAAGCGTTTTTCGCTGCGGCTTGAACACATAATAGGACGCCGGATGATCTGCACCATTGGTCTTGGACAAGGCGCGCCCCGCATTTGATCTGGAGGTTGCGGCAAGCATGTTGTGTGTACACAGTTGACCGCCGATGTGACGGTGATTTCCGCAGTTCCGGGCCAATGTGACGGTGTGACGGGTCGTGAAGAAAACCTCACTTCAACAGGGCACCATTGTGGCCAAACGCAACATGCGCCATTTTGAGCGGTTGGGGGTAAGTGTTATCAACTCGTGGACCGCATAGGCGGACGCCGCCGGTTGCGTTAAGCTGCAGCAACCAACAAAGTTGAGGTCCTCCGCGTGAACGTCTGGAACTTTGGCGACATCATCGATGCTGTGGCGGCTGTTATGCCAGCGACGGCGCCAGCGCTGGTTCACGGCGGGCGGGTGACAAATTGGCCGTCGTTTCAAGCGCGCACGAATGCATTGGCACGCGGGTTGATCGCCGGGGGCCACAAGCCGGACGACAAGCTTGCCATCCTCATTCGCAACCGGCCCGAATATATGGAGGCGACGATTGCCTCGTTCAAAGGCCGCTTCGTGCATGTCAATGTGAACTATCGCTACAAGGCGGAGGAACTTCTCTACATCTTCGACAATTCGGATGCGCGGATCGTGGTATATGGCAGCGAGTTTGCACCGGTTGTTGCCGCCATCCGCGATCGTTTGCCGGGGATCAGGACCTGGATTCAGGTCGAAGTTGATCGCACCCCCCTGCCCGCTTTCGCGCGCGATTATGAGTCCTTTATTCGGGGACATAGTGGTGCCGGCCTCGACATAAAACGCTCACCCGATGACCTGCTGTTTCTCTATACCGGTGGCACGACCGGCATGCCCAAAGGCGTGATGTGGCGCCACGGCGATTTGCGCCAGACGCAACTGAACCCGGCCCTCATGCCGGTGGTGCCAACCAACATCGCCGAACATGCGGGCCTGGTGAAGGACACTGGGCTGGGCAGCCGCTTCATTCCCGCCTGTCCGCAAATGCACGGCACCGGCCTGCTGACCTCGTTCGGCGTGCTGTGCATGGGTGGCTGCGTGATCACACTCAACGCGCCAAGTTTCGAGTCTGTTGAGCTTTGGGATGTGGTGGCGCGCGAAAAGGCGCAACAAATTGCCATCGTCGGCGACGCTTTCGCCAAGCCGATGCTGCGAGCACTTGATGAACATTCCGAACGCTGGGATCTGTCGTCGATGGTCTCGATCATCTCATCGGGTGTGATGTGGAGCCAGGAGGTCAAGCACGGCCTGCTGCGCCACATGCCGCAAGTCACGCTGATGGATTCGTTCGGCTCGTCGGAGGCGGTTGGCTTTGCAATGTCGGCGACGACAAAAGACGGTGAAGTGGCAACGGCGAAGTTTACGCTGGGTGCGGACGTCGCCGTATTTACGCCTGATCACCGGCCCGTGACACCTGGTTCGCCAGAGCCGGGGTTTATAGCCCGCGGCGGCAATATTCCGGTTGGCTATTGGAAGGACTCCGCGAAAACGGCCACGACCTTTCCGGTGATCGAAGGCAAGCGCTGGTCGATCCCGGGAGATTTCTGCCTGCTGCACGACGACAGCTCGATCACGCTGCTCGGGCGCGGCAGTGTGTGCATCAACACGGCCGGCGAAAAGGTCTATCCCGAAGAAGTCGAAGAGGTCCTGAAGCAACACGCCAGCGTCGAAGACGCGCTGGTCGTCGGTGCGCCCGACGACAAATGGGGCAATGCGGTCACGGCGGTCGTGGAGCTGTCGCAGGGCGCCGTGTTCGACGAGGCTGTGCTGCGAACGCATGTGCGCGACAATCTCGCCGGATACAAAACCCCCAAGCGTGTGCTCGCAGTCAAGCAAATGTTCCGCGCATCAAACGGCAAACCCGACTACAAGCTGGCGGTGGAGTTCGCGCGCAACGCGCTTGGGGTATAAAGGAAAAAAGAATTTCACACGAAGCCGCGAAGTTAGAAAAGACACGAAGAATCAAAAGTCAAAATACTGCGCTTCGTGTCTTTTCTAACTTCGCGACTTCGTGTGAATCCTTCCTTGAGGTTGAGACATGAACGAAATTGTCGAACGCGCTGCGCGATTTGCGGCGCTGGTTGTGGCGCCCAATGCGGCCCGGTGGGCGCGCGAAGGCACAATGCAGGTCGAGGCGCTGAAGCTTGCGGCGGCTCAAGGCTTGCTCGCATTTCAGGCGCCCAAGGCGTGGGGCGGGGCCGAGACCGGCTTTCACGACAAGCTGCGCCTGCTCGAGGTGTTGTCGCGCCACTCCTACGACTTCGCCTTCAGCCTGACCAACACGGCAGGCGCGGCTTCGCATGTGGCCGATGCTCTGCCGCGGGCGGTGGCTGAGCGCTATGTCCCCGCCATGCTTGCCGGTGAACGCTTTGGTGGCAGCGCCTTAAGTGAACCAGGCGCCGGCAGCGACTTTGGTGGAATCAAGACACTGGCAACCACTGATGGCGACGGCTGGCGGCTGACGGGCGAAAAGGGCTGGATCACCAACGCGGCCTTTGGCGATGTCTTCATTTGCTATGCGCAAACCGATCCGGCATTGGGCTGGCGCGGCATAGGCTCGTTCCTGGTTGATGGACGGCGCGAAGGGTTCACCCGCTCAACGCCCGAGCAGCTCAGCGGCGGCGGCGTGATCGGTGCCGGGGGCTTCAAACTCGACAACTATCGCGTCAACGCGGATGAAGTCATCGCGCCACCGGGCCAGGCGTTCAGACGCGCGATGGCAGGCGTCAACCAGGCCCGCACCTATGTCGCCGCAATGTGTGTGGCGATGGTCGATGCATGTTTGGATAAGGCCATCGCCTATGGCAAGCAACGAACGGCGTTCGGCGCACCACTCGCGGCCAAACAGGGTTGGCGCTGGCTGGCCGCCGACATCGCAACGGACGCCGAAGCGGCGCGGCTGTTGGTAGCTAAAGCAGCTAGCCTGATTGTGGCAGGCGATGACGCGGCGCTTGCGTCGGCGCATGCAAAAAAATTCGCGACCCGCATGGCCGTACTACGCATCTCGGATGCCTGTCAGTTGATGGGCGCTGCGGGCCTGCGCGAGGACACTCCGTTTTTGCGCCATCTCGCTTCGGCGCGGATTGCCAACTATACTGATGGCTCGACCGAAATGCAGAACGAGCGCATTGCAGCAATCGTAGTTGGCCCGGCCTGAGGGGCAATTGACCGTGTCCGGCCAATCGACTATCCAGCAGGGCTTCTGCCGTGTCACCGAAAGATAGCTGATGCCAAGTACCGCCCACGCCGTGCCATCGGGCTCGTTGCCGCTGACCAAATACAGCTCGGTGCGCGAACTCATCGAGACGACACGGCCGGCGTTGCCGGTCTATGCATTGTACCCGCAGGCCTTCCGCACAGTAGCCAAAGCCTTCATCGACGGCTTCCCGGGTGAGACCATGTACGCGGTAAAGGCCAATCACGCTCTGCCGGTTCTCGACTTCGTCCATGAAGCAGGCATTCAGCATTTCGACGTTGCGTCCCTGAACGAAGTCCGGTTGATCCGCGAGCGCTTTCCCAAGGCCCGGCAGAGTTTCATGGCGCCTGTGCGCATACGCGGCACAACAGGCGAGTCCTTCCGCCTGTACGGCGTGCGCGATTTTGCGTTGGACAGTCAGGATGAACTTGACCAGGTGTTGCGTGAAACCGGCGCAGTCAACGACCGCTCGATCGCCGGCACCTTGACGTTGTATGTCCGGCTTCAGGTACCAGCCGATGGCGCGCTACTGGAACTGTCGAGCAAATTCGGGGTCAGTGTCAGCGAGGCCGCCCAACTGCTGAAAGCGATCGCGCTCGCCGGCGCCAAACCCGCGCTGACATTTCATGTCGGCTCGCAATGCCTGTTCCCGCGCTCCTACACGACCGCGCTCAAACGCTGCGCCGAGGTGATTGCACAGGCGGGCGTCGAACTCGCAGCACTTGACGTTGGTGGTGGGTTCCCCGGCTATTATCTCAACGTCACCGTGCCGCCGCTCGATGAGTTTTTTTCGGCGATCCGGGAGGGCTGCAATGCCCTGCGCCTGCCCAGGACCTGTACTATTTACTGCGAGCCCGGGCGCGCGCTGGTTGCCGACGGCGTCTCCGTGGTCACCCAGGTGTCACTCAGACGCGATCACACGCTGTTCCTCAACGACGGCATTTACGGCAGCCTGAATGAGTATGCGCTGAAAAACTGGCCGGTGCGCTATCCCACGACCGTGTTCACGCCCAAGGGCGATGGCGGCGTCACCGGAAAATCTGCAAGGCTGGCATCCTTCAAAATTTTTGGACCCACCTGCGACTCGTTGGACGTGTTGCACTATCTGATCGATTTGCCGGAAACCATTGCGGCGGGCGACTGGATCGAGTTTCGCATGCTGGGCGCCTATTCCTGTTCGCTACGCACGGCCTTTAACGGCTTTTATCCCGACACTTTCGTGGAAATTTCCAATACCTGAGCGTAAGATTAACCAGTCCCGCTGACCGAATTTTTAACGGTTGCAACCCAAACTGCAAGGCCGGTTCGCTCAGCCAGAGATTGATGACATCATGCTGCAGAACTCTACGCGTTTCAGCCGCCTTGTCGACCTTGCAAAGGAAACCTCAAGCGACAAGCGGCGCGAACTGTTGCGCGAAGTCTCCGATGTGTTTCTTGAAACTTCGCCGGACCTCTCGGATGACGAGCGCAGCCACTTCGGCGACATCATTGGCAAAGTCTCGGCCAACATGGATGTGGCCGTCCGCAGACGGCTTGCCGAACAGTTTGCCGGTCAACCCAAAGCGCCGCTAGGCTTGATCCAGCAATTGGCGAATGACGAAGTCAGCGTTGCAGCCAGCGTCTTGCGCAAGAGCGAAGTCTTGCGCGACGTCGACCTCATCGCCATCGCGCAGGGAAAAAACCAGGAGAAGCTGGGCATGATGGCCTCGCGCCCCGCCGTCTCCGAATCCGTCTCGCAGTCCATTGTCGAGCACGGCAACGACAGCGTCGTCGCAGGTCTGGTTGCAAATGACGGCGCAAGACTGTCGCGCGGAACATTCCAGTGCGTCGTTGAACGCAGCGAAACCAGCGAGGTATTGCAAGCCCCCTTGGCGGCGCGCGCAGATCTTCCCCCCGACATGATCAACGACATGTACGCCTTTGTCTCTGGCGACTTACAGGACAAATTGCGGCAGCGGCTGGCAGCCCTGCCACCCGAACTTCTGGAACAGGCGCTGAAAGATGCAACCCGCGATGTCATGACCGAAATGCGGCATGTCAAGGATGCCGACCGCAAAGCCAAGGGTTTTGTGAGCGAGATGTTTCAAAAAAAGAAATTGAATGAGGCGCTGCTCGTTCAGTTGGCGCGCGCAGCGCAGATGACCGAACTGATACACGCCTTCGCGCGGCTCGCCGAGGTCGATGTCAAGACCGTGCGCCGGCTCGTAAACGCGCGCAATACTGAAGGCATTGCGATCATCTGCCGGTCGCAGCGCTTTGAACGCGCCACATTCTCGGCCCTGGCCCTCTGTCTTGAGCGCGGCGCTGGCGTGGCTGGAAAGTCCATAAACCACGTACTTGACGTTTACGAAAAAGTGTCTTCCGAAAGTGCACAACGCGTCATGCGGTTCTGGCGCATACGCAAGGAAGTCGCGGACACAGCATCGCCGGGCGCTCAGCTCGATTAGTGCCGCCGTTCGCGCGTCGCGGTGAACTTGATCTTAGGCCACTTCTCCGCACTATAACGCAATTCCCACGCGCTCTTGGCTAAAAACACCGGTGCACCGTCGCGATCTTCGGCGAGATTGCCCTGATGCGCATCGAGAAAACGTTTGAGTTCGACCGCGTCGTCGCACGCGATCCAGCGCGCAGTCTCGAACATGCCAGGCTCGAACGCGACCTCGAGATTGTATTCAGCGGCAATCCGGCTTGACAGCACTTCCAGCTGCAATTGTCCCACAACTCCCACAAACCATTGCGAACCAATCCGCGGTTTGAAGACCTGGGTAACCCCTTCTTCCGCCAATGACTCCAGCGCCCGTTGCAAATGCTTGGCTTTCAACGGATCGGCCAGGCGCACACGGCGGACAATCTCGGGCGCGAAATTCGGAATGCCGGTAAACGTCAGGTCCTCGCCTTCGGTCAAAGTGTCCCCTACGCGCAAGACACCATGATTGGGAATGCCGATGATGTCGCCAGGCCAGGCCTCGTCCACAGTTTCGCGCGACTGCGCGAAGAACAGAATAGGGTTGTGTACGCTCATAGTTTTTCCAGTACTGGATTGCTTCAACTTCATGCCGCGTTTGAAATGGCCAGAGCAGACGCGCATAAAGGCGACACGGTCGCGATGATTGGGGTCCATGTTGGCCTGCACCTTGAAAACAAAGCCGGTGACCTTCGTTTCCCCCGGCTCGACCTGGCGTTGCGTTGCGGCCTGGGCGCGCGGACCGGGCGCACTTTTGCCCAAACCCTCGATCAACTCCTTGACGCCAAAATGCTTCAACGCCGACCCGAAATAGACCGGCGTGATGTGCCCCTCGCGAAACGTCTGCAGATCAAACGCTGGGTAACCACCATGCGCCAAATCCATCTCGTCTTTCAGGTGCTTGAGTTCTTCAGGACGCAAGACTTCATCCAGGCGCGAGGGATCAATAGGCGCGGCATCGCGGCCAAAAGGCAAAAACTTTCCACTCTCAAAATGCATGGCGCCACGAAAATTGAGGCCCGAACCCGCCGGCCACATGGCAGGCGTCACGTGCAATTGCAATTGATCGGCGATCTCGTCGATCAGCGAAAACGGATCGCGCGCCTCGCGATCCATCTTGTTGATGTAGGTGATGATCGGAATGTCGCGCATCCGGCAAACTTCAAAGAGCTTGCGCGTCTGGGCCTCGATGCCTTTGGCGGCGTCGATGACCATGATGGCACTGTCGGCCGCAGTCAGCGTGCGATAGGTGTCTTCGGAAAAATCCTCGTGGCCCGGCGTGTCAAGCAAATTGAATACCAGGTTCTGGTACTCAAACGTCATCACCGCAGTCGTAACCGAGATACCGCGCTCCTGCTCGATCTTCATCCAGTCCGAGCGCGCACGCCGGCGATCGCCCTTGGCCTTCACTTCGCCCGCCAGATGGATAGCGCCGCCCATGAGCAGAAGATGCTCGGTCAAAGTTGTCTTGCCCGCGTCGGGATGCGAGATGATCGCAAAGGTGCGCCGGCGCGAGGCGGCTTCACTTGGGGTGCGGTCAGTTATGTCTGGGGCAGCGGTCACAGGGGTCCTCGAAATGAAGGCGCGCCTTGTAGCGGATTCTGGCCGCGCGCGAAACCGGTTTCCCCCAACCCGTCCAAATGGACGCATGCCAACTGAGCGGGCGACCACTGGGTGAATCCATATTAGGGATTGAAGGAGCCGCGATACGGACCGCGATGTCGAACTTTGATTTATCTGCTGGACACAAATATTTTATCCGAGCTTCAGAAAGGATCGAGATGCAACGCCAGGGTCGATGCTTGGTTCTCATCCGTAGCAGATGACGAACTGTTTTTGAGTGTTGTGGTCATCGGCGAGATCAGACGCGGCATAGAGCGGCTGCGCTCGCACGAAGCACATTGAACCCGTTCGAGACTGACAAACCCTGATTCCGCCGGATAGACATGCAGGAATTCGCCCACAAAACCGGGAAGACCTGAGCCCATACAGACTTGTCAGAACTGCTCCAACCCTGCCACTCTGCCTCCCATCGCTATTTCAAATCAGGCCTTGGGAGACGAAAATGATCAGAACGCGCTTTACAGAAATGTTTGGCATCAAGCACCCTATTGTTCAGGGTGGTATGCAGAATGTCGGCAAGGCCGAGCTCGTGGCGGCGGTAGCCAATGCGGGCGCGCTGGGGTTCATCACGGCACTGACACAGCCGACGCCCGAGCATCTGGCGAAAGAAATCAAGCGCACGCGCGAGATGACCGACAAACCGTTCGGCGTCAACCTCACGATCCTGCCGACGATCACCCCCGTGCCATACGACGAATACCGCCAGGCGATCATCGAGGGTGGGATCAAGATCGTGGAGACGGCGGGCAATAATCCGCAACCGCATATGCCGATGTTCCACGCGGCCGGTGTCAAGATTATTCACAAATGCACAAGTGTCCGCCATGCGGTGAAGGCACAAAGCGTGGGCGTCGACTGCGTATCGGTCGATGGCTTCGAATGCGCGGGCCATCCCGGCGAGGACGATGTTCCCGGGCTGATTTTGCTGCCCGCCGCAGCAGACAAGATCACAATCCCGATGCTGGCGTCAGGCGGATTTGCCGATGGGCGCGGGCTGGTGGCGGCCTTGGCACTGGGCGCGGATGGCATCAATATGGGCACGCGCTTCATGTGCACGAAAGAGGCGCCGATCCATCAAAAAGTGAAAGAGCAGATCGTCGCCAACGACGAGCGCCAAACCGACCTGATCTTCCGCACCCTGCACAACACCGCCCGCGTCGGACGCAACGCCATCAGCCAAAAGGTGATGGAGATCGAACGCGAGGGCCAGAAGCACGGCGGCGCAAAGTTCGAAGAAGTGCGAGAACTGGTTGCAGGCACACGCGGCAAAGGCGTCTTGGAAACAGGCGAGATCGACGCAGGCATCTGGTCGGCAGGCCAGGTGCAAGGCCTAATCAACGACATCCCAAGCTGCAGGGAACTGATCGAACGCATCCTGCGCGAAGCCGAGGAAATCATCCGCGGACGACTCGGCAAAGCGATCGCGACATGAGCGGGCTCCCAACCAAACACTTCGCGCAACAAGCCGGTTGGGCGGGACTTTGCGCGTTCGTCCTCGCCGTTGCCTCTATTGTGGCTTCAGGGACGCCGCCTTCGCCCGATGCAGCAGTCCAAGACCTGACGGCCTACGCGCACGACAACAGAGACGGCGTCCTCATGGCCGCAGCGCTCTTTCAACTCGCGTTGCCGTTCGTCTTCGTTTTTCTGGCGGGCCTCCGTCGCCTCGCCGCCGGCGAAGACGGAAGCGCAGAAGCGCTCGCCGCCGGAGGACTCGCTTCCGGGGTAGCGTTACAGATAGTAGCCCTTGTGGGTCAGCTTGCGTTCGTCGCAATACTTTGGCGCGGATTTACAACCCATGAACAACTTACTCTCGCCTACGACATCAACATGCTGGGTCTGTACGCGTTGACCTCGGGTCTCTCGTTCGGCTCGGTCGTCTTGACGTCGCTTGCGATCTGGCAGACTCGGGCGCTACCTCTTTGGCCGATCCTGCTTGCTGCTGTGGTTGCCGCCGCCAACGTCGCTGAAGTTTTCGGCCTCTTCCATCGCACAGGCTTCCTTGCACTTGGCGCTGGACCCGGTCTCATCGCCATTCCCGCATGGATTTTGTGGATGGCGGCCGTCAGTGTGACCATGCTGCTCCGGAAGTCATAAGAGCTAGACCGCGATCGGCAAATGGCACTGCCTCAATAAGACTTCGGCAGTCCCAGCGCCTTTTCGGCGATGAAGTTCAATATCATCTCGCGGCTGACCGGCGCGATGCGGGCGATCAGGACTTCACGGAACAAACGTTCGACGTGGAACTCTCGTGCGTAACCCATTCCACCGTGTGTCATCACGGCGGTTTCGCAAGCGTGGAAGGCGGCTTCTGCGGCGAGGTATTTCGCGGCGTTGGCCTCTAGCCCGCACGGCGCCCCCCCGTCGTAGAGCGCCGCCGCATTCATCGTCATCAGCCAGGCCGCTTCGAGTTCCGCCCATGATTTCGCGAGCGGATGCTGGATCGCCTGGTTCTGGCCGATGGGGCGTCCGAACACCACACGCTCGCGGGCATAGTTTGCGGCGCGGCGAAGCGCGTCCTGTCCAATGCCGATGGCTTCAGCCGCGACCAGAATGCGCTCGGGGTTGAAGGCGTGCAGCAGATAGTCAAAGCCCTTGCCCTCTTCGCCGATCAGATCATCGCCCGGCACCAGCAATCCGTCGATGAACAGCATGTTGGTATCGACGGCGTGGCGGCCCATTTTCGCAATCTCGCGCACCTCGATGTGAGCGCGATCAAGTGCGGTATAGAAAAGGCTCAGGCCATCGGTTGGCCTTTTACCTTTCGGTGAGGTGCGGGCGAGCAACAGAATATGCGTAGCGGTTTGCGCCGTGGTCGTCCACATTTTGCGGCCATTGACGAGCCAGTGATTGCCGGTACGTTCAGCACGGGTTTTGAGCGACGCGGTATCGAGTCCCGCGTCCGGTTCGGTAACACCAAAACAGCAGCGCGTCTCGCCCCGGATGAGCGGCGGCAGAATGCGCTGCTTCTGTTCATCCGTGCCGAACACAGCAACGGGATGCGGCCCGAACATGTTGATGTGCACCGCCGAAACACCCGTCATACCCGCGCCTGACGAGGCGATCCGGCGCATCATGTAGGCCGATTCGGTGACACCAAGGCCCGCACCTCCCACGCCTTCGGGCATCGCCATGCCGAGGAACCCGCCAGCCGCAATGTCACGCACGAATTCCTCGGGGAAGCGGTGATCGGTGTCGCGCGCCAGCCAATAGGCATCGTCATATTTTTCGCAGATGCGCCCAACGGCTTCAACGATGGCGCTTTGGCTGGGGGTCATTTCTGTGCATCCTCGCGAAAGGTTTGAACCGCCGCAGCGATCCGAGTGCCACCCGTGATCCAGCACATGCTTGCGTAGATGATGGCCAAGATCGGGAACCAGGCGGGAAAGATGCACATCAAACACAACGTCAGAATGGTTTCAAACCCCTCGGTCAGTCCGCCGAGATAGTAAAGCGACTTGGCACCCCGGATGTCAGTCGTCACCCCACGCTTGGCGGCAATAACGGCGTAGGCAAGGAAGGTGGCGGCAGGGGCCATGAAACTGGTGGTTAGAAACGCGGCCACCAGTGCATTGCGCTCAGGATCGGCCAACGCGAAGGCAAACACAACCGAGGCATAGACGATAAAATCAAGGGTGATATCGAGGAAGCCCCCCAGGTCGGTGAGCTTTGTCAGACGCGCGACTGCGCCATCAAGGCCGTCGAGAATCCGGCTGAGGATCAGCACGCCAAGCGCCACCCAATAAAGCTGACTTGCGATCAAAAGGGCCGCCCCCATGCCCAGCACAAAAGCCGCAACCGTCACAGTGTCGGCGGAAATTTTCCAGGTCACGGCCTTCTGCGCCAGGGCAGCCAAGGGCTGGTCGATCAAGGGGCGGAGTGCGGCGTCTAACATGTTTCAAACTCAGGTGGTTTGCAGTTGTCCAAAGCTCTAACACAGCCTAGGCTGCAAAGGGTAACTGGACGTTGTGAGGGAGCGCTTATCATGCGCCGTTTTTTGCTTGTGATTTTTGCACTTGGATTATATCCGATGTCCGCGCAAGCAGCGGGGATTCAAACCGGGCGTGACCTTGTCACCTCGTGCAGCGATTACATGGCCATCGCTTCGGGCCAGGACAACAACGCAGCGCGCAGACCCCATCCCTGCCGGAGCTTCCTGCAGGGCTACTTCGTCTCGCTTATTGAACGGGAAGATGCACGCCAGAACGCGCTGATCCGCGGCCTGGCCTACGCCTCCAAGGAACAGTGCGTGCGGGTGCCTGACTTTTTGTCGTACCGTGAAATGGCGGGGCGGGTTCTGAACTTTGCACAAGGCAATCCGGCGTCGCTGAACGGCCCGGCTGCAACCTTGGCGCAAAGAACGATGGAGCGCGACTTTCCGTGCCCACCCCCGCGACCACGCCCACGATAGCGGCTTCGCGTGAGTCCTTTCTGCTTTTCTTCCTTCCGTTTGACGCCACGAACATTATGGGTGACACGATGCGCTTTGCGATATTGCTTGCGGGGCTATTACTGATGACGGCAGATTCGTTCGCAGACAACGCCGCTGCACTAGGCGGTGGCGACCGCTACACAGGGCATGGCTTTGCCACCCGGGCGCCAGTGATCGCTCAAAACGGGATGGCGGCAACCGCACAACCGCTGGCGACGCAAATCGCACTCGACATATTGAAACGCGGCGGTAGCGCAGTCGACGCGGCGATTGCGGCGAACGCGGCACTGGGTTTGATGGAGCCCGTCGGCTGCGGCATAGGCGGTGATTTGTTCGCCATAGTCTGGGACCCCAAGACCCGGAAACTCTATGGCTACAACGGCAGCGGACGTTCGCCCAAGGGCCGCAGCTTCGAAGACTTGAAGCGCAAACTTGCAGGCCGGACAGAGATGCCGTCGCACGGTTCGCTCACCGTAACGGTGCCGGGCGCGGTGGATGGCTGGTTCGCACTTCACAGCCGCTTTGGCAAACTGCCGATGAAACAAGTCCTCTCGCCTGCAACAACTTATGCGGCAAACGGCTTTCCGGTTTCGCAGCTGGTAGCTTTTTATTGGGAGCGTGGCTTCAAAGGCTTCGAACGCAACGCCAAAGACATCGAAGAAATCGATAACGCCAAGGCCACCTATCTCATCAACGGCAAAGCCCCGGTTCAGGGCCAGATATTCAAGAATCCCGATCTGGCGCGCACCTACACGATGCTCGCGAAAAATGGCCGCAACGCCTATTACAAGGGTGCCATTGCCAAAACAATGGATGCCTATTTCAAACGCATCGGTGGCGATCTGCGCTACGCAGATTTCGCGGCCCATGCGGGCAACTGGGTCGATCCCGTGAGCGTGAATTATCGCGGTTATGACGTTTACGAACTGCCGCCCAACACGCAAGGCGTCGCGGCACTGCAGATGCTGAAAATGCTTGAAGCGTTCGATCTGAAAAAAATGGGGCGCGGCTCGACGGACGCGCTGCATGTCATGGTCGAGGCCAAGCGGCTGGCGTTTGAAGATCTGAACAAATTCTACGCTGATCCGGCGACATACCAGATGCCCGTGGCTGAATTGATCTCGGATGCCTATGCAGCCAAGCGCCGGAAACTGATCAACATGGAGCGCGCCAACCCTAACGTGCCACCAGGCGAAATCAAGCTGCGCCAAGGCGATACGACATACCTTACCACAGCCGACAAGGACGGCATGATGGTGTCCCTCATTCAGTCGAACTATCGCGGCATGGGTTCGGGCCTGGTTGCCGACGGTCTTGGCTTTATGTTTCAGGATCGCGGCGAGCTCTATGCTCTCGACCCCGCTCACGCCAACGTCTACGCGCCGGGCAAACGGCCGTTTCAGACAATTATCCCGGCCTTTGTCATGAAGGACGGAAAGCCGTTTATGAGCTTCGGCGTCATGGGCGGCGATCTGCAGCCGCAAGGCCACGTGCAGATCCTCGTCAACATGATCGATTTCGGTTTGAACATCCAGGAAGCAGGCGACGCGGCACGCTTCCGGCACGTGGGCTCGGACGACTGGATGCGCCCGGGCTCTGGCGATGTGGGCAAGCTGCAGCTGGAAACCGGCATCGGTGCCGTAGTGCGCAAGGAATTAGAGATACGGGGACATAATATTGAACCCGGCGACGGCGGCTACGGTGGCTATCAAGCCATTATGCGAGACCCCGAAACCGGCGTCTACTGGGGCGCCTCAGAAATGCGAAAGGACGGCGCTGCAATGGGGTATTGAGGAGCGCGAGAAGCACATCATGGCGATAAAAAATCCCGTTCACCCCGGCCAAGTGGTTCGAACGCAATGTTTGGAACCGACGAAGCTCAGCGTCACAATGGTGGCAACGTTATTCGTGTTGGTTCCTATTGTGGCCAGACTTTAGTTGAGAGTTTGGGCGCCTTGACCGCAAACACCCAAAGTCGTGACATCGCAAAACTGAAAACCGCCAAAACGGCGGCGACGCACACGAACACGAAGACGGGTGCGACGCCAGCCAGTGACTCCAGCCACAATGCCAGCAGCGCGGACAATCCGGCGCACAAGGCTTGCACCGCGAAGTAGCGCGGCATCGCGGCGCGGTGGCCAATGCCCGTTCGAAAAACAAACTGGCGCTGACCGAAATAGGCAGGGATTATCATGCTGGTGTAGGACACAACGCTGGCGATCCAAGTGGGGACCCCGGCCTGAGTCTTAAGAATACTTGCAAACGCGACATAGAGCAACGCGGCTATGCCACCCACGATCACAAAGCGGATAAGTTGAGTAATCGTTTGTACCATCGTGTTATCAGGTTCCGGCATCCATGACTCTGCAGAGAAATGCTGCCAACGCGACCAGCAAAGCCACCGAAACGGCCGTGGTCGAGAGAGTAAGACTGCGAGGCAGGGCGTTGTACGTCAGTGCTCCGAGACCGGTGCCGGCCATCAAGACTTCGCAGGGGACTCCGCTCATTCTCAACAACGCCTGTGTCCTTCTTATACAAATCGAAATCGTTCCAGCCTCTTTGAGGCAGGACTTCAGGCAGTTGAGCATTGATGCACCAGCTGCCGCCGGCGGCACATCGCTTGTGTTGCTCGCCACGGGTAAGAGCATAGACTCTCGTCCTTGACTTCGAGATAAGCATACGCAAGCGCAGTTGCGTCCACAAGGCACGGAGCGATGAGGACTACATGACCTTCGACGATTTCACTTCACGTCCCTGCCCCGCCTGGTTTGCCGATGCGGGATTTGGGATTTTCATCCATTGGGGCATCTTTTCTGTGCCGGCCTTTGCGCCACGCGGGCAGGCTATCCATGAACTTATGCACGATCACTACGACGACATGAACGCCTACCTGCCATATGCGGAATGGTACGAAAACGCACTGCGTCTGCCGGGAAGCGCCACGGCGCTGCATCACAAGGCCAAGTACGGTGAACGCCCCTATGCATCCTTTCGCGAAGACTTCGACGCGGCGGCGCGCCATTTCGATGCGCACGCTTGGGCGGATCTCTTCAAGGCGGCTGGCGCGCGCTATGTGGTGTTCGTGACCAAGCATCACGACGGCTATTGCCTCTGGCCGACGGCAGTTGATAACCCCTGGCGGCCCGGCTGGCACAGTTCGCGCGACTTCGTCGGTGAATTGTGCGAGGCGGTGCGGGCGCGCGGCATGCGCTTTGGGCTTTATTATTCCGGCGGGCTCGATTGGACCGCGCGCGCCGAGCCCATCGCCAATCTGGGTGACATGTTCGCCTGCGTCCCCACAGAACGTCAGTATGCGGACTATGCGGCGGCGCAGCTGCGCGAATTGATTGATCGCTACAAACCCAGTGTGCTGTGGAACGATATTGCCTGGCCCTCAGGCTTAGACGTGCCCGGCCTCTTCGCCCACTATTACAACGCCGTGCCCGATGGCGTGATCAACGACCGCTGGTTCGCAGAGGATGGATTCTTCAATCACCTGCGTGACAAGACGGCGCGCGCGTCATTCAACGCGATGATGAAGGCCCGCATCGCCGCCGCCGATGGCCCGCAGGAGAGTCCCGCCCCGCCCCATTGCGATTTTCGCACGGTGGAATACGGGCTGGGTGCTGTCCCCAAAAACAAGAAATGGGAGTCTTGTCGCGGGCTCGGGCTGGCATTCGGATACAATCGCGAGGAACTGCCCTCGGACTATCTCGGCGCAAGTGAACTGATTGCCCTGCACCACGATGTAACATCGGCCAGCGGCAATTTGCTGATCAATGTCGGGCCAATGGCAAACGGCACAATTCCAGACGAGCAGCGCGTGCCATTGCTGGCGCTGGGCCAAGCCCGCGCTCACTCCCGATAGCGCAATCCCCGAAGGCCGGCTGCGTCGTAGATCGCGTCAAGAGTTTCCTGTTGCAGCAGGATGGCTTCACCTTCCGTCGGCAGGGGCAATGCTGCGTCCAACGCGTGCAGCACCGTTTCCAGCTGCCAGACATAGGTCGCGATGCGGCTGACACGGGCGGTGACGTTTTTGAAACCCGCTTTCAGCGTCAGGTTCGCACCATAGTGCGGGGCGAGCGGATTGATGAAATCGATTTCGCCCTTCGTGCCCTTGACATGCAGTGACGCGGCGAACGCCTGGCCGTGAGCCATCGACGCCGACAGTTTCGCCTTGATCGCGCCTGGATAGGTGAGTTCGGCGCTCAGACTTTCGTCGACGCCGCGTGATGTCAATTCTGCGCGCGCCTGAATGTGCGCCGGATGGCCGCGCATGATGTTCAAGGTCCAGCTCAACGGATAGCAGCCCAGATCCATGAATGCGCCGCCGCCGGTTTCAGGCAAGTGACGGATCTCTTCGCCGCCGCGGTCGTCGATGGCGACGTTGAATTTTGCGTCGATTGCCGTGACGCTTCCAATCTCGCCCGCGTCAATCCAGGCCAGCACCTGCAAGTATCCCGGATGATAACGATAGTGAAAAGCTTCGATGACGCGCTTACCCGCCTTTCGTGCAGCAGCCAGAACGGCGCGCGCTTCTTGCGCGTTCATCGCGAATGGCTTTTCGCAAAGCACATGCTTGCCGGCTTCGAGCGCCTTGATGCACCATTCGGCATGCAGATTGATGGGCAGTGCGTTGTAAACCAGATCGACGTCGTCGGCGCTCACCAACGCTTCGTAATCATCGGCGGCACGGGCAAAGCCATGCGTGTCCGCAAAGGCCTGCGCCCGCGACAGGTCACGCGCCGCAACCACCTGCAATACCGCGCCCGGGCGAACCTTCGACGGATGAACGATGGCGGGCGGCGTAATGCGCGCCGCGCCCAGACAACCAATGCGCATGGGGGAGACCTTGGGGGCTGTGGATTCTGTCATCCTATAGACATTGCCCCGCATGTGCTAGCGTGTTCGGACTGATCGGGGCAAGCCTTTGAATACCGTTGCAGCAGACACATCGCTTGTGCCCGGCCGCTCGTGCGCCGCCTGCACGATGTGTTGCAAGCTTCCGCGTATTCCGGCGCTGAACAAACCTGCCCAGAAACTGTGCGTCAACTGCAATGCCGGTGTTGGCTGCAACATATACGACAGCCGCCCGCAAACATGCGTGGAGTTTTATTGCATGTACATGTTGAACGCGGCGATGGGCGACGAATGGAAACCATCGCGCAGTAAAATGATGGTGACCTATGAAGCGTCAGAGGAGCGCCTGGTCGTGCACGTCGACCCTAGCCGGCGCGGCGCCTGGCGAAGCCAACCGTTCCACGCGCAAATCAAAAAATGGGCGGCAAATTCGCAGCGCGGGCACGTTCTGGTCTGGGACGGCCACACCGTGATTATCGCTCTGGCCGACAGAGACATTGACCTGGGCCAGGCGAAAGACGGGCAACACATCCTCATTCGTGCCAAGCACACGGCGGCCGGCAAGCACTATGAGGCATTCCTACTGGATCACGACGACCCCCGGGTGAAGGCAAACGATTAGCCGCGTCGCTTTTTTGGGGGGACTTGTGCAATTCCCTGGTGACTCCGCCACCGTTCGGCTAAAACCGCCGGGCGGAATAATAAGGAACATACTATGAGATCGCATTACGCAACGCTTGTGTTGAGCGCCGCCATCATCCTGAGCGCGTGCGGCGGATCCAGCCCCACGACCCAAACCACACCGGCAACGGCCGCCGACGCGGACAAGTTCGTCGCCGAGATCAATGCCGACTTGAGAAAAATGACGCCGCACTTCAGCGCCTCGCAATGGCTGCAGGCGACCTATATCACCGACGACAGTCAGATGATCGCCGCCAAGGCGACCGAGGAGTTTCTGGGCTGGCAGGCCCGCCGCGTCGAAGAATCCAAAAAATTCAACGGTGTCACCGGGATGAACCCGGATACGGCGCGCATGATCATGCTGCTCAAAAATGTGTCCGCTCCCGCACCGACGGATCAAGCCTTACAGGCCGAGCTCGCAAAAATTCTCTCCAAGATGGAAGCCAATTACGGCTCAGGCAAATGGTGCCGCGGCGAGAACGATTGCCTCAACCTCACTGAGATCGAAAAAATCGTCAATGACCCCGCGCTGACACCGGAGATTCGCGCCGCCGCCTGGAAGGGCTGGCACGAAACCTCGCGCCCGATCCGCAAAGACTATCAACGCTTCGTCGAAATCGTCAATCAAGGCGCCAAGGAAATGGGCTTCGCCGACACCGGCGAGGTCTGGCGCGGCGGTTACGACATGACGCCGGCGGCCTTCGCCCAAGAGACCGAACGCCTGTGGGCGCAAGTGTCCCCGCTTTACCAAGAACTGCATTGCTACGTGCGCGGCAAGCTCAATGCCAAATACGGCGACGCTGTCGTGGGCAAGACCGGCACGATCCCGTCCCATCTGCTGGGCAACATGTGGGCCCAGCAATGGAGCAACATCTATCCGCTGGTCGAACCGTTCAAGGGCATCGCCAGCCTCGACGTCACCAGTTCCCTGAAAAGACAGCGCGAGGCTGAGTTTGCCCGCCTGAAGGCCGCCAATCGCCAGGCCCGAACGCCTGAAGCCATCGCCGAACTTTCACATCAGGCCGACGCCGAGATGTCGGTGAAAATGACAAAGACCGCCGAAGATTTCTACGTCTCGCTGGGCATGCAAAAGCTGCCGGACTCGTTCTGGAAAAAATCCATGCTCACCCGTCCACGTGATCGCGAAGTCGTCTGCCACGCCAGTGCTTGGGACATGAACATGGCCGGCGACGTGCGCATCAAGCAATGCATCGAGCCTAACGAAGACGAACTCACCACGATCCACCACGAGCTCGGCCACATCTACTACGACCTGTCCTACAACCCATTGGAACCGATGTTCCAGGGCGGGGCGCATGACGGCTTCCACGAAGCCATCGGCGACACGATTACCCTGTCGCTGACGCCGTCGCATCTGAACAAGCTCGGCCTGGTGCCAGCACAAAAGGTCGATCCAAAGGCGGTCATCAATTCGCAAATGAAGTGGGCGTTGGACAAGATCGTGTTCCTGCCCTGGGGCAAACTGGTTGATCAATGGCGCTGGAAAGTCTTCAGCGGCGAGATTGCGCCCGGCCAATACAATGAAGGCTGGTGGAAACTGCGCCAGCAATATCAAGGTGTCACCGCACCCGTCGCGCGCAGCGAAGAAGACTTCGATCCTGGCGCCAAGTATCACATCCCCGGCAACACACCCTACACACGCTATTTCCTGGCCTTCGTGCTGCAGTTCCAGTTCCAAAAGGCCCTCTGTGACAGCGCAGGCTTCAAAGGCCCGCTGCATGAATGCAACGTGTATGGCAACAAAGAGGCCGGCAAGAAGATGATGGCCATGCTTGCGGCCGGCGCTTCAAAGCCATGGCCCGAGACTCTGGAAAAACTCACCGGCGGCAAAGAAATGAATGGCGCGGCGCTGATCGAATATTTCGCGCCGCTGATGGGTCATCTCAAGGAGCAGAACAAGGGCCAGACCTGCGGCTGGGCCAAGTAACCCCCTCAGGAGAAATCCGCCCGCCGCAGACAACTGAGAACTGTCCCGAAGCACAATAACGCGGCCACTGTGGCCTCCGCGTGCCTGCCGCCGGTCATGGAATTCGCTAACGTTGCAAACTGTTCAGCGTAGTTTTTTCCGTTTGGAGGGTTTTCATGCGCCGTTTCCTTTCCGCCATTGTCGCAGTGGCCCTCGCGGCAGCAAGTCTTCCCGCTCCCGCACAATCAGCGGATACTGCCAATATTACGGCGTTCACCGTCGAGAATGTCTCCTCGATTATCACCGAAGCCGGTGGCACGAAAATCGAAGTCAATAAAGAGGCTGACGTTACTTTCATCAATTTCGAACTTGGGGGTCACACTTACTCTTATTCAATCCGCACCTGCGATATTGCGCCGGAAGTGCCGGGATGCCTCGGACTGCTTATGGCGATCGGATTTGGCATGGAGTCCCCGTACTCACTGGAAACCTTCAACGGTTTCAATCAAGTTTTTCCACTCGTGACCGCCGTAAAGATCGATAGCAAAACGCTGGCATTTGGCCGTTACGTCTTTTCAGCGGGCGGGCTGACACGCAACAACATTGCAGCCAACATGGGCTTGGTCATTGGCGCCCCACAAGCCTTCGCATCCTATCTGAAATCTCAAGTCATCGCGTCGGGCGCTCCAGGCAATGCGAATCTTTCTCTGGCCGGTGCCGCGACCCAGTTACGGCCGGTAAAACTAACGCGTGCACAGGTGCGCGGCCTTTTGGACGACACCATTGTCCGCAGCAACCTGCAACTGCGCTGAGACCGGTTTGACCTTGGCCTCGGGCCGCCTTGGCAGCCTCTTTCATCAGGCCTTGAGGTCACAGACTCTCGGCGGTGGTCTCGGCACTCATAAACCCTAAAACGAAGAAACAGGCAGGTCCACGCGACAACGCCAGGAATCGCCAGTCAGTTGTAAGTTAACAGGGGCTTTTCCCCATTACTGTGTCCTGCCGGATACCTCACAACTCTCAGGCGAATGCTAGTTCAAAAGCCGGGATCGCCGGAGTTGAGGCGGCTGAGCTGGGGGGCTTGGATGGGGTGGCCGTGGTGGCCTGTGGCGCTGACGGCCGCGGGTCTCGTTTCAGCAACATGTGTTGAGGCCGAAGAAACACTGACGGCGGCCCCGGCAGTGAACAACACTGCGATGTTGGAAACCTCCGCGCGCCTTCGCATGGGCTGGACGGAAATCGCCTTTCGCGGCAACCGGCCCAAGGCCTGGGACGCAACCATGTCACCGGAACTTCGCGCGACGCTGCGCGTGCTTTCGGGCCTCTTCGAAGCCAAGCTGGAAGTGGGTGTGCTGTCGGATCACTTTACCGCCTTCAGCGACAGCAACACCGACAGTCTGCGCGGCGAAGTGCAGTTGGGTATCAATACCGGCGCGTGGTCATTGCTGGCGGAATGGAAAACGCGCGACGTATTCGAGCCCGGCTACGACGATTTTATCACGGGACTAAACACCTACGACCTCCGCCTGAGGAACCGTTTTACCGCAGAACTGTTCGCGGAGCTGCCGCTTGGACTTTTTCAGGCGTCGCTGGCCGGAGGCTACGTCGCCTCAACGCCACATATGTTCGCGCGCTATTTCACCGAACTTGAGCTTGAATGGGTCCAGAGAGTTTCCGGCGGCTTTGCCGTGATGGTGGCGCCCAAACTCGAACTTAGCGACTATACCCTGAATCCGCGGTAATCCGAAAAACTTGTTGCGGCCCGCCGATTTTTGGATTCGTCTGGGGGCATGATTCGTCCCGGCTTTCTTTCCCCTGAAGAC
>Ga0163152_10003132_pt1 | contig 21963 bp, 14 predicted proteins | sample OliLakLV19MP8IB2_FD_148635 | JGI IMG/M metagenome (GOLD analysis project Ga0163152, IMG submission 148635) | Freshwater microbial mat bacterial communities from Lake Vanda, McMurdo Dry Valleys, Antarctica - Oligotrophic Lake LV.19.MP8.IB-2 | ecosystem: Environmental > Aquatic > Freshwater >...
GATTCACGGTGCCGAAGGTCAACTGGCCGGGGGCGTTGCCGGCATCGTAAGTTTTCACACGTCGCGGAATGGATCGCTTCGGCTTGGGTGCCTCGGCCGGCAATTTACTAAACGCAATCATAGGCAACTCGCCGAACAGCCGCTTGTGGCTGGCGGGTGGCCACTCGTCGTGCAGCGGCCCTTCCACTTCGAGATAATCGATGGCAACGGCCGGCCCGGTGAACCCGGCCGCTTTGTCCTTGTGGTGATAGGGGTGTACTTCCCAAAGCGAGGCCGCGTCGAACTTCAGATAATCGTCCGGCTCAAGCCAAACGTCGAGTTGATGACCCGTCGGCTTCAGCGAAGGCGCATCGAGAAAGCCGAGAGCCCGACTGCCGTAATAGATCCCCGCCGCCTGCGTTCGCGGCGAGGCTTTCACTTCGCCCTTGTCCCACCAGAACGACCACACGGAAGTCGAGACGCGATAACGGCCCGAGAAATTCGGCGAGAACTTGCTGAACCGCCCCGCGAACGATTCGCCCAGGCAGCGGAACAACCCTGCCGTGCCGGGCTTTTCCTTCCAAAGCCCCGATTGTTCCAACTCACCCAGGCCCTTGAATTTGCCGCCCGCGTAGGCGTCCTTTGGAATGGGAAACCGCGAGTCGTCGTATTTGAAATCCTTCAGCATCACGCCATCGCCGTTCGGAATGACGACGCCGAAATCGTAATTCTCGTTGGCATACATGCGGGTCTTGAACGGAACCGGCGGCACGGTGTACTGAGCAATCGCGGCATCGAGGGCCGCATCCGCAGCCTCGGCAAACTTGGCCATCAGAATCGGCGAAACGTCCAGGGCCGACGACGATTTGTCGAAGCCGTGGGCTCGGCCATCGTCGGGCAGAAGATCCTTGATGTTCAGGCCGGGCAGATCCAAAAGATCGCGAAGCGTGTTCTCGTACTCCGTGCGATTGAGCCGACGCAGCGGTGCCCGTCCCGAAAGCGCATCGCGTTTCTGTTCGCTAGAGTTCAAACCCCCGGCAACGGCCTCAAGAAACTTGTCGGCATCCGCCTTAACCGGCCGGGGCCGTTTCGCGGGAGGCATCTCGCCGGCCTTGACGCGATCGAACACACGAACCCATTGTGCCACGTGCCGACGATCATCAAGATTCGCCCGAATGGCACTAACATCAAACCCACCCGATCGAGATTCAGGATTGTGGCAAGCAACACAATGCCCATCCAGGAATGTCGCGATCGACGCCGGTGTGGTCTCGGCCGCATGAACGCAGACAGGAATTAGAATCGCAAACAGCGAACAGCGCATGATGCACCCAAGATGAACGTGTGTGGGTAGGTTATGACGGGGGGAGCTGCGAGGCGATTGAGCGGGCATCGCTCCTGGGAGAAGCGATGTCGCTTTCTTCGTGAAATAGATCGACCTGACCACTTTGTCTGATTAGTGAACAAGCTCGGTCACGAGTCCACGACGCTCTGTCCCGCAAGGTCGCCGATGATGCGGCTGACGCCTTCATGGTCGAAGATCGACGGCACGCCTCCAGGCCCAGCGAACAGGGCAACACCATCCCGGATTGCCAAAGCGTCCGGGTGGTCGACCTCCAAGCGATCCCCGTTCTGCATCGCCACGGTGAACGGGCGAAATGGAGCGCGGTGCTTGAACACACGGATCGTCTGGTCGAATGTATCGCGGTCCATCGGTATTCCTCGAACCCTGGTGGGAGAATGTGATTATTATACTCGCCAGACACGAGTACGGAAGTTGTCATGGTCCGCACTTACAAAACTCGGCCCAGCCCTCCCCCTTGGCCGTTTCGCAGGAGGCATCTCGCCGGCCTTGACACGATCGAACACACGAACCCATTGTGCCACGTGTCGAGGATCATCGAGTTTCGCCCGAATGAAACTCACATCGAACCCACCCGATTTAGATTCAGCTTCGGCGTGATGCGGTCCGACCTCTCGCCCTATGTGATCCAATACAAGTTGCTCGGGATCCAATATGAATGGGACAAGGACGAACGCTATATCCCGGTCACGGCCATCAAGCACTGGTGTGACCCGTTAAGGGCGGCCGGTGTCGTGGTTGACTAAAGGGTAATAGCCTTTGACTCGGCGTCATTTTCATTACTCCACCGGCGTGGGGCCTGAGAAAAACACACATACCAAGTGAGTGCCAACAATAACAAGGTTGACAAGATAATCACCACCCACGGTCGAAGCCAATCGGTTTTGATGCGCCAAGCGTGGTTCCAATATTCCCAACACGTGAAGGCAATCAAGAAGATGCCGCCTACACCGAATGCGATCACCCAACCCGGCGCAAGGGTCCAAAACCGGGAAAGATAGACGGAGAAATCAAAGGGGTCGGGTCTTTTTGTTTAAATCAAAGAGACCCGACAACTTTGATTTCCCTCGCAGTTCCTTGAATGCGATCCTGGCAGAGGCGATGTTGCGATGAAAAAACGAACCACAATGGTGAGCCGAGGCAACTCGATCGCTCCGCTTGTCGAGCAGGTCCGGTCGTCGGTGCAGTCGGCCCGGCAGGCGGCCGCGACTGCGATTGGGAACCCCAGCGAAATGACTTCCCAATTTCACTGTCGCACTCCTCTGGCTTTTGGATGCGATACAGGGCCAGCTCTTGGTCTTTTCTTCAGTCCAAAGGACTGCGAGCGCTCAGCCCAGAGCAACGCTCTGGGTTCAAGGTGCCACACTATTTTTTCAGCCTGAAGGGCTGTGAGCGGCTCCCAGCCCTTCAGGCTGAAAGCCAGGCAATTCGCATTGCGTCCCAGGGCGTTGCCCTGGGCTGAGCGCTCGCAGTCCGTTGGACTGAAGAGAGACCGCGAAATTGACATCTGGCTCATGCCATTGCCAAACCAGACAGCGGTGAAATCGAAAAACTATTTCGCCGGGGTTCCTTGCTACGCTTCAGATAGCGACGAACTACGAGATCGGGCGGTTGATTGTCGAGCACGAGCAGCACGGGAGCGAGCGTGCGCTTTACGGCCAGGAGTCGATGAAATTGCTGGCCGAGAACCTGACAGTCGAATTCGGCCGTGGCTTTTCGCTCAGTAACCTCAAGTTGATGCGACAGTTCTATTTCACCTGGAAAGCACGGCCGCTCGCAATTACTCAAGCACGGCCAGGAAAATCCAAGGCTGCACAGAAAAGCCAGACAGTGTCTGGCCAATTGGCCCCAACATTCTTGCCCAGCCGATTCGAACTCTCCTGGTCGCACTACGTGCTGTTGATGAGCATCGAAAACACGGACGAACGCAAGCTATCTCGCAAGAACCCATCCACAAATTGCGCAGATTTCACAGCGGCAAACAAGATTGGCACTGCTTTCTTGAATCTGTGCAATCGGTGTAACCTGTGGATGTCTTGCTTGGCTTCTCGGCTGGCCTCTCAGTATTCGCTCTATCTTCCGTCGAAGAAAGACCTGCAAAAGCGACTGATGCAATGGACGGCAGAGCAGGAGGCGGGACGATAAAGGCGAACGAGTTCCTCTTCAATCTGGTTGCTGCGCCCCGAGCGGCATCCGGTTCAAGAGAATCGGCATGGTCAGTTAAGCTCGCCTTCCACGGCGAAAATCTGCTCCATCCGCTCCGACTCTTGCGTAACCTCGACGATCAGCGAAGCGTTCTCAGGGATCTTCCGGGAATGAATCTCCTGAATTAGCTTGAAATAGTCTTTGCCGACACCGACCAGCTTGTCGTTGTGGTAGCACACATACTTCCCGCGTGTTTTCCGGTCGGCCATGAGGGCCGGGAAGTCGCGAAGGAATGCCGCCCTAGCGTTGACGATGCCCTCCGGAACCAATGGGGGGCTGAGTTCGGTCATGGGATTCTTCAGTGCTTCCATTTCCGCATTCTAAACGATCCAGGACGTGCCAGCGAAAAAAATCCCAAAGTCGTGTTCACTTTTGACCCTCTCCGCAATACAGGTCATGTGGGCGCAGGTGCGCGCGGAGGGTTTCGCCATGTTCATGCAACAGAATGCAACAGATTGCAACACGCGAAAAAGGTGTCTTCATCTGGTCGAAGGCATTGGCACGCTAGTTCAGTTCTGCGAGGGCCGGATTCGATATCAATCGCGTACCAAACGGTGGGCATGTCACAAAATGTCGCGAATTGTCTCAGTTAAAAAAGATGTTACGCCGGCGACTTCTTTGGGGACCTCAGGGAGGTGTCCCAAAATGTCCCAAAATGTCCCAGTTTTTCAAAAGATCGTTTTTCTCGCATGGTCGAAACGTAGACATTCGCGATTAACTCGCCGCTGCCAATTTGGCAGTCGCGGAGAAAGTTTGGATCCTCGAACTACCGCGTTTTCAGGGCACTTTTGAAAGGCACGGCACTTGCAATACTCTCTGCACGAGGAGTACACAGATGGACATTAATCGTTTCACCGAGAAGGCTCGCGAGGCTCTCCAAGGAGCACAGAAACTCGCCATTCGCATGAGCCATCAGCAGATCGACAACGAGCATCTCTTGCTGGCGTTGCTCGACCAAGAGGGCGGCCTGACCACGGCCATTTTGAAGAAGGCTGGCGTCGCGCCCGAGGCCCTCAGCATTCGCCTGCAACGCGAACTCGAAACGCTGCCACGCGTTTCTGGAGCAAGCGGGTCGCCGGACAATTTCTATCTCACCGGCCGACTCAACAAGCTGCTCGCGAATGCCGAGGACGAAGCCAAGAAGCTGAAGGACGATTTCATTTCTGTCGAGCATGTGCTGTTGGCTCTTACCGACGACAAGGGCGCGTCGGGCTCAATCCTAAAGGAATTCGGCGTCAACCGCGATCGGCTGATGAGTGCCTTGAAGGATGTGCGTGGCAGCCAGCGTGTGACTTCACAAAACCCCGAGGAGACGTATCAGTCGCTCGAAAAGTATGGCCGCGATCTCACGCAGGCGGCCCGGCTCGGCAAACTCGATCCCGTGATTGGCCGCGATGAAGAGATTCGCCGCGTAGTGCAGGTGCTGAGCCGACGAACCAAGAATAACCCCGTGTTGATAGGCGAGCCGGGTGTTGGCAAGACGGCTATTGTCGAAGGACTGGCCCAACGCATCATTCGTGGCGACGTGCCGGAAGGGTTGAAGGACAAACGTGTCATGTCGCTCGACATGGGCTCGCTGATCGCGGGGGCCAAGTTTCGCGGCGAGTTCGAAGAACGCCTGAAGGCCGTACTCAAGGAAGTCACCGAGAGCGAAGGCGAAGTCATCCTGTTTATCGACGAACTGCACACAGTTGTTGGGGCCGGCAAGGGCGAAGGCTCGATGGACGCGGGCAACATGCTCAAGCCGATGCTGGCACGTGGCGAATTGCGCTGCATTGGTGCGACCACGCTCGATGAATATCGCAAGCACATCGAGAAAGATGCCGCCCTCGAACGACGATTCCAGCCGGTGTTTGTCGATCAACCGACGGTGGAAGATACGATCTCGATTCTGCGTGGCTTGCGTGAGAAGTACGAAGTCCATCATGGCGTACGCATCAAGGATGCCGCCCTGGTCTCCGCAGCCGTGCTGTCGAATCGCTATATCACGGATCGTTTCCTTCCCGACAAAGCGATCGATCTGGTAGATGAGGCGGCGGCGAAGTTGCGCACCGAGATCGACTCGTTGCCCGCCGAGTTGGACGAAAAGAATCGCCGGGTGATGCAACTGGAGATCGAACGCGAAGCTCTAAAGAAGGAGAGCGATTCGGCTTCCCGCGATCGCCTCAAGAAGCTGGAGAAGGAACTTGCCGATATCAAATCCATTGCCGACGCGTTGATGGCCCGCTGGCAGAACGAAAAGAACGCAGTGCAAAGGGTCCGTGAAGTCCGCGAGCAGATCGAACAGGTAAAGCATCAGATTGAACAAGCGGAACGCCAATACGATCTAAATCGGGCGGCCGAGTTGAAGTATGGCAAGCTGCCCGAACTCGAACGCACACTGAAGGCTATGGAAGAAGCCACGGCCCAATCCGGCGACGGAGCCCCGCGTCTATTGAAAGAAGAAGTTGGCGAAGAAGACATCGCGTCCGTGGTCAGCCGTTGGACCGGCGTGCCCGTCACCAAGCTTCTCGAAGGCGAGAAAGAGAAACTGCTGCATCTTGAAGATGAACTGCACAAGACGGTGATCGGGCAGGATGAAGCCGTGCTCGCGGTCTCAGAGGCCGTTCTTCGTGCTCGTTCCGGCCTGAAGGATCCGCAACGACCGATTGGTTCGTTCATCTTCCTGGGACCGACCGGTGTCGGCAAAACGGAGCTGGCAAGGGCGCTCGCGAAGTTCTTGTTCGACGACGAAAAGGCCATGATTCGGATCGATATGTCGGAGTATCAGGAGAAACACAACGTAAGCAGGTTGCTCGGCGCTCCTCCCGGCTACATCGGCTACGAGGAAGGTGGGCAACTCACGGAGGCTGTGCGCCGCCGACCGTACTGCGTACTCTTACTCGACGAAATTGAGAAGGCACATCCTGATGTGTTTAATGTGTTATTGCAAGTGTTAGACGATGGCCGATTGACTGATGGCCAAGGCCGAACGGTCGATTTCAAGAATACGATTGTGATCATGACCTCGAATGTCGGCAGTCAGCGAATCCTGCAATACAAGGACACACAAATCGGAGAAGTATTCGACCGCATGAAGAACGCGGTAATGGAGGAACTTCGTAAGCAATTCCGGCCCGAGTTCTTGAACCGCGTCGATGAGATCATCGTCTTTCACGCACTGAAGGAATCGAACCTGAAACAGATCGTGGAGATTCAACTGAATCGGCTACGCGAACGATTGGCGGAACGCAACATCCAGCTTAAACTCACCGAAGCGGCCAAGGATCACATAGTACGAGTCGGCCACGATCCCGCATTCGGGGCGAGACCGCTGAAGCGAGTCCTGCAAAAGGAAGTCGAAACCGGCCTGGGCCGAATGATCCTGAAAGGCGAAGTCAAGGACGGGCAGACGGTGCTGGTAGATTACGATGTGGGCCGGGATGGACTGAGTTTTAAGGCGGAGTGATCGCGGGACGACGGAAAAAGCGAGCTACCATGCAGTACAAATCACCTTCGAGGGCACGGAGTTCGTGTTCGATGATTATCCTGGAAGGCAATTTCCAGGGTCATTTCGCAAGATACCCTTTTCCATATCCCCATTCGATCCAGTCCTTGGATATCAAATCGAGTCTTCCACGATGTTCCGGATGGACCGGATTCTCGCCTGTCAGTTCGCGAAGGGCTCCGAACCACCATACCGGACGAATTTCCAGCTCGCGAAGAATAATCGGGACGACATCGGGCCCAAGAGCGATGATCTCGCGATATGCGGGACGCTCAAATGCCTCCGTTAAAGACGAAAGATAGCCGGCCTCTTGGTGCCATTTCGCTGCAAGACGACGAAACTCTGCGACCAAGTCGATCGTAACAGTAGACCCGTCGTTCTGCAGTTCGGCGGCCATCAATTCCTCCGTCAGGTTCCACTCTTGAGTGAATTGTACTTTCGAACGCAATTCCCCTCAAGTTACAGTTTCAACTTTAACGCGCCCGACAAAGGTTCAAGAATCGATACAGAGCCGCGCACGCAGCGCAGCGGAGTAAGCGGTTTAGCGTCTCGCGGATTCATTCGCTTACGTGGCCGTGTTCAGCGTATCGAACACACAAGATCGAGCTTCGCCAAGTTCCGGCTTTGTGGGCGTGGGGACCAGGAAGCCGAAATCCTTGGCCTCGATACGAAAGTTAGCCCGGCGAATGAAATGTTCAGTCTTCGATTTTGCGTCATAGAGGATGATCGCTTCTTCCGAATTGATGTCGAAGAGTTCTCCCCGACGCGGGGCGGCGGCACACGCAGGTGCCTTGGGCGGGCTCGGCAGTTCGGCAACAGACAGGATGGCCAGGGCCAGTAGCACAGATCGCATGATCGCCCTCTTGGGTCGAAGAACGACTTGAAAGTCAGTGAATCCAAAACCTGTATTATTGAATTCGCAAGCTCTTAACCCAGGCCGCCTCTTGAATGATCTGCTCGTCCGATAGCCCGCTGGAACGATGCATCTCCGCGCGAGCCATCCGGCCGCTCGTCATGTCGAGAGCCATCACGTCGACCAAGCCGTTGGATGCCACGGCACAACGAACCTGAACCGGCGAGCCTTTTGGCAGATTTGTGGGCAGCCCCTCGATCCAGCATTCACCGACCGGAATGCAGTCGTCCGCCTGTGCCGCTTCACCTTGAAGAACCCGAACACGAACGCGTTGCTGGTTTTCAGTCAGCGTGTAGTAGACCCGGCTACTCGCCGATGGAAGCTGCGTATTCTTCGCGATGAGCACGTCGTTCGCCCGATCCGCATTCTTGCGAACTTCGATCCCCAGGCTGTGGGCATTGACGCTGATTTCGATCACATCGGCAAGCGCACTGTTCGCGGCGGGACTGAGCGACGGCGTCTTGCCGCCTCCCTGAGCAGCAAGAATTCCGGCGTGAAGGGCGGCCCCCCGAGCAACGACTTCGCTGACCGCCAACGAGTTGTCCGGAGCCTTGCCGCTGAGATCACGCAGCATGTGGGTGGTCATTGGCATATGCGTGGAGCCGCCGACCAGCAGAACACGATCGACTTGCTCCCAGGTCAGGCCCGCGTGCCGAAGCACTTGCTGGGTTGTCAATCGCGTGCGCGTCAGCAAGTCGCGGGTGAGCGACTCGAATTCCTTGCGGGAGAGCGGCACGGCAAGTTTGCGGCCCGCGTGGTTGACGGTCACGCTGGCATGTTCGAGTTTACTGAGTGTTCGCTTGGCACGTTCCGCGGCCGCTTGAAGCATGGCCAGACTCTGCGGATCGGTCCGTGGATCTTGTCCGTGAGTCGTCATGAAGGTTTCGGCAACGTGATTGACGATGCGGTCGTCCCAGTCCTTGCCTCCGAGGCGGACGTCGCCCTCGATCGCGAGCACCTGAAATCGCTTCGGCAAAAGTTTCACGACCGATACGTCGAAAGTCCCTCCACCTAGATCGTAAACAAGAATAGTCTGCGGCCGGTCGGTCAGGGTCGCTTGGGGGCTGGGGACGGCGTGACCACGTTGAAAAGAGTACGCCAAGGCAGCGGCTGTCGGTTCGTCGAGAATATCTAGTACATCGAGCCCGGCAATACGGCCGGCATCGTGGGTGGCCTTGCGGCGTGTCTCGTCGAAATACGCAGGAACGGTGATAACGGCTTTGGACGCCGGACCCAGCCGAAGCTCGGCATCCTGAACGAGCTTGCAGAGAATGATCGCGGAGAGTGTCTCGGGCCGATAGTCTCGACCGGCCACGGTTCTGCCGAATGTCTCCAGCCCCATGCGCCGCTTAATGAGAGTCGCGACGGATTCGGGCTGCTCTTGTGCAACGTCGAGGGCAGCTTGACCGACGACCGCACTGAAGTCGTCGAGAAGGAGAACTGCCGACGGCGTCAGCATTTCTCCGTCGCGATTGGGTAGGGTGACGGGCTGGCCGCGATCATCCAGAGCGGAGACCGCGCAATAAGTCGTGCCAAGGTCGATGCCGACGACCTGCATAACGGAAGGTTGGGTTTAAGGTTTCTGGGCTCGCAAAGGACAATTACAGTTTATCGCATCCATCGAAGGCACCCCAACCCGAAAACCCCTGCCGGACTACTTTTTGTTGGTTGGTCGAACCATTACGAAAGCCCCGTTGAAACCAGGGACAGCCCCGCGGACGAGGAGGAGATTGTTTTCCAGATCGATTTGCACGACATCGAGATTGCGAATGGTCACACGCTCGGCACCGTAGCGACCAGGCAATTTTTTGCCTCGCTTCGGGCGGCCGCTACCACGATTACTGGCGAGAGACGAGGTCGAGCCAACTTCGCGGTGAACCTTCTTGGCACCGTGGGCGGCGGGCATACCACCGAAACCCCAACGCTTGATCACACCGGCCGTGCCTCGGCCCTTCGTGGTGCCAATCACGTCAACGGCTTTGATATCCTTGAACATCTCGACGGTCAGCTTGGCTCCAACCGCAGGACCATCTTCGCCGCTGAGGCGAAACTCGCGAATGAGTCGCTGGGGTTCGACGTCAGCCTTGGCTGGAATGTCTTGTCCCTGTCGCTTCTTTCGGCGTTTGGATTCGAGGGAATTCGAGACATGGCCTCGCTCCGCGCGGGTGGCATTCTTACGTGGCTTGTCTTTGTAGCCGATCTGGACGGCCGAGTAGCCGTCGCGATCCGCCGTGCGAATCTGGAGAACTGGACATGGACCAAGTTGGAGCACGGTGACCGGGGCGGCCTGCCCTTGATCGTCGTAAACCTGCGTCATTCCCACTTTGGTACCAATAAGTCCGAGAGGCATGGCAAATCCTACCAGAGTCGCCGGGAATCAACACGGCAGACACGCATTTTGGAAAGAGATTTAGCATAGGAGACCACCCCGAACTGGCTAGGGGAGGCATTCGGTATTCCGAACGATTCGTGGCCCGCGTACTGCTACCAACGAAAAAGCTCGACCACCCATCCGGGCGGGCGAGCTTTTTAAAAGCTCAACATGAATAACTCTTAGACGATTTTCACGACGAAGTCGGGAAGAATACTCGCGTCCGGGTCGCCGAAGTTGTAGGTGAAGGTTATCGGCTTGCCGACCGTCAACTTGGTGATTCCTTCATGAGCATAGAAGCCAAACGGAATAGCGCCATTGCTAGAGTTGACGCTCTGAAGCGAGACGTTCTTGAGCGAGTTTGCGATGACGTAACTGTTCGCGAAGGCATCTGTGGAGCCGGTCGTACCAGTAATTTTGAAGGAGGTTACCTTCCCGCCGAAGAAGCCAGCAGCAGTTGGAGTGGTCGTTCCGCTATAGCCTGCGAAGAACGTACTATTGCGGAAATTGGTTGCCTGCACCAGGTTCACAAAGCCGGCAGCCAAGCTGCTACCCACGCGAATATTGCTGCCGTCAACCGTTCCACCGACAAGAAGCCCCGCATCGACAACCCCTAAAATCTTCAGCGTATTCAATGCGGGCTTGCCAAACGGCACTACAGTCGGGTTTCCGGTGATCGTGATGTCCCCGAGAAGGTTGCCATTCACTGTGATTGCCCCCACGCTGTCGGCCGTGAGAGTGCCGTCCATCGTGTCGAGGACTCCCTTGGGCGTACCCACGGTCACGGTTTTAAGAATGCCGGTCACGTTGATGTCGGCATTCAAAGAGCCCGCGATCTTGAGTGTCGTCAGCGTTGGCTTGCCTACGGCCACTCCGGATCCGTTAAGAGTCACATCAGCTTTGAAGTCGCCTGCAATCGCGGTTGGCAGTGCCTTCTTATTGCCCTTGGTCGTAATCGAACTCACGCTGGGAGCAGTGATACTTCCGGTGCCGACGTCGATTGCGGTGAACGTGCTAATCGGACCCGCGACAATGTCCGTCCCATTTCCCACGCGTCCTAACGCGAACTTCGTCTTCTGGCTGGCGGTACCTGCACCAGATGTAATGTCCGCTCCGTTCAAGACGTCCGCCATGGTCACGGAACCGAGGTAGCCGGCAACGTTGAGTCCTGGGCCCGCCGCACCGTCGATATCCACCTTGGCAGCACCGAACACCTTCAGGCCGGGGGCTCTTACCCCGCCGATGGTCGTCTTGCCGTTCGCTAGCCCGCCGGGGTCCACAGCCTTAGTGGCCTTTGTAACACTGACGGAAAGCGAGGATTTCAAGGGATCCGTCCCCACCAAATCTAGAAACGAGATAGGGCCGAGGTTGCTCGTCGGCAATTGATCGGTTAGGTACACATTCAGCGTGCCGATCTTGCTGCCCGTCAGCTTCGCCGTGATGGTATCCAGATCGGTATCGGTCAGTTTGATCGTGTATTTGTTCGAAGCATTTAGAGCAATCGGATTGCTGGGATCAATCGCCAACACGGCTGAGGCCGTGCCTCCAAGCACTGCTCCAAAGCTACCGCCAACCGGCTGAGGATTCGAAAGAACGAAATTAATTGTCTCGGAGCCCTCACTCAATGAATCCGAATTTACGGGGATGGTAATCGTCTTCGAAATATCCCCATCCGCGAAGTTGATGATGCCGGCCGGGATGCTCGGAGCACCGATGTCTGCGGCTTCCGCTGAACCAAGCACCAGGCTGTAATCTACGCTTGCCGCACCATCAGTGCCGTTGGTTCGCGTCACCACGATTGATGCAGTTCCACCCTCGGCGGCGTTAAATGTTGGCGAACTGAAGGAAAACGTGCCTTCCTCGTAATCGTCGATGGTTAGCACTGCCGTGCTCTGCGACCCGAGCGCACCCGGAGCTGCCATGGCGTTGACAGTGACGTTGCTGAGCACCAGATTGACCGTTTCGTTGCCCTCGAAACTTGTATCGTCGTTGATCGTGATGACGATATTCTGAGCGGCGGAACTGCCTGCAAGGAAGGTCAGAGTGCCGGAGACGCCAATGTAGTCCGCGGGGTTGGTTGCCGTGCCGCCGATGACAGTCGCGTAATCCACTTTCAGTTGGCCTTCCGTGCCGCCCAGTCGAGTGACAGTAATCAACGTTGTCGTTGTCCCGGCGAATTCGTCCACGGTATATGTTGGTGCGGAGAACTGAACAGTACCCGAAAGGACGAGGGTGACCGTCTTATCCGTGAATGTGGAAGCCTGATTCAGATTGCCCGCCGTATCGGCGACGCTGTTCGCCGGGAGGTTCGCGATGACCGTGCCCCCTGCGGTGAAACCGCTGACGGTCACGGTGTAAGAGGTTGCACCTGTTGCCACGACCGATGTTGCAAACGTACCTGTCGCGGTACTACCCGTGAACGCCAACTGTGTGCCATTGAATCCGACCACCGGCTCGTTGAAGACCACGTCGAATTTGACGGACGTTCCATAAGCCGTATCAGATTGGCCGACAGCCTGATTGACCGTGACCGTCGGACGGACATCGTCGAAGTGAACACTGTTGTCCGTACTCGTAGCGGCTAAGCTGGGATTGCCAGGTACATCAATGGCGGCACCGGCTGGGACGGCAACGACTAAGTCCCCTGTTTGGCCCGGATTGGCCAAGAATGTAACTCGGTAATGGCTTGAGTCGACCTGGAATACTGTTTTCGACGAAAAAGTGACCGTACTTCCCGTTGTCACGACATCCGAAGCGTCGAAGCCGGACACGGCTTCGTTGAACGTCACGTCAAAGACGATGGTCGGATTATTGGTAGGGTCGGCCTGGAGTGGCGTTGTTGCTTTTTCGATTGTGACGGTGGGTGCAGTGTTGTCGAACTGGACCGAGTTATCGATGCTCGTCGAAGCCAGATTGCCGGTCAAGGAACCATCGAAGGCGACGTTGGCCGGGATCGAAACGGACACCGTTCCTGAGCCAAACATCCCGTTGACGGAAATCTGGTATGTGTCTCCAGAACCTGAAATGGTCACCGTGCCGCCAACCGTGGAATTCAAAGTCACATCGCTGGCCGTGAAACCAGTAACGGGAACTTCAAACACAACGTCGAACAAGATGGGCCCGGTCATCGCAGGGTCCGCTTGACCCACGGCTTTCTCGACGGTCACGGAGGTGGGCTGGACTTCGTACGCGCCGATGTCGACATTCGCTCCGAAAATTCGCGTGTGAACGCTGCCTAATTGATCCGTCGTGAGACCAGCGGGAATCTGCGCGTTGTTTCCAGCATTGATCAACGGGCTACCTGGTTGAGGCGCTCTCGTCAGGGTAGGCCCACCATTGTCTACCAATAGCCCGAGCATTGGGTCCGTGCCGGCTGCCAGGTTTCCGCCGGCACTGGTCAAGCTAAATCCTGTCGTGCTACCAATCAGGCTGGAGCCGACATTCACGGAGAAACTGCTCCGAATGTCGGGGCCGGAAATGTTGGTGTTTCCTGCAATCACACTGTTCCGAACAACGACGCTCCCGCCAAAACGAACCGATATGCCGCCGCCGCCGAACGGAACGAAGTTAGGACTCCCACTATCACCATCGGCACTCGAATTGTTCCCGGTAATCGTGCTGTTCTGAATAAGGAAGACTCCGGGGGAGCCTCCCTCATAGAAGCCGGCGATGCCGCCGCCCGAGCCCGTTGTGGTGTTTCCAGCAATCGTGCTATTGCGGAAAATAGCTGTGTTCGCCACGAAACCCGATGGGGGCGTCGCACTTGGCGTCCCCAGGAAAGCAACGCCGCCTCCGCCGTAGAAGCGGTAATTTGTGCCAAAGAATGACGTAATATTTCCCGAGATCGTGCTGTTTTCAACGACGAGCCCGCCGTAGTTGGACTGAATGCCTCCGCCTGTCAGCGTGGCCGTGTTTCCGGAGATCGTGCTATTAGTTACCGTCAGAAACGAGCCAGGGATCATCGCGATGCCACCGCCCCCGCCCGAGACGGCGAAGGTCGAACCCGTGGCCTCATTCAACTCGAAGGCCATTCGATCGAGTGTCACAATACCCGAGGCTCGCAGCCCACCGCCCGAACTTCCGCTCGCCAGTCCGCCCGCAACTCGAAAACCACTCAGTTTGAGTTCCGGGGCTGTGGAGTCCAGTACACGGGTCAGTCCCTCCCCATCGAGCGTGAGGACATCGGCACCGGGGCCGACGATCTCCAAGTTTCCACCCATGCCATCAATGAAAAAGGTCGCAGAGGCGGCGTTGATAATAAATGGATCGTCGAAAATCGCGGGAATCTGAATGAAGTTATCGAACGGATCGCGATTGGCGACAACGAGCGCTTCGCGTAGCGTACCGGGCCCACTCACGCCGACGCTCGAGAGGTTGATCGGCATGTTGACGAAGAAAATACCTGCTTCACCGGGATTCACGGCCACGCCGTCTTGATCGAGCACCTGGTTCGCAACAATCTGAATTGAGTATTTGCCATCATCGAAGCCATCCCAGACTCCGCCGGGAGGCGTGAACGTGTAAGTCACGACCCGAGGCGTGCCGTTGGCCGCAAAGTCGATGCTCTGGTAAACGGCGTTTAGAATTGCCCCATTCGGTGCAACGATCTTCACGGCATTGTTGTTATTGATGATTGTTGAGGTGTCGATACCGACAGTGGTCCCGGCCAGATCCTCGAAGGTCACGGTTACGGTGTGAGATGTACCTCCGGCAACCAGTACATTTGCGGCCGTGCCTGTGGCCACTGGAACCGGTTCGCTGACCTGCCGCTCTACCGCCCCGATATCGGTGCCTGCAACCGATCGCGTGAACCCACGCTGATCGGTTGGCAACGAGCCAGGATTCGAGCCGACGTCAAGCGCAGGGCTGCTTACTTTCGGCAATCGCACCTGAGTGGGACCACCGAAGAAGCCAAGGACATTGAGTTTCGGATTGAGCGGCGAGGCAACCGTGCCGATTTGATTCCCAGCGACGTTGTTGAAGCTCGGATGGCCGACGCCGATCAGGCTATTCGTTACGTTGATCGGACCGTCGGAACCACGAACGTCCGGCCCGAGCCCATTGCCAAAATTCTCCGCGACAATCGAGCTGGCCAGTGTCACAGTCGGTGAACCGCCTGTCACACCGATACCGCTACCTCCTTCAGTCTGAAACGGTGCGGTATTCGCGGTGATCGTGCTATTGCGAATGAGAACGCTTCCCGAGACATTTCTAAGGTTCACGCCACCGCCGCCGCCCGTGGTATTCACGCTCGCATTCCTGTGAATCGTGGAGTTCTGGATGGTTACACCGCCGCTCCCCACAATGCCGTTAAATGAAATTGCCCCGCCGTGCCAGGACTCGGTCCCAGTGCCCACATTGCCGGAAAACGTCGAGCCTTCCACGAGGAGCGAGCCATCGCCTTTGAAATAAATCCCGCCGGTACGGCTGGTATTGCCACTGATAGTGGAATTCTGAATGGTGACCAGACCATCAAACTGGTAGGGCAAGTAGATCGCGGCAATTCCGCCGGCGTTCCCGGTAATGACCGAATTCTGAATCGTCAGGTCCGTTGACTGGGCCCCATCTGGAACCGTTATCGCTGATCCCTGCCCCGCGAATCCGCCAAAGCCGCCGGTTATCGTTATGCCATCGATGCTCAGGAACGTAGCAGGTTCAAGATCATGGATTCGAAACACATCGAAATCACCCTGCGCATTGACGGTAGCATTGGCAGGTCCAAACGAATTCGTGATCGAGACTCCGTCATCGCGTAGCGGAGGCAACGGAGCGTCCAGATCGATCCTTTTGCTCGATGACTGGAAGGCCAGGGCAAAGTCGATTATGTCGTTGCCGGAGGAAGCGTTCGCATCGATTATGGCCTGTCGAAGGCTCCCTAAGCCACTATCATCGGCGTTGATCACGCTAAAGACCGTCGGAGTGACCCGGTCTTCAAGCGATACGAACTGAAGCTTCCGGCGCAGATTTGGCTTCTGGCTTTTGGCCGCACGAGCGAAATTAGGCGTGAGGAGGCGACGAACGAAGTTCGAGTTCAGGCTGCTCATGACGGTTGCTGGTCCTAAATAAGGGCTCGGATCGGGGGGAGGGAACGATTCTTCAGTCAGTTACGCGAGACGTTAAAAATTGAGCCACCAATACAGTTAAGATACCTCTTTGAACGAGTGGCTGGCAAGCACATTCTTGACCCCTTTATTGCATTTCCGTTTTTTGCCCAGGTCGCTCATGCCTGCCAGAAGGAACAATCGACAAGGGTCGCAAAGTCGAAATCGCGAATTAGTGAGCCTGAAGGAGTCATTTTTCAATCTCCAGGTTCTTTGCTTACCGTCCTCATGCCGCAGGGTCTGGCTGAGTCCGTTGTAAAAGACGAGCAGAACTATCCTTTTCCCTGTGGAGAGACAACCGGCCGTGGTTCTACCCGGCTTGCTCCCTAACTAACAAGACGATGGGAAACATCGGAAAGATGTACGATTTTGAATCATTATTCGTCGGATCACGCAAATCAACCGTTGCGAGCCTCTGACGAACCTCCGTTCGACCCCCACCGATTAGTCGCTCAAGTGGAAGCGAGGTAATGCTTTAGGAAGCCAGGACTCAGCCACCTCCACCATGGGACGCGAGCCAAACTGGGCCAACAAATTACCCAATCGCGACCGGGTCCGATTCATGCCCACGTAAGTGCGGAATCGGCTCGCTCGACCCAACGGCAGACGGGGTTGACCGGGATCGAATTCCCAGGGATGAAAATAGAGGACCGGTAGCCCAAGCGGATCACGAAGAATTTGTCGAATGCCCGCCCGAATGATGGCAGGGGGGTACAGACGAAAATAGCCTCCCCCGGCTGCTGGCAGATTCTTTCCCAGCACGGCGTAGGTTACGGGAGGGAATTCCAACAGGCTCCGTTGCATTCCGGTGGCGAGGAAGGGCACGCGGGGTGCCTGGGGGATGCCGTAACGGTCGTGATGAACCGGAAACACGGATGAATCGTATCGCATCCCCTCTTCGGCCAGCACATCGATCGCCCAGGCTGTTTCACGAGTGATGCTGAATGTGGGAGCACGATAGCCGACCACCGGTTTACCAGAGGCTTGCTCGAGTTCAATTTTCGCTCGGCGAACATCGAGCCGAAATTCGTCCGGCGACAATCGGTGGACGCGTTGATGGTCCCAGCTATGGCAAGCGATCTCGTGCCCCGCATCGGCAATATCTCGAACGAGGTTCGGATGTGTTGTGGCAATCAGGCCGACGATGAAAAACGTGGACCGTGCGTTATGTTCAGCAAGTTTTTCCAGCAGCCAGCGCGTGCATGACTCCATGCGCCGGGCATATTCGGACTGAGTTTCCAGCGGACACTTGTAACCGGCCGCGGCCGCGGCCTCGATCCGATGATGTTCTTCGATGTCAAACGTGAAACACACGGGCATAAGCGATCGCCTCAATTCGATTTCAAAGAATTGAAGACGAGGCCCGTGAGCAACTTGGGATAGAAATACGTGGACTTCGGTGGCATCTTTTCCAGATTGCCTGCGATTTGCTCGACGTGATCCATCGTCGCCGGCGGTACCAGGGCCGCTAAATCGCATCCCCCGCTCGCGATCGCCGCTTCCACTTCGCCGAGCAGATGCACGAACTTGCAATTGGCAGTCCCACCGGTTGCGGCCGGTAATAGCTGATTCAAGACTGCGACGTGCAGCACGCTCACGCCAAGGTCGTGCCACTCCTCGCTGTGTTCTTTGGCGAGGTCGGCCATGAGAGTTGGACTGACGAATCGGGCGGTCTGCCAGACTCCGTCGGCTTTCGTGTGAAACGCGAGCAGCGATTGCGAGCCATCGAGTTCGATCGTGTCCCAGGCTTCACGACCGGAGGCCACACGTTCACAGACGAAATGCGGTGCAAGGGCCGATTGCAGTTTCTCGGCCGTTAAACCCGGAAATCCCGAAACGAGCCGATGCGTGGGCAAAATGATTAGCCCACGATCGGCCATCGAAACGAGCATCATCATGATGAAGTTCGATGCGGTTTCGTCGTTCGGCACCTGTCCGGCCGCCCGTGCTTCTTCCAGGTAGCGAAGCCCCGTCTCATAACGGTGGTGACCATCGGCGATGAATACCGGTTTCTCGGCCATGGAACTGATAATCGAGCCGACCATGTGCTCCTCGGTCACGGTCCAAAGCCGGCTGATGACCCCGAGGTGATCGCGGGCCTCCAACGGCAAGCGTTGCTTGAGGTGCGATTCGAGCCGCTCGAAGATGCCGTTATCCGAGTCGGGATACAGACCAAAGATCGGGCTAAGGTTCATGCCCGTCGCTCGACAAAGTTTGAGGCGATCTTCCTTGGGGCCGGACATGGTTTCTTCATGCGGAAAGATTCGCCCGGTGCCGAATGGTTCCAGACGGACGCGAGCAATGAACCCGCGGCGTTTGTAGGTTGTACTCTCAACAGTAAATTCCTGCTCGATGACGTAGAGGCATCGCATCGAATCTTGTTGCAGGGCATGGTCGTTGATCCAGCCGCTCAGCACTTCGGAGGCTCGCGTATAGCGGTTCTTCGTGGCCGTATCTCCCGGTTCTTCTTTACTCAGTTCCACGCGAATCGCGTTGTACGGGCTGCGATCGTACAACGCCTGCTGTAAGGCCGCATCGACGACATCGTAGGGCGGGGCAACGAGTTCCGACAGAGGACCGGATCGACCAAGGTCGTAACGAAAGCCGCGAAAAGCCCGAATGTCGGCCATGTCAAACCCTTGTGCAACTCGAAAACGCTTATGATATGACACCAGGCAGGAGAACGACGACCATGACCGATTTGGAATTGAAAGCCATTCTGTCGGAGCGACTGGATGCTGTTCGGGCGCGAATAGCGGCGGCCACTCGTCGAGCAGGCCGGGAACCGGACGATGTGATGCTCGTAGCCGTGACCAAGACTGTCTCCCCTCGCGTCGCAGGACTGATGCCCGAGTTGGGCGTGTTCGATCTCGGCGAAAGCCGGCCGCAGGAACTCTGGCGAAAAGCCGAAGCACTCCGCGACATTCCAATTCGCTGGCACATGATCGGCCACTTTCAACGAAACAAAGTGGAGCGGTCGCTTCCCCTTGTTCACTTGATACACAGCGTTGACAGCGAGCGACTGCTGGAGGAGATCGAAAGTCGAGCACGAAAACTGAACCTGGAACCGCAACTCCTACTGCAAATCAACGCGAGCCAAGAGGACCAGAAGCATGGCCTTGAGGTCGATGAACTAGAGGCGCTACTCCCGCGACTGGAGACAATGTCCGTTAAGATCGTTGGCATCATGGGAATGGCAGCACTCAGCCCGGACCCCGAACTGGCCCGACCTGCGTTTCGTGCGCTCAAAGGCCTGATCGAGGATCATCGTCAGAAGCACCATTCGCTGACCCGACTCTCCATGGGTATGTCCGGCGATTTCGAAGTCGCGATTGAGGAAGGAGCAACGCTGGTGCGAGTCGGCTCGACTTTGTTCGAGGGGCTGGAAGCGGAATGAAGGTCGGCCCAACAGCAACGATCGTTCGACGCTCTGCGTCGAATGCGAGAATCCACGCTCTGCGTGGATGCGAGTGCGGCCGAAGTCCGAACTACTTTTCGTCCCACCCAAGCCGCCGATTCAACAGCGTTAGCGTCTCGACTGAATCGAAGATTATCTGAGCTTCTTTTCGCTCGTCGGGAGTAGGTTCAACGCCTGCGTCTTGACGATCAAGCAAGAACTGTAGTCTTGCCTTCACTTCAGCAGGTAGTTTGAAGCGGCCTTGCCTCGCCTCTTCATTGAAATCTTCCATTTGTATTGTCCTCGATCTGATCGATCGACGCGTTGCATCGAACCTTCAGATCCACACTCAGCGTGGCCCAGCTCGCATCGCCGCAGAGCGGCGATTCTCGCGTTCGACGTAGAGCGTCAAACGATCGACTCACGCTACCGCCTTTTTCTCCGGCATGAGTTGCGATTCAATCTTGGGCGGCCACTCGTAGGCTTGGGCCCACTTCTCGATTGGCTCACCGATCTGCGGAATCTCTGCTTCCCGCAAGCGGCCGAGTTTCATTTGCTCGCCTAGCAGCAAAGTCGGAATGCGTTCCGTGGGCAGTTTCATTAGCCTGCAACATGTGGCATCGACGGCGACTAGATCGATTCCCATGACGATCACGCCCGAATGTCGAGCTTTCCCCGCGAGCGGGCCATCCCCTTCCATGCCGATGATGCCATCGACTATGGCCAGGTGGGGCGACTGAGTGAGGGCAATATCAATGATGCTGTTGGGAATCCCACGCCAGTGCAGTTCGTTCTTCGGCCAGCCATAGCAGATGCCGGGCAGCGTTCCGAAGAGATTCTTGAGCGAAAGCGTTGCCCCGGCCCAGTGGTGCGTCTTCATCTTGGGAAGTGAGACAAACACATCGGCCGAAACCACCGTGCGAGTGAGATAGAGATAATCGAGCCCCGTCGTGCGGCCTAGATTTGGCATCTTGACCGGCTCATCGTGATTGAGATCGACGAATTTCACGCCATGCTTTCTCAAGACGGCACCGAGCCCGCTCTCTTCAACTAGAAACTCAACATTGCGCCAATGACCTGGTCCCTCGGCGACGATGATCTCGGCTGCACCTTCGTCCTTGAAGAGTTGAATGACTGCATCCACAAATCGCGGATCGGTGTTGATCACTTGATTCTTGCGGAATTCGACGAGGTTTGGTTTTAGGACAACTCGTTTGCCCGCGACCGGCACATGCGGCCTATAGTGTTCGAATTGCTGCTTCAACACGGCCACGAGATCGGTCTCATACGAATCGGCGCGGGCGATATGTATTGACCCAAAGTCCGGCGGTTGGCGCAAGGCCCCGAGGCCACGAACGAGCACGTTGCGAAAACGAATTTTTATTCCTTCGATGAAACCCGGCTTCGGTCGTGCTTCGGTTTTTGCGGGTGGAACGGCCTCACCCGTGGCCGGAACAGGCTGAGCATTTGCGCCTTGCAATCGGAACGGATGGAACGACTCGCTCGCCAGAGCAAGTGCAGCTAGCGCATGTCGTGGAACGCTGACCGGTCTCCCCTCGGCCGTCTGAGCTGTGTACAACTCCCCAATTCGCCGATCTAGGGTAGGCAATAACGCAGCCACTTCCGGATCATATGCATGACGCGAGAGCGCCAGCTTTGCCCAACCGAGATGCTCCAGATCGCTGCCGTTAGTCACGGCCGAACTGAGATATCGGTACGCCAAGCGAACTTGCGGATCATCGTGCCCTTGGAGCGCGAGCAACATGATCGCGGTCGGGCCGGGAATCGGTTCACTGATCGCCCCAAGCACCTGTCGATTGCCATAGTTGATCCCGCCCGTCTCGAAAGCACGATTGAGAATCAACTTCACCCCTTCGATTACACGGGGATGCATGCGATAGCCCGCCAAACGCAAGGCGAGGACAGACCATGCCGTCGGTTCGACCCACGCGAATGTTCCCTCCGCCCAAGGCCAGCCGACCTTTTGCGTGTCGATGTCCATCATGTGCTGCACTTCGGGATCGCCGATGATCGTGCGGCCACGGACTTCTAGCAGGCGTTTGCTTGAATCGAGTACGTCCATGCCGAGCGCCGTTCGACATGCCACGACCAGTGCTGTCGGCCAAATTGCCTCGGGCCGACAGCAC
>Ga0163152_10003134_pt1 | contig 21955 bp, 9 predicted proteins | sample OliLakLV19MP8IB2_FD_148635 | JGI IMG/M metagenome (GOLD analysis project Ga0163152, IMG submission 148635) | Freshwater microbial mat bacterial communities from Lake Vanda, McMurdo Dry Valleys, Antarctica - Oligotrophic Lake LV.19.MP8.IB-2 | ecosystem: Environmental > Aquatic > Freshwater > Lake...
GAGCGACAGATTGAACGGAGTGGCCGAGATAATCGCGACCGATGCGCCCGCGGCGGGTGGCGAAGCGGCGGAGATGGTGAACTTGAAAATGTCGTAGGTGTCGTTGAGTTGCTGTCCGGCGATCTGCCCTCGTCGCCAGCATGAAGGTAAGTCCCCGTGCCGCTCAAAAAGTCGCCGCTGGATGACCCGCAGAGCGTGATTCGGACGTGGTTGCCCGGGGCTGACGCCCGCTTTCCCATTGCAAACCCTGGGGCATCTGGTAGACTCGCCCCGAGTTCATCCAGAACCACAGCCCGAATGCAGCAATCGTGCCCGGGTTCATCACGAACGTGCCCTCGTATGGAGCATTCGTGCCCGGGTTCAGAAAGGGCTTGCACATTCTCAGGGGAATCGTGTAGACTCTCCGAGCCAGCGCGGGCTTGGCCGCGCGGCAGGTAGAAACGATCGCTCCTGCTCGGCTGTCGGTCGGACCCGGAATCGGTCGGCATCACTCGGCGATCAATGCTCAGGAGACACACATGCGGCGTTCTTTCATCACCCACCTCGTTTGCCTGTTCGCTGTGCCATTGGTCGTTGTTGGGGTCGCGATGCCCGCGCTGGCCCAGTGCCCGCTCTCCTTCAACGCCGCGTCCAACTACGCCGCGGGCAACTTCCCGGCCTCCGTCGCGGTGGGCGACTTCAACGCCGACGGCAGGCCCGACCTGGCCGTCGCGAACCAGGGCAGCAGCAACGTCTCCATCCTGCTGGGCAACGGTGGGGGGGGCGGCACGTTCCAGGCGGCGGTCAACTACGCCGCGGGCAGCGGCCCGGTCTCCGTCGCGGTGGGCGACTTCAACGGCGACGGCAGTCCCGACTTGGCCGTCCCGAACGGCAACAGCGCCACCGTCTCCATCCTGCTGGGCAACGCCCCCCCCAACGCCGGCACGTTCGCGGCGCCGGTCAACTACGCCGCGGGCAGCATTCCGCGCTCCGTCGCGGTGGGCGACTTCAACGCCGACGGCAGGCCCGACCTGGCCGTCGTGAACAGCAACAGCGCCAACGTCTCCATCCTGCTGGGCAACGGCGACGGCACGTTCCTGCCAGCGGTCAACTACGCAGCGGGCATCGGCCCAGTCTTCGTCGCGGTAGGCGACTTCAACGCCGACGGCCAGCCCGACCTGGCCACGGCGAACTCGGGCAACAACGTCTCCATCCTGCTGGGCAATGGCAACGGCACGTTCCAAGGGCCAGTCAACTACTCCGTGGGCACCAGCCCGCAGTCCGTCGCGGTGGGCGACTTCAACGCCGACGGCTGGCCCGACCTGGCCGTGGCGAACGCCAACGGCAACAACGTCTCCATTCTGCTGGGCAACGCCAACGGCACGTTCCAGCCCGCGGTCAACTACGCCGCTGGCACCAGCCCGCGCTCCGTCGCGGTGGGGGACTTCAACGCCGACGGCCGGCCCGACCTGGCCGTGGCGAACTTCAGCAGCGACAACGTCTCCATCCTGCTGGGCAACTTGAGCGGCACGTTCCAGCCCGCGGTCAACTACGCCGCGGGCAGCGGCCCGCGCTCCGTCGCGGTGGGCGACTTCAACGGCGACGGCAGTCCCGACCTGGCCGTGGCGAACTTCAACAGCAACAACGTCTCGGTGCTCCTGAACACGACCTCCTTCTTGCCGCCCATCATCACCCAGCAGCCGGTGAGCCAGAGCGTTCTGAGCGGGGGCACGGCCGAGTTCACCGTTGCCGCTACCACTCCCGCGGGAACGGGCACGCTTATGTACCAGTGGCGCAAGGACGGCGTCAACCTGAGCGACGGCGGCACGGTCTCCGGCGCGACGACGACCACGTTGACCATCGGCCCCGCCGACCTCTCCGACAACGGCGCGGCGTTTGACGCGGTGGTCACCAATGACTGCGGCTCGGCCCGCAGCGACCCCGCCGGACTCGGCGTGACGTGGAGTTGCCCTGCGGACTTTGACACAAGCGGCACGGTCGCGGTGCCGGACATCTTCGCTTTTCTCTCCGCGTGGTTCTCGGGCTGCCCGTGATCATTCGCTTCGGCGGATGGCATGATCCAGGTGTGCTTACTCCGCGGCAGCGCCGACATCAAACGCCAGCGAGTACTCGAACGATCCGCTCAGGCCCAGCACATAGTGCGTCACTTGCAGGTAGTAATCGCCGGGGGCAAGGCCCGCGAGGCTGAGCGAGGTCTGTCCCATGTAGCCCGCGGCGAGGCCCAGGGACTGGCGCTGCGCACCGAAGAGCGACAGATTGAACGGAGTGGCCGAGATAATCGCGACCGATGCGCCCGCGGCGGGTGGCGAAGCGGCGGAGATGGTGAACTTGAAAATGTCGTAGGTGTCGTTGAGTTGCTGTCCGGCGATCTGCAACTGCCCCGTGACGATGCCCAGACTCGGTGAGCCGACCGCCGCTACAGGCGCAATGTCCACCAGGTCGAACGAATCGTTGTACTCGACGATCGGGTTCCCGCCCGGCCCCCCGTTGTCGCCGCCCCCGTCATCTTCCGGGGCGGGTATCGGGCAGTCGAGGGAGAGGCGATAGTTGCCGTTGCGTGCGCCATCGCGCCCGGTGATGCGGCCCATGTACCAGCCCGCTTCGAGGCCGTCGAGGCTGACAGACTCGGTCGGCTGGTTTGTCGCGCTCGTACCGAGTTCAACTCGGCCGCGGCCGTTGAAAAGGGAGAGGTCGAGGTTGCCCCGCCGGTTGCGGAAGGCAATCGAGACGGAGTCGCCGGGCTGGCCCTCGGTTGTGAGGCGGAAGCGGAACCAGTCGGCGCGATCGGAAAGGGAAAGCCCGCCAATCTCGAGGTTTCCCTCCACGCCGCCGAGCCAGGATCCCCCGGGCGCGGTGAGGGCCAGCACCTGGCGAGGTGAGTCGTTGGGTTCGTAGGCGTCCTCAGGAGCGGCGGAATCCATCAGCCGACGCGATTCGAGGGTTTCAAAGGAGGCGGAGCGCATGGGTTTCTCCTGCCCGGAAGTGAGCGGGCAGGCACGGGATCGGCGGGGCATCGGAGTTTCTAAAGCGGGGCGTGGCGAAGCCACACCGCTGATGCGAGGGGCGGGGGATTGTGAGGGCTGGAAGTCGTCTCGATAACGGGACCGGATCGTGACCAGTTCCCGCCATGCGCCGGAATGCTTGCTGGAAGCCGTGGGGTTGTGTGAAACCGTGTAGGGTGACGGGGCGTATGGCCCAAGGCCTCCGGGCCTGCGCGCACAGTGGCCGCGGGCAACCGGAGAGGAAAGCCGAGCGGGGGGGGGCGGCATCGACTTGCGGGCGCGAGGTGCTTCCGCTAGTCTGCCCGGCGCGGGTTCGGCGTGGAACGCTTGGTGGCGTTCCGAGACCCGGCCCCAGTCCGCCCGGTGGCGGGTGGCCCGCCAAAGTGGGCCAAGTGGGTCAAGGCAGGCGCTTTGGCCGGGAAGATGTCCCGGCCCTATCGTCCCAGCCCGGAAGCGGGCAAAGGAAGCGACCTGCGGGAGCCGTCGCACCGCTCTGGAGAGCGGTGCCACCGAACGAGGAGAGCCGCGGCCTGCATCGGCACGGGCCGCCGCACCAGACCCTTTGGACAATCAACCGGTTTCATCGCGGCAAGTCGCGGCGTATCCGCAGCCTTTGTAGGAGTGGCCATGAAGAAGTTCCGACACGCTGGGTCTTCGTTGCTCAACAGACTGTCGGACCTCATCGGGGGGAGAGCACCGTCATCGGCAGGGCGGCTGGCGCGCCGGGCCGGCGGGGCGGTCCCGGGCGCGATGCTCGAGCAACTCGAAGAGCGCAAGTTGCTCTTCACGCTCACCATCGGACCAGATGACATCGACCCTGTGACGGGCCTGGGAACCCGGACGGCGACCTTCGGGTACACGGTGCCGCTGTTCTTCGCGGAACTGCCGGACTTCCAGACCCCCGACACGGTGAACGAGGAGTTCGCCGACGAGATGGCCAACTGGACCATGCAGGTCCCGGCCGTGCCGCCAAACGGCACCTTCTTTGATCAATCGGACTTCCGCATCTCCTACACCACGCAGTCGGCAACGGCTATCCGTCTCGTGCCGGGGCCGGACCCGGGGCAGCAGGGGGCGATGGACCGCGATCTGCGGATCCAACTCCAGCAGAACGACCGGGCGACGTTCTCGTTCTTCGATGGCGTCGATGAGAACAACCCCACGCCGCGCTTGGCGACCAGCGCGAACTTCACGATACGGCCGGCAACCCTGGCGACGGAACTTCCCGGCGATGGCAACGGCCTGAACACGGCGGCCAATGGCACGCGCGTGGAACTCCTGCTCAACGGCGTCGTGGTGCAGACTTTTACGGGCGCTGCGCTGGCGGCGCTGGGCGCGCCGGTTGTGGGCGGGGGCGTGCAGTACAACATCGACTTCGGTCCGGGGTTCGATGCGATCCGCTTCGCCAGCGCGCAGACCGCGCCCGACAACGCCGGCTACCAGGACATCTTTGTTCTCGATGACATCAGCGCCACGTTCCCCGGCGGCACGTTCGCCGACTTTGTTGAGGACCGGATCTTCGGGGCCCGGGTGACATTCTCAGGCCCCGCGGGCTCGAGCGTGCAGTTCCTTGACCTCTACGGGCGGGACATGCAGGCACGCCTCGACCTGGGCATCCCCGAGGGCGCCGAGGTTCCGATCGTCGACCGGAACGACAACGGCGTGCCGGACTTCAACGACGGCATCGGGCGCATCATCATCAACGGCTCGGACGTGAACACGTCCATGACGCTCATCGGCGGGACGGTTATGCTGGTGAACAACGAGTTCACCTACGCCATCCCGGACATGGTGATCGGCCTGTACGACGAGTTTGAGGGAGCCGGGTTCGGCTACACGCTCTCGAACACCAATCCTCCCGAGGTGATCGGCCTCCCGCCCGGCCCCGGCTCGGTGGTGATCGGATCGCCCTTTGTCCGCCCGCAAGGTGACTACTTCGGCGACATCACCTTCCCCGATCCTGACGATTTCATCCGTGCCGATCAGGGCATCTTCGTCAACGGCGGCGCGGACATGGGCTCGATCGTTGCCCATGCGATCCTTCACGGCGCAAGCATCTTCTCGGGCTCGGTCGAGCGCATCAACGTGGGCGTGCTGCTCGGCTCGGTGAGCGTCGCCGGCGACCTGGGCCTCCTGCAAGTGGCCGGCGATGCCGCGCTCTGGGTTGCCGATGACGTCACCCTCATCGACCCTGACCTGAGAGTCACCAACCCGACGGCCGGCCAACTCGTGGTCGGACGAACCGTGCGCGAGATCGCGATTGGCGGGCGATCCTCGATGGACATCACCGTCCAGGCGGACGTGAACAATCCGGCGCGTTCCCGGTTGAACCTCCTGAACTACGCCGAGCGCGAGGTGGTCTACCACTACGGCCCGCCGGCGATGGCCAACAGCACGCTCAATGTTACCCAGAACAACAACGACGACCCGGCGAACCAACAGACGTTCTTCGGCGAGAACTTCTTCCGCAACGACTCCCTCCTGTCGGCGGAGTATGTCGGCTACACGGGAACCACTGTCCGCATCTCGGGCTCGCTCGGCGGCGGCGACGTGGTGAACACCGGCTTTGACAGTACGGACGTGTACGCCTTCGCGGCGGACCCGACCCGCGAGGTCGTCCTCCAGGCCGAGGGCTTTGTTGCCTATTACCGGATTGTGGACCGGGACGGGCGCGTTCTCGCCGCGAGCGACTCGGGAATCGCGGGACGCGGCAGGGACGGCAACAACCTCGGGCTGGGCGTCATCCGGTTCCGGCCGGACTATGCGGACGTGTACTACCTCGTGGTGAACGAGCCGCCGGGCGACGTCGGGAACACCGTGGACTACGGCTTCACGCTCGCCGGCATGGCGCCCGTGACGTTGGGCGCGCTGCGCACGGCGTCGGGCTCGGGTGGGTTCGGCGATCCGTTCTTCCTCAACCTCGGGTCGGGCTCGATGGGCTCGCTCCGAATCGGCACTGGGTACATCGACAACACCGGTGCCGAGAACGACACCACCGGCATCCTCAACACCAATCAGGGCGTTGACGACCTGCTGAACTTCGCGACGGCGACCATCTCGATCCCGGTGAACCTCTACAACGTGACCACGGGGTCGGACATCAACGGCGCGGAACTCCTTGTCGGTCGCGATCTCGGAACGCTCGTCACGGGCATGTCTCCGATTGTCGGTCAGGCGGTGACCGAGGGCGACTTCACGAGCGGGAACATCCGCGCGGGCCGACGCATCGGAATCCTCGATATCCGCGGCGCGCTCGGGGCCGATCAGGACCCGGCCGACGACACGCGCGGCCAGATCGTCACGATCCGGGCGGGTGTATCGGGAGCCCCCGGGCACATCGGGCAGATCCTCGTGGGCGCGTACGTCAGCGGCCTGGGTCTCACGATCACCACATCGAGCAACTCGATCATCGATCAGTTCCGTGTGGGCGTGAACAACAACGGCGATGGATCGCAGTTCCCCGGCGGACAGATCATCGACGGCACGCCGGTCTTCCGGATGGGCGTGAACTCGGACCTGCGCTTCGCGGATTTCAACCTCATCCAGAACGGTGGCAACGCGGACATCGTGACGCCGCTGTTCTACAACACCCAAATCACCTTTGTCGATGACGGCGGCGCGGCGTTCAGCGTCCTGATCCGCGGCGGTGGGCCGCTTGGGTTTACGTCCGCCGGGGAGATTCGAATCATCCCGGTCGACGGGTCGCAGGGCATCGCGTTCGCGCGGATCAATATCAACCTGGAGGACGCCGCGGAACTGGTCTTCACGGGCCTGACACCCGGCGTCGTCAGCCTTGGTCGGCTGAACATCACCGCGGGGGCCAACAGGCCGAGCGTGATCTTCAACGGCGTATCCGAGATCGACGTCTGGCGGATCGACTCAAGCGGGGGGCCGCTGAACGTCATCCGTAACGAGACCACTAACGGCGACATTGTCGCGATCGATGCGCTCGCGCTGCGCGAGTTGCGGATCGGGACGGGCAACCTCGGACGGACGCAGACCTCGGGCGCAGGCCCGACTCGGCTCGGGCCGTTCATGGGACTGGCCCAGGGTCGCCAGGGCGATGTGGGCGGGCCGCTGGGCGTAAGCGGGGATGCGATCGACGGTGTCGCGACGCAGGGTGCCGACTGGGACGGCACTATTCAAGTTCCGATCACCAACCCCGACTTCATGCCCCCGTCCCCACTGGAGGACCTGGGATCGCCGATCGACGGCTACCTCGACGGTATCGTCGTTCGCGGCGGCGACCTGACCAACGTGGACGTCGGCGGCGCGGTGGGCGACGTGATCGTTGAGAACGGCCACCTCCTTCGCCTGGTGGCGAACTCCGACGGCGTGGCACCCACCAACGTCTTTGAGGGCATCTTCGGCAACGTCTACGCGGTCGCCATCAACGTGGTTAACGTGGGGCAGGGCCTGCTGGGCACGGGAGCCTCGCCCTTCGCAGCCGCGGGCATCTTCGCGGACGACGACATCATCCTGGTGACGGGAACGGGCGCCGTGTTTGCGGGCACGATCATCGCCGCGAACATCGGGCTGGCCGCCCGCACGACGATCGGAACGGAAAATCCGATCGGCCTGCCCAACGCGGTGTTCGGCCTCGACAACATTACCATCACGAATGGTCGCTTTGACCAGGCGTACATCGCGTCGGTGCCGCTGGATGACTTCTGGCAGTCTCTGCGCGTGCAGGACCTCAACTATTACGCGGGGACGGTGCGGCTGATCCGCGCCGTCAACAGCGACCTGTTCGGCTCGTTTGTCTCGGCTCTGTCGATCGTCGAGGTCAACATCACGGGCGGCGCCTACGACGGCACGTTCCTGCAGGCCGCCAATAACATCGGCACCGTCAGCGCCGATGAGTTCCGCAACTCGACACGCCTCGGCATCCCCACCGAGATTCGGCCGTCGCGCATCCAGGCTTCGCTGAACATCCAGAGCGTCGTCACCAACGGGCTTGCCGGGGACATGTCGGACCTGGAGATCGACGCGGGCGGCTCGCTGTTCGGCTCGGTGAGCGCGCGAAACTTGTCGCGGGTCACCGTGCTCGTGAACAACCAGATCTTCAATATCATCGCGGTGAATGACATCCGCTCGACGACCGTGACCTCTGGCAACTTGCGGAACATGACCGCCGGCGGGGACATCCGCTCCAGTTCCATCAATGTCGCGGGTCCGATCATCCAGGTCATCGCGTCCGGCGAGATCACGCTGACCGAGTTCCTCTCGAACGGCCCGGACGGCCGGATCGACCTTGTCCGATCCACGGGCCGCATGCAGGGGGTGCTGTCTTCCTCCGGGCCGATCGGGACGATCGAGTCCCTCACCAACGATGTGGACATGTCGATCTCCTCGACCGATCCCTCCGACGGCCGGCTCACGCGACTGTCCGCCGGACGCGACCTGCTTGTTGATCTGATGATCCTCGGCAATGCCGACACCATCGTGGCGGGCCGCAACATCGGCCGTCCGACCGACGGGCGGGACCGAGCGCTGGACATCCGCGGCAACCTCGGCTCGATCACGGCCAGCAGCGGGCAGATCTACAACGACCTCCTCGTCGGTCAGAACATCACCGGCACCGTCCGGGCCGCGCGGGTCTCTGCGATCCCTGTGAACGACCAGGTCTCGCGCGGGCGCATCATCGCCTTCGGCCGGATCAACGCCATCGTGATCGACGGCGATGTCGCGGGGGACATCATCTCCCACTCCGGCGGCATCGGCTCGATCCTCATCACCAACGGCTCCTTCCGTCGCGGCTTCCGCATCTTCGCCGGCGACGGCAACATCGACTCGATCACCATCCAGGGAGGCCACCTCCTGGGTGATGTCGAGACGCACGGCTCCATCGGCACGATCTCGCTGCTGGTCGGCGCGGACGGGTTTGTCGGGCACATCGGCATCGCGAGCGCGCTGCGCCCCAGCAACCCCTTCCCGCCCTCCGGCGGGCAGCGGAACCAGTTGCCCCCCGGGACGTTCAAGACCACGGCCTTCGACGGGCCCACGATCCGCGCGGGCACCACGATCGGCTCGATCACGGTGCAGACCGGCAGCATCTTTGAGACGGGCATCTTCGCCGGTGAGTCCATCGGCCTGGTGCGCGCCAACCGCATCGGGAACGACAACCTGTCGCGCGGCTATGGCACCTACATCGCGGCGGGTGATCTCATCTCCCGCGTCGAAGCAAACATCGCCGCGGGACTCATCATCCTCGCGGGCGCGGCCGACCTCGGCCCCGACGGGCGGGCGGGCGGCGGCGGGGGCGACCTCGACACCGTTCACTCCGGCAATGTGGGCGACGTAGTCATCGCGGGCAAGGCCGCGAACATCCGCATCATCGCGGGGATCACCGCGGCCAACGGCGGAAGGTATGGAAACGCGTTGAACAGAACGGGTCCGGGCGTATCGAGCATCGGCTCGGTCTCCGTGGGTCCGGGGTCGGTGCAGGTGCGGGCGTATGCCGACGGTGCCGTCGGACCCACCAGCGGCAATGTTCAACGCAACACCGGAGGCAACCTCGCCGCCATCGATCCGTCGCTGGTCTCGAATCCGAGCGTCTCGGCCGTGGCCATCCCGAACGGCGCGGCGTTCAACATCACGCTCCTCAGCGGCGAGCGCGCGACCGTTCTCTTCTCGGGCGCGGGCCAGGCCTTCTGGGACCGTCCCAATGGTCTCATCACCCTTCGCAACACCACGACCGCGACCACGCTCCGGATTAGCGCTCTCGACACAACGCTCACCAACCTTCGAGTCTTGGGCGGTAACAACGCCGCGCTCGGCTCCGCGATCGTCGAGGGCACCCTGCAGGGCGCATCGTCCGTGTACCTGGACGGGGCGCTCACCACTGCGGCCTTCGGGACCATCAACTCGACAGGCACCTTCGGCTCGGGCGGGGATGTCCAGTCCTTCACCGCCGCTTCGTTTGTCGCGGGCCATCTCCGGGCACGCGACCTGCGTTCGCTCAGCGTGACGGGCAACCTGGGCGGGACCGCCTCCGACACCGAACTGACCGTCGGGGCCCTTGACGCAGGCTCGGTCATCGTTGGCGGCGTGTTCGCTGGCAACTTCAGTTCCGACCGCGAGGTCGATTCGTTCGCCGCAGGTTCCCTGAACCGCGCCGGCCTTCGTGCCGGGCGGATCATCCGTTCGTTCAACGCCGGATCGGCTGTTGAGTCGCGAGTCTCGGCTCGCGATGCCATCACCACCATCAATGTCGCCGGCAACGTCGATACGACCGCTTTCCTCGCGGGCGTGGACCTTGGGACCGACGCGTCCTTCGGCGGATCGGGCGATGCGGCCGATGCCGTCACCGACGGCTCGATCGGGCAGGTCATCATCGGCGGCAACTTCACTCGCTCGGATGTCGCGGCGGGCATCCTTCGCGGACCCGACGGCTTCCTGGGCACCTCGGACGATCGGGCCGATGACGGCCGCTCCTCGATCGGCAGCGTGAGCATCGGCGGCACGCAAATCGGCTCACAGTTCAACTCCCAGCAGTACCGCGTCGCATCGACAGGCTCGATCGGCCCCGTGACCGTCAACGGAGCCAACTTCAACGCCGCGGGCAACTTCCGGATCAACCGCTTGGACGCCAACCCCGTGCCGGTGCAGGTGCAGGACCTCGCCGTGATCGAGGACGGGCGTGTCTATGTCGGCCTCATCACCTTCAACCAGGCGATCGACGCCAGCACGCTCGGTGATGCGCTGAGCATCTTCGAGGTCCGTGCGGGCGGTCTGACGATCGGCCTCGCGCAGGGAGTGGACTACACGCTGACCTACAGCGCCGCGACGCTCACGGCCTCCATCACCTTCTCCACGACCATCACCAACCGCGACCTGCCCAGCCTCCAGGGCGTTCCGGGGCCGGGCGTGTACCGGTTCGTGCTCGACGCGGACCTCCTCCGCGGCGCATCGCAATCCTCGCAACTCGACGGCAACGGCGACGGGCAGATCGGCGACGACTTCTCCGAGGACAACATCGTCGGAGATGCCGGCGACAAGATTCTCCCCGGCAATCCCGCCGGACAGCCGACCATCGACTTCTACGGCGCGATCGATCTCAACACAGTCTTTGACGACAACTCCAGCCCCGACGGCTTGGCGGATGTGAACCGTTTGTTCACGATCCGCGGCACCATCGGCGACCACCCCGACGCCAACGCGACGACCTTCCGCTCCGGCGGCGATGCCGACGTTTACATGATCTCGCTCCGGGCCGGCCAGATTCTCCGCTTGGGCGGGACGCAGGGCGTGGCCCAGCGGGCCGGACGCGGCATCTACGACGCCGCGGGCGTGCAACTCGCGGCCAACAACGGCCTCGGGGCTTTCGATCCGAACGACCCTTTCGGCGGGCTCTTCGGCAACCAGACCGGAGGCATCACCGGCCCGATCCGCCGCCTGCCCAATGCCCCGCTCGACGAGGGTGAGTTGTCCAACGAGGATCAGTACCTTGTGACCGTGACGGGCACCTACTACCTCGTCGTGGCCGGCAACCTTGCGGGCGTCAACCTGACGGACCCCAACGCCATCAACAACGCCGAGCCGGTCCCCGGCGCTGTCGGCTCCTATCGCTTCACGATGGAAGTCTTCGACGACGGCAACACGGGCTTCCTGGGCGACACGGACTCGGGCAACGGCACAGCACTCCTGAACGCGCCGCTCCCCATCAGTTTCGCCGGTTCTGATGGCGGCTTCGGCACGGGAGACGATCTTGTTTCCATTACCAACGGTCGGTACACCTTCACGCACAGCCGCGGCAACGACGGGCTGCCCAACACCCGCGACGATGTGGTGACGGGGACGAGTTCCGACGGCGTGGTCTCGACGCGCCGCTCGGGGCGCGACGGCCGGTTCAACACCCGCGACGACGTTGTCCAGCAGGTCGTTGCATCCGCCATCGGCACGCCCGGCGCGGCAGGCAACCCCACCACCATCAGCCCCGATATCGATGTTTATCATCTCAACAACGGCCAGCCGATCGCGCCGGGGACCCGCATCCGCGCCACGTTCCGGTTGACCGAGACGGGCTCGAACATCGGTCTTTCGTCCATCCTGCAAGGACGCGAGCGGACCGGCCTCGTCTTCTCCAGCCAGGACCTGATCGGCGACTCGATCTTCGCGGTGTTCGAGGTGCCGGCGGGCACGGGCCTGAGCGATGCCAAGTTGCTCGCAGCTCCCTCGGACTTCCTCCCCATCGGCGGTCAGACCCCCGAGACGCTCGGCAACCCCCGCAACAAGTACGGCTACGACGCCCAGGGCGACGCGTTCATCGAGTTCGTCGTGCCCGGCGCGCAGGGAATCAACGGCCTCGTTCCCGCGCCCTATGCCATCTACCTGCAGGGCGCGATCCGCTCGGACTACACGCTCGAAGTCATCACCCGCGGCCAGGGCACGAATGTCAAGGTCACGCAGAATGTGCTGCTTGAAACCCTTGGCGGAGTGATCGACTGGCTGGAAGCAGGCGAGAGCCTCTCCACCCGCATCGAGCCCTTCTCCACCGGCGTGCTGGGCTTCTCCGGGCAGTTCGATGGTCTCTCGGCGGACGCCTATGTGCTCAACAACCTCGTCGCGAACCTGAATGCGGCGTTGGCTGCGGCGAACCTGAATATCCTCATCTCGACCACGCCCGCCGCGTTCGAGGGCCAGCCGTTCTCCACCGTTTTCCTGGCTGGCAACACCGAGCCAAGCCAGTTCTTCAACAACGGAACCTTCGGCGCTTCAGAGCGATCCGATGCCTTCAACGTCAACCTCGAGGACCAGGCGGTGGTTTTCCTCGCTTCCTTTGGCGTGCTTGGGAACGATCCCAGCCAGTTGGGAGTGGACACGCTCGTATCGCAACTCACCGCGGCGGTGGGGCGCCGGATCGGCGAGATGGTCGGGCTCCGAATCGAGACCGGGGCGGGCTTCGCCGTGCCCACGCCGGTGATGGCCTCCGACTCGGTGACGGGCGCGACGACCGTTCGCTTTGTCAACGCTCTCCGGCCTCTGTCGGGCAATGCGGACATCATCACGGACACCAACTTCTACCTGGGCTCGCAGAACGGCCTGACGCTCGCCCAGACCTACATCGCCCCGCGGTTCTAAGCACGCCACGCGACTCGAACCCCAAAGACCCTCGCCGCAAGCGGGGGTCTTTTCTCGCGCGGAATGCGCAATCCCGACCACGAACAGACCCGCGTACGATTCCCCCGTGCTACCAACTCGCCAATCTCCGGGTGTTCGATTGCAGCGGGCGCTCGCCGATGCCGGTGTGGCGTCGCGCCGCGAGTGCGAGGCGATGATCGCCCGGGGCGAGGTCCGGCTCAACGGCAAGGTGGTCACCGAGTTGCCCGTGTTCGTGAACGTGCGCGCCGACAAGGTCGCCGTGAACGGACGCCCCATTGAACTTGATGGCGCGGGCGGCGGCTCTCGCGGCCGGGGCCGGGTCGAACTCAAGCGGGTGTACATCGCCGTCAACAAGCCCGACCGGACACTCGCCGTCACGCGCGATGATCCCTACGGAACGGGCGAGCCGGACGCGACTCGCGGGGCACGCCGGACGGTCCTGGACCTCGTGACGGCCAAGGGAATGCCGCGACTGTTCCCTGTGGGGCGGCTCGGCTTCCACGACACGGGGCTGGTCATCCTGACCAACGATGGCGAACTGGCCAATCGACTGACGCACGCGCGATACGGTGTGCCGCGGACCTATGTGCTGGTGGTGCGCGGGCGCGTGCCCGAGGAGACGATGGCCCGGATGAGCCGGCGGCTCGCGCTCTCGCTGGGGCCGGACCACCCGCTCAGCACGGCCCCGATCCGCACGCTTGGCACCCAGCGCGATGAGACGGAGATCGAGGTCACCCTTCGCGAGTCTCCCAAACTCCGCATCGATGCGCTGGTCTTTGAAGCCGGCCTCAAGGTCAAGCGCCTTGTGCGGACGGCCATCGGCCCCGTATCGATCCGCGGCATCGCGAGCGGCGACTGGAAGTTCCTTGACCGCAACGAACTGGAGGAACTCCAGGCCGCCGCCGGCCTGGTGGGCGCTGCCCCCCGCGGGCGGAAGCCAGCCGAGCGGCCCGAGGCTGCAAGGCCCCGACGCAACGCGCCGGGCAAGGTCGCGCGCGGCGTGCTGCAGGCCCGCGGGGCGGAGCGGGCGCGCGGGCCCAAGCCGGCAACCGGACGCCCCGAGCGATCGTCGGCGGACGCACAACGGGCGGAGAAGAGGCCATCTCGCGCCCCCGCGCGCGGGCCGAGAGCGCAAAGCGAATCCTCCGAGTTCGCCACAAAGCGGCCTCGGCGAATCCTGCCCGGTCGGTCGGCGGATCGACGTGGGGGGGCGGCCACATGATGGGCAAGCCGCACAGCCATTCCGATCGCTCCGCCGCCGGGCGAGTTGACGTTCCCCATGATGGGGCGAAGGGCGGCTGGAGCACGCGAGTGCTCGGCACGACGGTTGCGCGCGCAAAGGCAGTTTTTTTCGCGGCCCGCAAGCCCGCGGAGCCGGCGTTTTCGACGGTGGTTTCCGCCGCGACCGAGGCTCAGAAGTCCCAGTTGACGCAGATGGCCGCGGCCCTGTCATACCGGACAATCTTCGGGTTGCTGCCCGTGATCATCGTCGCGCTTGTGGGAGTGAAGTACTTCGCGAGCGAGGAGAACGTTCGCTCTGCCGTCGAGACCACGCTGCACTACAGCGGACTTTCCGCGATCGCCGTGCCGACCGATTTTGAGGTGCCACCGTGGGACCCGAAAGCCGTTGGACCGCCGCCCCCCGGGGCGGAGATGGCCGCAGTGGACGGGCCTTCGCCCCGCCCTTCCGATGTCGCGGGGAGCGAAGGTGCTTTGGGCGATGTGCCATCGGGCGAGCCTGTCGCGATCTCGGAAAAGCCGCCACCGGCGGTGGACCGATGGATCACTGACCTCATCGAGCGTGTGAACAGCGTGTCGCTGAAGGCGATCGGGTTCGCGGGCGGCGCGATGCTGGTATACGCGGCCCTGGCGATGCTCGTGGAGATCGAGCGGGCGTTCAACCAGATCTATGGTGTGCCGCGCGGCCGGAGTTGGATCAGGCGGATCATGCAGTACTGGACGCTGCTGACGCTCGGGCCGCTCGCGTTGATCATGACGTTCTATGTCGGTCAGCAGTTTATCGACCGCGCGCAACGCCTCGCGGCGTCGAACGGCGTGGAACTTGATTCGAGCACGATCACCGTGACCGCTATCGGCTATGCGACGACGGTGCTCATCAGCACAGCGTTCTTCCTCGTGGCCTACATCTGTGTCCCCAACACCAAGGTCAAGATCTGGCCTGCTCTGGTGGGAGCGTTTGCGGCAGCGCTGATGTGGGAGGCTGGAAAGTGGGGATTCACGCGTTACCTCGCCTATTCCACCGGCACGGCGATGCTCTATGGCGCGCTGGCGCTCATCCCGCTGTTCCTCCTGTGGGTGTACTTCACCTGGCTGATCGTGCTCTTTGGACTCCAGATCGCGTACGAACTCCAGCATGGACGGGCCAAGACCCGTGCCCAGCCAATCGCGGAACTCGGTCCGACGCTGGTGGACCCCGCGGCCGCGCTGGTGGTGCTCGCGGCGATCGCGCGCGGCTTTGACGCGGGCAAGACGCTCGATGCGCCCGAAGTGACAGCATCGACAAAACTGCCCGAGGGGGTCGTGCGGTTGGTGCTGGCCAAACTCGCCGAGCGCGCCCTCCTGCATCGGATCAAGAACGGGTCCGATGAGGCCGAGCCGAAGTTCGCGCTTGCGCGCCCCCCCGCGGGCATCCTGGTGAGCGAGATCCTCGAAATGGGATACGAACTGGCCGGCCCGACGGGCGCCGACGGCGCGGTGGAGAGGCTGCACCGGGCACAGATCGAGTCCGTCGCGGGGCAGACGCTTGCGACGCTCGCGAGTGGAACCGAACCCGCCAAACCCGAGGTTTCCGACGCTCGGGCACAGCGCCCGGAAAACGGCTCGGCGCGCGCGGTCGAGCCGTCCGAACCCCCCGTGCTCGCGCGTTCGCTGGGCGCGCCTGCTACCCTTTCAGAGCAGGACTGAGGAGATGTTCATGGCCCGCAGCAGAAGCACGCATCGCCCGCAGTTGAGCGTCGGAGGGAGCGGGGCTGCGGCGGTCGCGCTGCTCGGTGCCACCCTCATTTTTCTACCCGCCTGCTACAGCCGCGTGACGCGGGCCAGCGGCTTTGGTGCTGACCAGTACTCGGTTTCCGAGCCCTACCAGCGCAACGGCAAGGTGGACGACTGGATCTTCGGCAAGCAGCAGCCCGCCAAGCAGAGCGGCACGCGCATCCCTCCCACCCCGCCGCGCAACTGATCATTATCGGGAAAGCACTTCATGGGCATCGAGGCCGCCATCCCCGTTGACGGGTTCCTGACCACGCAGTTGCAGCGGGTGATCAACTGGGCCCGCCGGAGTTCGCTCTGGCCCATGCCCTTCGCGACCGCGTGCTGCGGGATCGAGTTGATGGCCGCGGCCTCCAGCCGCTACGACGTCGCACGCTTCGGCATGGAGCGCATGAGTTTCTCGCCCCGTCAGGCGGACCTGCTGATCGTGGCCGGCCGGATCGCGATCAAGACGATGCCCGTGCTCCAGCGCATCTACGAGCAGATGACCGAGCCCAAGTGGGTGATCTCGATGGGCGCCTGCGCAAGCACCGGGGGCGTGTTCGATACCTACGCGGTGGTGCAGGGGTGCGACCAGTTTATCCCGGTCGATGTGTACATCCCCGGATGCCCGCCGCGCCCCGAGCAGTTGCTCGAGGGGATCATGGCGATCCAGCGTCACATCGACCAGATGGGCATCCCGCCGTCCACGCCGGGTGTGAGGCGAGTGCCATTAGGAATGGTTCTTGAACCGACACACAGGGTGCGGCCGCAGCCGGTAGGTCTGACAGTCGGCGGCGCCTAGCCGCCACCCCGCGCCGCGCGCGACGATGGAGCCATCGCGCCGGGACGGGACACGTTGATTGGTTTGCGCGGGATCGCCGGGTGCATGGGAACGTGTATCACGTTCCAAGCCCGAGGCGAACCGAGGGGGCTCCACGTTCGCCATGGCCAAGAGATCGAAGTTAATTGTGGTTGCCAACAGGCTGCCCGTGAGCCGCATCGGCACGGGTGCGGCCGCCAGATGGGAGCGCTCACCCGGAGGGCTGGTCTCGGCCCTTGACCCCGTGCTTGCCGGTCGGGGCGGCGCGTGGGTCGGCTGGACAGGAGCCCCGGGGCGTGCGCCCCGCCCGTTCCGAAACGGGAACCTGAAACTCCTGCCTGTCGCGCTGAGCGAGAGCGAGGAAACCGACTACTACCACGGCATGAGCAACCGGACATTCTGGCCGCTCTATCACGACGCGATCCGGACGCCCGCCTTCCACCGGGGTTGGTGGCAGGCCTATCTCGAGATCAACCGGCGCTTTGCGCGGGCGGCTGCCCGCCAGGCGGTGCGTGGGGACATGGTCTGGGTCCACGACTATCAACTGCAGTTGGTGCCCGAGATGATCCGGCAACTCAGGCCGGGCGTCCGCATCGGATTCTTCCTGCACATCCCGTTCCCACCCGAGGAACTCTTCGCGTGGCTGCCATGGCGGGCGGAGGTGCTGCGGGGGCTGCTGGGCGCGGACCTGGTGGGGTTCCAGACACCCGAGGCCGCGGCCAACTTTGCGCGCCTGGCGCGACGGTACACCACGGCGGTGGGAACGGACTCGGCCCTCGAGTTCGAGGGTCGCGGAGTCCGGTGCGATTCGTTCCCTATATCGATCGACTACGAGGCGTTCGACAGTCTGGCGAGAGACCCGGCCATCATCGACGCCGCTGAAAAGATCCGCGAGCAGGTCGGGCGGGACCGGCGGATCATCCTCAGCGTGGACCGCCTGGATTATACCAAGGGGATCGATTACCGCCTGCACTCGTACGCGGACCTCCTTCGACGCGGGCGGGTCTCGGTCGAGAAGACGGTGCTGGTGCAGATCGCGGTGCCCTCTCGCGAGCCGGTGCCGGACTACCTGGAGATCCGCGAGATCGTCGAGCGAACCGTGGGCCGGATCAACGGCGAGCACGCGATACCCGGCCGGGTGGCGGTGCATTACTTCCGCAGGTCGCTCTCGCGAGAGGACCTGATCGCGTGGTATCTCGCGGCGGACGTGATGCTGGTCACGCCGCTCCGCGATGGGATGAACCTTGTCGCCAAGGAGTATGTCGCCTGCCGCACGGACGACACGGGCGTGCTGGTGCTGAGCGAGTTCGCCGGCGCTGCACGCGAACTGCGCCGGGCGCTGCTGGTGAACCCGAGGGACATGAACGGCATGGGCGCAGCGCTGCTGCACGCCTTGCGGATGCCGCGAGACCGCGAGCACCAGAACATGCACATGCTGCGGGCGGTGGTCCGGCGGCAGGATGTCGCGGCCTGGGCGGATGGCTTTCTCGAGGAACTCAGGGGATGACCACGCTCCCTCCAGCGCTGGCACAGGCGATCCGTGTCCCGGTGCTGCTCATCGCGGCGGACTTCGACGGGACCCTCGCGCCGATCGTCGCCGAACCCGACGCGGCAGCGCCCCTGTCTGGGGCAACGGACGCCCTGGTCGCGCTGAGCAAGGTCCCGCACACGCACAGCGCGGTGATCTCGGGCCGCGGCCTCAAAGACCTGCGGGGCCGCCTGGCACTTGGCTCCGCCCGGGTCCGGCTCATCGGAAGCCATGGCGCTGAGGACGCCCATTCGTACCGCCCGCCTTTGAGCCCCGCGGCGAAAGAACTGCTCGCACGGACGACCGTTGAGTTCGAGAAGTTCGCGCCCGGCGTACCGGGAACCGTGGTCGAGCGGAAGCCGCTCGGGGCCGCTCTGCACTACCGGCTCTCGGATGCCGCCGGAGCGGCCGCATCGCTGGCGTTCGCTTCGCGCCTGGCGGGAAACGAGCCGGGGCTGCGGCTCAGGACCGGGAGCAAAGTTATCGAGTTGATGGTGGTGGACGCCGACAAGGGCTCGGCCCTCAAGCGGCTCGCTCATCGGATCGGCGCGACGGCGGTAATCTTCTTCGGCGACGATGCGACCGATGAGGACGCCTTCAGCGTTCTTGGACCTTTGGATGTCGGCGTCAAGGTTGGCGAGTCCGCTTCAATGGCCTCCCTCCGCGTGGACTCGCCGGCGCAGGTCGTCGAACTGCTCGGAGCGATCGCCGCCCAGCGCGAGGCGCACATCACGGCGAGTGCGGGCATAGACATCCAGCGGCACGCCCTGCTGTCGGATCAACGGACCGTCGCCCTTATCGCGCCCGATGCGCGGATCACCTGGTTGTGCCTCCCGCGGATCGATTCGAGCGCGATCTTCGCGGAGATTGTCGATTCCGGCGGGAACGCGGGCGGGTACTTCGCGATCGAAGACGAGGGGGGATCGCCTGCGCTGTCCCATTCCTACGACGGCGACTCCTTCGTGCTGCGCACCATGTGGCCCACGTTCACGGTGACGGACTACATGGACTGCTCGGCCGGGCGTGCGTGGCAGCGCGCCGGCCGGTGCGACCTCGTGCGAGTGATCGAGGGCAGCGGACGCGTTCGCGTGACGTTTTCGCCCCGTCTGGATTTCGGACGCGTCGGCACCAGTCTTGTGATTCATCCGAACGGCCTGGGGGTGGAGGGGCAGTCCGATCCGATTGTGCTCTACTCCCCGGGTGTCGAATGGACGGTGCGGAACGACAACGGGCATGAGACCGCCCAAGCGGTCCTCGCGCTCGATGGCGAGGACCGTGTGCTCGAACTGCGCTCGGGCACCTGGAGCCTCCGCCCCGCGGTCGTGCCCGAGGGCGAGCGCCGCGCGCAGACGCGCCACTTCTGGGCGGGCTGGGCGGGCGCGCTCCGTCTGCCGCCGCTCAGAGCGGACCTTGTGCGCCGATCGGCGCTGGTGATCAAGGCCTTGTCGCACGGCCCGACGGGCGCGATCGCCGCGGCGGCGACCACCAGTCTGCCAGAGCACCTCGGCGGGTCGCGCAACTGGGACTACCGCTACTGCTGGCCGCGCGATGCCGCGATGGCGGCCGCGGCCCTCGTGCGCCTCGGCAACACGGGGCACGCCCTCAAGTTGCTCGACTGGCTGCTGAATGTCGTCGACCGAAGCGAGTCGCCCGACCGCTTACGGCCCATCTACACCGTGACGGGCAACAAACTCGGGACCGAGGGGGAGGTCGGGAACCTTGCCGGGCACCGCGGAAGCCGGCCCGTACGGATCGGAAACGCCGCTGCCCACCAGGTCCAACTCGACGTGTTCGCGCCGATAGTGCATCTTGTCGCCATGCTCGCGGAGACTGGCGCGCCGATCTCTCCGGACCACTGGCGCCTTGTGCGGGCGATGGTGCAGGCAGTTGAGGCCAGGTGGCAGGAGCTCGACCACGGCATCTGGGAGATGCGCGGCCCCAAGCGGGCGCATGTGCATTCGCGGGTCATGTGCTGGCACGCCGTCAACCGCGCGCTGGTGGTGGAGGAGTTGTTCACCGGGCGGCGGACCGCGGGCTGGGAGCGCCTGCGCGACGAGATCGCGAGCGACGTTCTCTCGCACGGCTGGAACGCCGAGGCGGGGGCGTTCACCATCGCCTACGGCGACCCGCAACTCGACGCCGCGGCCCTGGCCATCGGCCTTACGGGGCTCCTGCCACCCGGCGATCCGCGCCTCATCGCCACGATCGAGCGCGTGCGGGAGCAACTGCTTCACGGCGGCGGGGTGTACCGGTACCGGCTCGACGACGGCCTGCCCGGTCAGGAGGGCACGTTCCTGCTCTGCACATCGTGGCTGATCGAGGCGATGGTCCTCATCGGACGCGTGGGCGAGGCGCGGGCGCTCTTCGACGGCTACGCCGCCCTGGCCGGACCTACCGGGCTCCTCGCCGAGGAATACGACCCGGACCTGAAACTCGCGCTGGGCAACTTCCCGCAGGCATACTCCCACCTCGGGCTGATCAACTGCGCAGTGGCGCTCGCCGCGGCGGGCGAACGAGACTAAGGCTGCGCCGGACCGCGCGGCTTGGGCTCGGCGGGTGTCTCGGGCAGTTTGGCCAGTGCGGCATCTAGTTTGGATGGGTTGATAGCCGGCCCGTGCGCGACAAATGCGGCGCGAAGCGCACTGCGCTGGGAGGGAGTCGACGGGTAGCCTGCGAGCAGCGCACCGGCATCAACGGGCCTGCCCATGCTGTCGAGTATCGCGATGAACGGGCAGGGTGCGCCGGGCTTCTCGGTGATGCGGTCCATGACCAGTCTGCCGGTCGTCATGCGCTGCGGATCGACCTTGAGAATCAAGTAGCCCGCGCCGAGGGTCTCGGCGACAGCCGGGTCGTTGAACCACCTGTGCAACTCGGCGGACGCGGCCGACTCGGGCTCGCCGAACCAGACCAGCAGTTTCTTGCCCGCGCGCCCCGCGAAGACCAGTTGCTCGCTCACCACCGACATCGCGACCTTGGGGATCGCGCGATTGTCGGACAGAAAGCCGAAGACCATCTGCTCGTCGTACACGCGCTGCATCGTCATGGGCTTGGCGAGCATGCCGCTGCCAGCGAGCGAAGCAGCGCCCTTGGAGGTGAGTGGATCGATGATCGTCAGGGCCGGCGCGCCGCCGCCGGGCGCGCGGATGTCGGTGCCGAGCGACTTGGCCAGGTCGAGGTGCTTCTGGTTTGAGAACTGCTTGCCCAGGTCGATCTTGACGAACTCATACTCCGACTCAACCAGCGCGCGAAGGCGCGGGACTTCCCATTCGAGCAGGTCGTGGAGTTCGGAGCAGAAGCCGCAGTAGTTCTCGCCCCACATCACCAGCACCCGCCGGTTGTCGGCCATTGCGCGGGCGAGCGCGGCCTGCACCTGCATTGCGCCATCGGCACTCTCATCGTAGAGTTCCAGCGGGAAGGCGATCTTCTTTCCCTTGGGGCCGGGGTACACCGTCTTGCCATCGGGCGTTGTCTCGGGCTGGCGGACGGTGGGCGGAGGGGCCACCACGGGTG
>Ga0163152_10003136_pt1 | contig 21949 bp, 23 predicted proteins | sample OliLakLV19MP8IB2_FD_148635 | JGI IMG/M metagenome (GOLD analysis project Ga0163152, IMG submission 148635) | Freshwater microbial mat bacterial communities from Lake Vanda, McMurdo Dry Valleys, Antarctica - Oligotrophic Lake LV.19.MP8.IB-2 | ecosystem: Environmental > Aquatic > Freshwater >...
GGATCGCCGGCTCGTCGATGCCGATCTTCCGGAGCGGCTCGTACAAGGGATCGTCCTGTAACGCATTCTGTTGGCGTGTGGTGCGTTCGGACGGTTGCCGGCGGAAATACTCCCCTTCGTGGAACACGACGACGTAGGAGCCCTTGCCGCGCTTCAGGAACAATTCCTTCGGATCGGTCTGCCCGCGTCCCAACTCCAGCACGCGACAGGCGAGTAACTCCCGGATACAGGCCAGCAGATCAAACTTCCGCTTCTTCAGCGGACGGCCGGCTGAGAACCCGAGTCCATCGATGGTTAACTCATCGACACCCATGAAGACACGTTTCGTCCTCCAGAAGCGATCCTTGAGTTTGAGGAAGAGTCTTCGGGAAGCGGGAGTGAGCGTTCGGTACAACTCCAGGTCGAACAGCAACGTGCCGCCGGTGGCCCGGCAAAACCGGAAGAAGGCCGGGTTCCACTCGATCCGCCACAGGCGTTCCGTATCGACCGTCTCCCCTGCTCCGCCCACGGTAGGCAAAAGAATACTCAAGAACTGAAACGCCACGTACTCGTGCTCCTGCGACTCCGGATTGTAAAAGCCGGTATTCTGGTAACTGGTGACGGCCAGTCGCAGAAGCGATTCGCGCAACTCCGTGTACTGCGAGCCGCCGGTTTCCAGACCCAGATGCTTGAGCATCCAGTAGGGTGTGGCCAGCAGCATCGGGTCGGCTTCGCCGCGACGAAAGGTTGCTCCAAGAAGTCCCCACAAAATCAATTCATCGACCGGTTTGAGTCCGAGGGCGGCTCGGACGGTCACGGTCGCCGTCTTGCGTCCCGGTGAACTGGTGAAGTCATAGGCCGTCTGGAACTGATTCAGAGGCAGCGGTCCTCCTTGGAGCGGCCAGAGAGCGGTTTCCAAGAGCGAGAGTTGTGCTATCCCCTCTCGTTCGATGCCGGGCAAGCGATAGCGCTTGGAAACGGTTGGAAGGGTGCCGCCAGAAGGGATCTCGGTCTCAGGCACGACGATCAGCGAAAGATACGCGAGAAAAAGCCTTTCTTTTGCTTGATAGGTTTCGGTTCTGGAGGAGTTGCCTTCTCCGGCTTCGTCGGCGGGGTACTCCCCTTCTCCGGGCGACCCGACGTGACCGTCCTGGCCTTAATCACGTCGGAAGGTTTTAGCTCGCGACCGTCGGTCAGGGCGAGTCGCTGCTGGAGTGAACCGATGAGGACGTTTCCTTCACGCAGCCGTTCGCTCAGGCCGCTAATCAGCTCCATTTGTTTGGCGATGAGTTCGCCGTGCAAGGCGATCTGCTGATTCTTGATGGTGAGTTCGCGTTGGAGCATGGCAGTCAACTCCCCGTCTCCGTGGCCGGGTATCGTGCGTGTTCCCGAGACGTCCGAGGCCGAATCGGATCGCACTTCAGCGGGGATGGCCCGGGCAAGTAAGTCCTCGCTCACGCGCCAGGCAAAATTCTCGCCTTTCAACCGCAGTTGCAGGGCATCCTCAACGCTGGGTTGGATCTGTCCGCGATCGGGATGTTTTTCGTTCTGAAGGATGGGATAGATAATGCGGCGGATGGAACTGGGAGATTTGCCGGTCCGCTGGGCGGCCTCTTTAACCGTGAGAAACAAAGTCATGGGGGAGGGGAGTGGTAGAGGGAGTGTACCATCGCGACATCGTATCGCAAGGGGGTATTCGATGCCCTTCCTTAAGGGTGCCATGAGCAGGTTCCGTTATCTTCTCGACACGGTGGCACATCGCTTTCGCAGGTGCCTTCACGCCTTTCACGAATACGTGCCGCGACCTCTTCACGAAACGATGTTGAAACACAAGTGATTGTGTCTCGGAAGTCTTTCTTCGAGAACGCACCAGACAGGGTGCCGAGAGGGGATTCAGGACAAGGTGAGTGATACCCTTTCCGAAGCCGCCGGACGCGGTTTCAGTATCCCTCTTCAGCGACCCTACCAGACAGAGTGCCGCGCGACCTTTCGGGAGCATCGCGGAGCGTGACCAACTGGCTACCCTGTGCGGTTTCCAGGCGATCATCGATACGGTGGCGAAGGGCTTCGCGAGAGGGGAGAGGGGAGTGTCGGGAAGGTTAGCTACAGAGGCTCGCCGACACACTACCTGCACCATAGCGATAAGGCATCAGGAATCGCCCGAAGTTCAACTAAATGTGAGTCAATCTGGGGCACTTCGCTTGGCAGCCGGAGCAACCGCCCATTCGACGCACGAGGAGATTGATGATTCCCACCCAATGAACGCCGATCCCAACCTCACCGACGTAAAAAACCGGTCGGGGGTTCCAGAGATCGTCGCCCACTCAATCTCTAAAAATATCACCCGACCGGTAGATAATAGGGTAACTTCTGGAACGTATCTCGCCAAGCAAAAAATTCCCATGCACTTCCAATTGCACAGATCTGCCCCGAACACCGCGAGGCATCCGGGGCACGGAACCCATTCCCGCGACCCGTCCATTTCGGCCATCAGGTCGCTGATCGCCGTAATCTCCTCGCAGATCGAGTAGTTCGGATAATGTTGCTGGACTATGTCGAGGAGTCCTTCCAGAGAGCTCATGAGTTGACTCCATTCTTCGCGGGTGGGCATTCGCTAGGGGGTTTGCTTCGGCCTGGATCCCCGCGCGATTGGCTGGGTGGAAGTAAGGCCCGACATTCCTGGATTTCCTCGACGTCGAGTCGCCCGGCATCGTAGAGGTGCACCCAGGCATGGTCGTGATTCATGCCCAGGGTGTAGGCTTCGTCTTTGTGCTTCGCGAGAACATCGACGACGTAGTGCGTCTCATCGACGAGCCCGACACGGTAGGGCTTGCGGTTGTCCGTGCCGGTGGTTGGGACAGTGTTTTCCACGGGTAAAAAAGGGAAATGAATGGAAAGACAACCGGGGGTTCGCACAGTGCTCCCCGGCCGTCAAAAGTAGGGAGCCGGGCCAACTTTTGATGGGAAAGGGGCGGCTGTGCGCGGGTGGGTTGTCTTTCGTTCACGATCCCTAAACCGTGAAAACGAAACTCCAGCCGGCTAACAGCGAATCGTGTCTGCGAGTTCCTTGCATCGGTTGACAGCCCATGGAATCCTCCGTCTATGCGTTCATCCGCTGGTCGATGGGACTGCTTGGTCTGTGCGTGGCACACTGTGCCAAGATAAAAGCTAACCCAGGCTCTTTCTCGTCGGTCCTCGTCTCTAGTGGTGCAAGGTGGGTACCTGGCTCGCGTGAGCGGGCGTTTCGATGCTCGATCAGGAAGGCCAAGGCAGAATGCATCGATTCACGAATGGGAGTGCCCGGGATCGTTCCAATGTCCTCTCGCAACGATGTCAGATCGAGGACCCGCGAGATTGAGCAAAGATCCCATCCCCAGCCCGAATCCTGGACGGCATTCGCCGGTATTTCTCGAACTGTGAGAGGCATGCCGATCAGGTCGGCAAGTATTTCGCAATAGTTTAGACCCGTGAGCAGTTCGGAGTTCGCACAGTTGTAAATTTGACCAAAGGTCCGGCGCTTACCGCAAGATGCCAGAATGACGCGTGCGACATCTTCGTTGTGCACTGTTTGGAAGACCTGCCGCCCACCGTCAGCCAGGAACACTGGCCGGGCATTCGAGATGCGGGAAACCAGACCGGGGTCACGATTGTGAAGTGGTACTGCACCGAATTCACATCCTCGGCCCAGGATGTGCGGAAGCCGGAAGATGGTGACGGGATGCCCGTCCCGTATCCACGCCTGCGACCAGATCCGTTCAATGCCCGCCTTCCCTTTCCCGTACGCGCCGAGTGTTGCCGTCGCGGCAAGAGGTGAGTCGGGCCGAAATGGTTGCGGGGCTGAGCGGTCGTAGAGGATGGCACTGCTGATAACAACGGTGTGGTGACTCTGGCCGCCAATCAGGTCGCAAATCACCGCCGCGTCAGTTTCCCGATAACAGATGGCATCGACGACTAGGTCCCAGTCAGGTTGAGCCACCGACCGCAACGCTGCCGTCAAAGACGGGGCGTCTTGTCGATCCACCAATAAATGTCGGCGCACCCCGTCCGGCTGTGGAAGCAGACCACGGCCGTTCGTAACGATCGTCACCTCGTGCCCAGCGCGGACCGCCGAGGAAGCGATTGCGTGGCTTAAAACGCCTGTTCCACCGATTACCAGGATGCGCATGGTTTTCATCCACAGGAAGCTGGTCCCGCGCAGGCCAGGACTGTTGTCGGTGCTTGACCAGGGCGGGGGAGTGAGAATCCAATGTATACATCATCCCCGCGACACATGCGGACCGGACTCATCTCGTGAGGAATGACTCTTCCGGATGCGGCAGGAATCAAAACATGGTCAATGACTTGGGCCTCCACAAATGGGAGATCGTTCCCGAGAAGCACCGTGGTGCCCGCAGACCATTGCTGGCCCCAACCTTCGGGAGCACCCTTCTCTTGGAAGACACTTTTCAGAGAGCGAATCAGCTCGCTCACTGCCGGGGTCAGCGCCAGATCATTTGCCCACCGCGAGAGGCACAGCACCGTGTGAAGACAGTCAGGCCGCCACGCCGGGTCGTCTTTCCGGAATCGCCAGACGTCTCGACTCAACTCGGCGGGCCAAAAAACAAGGATGTGGTCGCTGACGTGGAGAGCGGCGTGGGCGTCGTGCAGTGCCAGAACAGCCGCCGCGCCGGTACGGACAACGATTTCTCGAAGTTGATCCAGAATCGAGATCGATAGGCCAGGATCCAGGGCCGAGACAAATTCGTCGCCGATAATCAGCTTCAACTCGAACTCCAACAGGAGCATTTGTGCGAGAGCAGCACGCTGCGCTTCTCCGCCGGACAACTCCGCTACGGTCGCGCGCGACCGTCTGCCCAAGCCGAGGCGAGTCAGAACATCGCGCACCCGTCGCAGTCGTCTTGGACGAGTTGGCCACAACAAGTCCAACCAACTCGGATTGCCCCACGGAAGGCGGCAAAGGTAGCCCTGGACTTCCCAGTTTGGATTGAATGGTAATTGTTGCGGGATGTAGAGCGATTGCCGCGGCACCGCTCCGGACGACAACGGTACATCGACTTGACGCCTTTCGCCGAAAACCGTCAATTCAGGGTCTTCGTAACCGAGCATGGCCATAAGGAAGGTCGTCTTGCCGATCCCCGAAGGGCCCATCAAGGTGACGATCTCTCCACCCCACAGGGATAAGTCGAGCGGGCCGATGGCGACTTCGTCGCCTCGTCGGAGATGCCAGCCAGCTAACTGCAATACGGGCTTCCGGCTCATCGTTTCAACTCCACACCCGTCACGATCCGCCCGAAACGTAAGGCTGCCTGAACTACTCCATCGAGCAGGGCCCCCAGAAGCCCGAGCCACAGGCACCAAGCAAGAACGCGTGCTTGGCTGTGAACCGCGTCGTATGCTCGGCCAATCTCAACGCCGAGCCCGAACTGCCAAATCGATCCGTCTGACCATACACCTTGCCATTCCCCAAGGACAACCACCATGAGAGCAACGGACATCCCCAGACGCGCTGCGCCTCCAATCGAAGAACCCATATGGGGTAAAAGTCCGTAAAGGGCAAGCTGCCACCCGCGGAAGCCGACGACTCGTAATGCAAAGACCTCGCGTTGGTCAAGAGTGCGAACGCGGTGATGCAAAATCAACCAGCTACTGGTCAAGACCACGCTTGCCGCAAGCGTGACCGTCATTACGAAGCCAATGCCTAGCTTCGACTTTACGAACACGTGAATCATCGCGATGGACGGTATCTTCTGCCACACGAGTAATAGGAAAAAGAGTCCAATCCAGCCGAGAATGGTACGTCCGGTTAAGATCGAGAACAACAACGCTAGAACGAATCCTATCGACATCGCGACGATGGCCCGGACGCCGGTCATCAGGGCGGCCAGATAGGATTCCGATTTAGTGAGCGAAGTCCAGAAATACTCGGCGACAAGGCCCAGCGGCGGCCACTGCATCGGAATTAAAATCGTTTGCCAAACGAGGACGAGAATGCCAGTTGAGCCAAGAAGTCCCAAAACTGCACGTAAAGGCCAAGGCACCTTATGCCAACTTGCGGCGAACGATCTCGAATGCAGAGACGCTTTCATGGTTGACGTACCACTCGGTCGGGGGCGAGCTCTTCCAGAAGGCTGGGGTCCACAAGCGAATCGATAGCTTCCGGCATTTTCAGCTGTTCCGGATGTTTCTGAACGAGATACTCGATTTCCGAGCGAAGGTGCTGGCGGAGGCGACCGAGTTGCAGTTGAACCCGAGCCGGCTCACGGCGGTACGTGAGCATACGTGGAAGGTAATCTGGGTCGTCGCCTTGCTTTCGACCCCACACTTCCCGGTAGAATTCATCATCATCTTTCAAGGACGCCAGTTTGTCGTCGGCCGCCAGAAGTTGCCGCAGCAATTCCACGAACTGTGCTCTCCGCGTTTTCACCTCGTCCTGACGGGCGACGACGCTGTAATGGATCTCGTACAGACCGCCCCGGCCAATCTCGTACTGGCCTGGATGCTCCTTAATGAGGTTTGTTACAAATGGGTCCACCAACACGGCAAAATCTAGCGCGTCGCGGTCGTCCGCTGGCTTGGCCAACAGAGCGGCGATCGTGTTGAAGCCAACCTTTTCCATGTTCGGAACGCGAACTCGATCCCTGGCCACACCCTCGCGCTCGAGCAGCCTGTCGAAAGCGAGTTCAATACTCGTACGTGGGATGTAGAGAGATTGCGACCCATCGAGCGGACGCTTCGGCTTCCGGAAAACGGGAACGATGCTGTCTTCTGAGATGTACACCGTGGCCAGAACGACGACGCGTTCTCCCTTAGCTGCCAGCCCGGCTACGACCCCTTGGGTACAGAGAATCCAATCGGGTCGCTTCCCTGGGTCCGCATCGGACACGAGTAGATTGCCCGCCTCGCCGCCTGATGAAACCCACACCATCTCTCGTCCTTTTTCCTCACGGGTCCACAACATACTGTGCGCGTCATAGGGTGTGTACGACGATGCCCCACGAAATGAGCCAGAATCGGTCTTCCTATTCTCGCACCCTCCACAACCGCCCAGAATCAAGAGAACGCATGCGACTAGAAACGGCGTGAACTTTGCCATGTCAGGCCTCCCCCTTCGTGAAGAGTTCTCCAGCAAATTTAATGTTCGTATAACTGACGTACTCCAACAGTGATGCCCACGCCCATTCCTGCATTGCAGAGCGGTATTCGTCGAGGCTTTTCGTATTTTTTTTGGGGACCATGGCTTCGATCATTTCTCTACCGACGATGGTCATCAGTTCTCGAAGTGGGTTGTCGGCAGGTACGATAGCCGTGGATGCATCATTCGCGACATGGAGCTTTTTCGCCACTTCGTGAAGCGTGTGCTCGATTTTCCAAGCCCTATCTATTTTCTTCTGGAGAGTACTCTTCTGACGAAGCTGTTCAAACACTTCCATGTTGATCCGATCTTGGTTCCCGCCTCGTAGGTGGCTACATACGGCAGCAATTTTCCTTAGATAGGTACCCAAAGTAATGATTAGCTCGGGCATCCCCGACTGACGAGCCAGAAGCGACCCGGATGCTAATACTGTCGTAACCTGGGCCAGTTGATAGTCATGGCCATGAGCCAGAAGATTGAGGTAAATTTCTGCCACGGTCAGACGATGATAGCTCGCTTCGGTCTGAAGGCGAATGTCCGCAGGGAAGTGATATGCCACCAGATGGGGACGGTTTTTTTCTTCCTCCCACTGCCAGTCCACGAGTTGTTGGCGTGTGAGTTCTTTCAACTTGAAGCGCAATACGTTTTCCAGTTCGTTGAATGCTTTGGCAGCCCAGGACTCCTTTTCGATGACAACACTGAGGTTCTTCCATTCCTCCGAGGCAGCGCTCGTGGGCCAGTTCCAGCCGTCGCTTTTGTAGATGCCAGCAAAGATCGGGCAAGGATTGGATACTTGTACCAGTTCGACTGGATAATTCTCACCTTCTTTTCCGGGCTCTCCCCACTGGTCCGCCCGCCCTCCGAACAAGAGTGGTGGCGTCCAGCGAATCCGCTTCAGACTTGCAGCGATCCGGTCTACCAAAGCCGGGGTCCAACACTCACCTTGATGTGTTTCTGTCAGTACCTTGCCTAGTTTAGCTTCGGCGAAGCCAAATGGGTAAGGAAGTCCTTGCATCTGACCGACGAAGACATTCACGTCGAGGAACAGATAACCGGCCGAAGAGCCTTCTTCAAGTCGAGGACCGACCGGGATGTTGCTATTGTTGAGGTAGGCACAGACCTTCAGAAATTGATTGCGACGAGTGATGTCCTTTAAGAACCACACAGGCCAAAGCATCGCGACGGGAGAGGCCACTATCTGCACATATCGATCGTTGGCAAGAGCCAGGATTCGCTGAATGAAAGAGTCCGGGTCGGAAGCTTTCCGGATGGATTTACCTGCTGGATGAGAGGCCGGATCAATGTCATTTACTTCACTGAGTTTGTTTCGCGTGAAAAAGGACCGCCAGCCGCCATTTGCGGCGACGAGGCCACGGGCATAGGCGTCCCAATCCAGGATGTGCTGGTCGTAGTCACTCTCTTTTTCTCGGCGGCTGCTCTTCTTGCTGACTGTCGCCAAGTTCTGGAATCGGAGCACTACGTTGTGCGGAGCGGCCATGCCCAAGAAAACGCGGGTTTCATAGAGGGAGTGGATCACACCTTTCGTAAGTTTTTTGCTCCTCCGCTTCTTTAAGGATAGCCACTCTACCCAATCCACTTTGGAGTGTAATTCGATCGATTCTTTGGCAGGTCGACGATCTTTTCCGTTAGAAGAAGTCCGTTTTCGAGAAGACTTCGACTCGTCGGTAAACAATAGCGGACTTAATTTCTCAAAAGCGGCTTGGATTATCTCGGGCGTAACATCTTTCGACTGCTTTTCCGTGCCCTTCGATTTACGCTCGATACGCGGGCCGCGAGGGCTATCTCCGTTGGCGTCTACGTCGTCTAGGAGGACGAGCTTCTTCAAAACGAGTGCAAACGCCGTGTAACCGATGAGGATTCGCGCCCTTGTCGCAAGAGGATCGTCTTCCATCGGGTCGTCGATCGAAACATGGTCCATTTTCAAGCCCAACCGAGGCACGCGGGCCAATTGTCAAACCGCCACAATTCTATCGTAGCAATTGCCCAAGCATAATCAATTCAGAGACATAACTATTGCTAATTATTACAAATAGGAACATACGTTTAGCACTTATTGATCTTGCCATTGGTCATGGCTCGCTTATCATTCACCGTATCGGCACCAAATTCTCGCCGCAAGGCGAAAGTTCCCCCTGGTGTTAGAAACCAGGGGGTGCCGGTCGCGGGGACTTCAGCCAACGACCGACACAAACACAATATCATATGTTGATATGTTTGTGCAAGTTTTGAAGTCCTTTTCGGCTCCCTTCCGCGGGGGAGAAAGGACTTCGACGTGAATCTCCTTTTGCATCGCCGGGTCTTCCCTTTACTTGGGGAACGTTTCAGCCACCGGATGGCAATTCATTTCTACGTTCGCTTCTGGCCTCATTCCATTCTCATCCGTCGGAAGATCGGCCTCACGGCATTCAGTCGTAGGGCCGCTGGCCGCGTCCGGTGCGAGAGGATCCTTATGCCTCGTTCCGTTATGCGGCGGGACAAGTTCACGGGCCAGCGACTGTGGAATGATTCCCTCGAAAGCCAGAGAGTCGGCTCAAAGCGATTGAGCGATCCTGTTCCATGTGCTTTCTTGGCGGATAGAGGCTCACATCGTGGGCCTGAAAATCCGCTTGGCTTCCTCGAAAGTTTCAGTCCACGGTCCGTTAGAGTCGCCCTCTGAGAGACCCAACATGAACCGACTAACCGTTAATCGTGCGCTGCAAGACCTGCAGAATCCCAGTCTGGCCATCCGACGCACGGCGGTGATGGCCCTTCGATCACTCTTGCTGGAACATGAATGCGACCTCGAATTGCGGGTCATCATTCTGGCCGCGCTCGATGAGAAGGCCAAGTTCGACGACGACGAGGAAATCGGTGGTCTTGCCGCATTCAGCGGCTGGATGGCTCGAAAGCATCGATGAATGTGTGCACCGAACGTGCATTACAGGGTGGAAGCAGGGTGGACCGAAACAGAGGACGCCAAAGGTCTGCAACTTTTCAATCATCGCGGAAGGTCATCGCCGACGACGCGAACAAGCTGGACGACGAGCCACATGATCAACTTGTAACAAAACTGCAAGGAGCCTGAAATGAGAATGCGACGAGAACATCGGAAACAACTTGAGGAGATCATCCACGACGAACTCAAGTCACTTGACGAACCGGATGTCGTCATCACCCGACTCTGGGTGACGGACAATTTCGTGAAAGTTGAATTACCACACAAGGTGGACTTCTTCCTGAGCGAATTCGCTGCGTATTTTGGCGGGCGAAGAAGAAGACCTCAGCCTTGCGGATTTTCTTTGGGCAGCATTAAGCAGGAGAAGCGAAAGCGGTTTGGTAGTGGCGAGATCGCGTGGGCATAGTCCGCGAGATTCGCACCCCAATGGTATTTCTCGCCCGCCGGATGGAGGCCGCGGCTGTTCGATTCGGCCCGGCGGGTTTCGCCTTCAATGACCCTCGGGTGATGAATTTACCAGTGAGGGTGGTCAGTTTCCAATTCTGTGAATGAGGTTCACATCATGCGATCCACACCATCGGAGGGCAACGGTCCCCGACGAGTTTCCTGTGCGGAAGCCGCGGTTCAGTTGCTCGTGGACGTCGAAATCGAGAACTTGCTCGATCGACTTCAAGAAAGAAAATTTCCGGAAACTGCCGGCATTCGCCTTTGCGAATTTCGCCTGCGGTCGCTGCAAGAATCCATGCGGATTACTCCCGCTTCTCTTGCGGAATTGAGGCTTCTACGCGATCGCATCGGCGGTGTCAGCTTCCTTGTCTAACACGTTTGAGTCTCCAGGTTTTCAGAGTGCGTGACAAGCCTGCATTGTCTTTACTCGGTTCGCTCACGGGTTCTTACCCAAAAAGAGAGAACTGCCATGGTGGATTATCTTGACCCCGAACTCGTCGAAATTCGTCTGACGGCACATGTGCGTCGTGGAAAATACCTCGTGATCATCAAGAACCGCGAGGTTCATCTGACACATTTGTTGTTCCAAATCTTTGTGGCGCTCGTCAAAGCACGCCGAAACTCCGCACAGGGGTATGCATGGTTGTACCAAGAACTCGGCTTCGATGGAAATGCCTTGCACGTGGGGGTCACACGACTGCGCGCCGCAATTGACAAAGCACTCGGAAAGGGGGCAGGCAAAGCGCTCATCAGCCATGTCCGAAAAGACGTCTACGTTTTGGAAACGACTGGATCGGCGATTCGTGTCGATCCAGAAGTCGAAGAACTCGCACCTGACCATCTGTCGTCGAAACTCGTCACGGCTTTGCTCGGTAGTCGATCCGCGATCATTTAGTCAGCGTCGTGAAAGTCTCTGGTCAGCAGACCCACCCTACCATGTGACTGGTTCGCTCGCGGCCAGTTGTCGCAGCCAGTGTTTTCATCCGTTAGACGTTCGCAAATGATTTTTCCTTCATGCAGAGGTTAAAGTCCCATGTTGCTCATGTCGATTGTCGCCTTGGCCGCCCTGGTCATCATCATCTTGCTGTCGGTCTTCTTCGTGAACCGAGCGTCGGCCCGTCGCGCCCAGGCGCGTGAGGATGTCGATGGCGAAATCGCCTTGATTCAAAAACGAGCCTTGGAGGTGGATCAAAAACTTGTGCAGGCCGTCCTTTCCGGCACAGTGGTGGACACCGCAGTGGCGGAATTTTTCCGCGAACGGTCGCGGTTGTTGTCGGCAGGTCGTACCGAAGAACCGTGGAAGTGGTCGGCTGATGATCTGGAAGCGTATCGCGAATCGAGTGTGCGCCGATGCCACGACGCCATCGGTCGGCGGTTGTTGTTCCCAGCGATCGCCTCGATCCTGCTGGTGATCCTTGCCACGGCCGGCATCCTGGCGGCTCTGTATCCCGCGCCGGCCGATCAACGTGATGATGCCACGCGCGACTGGAGCGGTTCAACAGTACCCCAAAGTTCTCCCTCTCACCCTTAGTCACCCTCGTGGCGTTACTCTTATCCGGAGTCGGACCGTGAACCATCTGCTGCAAGAATATCTCCCGATGCCGGAAATTGCCCGGCAAGTTCATCTGCGTGGTGCCATCAATGCCAGCTATGCCCAACTGATGGGCGAAGGCCTCCGCCACGCACTGCTCGCCTTGTTTGACAGAATGAAGGAGACCTGGAAGCACCGTCGCGTCGACCAATCGTTTGTAGCCGACCTGGACCAAATTCGTCCCGAGAAACTGACTCGTTCAGCCTGCGACCGCCTGCGCGGGCTGGTCGATTTCATCGATCCAGGTCTGGATGTAGACGAGTTGAAGAGCGGTCACGCGCAACTCTTCGTCATCCGCGGCAAGGGAGTCGCACGGATCGCCCAGGATGCGCAGGCGGCTTGCGAGCACGCTGTACGAGATACCTTTGTCAAGTTGCATGCCACCCTCGCGGCATTGATGGCCGCGACACCGAGCCGAGCGCGAGCGTTGACGGCCGAGATCAAGAAGGTCCTGCAGGCACTTGTGTTTCCCTCAGCCAACGTCGAAGCGCAATCGCGCCTGCAGAGGCTCTTGCGGATTATCGATCAATTGCAATCGCGGAGTAGCTCCTTGCCCGAGAGCACGCTGGCGAACGCGCTTCATCAGATAGTGGCGGAAGCGCAACGCCAGCACGCGACAGCCGTTGCAGCCGTCGGTGCGGACTTGGCCGAAGGAGAATTCCGCAGACAGATCGCCCGACTGGTCGCCTATCTCGACGAGTTGGTCGCACGCACCGGCGAATTCGTGCAAAAGCTGAACCAGATAAGAGTGGTTCTGGAGTTGGGGCTGAAACAAGCCGCCCTCGAAGGCCACGTCTCGCGAGCGTCGGTGGCATTGCCCCTTCCCGGACCGGAAGAATCAGAACTCCTGGCCGGAATGCTGACCCGGACCGGACAATCCGATCTGAATGCCTTGGGGGAATGGTTACTGGATAGCTTTGAAACGCGTTTGCGAGAGGAGGCGTCTCGACTCTGTCCACACCTCGACCCCATTAAGGCTCCTCTATCGGAATTGGTACGTGGAGCCGAGGCCGAGCGACTGGCCGCGCTGTTCACCCGTCTGGTGGAGGAATCGGTAGGGGCAGGCAGCACGATCTACGAAGCGATCGAGCGGATAGGAGTTGAGAAAGTCGTGAGTTTTCTGCACCGGCGTGCCGGCTCCACGGTCGATTTGGCCGACCGTGACGTGGAACAGTTCAACATTTCTCCCCTGATGCTCACGATCGTGCGTTTGCCACCAGCAGTGGGACCAAGTGATCCCGCCTTGCGTGAGCGCGTACGCGTAGCCTTTGGTCGGATCGCCGACTGCACCTTTACCGATGGAGCGGCCGACGACCGCGTGGTCACTGTCGTGCGCGCTCATGTCGGCTGGCCCATCGGCATCGAATCCTCGAATCGAGCGTTACTCGATCGCTACGTCCGCGCCGGCCGACACGGTCACCGCCCGCATCTGGTGGGGTTCGTCCCTGATTCGCCATCGGGAGAGATGAGCGGCTCCGTCGTCGCGTTGGCCGACACCCCTGAAACCGATGGCCCGTACGATCAACCCACCAACCCGGAGGACCTTTGATGCTTCCCAACCAAGATCCTGATCTTCGTCTGAAACACAGTGAGGAGTCGCAAACCGCGTTCCTGGTCGTCCCGCTGGGTGGAACGGGGCTTGCAGCCGCTCGTCCGTTCCGCGATTTGCACACTATGGATGGCTGTCCCTTTCCTGTGACCATCGTGGCGATGGATACTGATCCGTCGTCGGCTCCTTGGGCCGATCAACAGATCCATCTCGGCCTCGACGGACAAAAGGCTCGGGCCGTTGTCGCTAACGCGGGAGTGTTCGGTCCAACGGCGAAGACGATCGTTCGTGACTTCTTCGCGCTGCTCGACCCCGAAAATATCGTCAAGGGTTCGCGAACCACTCGAGCGCTGACCCAACTTTCGTTCGTGTACTTTGAGCAGACCATCCTCAAGCAGCTTCGGGACGCCGTATTGCACTTATACCACCAGGGTGGATTCACGCACATCGTTCCGGTGTTTCTTAGTTCGACCGGCGGCGGCACCGGTAGTGCGCTGAGCATCCTCCTTCCACAGAAAATGAAACAGGCGCGTTTCGCGTCCCGACTTACCGAGGGGATGCCGAGTGGCGTCGTCCAAACGCCGATCTTATTTATGGTCGAACCGTTCGCATTTGCCATGCGCAATCAGTCCTTGCACGCCGACAAGATTCTGGCCAACGCCTTTGCGTTCCGGATCGAAAGCGCGATGTTGGAACTCTCCGGTGCAATCCGTTACTGCTTCCACCTCGGACTTGCGTCCCGGGGCGGGACCGTCCTGGATACGCCCGAAGAAATCGCCCGCGTTTTGGGCACGGCAGCCTACCAGTTCCTTTACCACTGGCCGCAAATCAAGGGGCGATTGGTGGACACTGTCGATACGCATGCCTTGACCGCTCATTACGCCGGTCAAGATCTCTGGGAACGCGTGCGCGGACTGTTCTCGCCCGGCGTCCAGCGAGCGGCAACGTGCAATCAGGACGACCTGTCACCACGAGCACGACCGACGCCAGATGCTAATGGCACAATTGGTTCCATGCACTAGTGATGTCGCTTGCAATCGGTCGGAGCTACATCCCACGGGTATCGATTCGGTCGTCTCAAACATTGGAGAACATGGTGTTTACCGTTCGCGCCTGCATCAAGATTGGATTCGCCGTTGCCGCCTTCGGCCAATGCCGGGCCGCCGATCCCGCACTGGTCCGAATCGTCTTGTTGGACACCTCCGGGTCGATGGCCGGCGAGCGGCTTACAACCGCCAAGGCCGAATTGCGCGAGTTGGGACGTACCTTGCCGCCGGCCGCTGATCGACCCGTGATCGTAGTGCCCTTCACGGATCGCCTCGGGAAGGTCGTGGAATGCACTGATCTGGCGACCCTGGAAGCGTGTCTCGACAAGGCAGAAGCGGACGGAGGAACTCGAATTGCACTGGCGCTGGAACGGGCCCTGGACGAACTACACAAGCATCCCCATTGCCGGCATGCCAGCGTGTTTCTGTACACCGATGGCGAGGACGGCGATCAAGAAGGAATCAGCCGCCAGGAGCTGCGCCTCGACCGCTTGTTCGCGGATCGGGAGAAGCGGGGACTGAACCAGTCCGTGATCTTTTGTAAGCGTTGGCAAAACGCCAACGCAGGCTTGCTCAAGCAGATTCGGGAGCGCGGCCACGCGCGGGTGCTGGACGCAGGGGAAGCGCGGCTGCGGCCGATTTTCCTGAAAGCCCAGGTCACATGCCTGAAGAGCACATGGACCAGCGAATCATCCCTGTTGCTCGATGTCGATTTCACGGCCACGCTCGAAGCCGTCGGCGCGGCCGGGCTGATGCTCCCCGAAGTCCCGCTCCGGTGTGTCGAGCCTCAGGCCAGCGGCGAGCGGACGACGGGGCTGCTCGTGGGACGTCCAAAAGTAATTCGACTGCGTCTTCCGGTCCCGCTCGACGCCGGTGCGACTCTGCCGGTACGGTGTCAGTTGGGTGAGGCCAAGGAGGCGCTGGTCGGCAAGGATCTGATCCTGCCGCAGCTGACAGGCGACTTGATCGTGGTGGCCGTACCGATTCCGACCCGCATGGGCGCATACGCCTTGCGGGCGACTGCAACTGCGGGAAAAGGCTCTCACTGGATCGATCCGGAGTCGCGGCGGACGCGTTTGCCCTTGGACCTTGCAATCACTGTCGAGCCTCCCCAGGGGGAGACCTACATCGGTCCGATCCGCCTTCAAGCGAAACCCTCGGCCGGCTGGACGACCGCTTCGCCCACGGTCTTTTCCATTGGGGACGGACAGCCGCTGCAGGTTCGCGTTGTTCTCGACGGACGTTTTCCCGAACGCATGCCGCGTCTGGCATTGCCGCTCGAACTGCGCGTCACCGGAGCGCCTCCTGGTGTCGTCGTGACTCCCGCACACGTGAACCTGATGGCGGACGTGTTGCCACCCCCGCCGGCGTCGGTGTCTCTCCAGCATCACGTTCGTGGAGTCGGTGCGGCCCGCTGGACCGATCCTGCAAACTCAGTGGCCAGCTTCGCCGCCGAGGTTGAATTGACCGTTGTCGGACCGTTGCCGCCCGACAGCGAGGTGCTGGTACGTTCGGCGGGCGGTGTTCGTTCCGTGCGATTTCGTCCGAGCGTGGTGCGGCCTGGTTCGCAGACGATTCGAATGGAGGTCGAGGCCGAGATGAAAGCGCTAAAGACAATTCCGTTTCGATTCGATTTGATTCCGCCCAAATCCTCCGAAGCAATCGAGGTCCAACCGCCGCCGCCCATTAGCTTCGACGCGACTGGCCCGCCGCCGCTGCAAATCGCGCTTGCGCGCGATGGCCATGTCCCAGCCCGAGTCACACTCGTGACGCGCGAGCGGCAGGCACGGCTGCGCGTCACTCCCGTGCTGGTGGGAGCGAACGACGCGCGACCGGCGGCGGGGCTGCCGGTGATGATCGGCGGTGGCAGCGGGCTCGAGTGGGGTTCGGATGGTGCAGCCACTCTCAATGAAGCTCGGGACTTATCCGTCGCCTTGCCGGCCGACCTCGAAGTGTCATTCTTTCGCGATACCTTGTGCGACGCCGAGTTGCGCGTTGAGTCAGGGCTCCACTCCAGTGCGCTCGTGGGATCGACGCAGACGGTACGGCTACGCGTGGAGGCCCCGTTCAAGCGCTACCTGTTCTACGGCGTCGGCGTCATGGGCTCGGCCCTCATGCTCTGGTTTCTCGGCCGGACCGTCTATCGCATCGTGACTCCGGAAGTGATCGGCCTGCCTGCCCGAAGGTGAACTCGAACCGACTCTTATGAAGGGGAGCCTGTCATGAGCTTCTTCGACTGGTCGAACATGAATTGGCGCGGGGAAATTGTCTTCCCCGTCATGGTGACGTTTTTCATTCTCGTCATGTGCTTTCGGAGCGAGCCGCCGGATCGACGCAAGCGTCGACGAGGGTACTGGCTCGGTGGCATTGCGGTGGTGTTAGTCTTTTTGGGAGAGTTGTGGCAGACAGAAGCGCTGGATGGTCGCGCCGTCCGCGGCTGTCTCTGGTCTTCAATTCTGGTAGGCACTTTGATCATGGTTTGCTCATGGGTTGCGAAAGCCATCCTGCTTCGTCTCTGGCGGGATGCCCAATCGGACGCCAGAGCCGTTCGTCGAGCCTGGCGCAGGCTAACGGCTTGGCGACATCCTACCACTCCGAATCAAGCGAGAATTCCGGCCGACCGTTCTGATGTCGAGCAGCGCCCTTCGAGTCCCTAATTGCGATCGAACGAGCGTTGAGGATTTTTCCATGTCACTACTAACGCCTGCCGCTGCGAGTTTCGCCGTGATCGAGATTCCTCCGCCCCTCTCGAAATGGCTGGACTGCTACACGCTCATGATTCTGGTGATCCTCTACGTCACCGGTTGCTATTTCGTTCGCGGGGATGCGTTCTCGACGCGCTGGGGACTTCGAATCGGGGCAGTCTGCTTCGTCGGAAGCAGCGTCTATGGCCTCGTTCGCACCGTCGACTTCGACAGCCGGTCCATCTTGCAAACTGTGGGAGGGGCCGCCTTCCTGGCGATCGCCACCATTCTCGTAGCCTGGCACGCGATCCCTTTTCCCTCCGTCCTGCTCGGTCCGCTCGCTCGCTGGCTGCGGGGAATCTGGCATCGCATCTATTGGCATCTAACCATCCGTCAGCGTCGCGAAGCGGCGCTCCAACAGGCTCTGGCCGACTTGCAGGCTGACCGGGCAGCAGCGCTGCGCGCTCGGCTCGACGAGAAAAACGCAACTGCGGCCCGCGAAAAAACCGAGCGCGAGGCTCGTCGACGCGACGAAGCCCGCTCCAGAGTGGAACTGTTCTACGCGTCTCGTGGTCCGTCGCTCGGAGAGCGCTTTTCCAAAGCCGTCTTTGATGACTTCGTCCAACGCTATCTGGGCGATAATCGTCCGGCGGAAGACGTCGAACGTCGGGCTTCGCAATTGCTAGAGGCCTTACAGCAGCAAGTCGATCACGGCGCACCCAAGCCGAAGCAGTCGCACTTGGATGAAATTCTGAGGACACGCAAGGAGCAAATGGATCGATTGGATACCGAAGACTTGCCCGAAGAAATGCAGGACACCCTGAAGTCAATTCTCGAGCAGCAATTGTACGACCGGTTGCAACGCGTTATGCAGGAGGACCTATGAGAATCCACATCGGCCAGAACCGAACCACGGGCAGCGCCGTCGAACTGCCGACTGCGGCGTTCGTTCGGCACCTGCATCTGGTCGGCTTCTCCGGCTCGGGCAAGACCACGGCCTTGTTGACTCTGCTCCAGGACTTGCTGCGTGATCCTATAGAGAAGCGCTGTGTCGTCATCGTCGACCGACTGGGGGGATTCAGTCTCGATCTGCTTCGTTGGTTCTCTTCGCCGTTCTGCCCGGAGCATGCGCGGCGTCGCCTCCTGTACGTCGAGCCCTCGCGCGAGGACGTCGTGATGCCGATGAATCCGTTGCTCTATGCCACGGCTGGAGAAGGATACTATCGGACGGCCCGAGCGACGGAGTTGGTTCTGCGCGGGTGGGCGAGTCAGGACATTTCGCAGATGCCGCGCTTGGCTCGATGGCTCTTCAATTCGTTTTGGGCCGCAGCGCAATGTGGCCTCACCATCGGCGACTGTGTGCATCTTTTGCGGCCGAATTCACCGTTGCATCGCCCGCTGATCGGCGTTCTCCCCGAATCGCTACGCTGGGAATGGCACCAGATCCTGAATGCCCACGGCAATCAGGCGGAAGTCCAGCTCGAAAGTTGCCGCAATCGGCTGACGCCGATCTTCGAGTCGCCGGCTCTGCGCGCGACGTTCTCCTCGACGCGCAACTACCTGGACGTCCTGCGTTGGATGCGTGAACGACGTATAGTCGTCATCAACCTGGCTCCCAACGGCGTCCTTCCGGAAACCATCGCCGACACCATTGGCGGCATGGTGGTCAACGAAGTCTTCTCGGTCGCGCGCTCACTCCCTCCCGAGCAGCGCGTCGAAACGCTTCTGTGCCTGGACGAATTTCAGCGATTTGTGAACGCTGACCTGGAATTCAGTCTCGCCGAATCGCGCCAGCTCAAGACGAGGCTGATTTTGTCGCACCAATCCTTCAGCCAGTTGGAACGGGGAGATGTCGACCTCACGGCCCTGATCTTCCAAGCCCAGACGCGCATGATCCTGAGCGTTCATGGCCCGGATGCGACTCTCCTGGCCGAGGAATTGGCCGCCTTGACCTTTCAACCAGACCGCATCAAAGACGAGATCTGGAATCGCTGCCAGCGAATCAGCGGCCACCGCGTCGTCGAATTGAGTAGCCACAGCCAGTCGGAACAACTGGCGCGTCAGTGGTCAGAAAGCCATGGCGAAAGTCGCGGACAGGGCCAAAGCACTTCGCGACGCGGCACGGGATCCGAAACCACGAAATCCGAAAGCGGCCAGGACAGCACCCAGGCCAATCGAGGCAAGGGGGGATCGGAATCGACCGGTAGTTCCAGCGGTTGGCATCAATCGCTCGTGCCGATCTACGAGGAGTTTCTGCAGCTCTCCAGTCGCAACTACGTCAGTTTCGAGGAACAAAAACACGAATGGGGCAAACGGTTACGCGAACTGCGCACCGGCGAGGCGCTTCTAAAGATCGTCAACGATGCGCGCCTGCACGAACTGATCGTCCGCAGGTCCGCTCCGGGGCATCTCGGGCTCGATTGGGATGTGGTCCGCCGCCGCATGCCGAAGGTGGCCGATGCTTACGATCGCATGCTCGCCGAGAATTTCAGCCAAGCTGACTGTTTTGTTACCCCCAGCATCATCGAGCGCGACACGAATGAACGCTTACAGCGTATTCTTCAGCCCCGTCTCGAAATATCGACGACCACGGATTCGGACGCAAATCCGAATGCCGAAGGCACAAACGAAAGTCCGTTCTCCGCTTGAACGAGTCCGACCATGTCAACTACTTTCTTACCGTTGCCCGCTCGAATCGCTTCCAACTCGGCAACGACCCGCGCGTGCTGCTCAGGCATGAAGCCAAACAGCCGGTGGTATTGGCGGCGAGCTTCCAGCCGCCGTTGTTGCAACTCATGGTCACAACTCTCCTCGACCAGGCGATTGCGTCGCTTCAATTCGGCCAGCAAGCGCTGGGCGCGAATTGATTCGCCGAGCAGTTCCATGTTCCAACCCATGCCGACAGTCTGTCCATGTCGAAGCCAAGTTGCACTTGACGGGCGAACGCGAACATGGGCGAATCGATTCCGAACCTTCCTGCGAGTTAGCGTCCGACCCATCGGCGCGCCCGGCCAGCGCCCGCAACAAACTCTTCTGCGCAATTTCAAGAATTCCAGCGCTTTCGGTCTTGATCCCGGTCGGGACGACGTTATGATTCCGCTATCGAAGCAGTCGGCTTCGCCTCCGGACGACGACCGTTGTAGTGGCAGTGGCAACACTACCCAACTCGGTTGCCTGGTTGTAAATCTCGGGATCATCCCGACCTCTTTGTGCCAAATCATCACTCTTATCCGTGATGATTTGGTTCTTTTTTTCGCAACGCATCAAACGTTGCGTGAGGTCGAGCGATGCTGACACCCCGCGATATTGCCGTGCTCCAAGTTCTCGCTCAGTACTACGTGCTGAATCGCGAGCAAATCCAACGGCTTTGCTTTCCCAACGATCCCGACGGGCGAACCACTCGCCGACGCTTGCAAACGCTCGTTCACAGCGAGTTCATTCGCCGACACGTTTTGTTTCCGTTCCAGGCCCACTTCGGTGCTCCCGCTCCCGTCTACTACCCAGCCAAGCAGGGCTGTGAATTCCTCGCCGACCAACTGGGCGATGAACGCTATCGCTTGACCTGCACCGCCCCGCCGCAACCGAATAACCTCTTGCACTGGCTCGCGATTAGTGATTTTCACATTGCACTGAATGCCGCGGCGGCTCTGCGCGCCGGCGTCGAAGTGGAAGACTGGATCAACGAGTGGGACATCGTCAACAAAGACGAATCGAAACCAGAACTGCGTTACCGCCTCTACTCGCTGCTCGACTCGTCACCGCGATTGGTCTGTGCGCCCGATGCGGGATTCGTCCTGCGTGTGGGCCAGTATCGCAAGGCCTTTTACCTCGAACTCGATCGCGGCAGCGTCTCGGTATCACAACTGGCCGCCTCGCGTCCGAAAGGCTATGCCGCACTGGCCGAGCGTCGCCTGCATCGCCGGCATTTTCCCAACGTTAACGTCGAACCGTTCACGGTGTTGCTCGTGACGACCACCGTTCATCGCCGCGATACACTCCGGCGCGAACTCGCTAAACAACCCGGCACGTCACTATGGAAGGTCGCGACGATAGGGGATTGCACACCCGAAGCATTATTGGTGACGCCGATCTTTCATCCCTGCGGCGAAGGCCAGGCGGCACCACTCGTGAAGCCGGAACTGATTGCCGCACCGACGGCGGAGGGGACGTTATGATCCTCGAGGCTTGCGGACTTCGAGCACACCCGTCCCACACAAACACTCCCCAACAGGAGGGGGCCGGCTTGCCTCGCGATGAGCGAGAGCGACCGACCTTCCCCTCGATGTCAAATCCTCCCGGCATGAAAGTCGTGGCGGTCGCTGGGGTGCTGGGGCCGCTGCCCCGGCCTGTTCTGCTGGAGCGTGGTGGGGAACCGACCGCCCCACGGCAGGAACGGCGAGCCATAGCGAGCCATCCTCCAGAACCGAACAGAACAGGCCGGGGCTGGAAATGCCGCAGCGTTTCCAGGCCCCGGCACCCTCAAGCCGGGGAGGGGAAACAACATACAGAACAACACACACCCACAAACCCCTCGGGACGGGTCGGACACCTTCCGGACACCCTGC
>Ga0163152_10003137_pt1 | contig 21944 bp, 16 predicted proteins | sample OliLakLV19MP8IB2_FD_148635 | JGI IMG/M metagenome (GOLD analysis project Ga0163152, IMG submission 148635) | Freshwater microbial mat bacterial communities from Lake Vanda, McMurdo Dry Valleys, Antarctica - Oligotrophic Lake LV.19.MP8.IB-2 | ecosystem: Environmental > Aquatic > Freshwater >...
TCTTTACGCTCTGGCCCGGAGGGCGCCGAAATGAATGCTTTGCGTCAACGAGAACAGCAGGTGCTTGCGGAGGGCCGCGAATGGACCCGTCAACGCTTGGAGGAGCAATTGCAATTGGATTCGATCAGCATGGAAATGATTTGCCCTGAGAGCGGGGAAGAGTTGGAAGATGCGCGGTGGCGTGATTTGCAGTTGGAGACGGTGGCGGGAACCGTGCGGCTGAAAGTGCGGCACGGCTACTCGGCGGCTCTGGCATGCTGGATCTGCCCGGCCCGGCTGGCCTGGGGACTGGCACCCTATGCTCGAATGAGTCCTGAACTGGAAGCCCGTGTCCTCTACACAGCCACCGAAGTCGGTTCCTATGGATGGAGCGGTCTGGCTCTGGGATTTGGCGGAAGATCGCTTCCGCGAGGCGATCAAAACATTGGATTTTCATCACGCACGAGAACATTTGCGGGATATTGCCGAAGCCTTGTATGGCGTTGGAACCGATGAGGCGCGAGCCTGGTTGAAACCACTCCTGCATTCCTTGCGCCACGGCCAGGAACAAAGAGTGGTTCGAACCCTTGCCGAGCTTCTGATCTCACCGGATGGGCAGCGGAGCGTCGAAGTTCAAGCCGATCTGCAACGCGAGGTAAATTATTTTCAAACCCATCGCGAACATCTGCACTATCAGGCGATGGAAAAAGCCGGAGCCCCCATGGGCAGCGGCGCCGTCGAATCCTTGGGAAAACAACTCCAAGCCAGATTCCCGAGGAAATTGTTTGCTGCGGAAATGGTTTTGACTCGCCGGAAGACTCCGCTATTCTCTCGCCCCTTGTTTTAGAGTCTTATGCCTAAATTGACTGTCAATGATCTCGATTTTCGTGGCCGGCGAACCTTCGTTCGCGTGGACTACAATGTTCCCATGGAAGAAAAGGATGGGAAAATGTTGATCAACGATTCCACCCGGATCAAAGAAACGCTGCCCACCCTTCATTTATTGATCAAAAAGGGTGCCCGCATCGTTCTGGCAGCTCATCTGGGACGCCCCAAGGGCCAGCGCGAAAGCAGCATGTCGCTCCGGCCGGTGGCGGAAAAATTGAGTGAAATGCTCGGGAGCAAGGTTCAGTTTGTGGACGATTGCGTCGGTGAAAAGGTCGAGAAAGCCGTGGCATCCCTGGCAGATGGTGAAGTTTTGCTTTTGGAAAATGTCCGTTATTACAACCAGGAAGAGGAAAACGATCCCGCGTTTTCGGAACAGCTGGCCAGGCTGGCGGATGTTTATGTCAACGACGCCTTTGGCGCGGCGCACCGGGCGCATGCATCCACCGCCGGTATGGCCGGAGTCATCACCCGTCGCGGAGGCCTTTGTGCTGCGGGTCTTCTGATGGAACGGGAGCTCAAATTTTTGGGAGACGAGCTGGATCATCCCGCCCGTCCTTTCGTGGTCATACTCGGTGGTGCCAAGGTTTCGGACAAGATCAAGGTGATTGATCGTTTGCTGGAAAAGGCGGACACCATTTTGATTGGTGGCGCGATGGCTTACACCTTCAAACTCGCCCAGGGCTTGAAAGTTGGAAAATCTTTGGTGGAACCCGACAAAACCGATGTGGCCAAGGCCGCCTTGGACAAGGCTGCGGAACGTAAGGTTCAATTTTGCATTCCTTCTGACAATATTGTTGCCACGCCCGTGAAGACCGACAGGATGAACAAGAAGGGAAAACCGGTGATTGAACTGACCAACCATCGGGTGAACAGCGAGGCGAACATCCCTGACAACGAAGAAGGGGTGGATATTGGACCTGCCACGGCGAAGCAATATTCCGAAGTGGTGGCTTCCGCCAAGACGATTTTATGGAACGGGCCGATGGGAATTTTTGAAGATCCGAGATTTGCCGAAGGCACATTTGCGGTGGCCCGGGCGGTGGTTGAGGCCACCCGGAAAAACGGGGCCAAAAGTATCATTGGCGGAGGAGATAGCGTCAAGGCGTTGAACAACGCAGGTCTTGGAGACAAGGTTACTTTTATGAGCACGGGCGGGGGAGCCAGCCTGGAATTTCTGGAAGGGCAGGAGCTGCCTGGCGTCGCCGCTCTAACAGACAAATAGGTTGAAGGGATTTTTTCATGGATAAAGAACGCAAACTAGTCATCGCCGGCAATTGGAAGATGAACAAGACCGTGGCCGAAGCCCTGGCCTTGGTCCGTACTTTGAGGCGGGAGCTGGGCACGGTGAAGGAAGTCGATGTCATCGTCTGTCCGCCATACACGGCGTTGAGCGATGTTTCGAAAGAGATCATCGATTCCAACATCCGTCTGGGCGCCCAGAACATGAGCGAAAACAATTTCGGTGCTTTCACCGGTGAAATTGCCGCCGGAATGCTCAAGGAATTTTCTGTCCGTTATGTGATTCTAGGCCATTCGGAACGGCGCCAGTTTCAGAACGAAAGTGATGAATTGATCGCCAAAAAAACGCTGGCGGCCCATACCGCGTCATTAAAACCGATTGTCTGTGTCGGTGAAACCCTGGCGCAACGCGAGGGTGGCGAGACGGAGAAAGTTGTGGAGACACAGCTGCGGGGCTGTTTGCACGGTTTGACCAAACAACAGATGGAAGAGACGATTCTTGCTTATGAACCTGTCTGGGCCATCGGCACGGGTAAAACCGCGACCTCGCAGCAAGCGCAGGAGGTGCATGCCTTCATCCGCAAGGTCATTGCCAGCATGTTTGATGCGAACACGGCGCGACATGTGCGGATTCAGTATGGCGGAAGCGTCAAACCATCCAACGCGCGGGAACTGATGGGACAGCCGGATGTGGACGGTGCTTTGGTGGGTGGTGCGTCCTTGGACGACCGCAGTTTCGTCGATATTATTAAAAATTCAATTTAAGTTATGATCAGCGTATTTATCGGTATTTTGACCTTCATCCTGGTTGTGGATTCCTTGTTCCTTATCCTGCTCGTCCTCATCCAGCTTCCGAAGAAGGATGCGGGGGCGGGCATGGCCTTTGGTGCGGGAGCTACGGAGGCATTGTTTGGTGCGGGTTCGGGAAACGCCCTGACCAAGATCACCAAATATGTTGCCACGGCGTTTTTCATCCTGGCATTGACCCTTTCGGTTTTGCACACACGCCGGGCGAACATGACCGGGGGCACGCTGGCTGAACGCGAATTTAAGAAAAAAGCCGCAAGCCAGAAGATTGTGCCAGCTCCGGCCAATCAATTGCAAAACGCCGGCGCCCTGACAAACATCGGTGGATTGTCGAGAGGCATCCTCAGTGGAACCAACGCTGTCGCTCCTGTGGCTCAACCATCTCCCGCGCCCAACGCGCCCGGGAAACCTTGATTTGATCTCATGCCTGTTTCGATCAGCGTCCTCAAAACTTTTTTGAGGACGCTGTTTTTTTTGCCCCGGATTCCCGGACGGAATGGAGGACAAGAAAACCTTAGACGAGGACTTTCGCCGCTGCTGGCCGCGACAGGGATCACGCTGGTTCTTGTCACGGGCGGTTGCCGGTCGTCCGAACCAGCGGCGGATATTGTCATTGTCAACGGCGCGGAACCTGAGTCGCTCGACCCTGCGGTGGTCACCGGGCAGGCTGAACTCCGGGTGGTGAGCGCTTTGTTCGAGGGGCTGACACGTTCCAATCCCAGGACAGGTGATTCAGAGCCCGCTCTGGCGGAAAGCTGGTTCATTTCTGCGGACCGGATGGTTTACACTTTCAACCTCAGGACCAACCTGCACTGGTCCACGGGCGAAAAATTGACGGCTGAAGATGTGCGGTATTCCTGGTTGCGGGCGCTTGATCCGGTGACGGCCTCTTCCTATGCCTACCAACTTTTTTATTTGAAGAACGGCGAGGCTTTCAACAGCGGCCGGACCAACGCTGGGGCCGTGGGGGTGAAAGTTCTCAACCCCTGGCAGTTGGAGGTCACGTTGACGCAGCCCAGTCCGTTTTTCATCGACATCTGCACCTTGCCCGTGACCGGAGTGGTGCCTCGTTGGGTCATTGAAAAACATGGGGATCGGTGGCTGAAAGCCTCGCCTTTGCCGACATCCGGTGCTTACGAACTGGTTTATTGGCGGATCAATGAAAAGATCCGGCTCCGCAAAAACAGGAATTTCTGGGAAACTGCGGCCGCCCGGAACAGTTATGTGGACCTTCTGCCGGTGGGTGTGGCCAACGTGGCGTTTAATCTTTACGAATCGGGGGCGGCAGACATTGTCTGGGACAAAGACTTGATCCCTTCGGAGCTCCTGGGCGAATTGCAGAAGCGTCCCGATTTTCACACGTTTAATTATCTTGGAAGTTATTTCTTTCGTTTCAACACCACACGTTATCCGTTGAAAGATCCCCGGGTGCGCCAGGCCCTGGCGCTGGCGGTGAACAAGGAGCATATCCTGCAAAAAATTGTAAAAAGCGGCGGAGTGCTGGCCCATCATTTCACCCCGCCTGGAACGCAGAATTACCAGGCACCCCGGGGACTTCGTTATAGTCCTGGCGAGGCCAAACGCCTCCTGGCAGAGGCGGGTTTCCCGGACGGGGCTGATTTCCCGCGTCTGCAATATACATTCAACGCCTCCAGCGGCGGGGCCAACATGCATGAAAAAATTGCGATAGAGATGCAGCAGATGTGGAAAGAAGTGCTTAACATCAACATCGAACTCAGACATCTTGAGTCGAAGGTTTTTTACATGGCTCAGAACCAGCTGGACTATGATATTTCCCGCAGCAGCTGGATCGGTGATTACAACGATCCAAATACTTTCCTGGACATTTTCGGCAGCAACAACGGAAACAACCGCACGGGTTGGAAGAATGCTGGGTATGACCGTTTGCTGGCGGAAGCCAACCGGCAGGTCGATCCGCTGGTGCGCAAGGGACTGCTCCGCGAGGCGGAGGAAATCTTGGTGGAAAAAGAGCTGCCCATGGTCCCGCTCTATTTTTACGTGGGCGTGAACTATTACGACACCAACAAGGTCTCGGGCATCTTCAACAATTTGATTGATGTTCACCCGATCCATTGGATTGAAAAAAAGGTGGCTGCCAGCGGCGGAAGACGCTGATTTTTCATGAGAAAACTGATCATTCAAAGACTCCTTGGCATTGTCCCCGTTCTTTTGCTGATCAGTGTTGCCTCATTTTTGCTGGTTAAGGTGGCACCCGGCGGGCCGTTTGCCTCCGACCGGAATGTCAGCCCTGAAATCGCCCGCAACCTGGAGGCCAAATATCATCTGGATGAACCGGCCTGGAAACAATTCCTGCGTTACATGGGGAATCTCTGCCGCGGCGATCTGGGGCCTTCGCTCAAATACCGCAATCACACGGTGAACGATGTGATCGCCCAGGGGTTGCCGGTTTCAATCTTGCTGGGATTGAGCAGTTACCTTTTTGCCCTGGGGTTGGGATTGAGCCTGGGAGCTTTCACGGCGCTCAGGAGAGGGAGCTGGCAGGAACATTTCGGCAGTCTTTTTTCACTTCTGATGGTTTGTATTCCAGGTTTTGTCCTCGGTCCTGCCTTAATCATGCTGTTTGCGGTCAAATGGAAGCTGTTTCCCGTGGCCCTGCTGGAATCCCCCTGGCACCTGATCTTGCCGACAATCACTCTCGGGCTTTTTTTTGCGGGGAAAATTTCCCGACTTTTCAGGGAGGGATTGAGGGAGACCTTGACCTCGGATTTTATCCGCACCGCACGCGCTAAGGGGGCGGGGGAACGGTTGATCCTCTGGCGGCACTGTTTTAAGAATGCCGTGCTTCCGGTGATCTCTTATTCGGGGCCCCTGCTGGCTGATCTTTTCACCGGTTCTTTTGTCGTCGAAAATATTTTTCAGATTCCCGGGATCGGCGTCTTCATGGTCAACGGCGCCACCAATCGTGATTATCCGATGGTGGTGGGGTTGGTGCTCCTGTATGCCGTGATCCTTTTAATCCTCAATTTATTGGTCGATCTGGCCTATGGCTGGCTTGATCCCCGGGTGAGTTATGATTGAGGAGTCCAACCAGACAGATTTAAACCAGGAGATTTCGCCGGGAAAACTGGCCTGGCGCAGGTTTCTCGAACACAAACCCGCAGTTTGCAGCCTGGTCTTTTTGATCCTGATCGTGGTGCTTTCCCTCGCCTGGCCCAAGATTTCACCCTATTCGGCCACCGCTCTCGGTGACGCGCAGTTTGATCCGCCCGGCAAGAATCACTGGGGCGGAACGGATGTTCACGGACGGGATCTGGTTTCGAGGATTTTTGACGGAGCAAGGATTTCGCTGCTGGTCGGTCTGGTCGGAACCATGGTCAGCCTAGTCATTGGCGTGGTCTGGGGGGCGACAGCTGGCTACCTCGGCGGGCGCTGGGATTCGATGATGATGCGGGTGGTGGACATATTGTATTCCCTTCCTTCCGTTATTTTTGTGATCGTTTTGATCACCAGTCTTGAGGGGATATTTAAAAAATGGCTGGGAATGTTAAATCCTTCCTGGGGACAAAATGTGCGGATACTTTTTCTCTTTTGCGGTCTTGGTGCGGTTTCCTGGCTGACCATGGCGCGGATTATCCGCGGCCAGGTGATCACCCTGAAAACAAGGGGGTTCGTAGAGGCCGCTGAGGCGCTTGGCCTTTCTCATGGGCGGATTCTGTTCCGGCATATCGTGCCCAATCTCACCGGCATCATCGTGGTTTATCTGACCCTGACCATTCCGTCGGTGATTTTGTATGAATCCTTCCTAAGTTATCTCGGTCTGGGGATACAGGCGCCGCAAGCCAGCCTGGGAACTTTGATCAATGAAGGCGCCCGGCAGATCAATCCGGTGAAGATCTACTGGTGGCTGCTGGCGTTGCCCGGTTCGTTCCTGGTATCGACCCTGGTCGCCCTGAATTTTTTGGGAGAAGGATTGCGTGAAGCCGTAGATCCATTGTCTGAGAAAAAATAATGTCCCGGGCAAAACTTAATTTTTCCGCTCCAGCTGCCGATTCAGAGCAATAATAACTTTACCAATACAATATGACCCGCATACGATTTCCACTTTCCAAGCCGTCCAAAAATTTAGAAAAGGTGTCTCAATGAAAGCGTTTTTGTCCTCCTGGGTAAAGTTTGGGAGCCGTGGTCTTGTCTGCTTTGTGCTGCTGTCGCTGCATGCTCAGTACGCTGAGTGTCAAACGCTCACGAGAATTGAACAGGTCCGCCGTCTTTCCTCCGATGAAGCGCGTCGTCTGCTGCCCGTAAAGGTCCGGGGTGTGGTCACCTACCGGTCCCAGGAAACCGGGATGTTCATCCAGGACGATACCGGAGGACTGGCCACGATTGCCGGCCCTGCGCCGAACCCGGCGAAGCTGGGTGATTTGGTGGAAGTCGAAGGGGTTTCTGATCCCGGCCAGTTTGCACCGGCAGTTCGTGAAAAAAAGGTGACCGTGGTGGCCAAAGGCCAGCTACCTAGGAACCAGGAAGTTTCTTTCGACAAACTGGTCACTGGAAAAAGTGACAGTGAATGGGTCGAAACGGGCGGCATTGTACGTTCCGTTGAGATCAGGGAAACGGGGGATACCAGGGTTCGCATGCGTCTGGCGGCGGCCACAGGAACGTTTGAAGTCCGCCTGAGCCAGCTTCCTGCCGGGATTGTCCCCCAGGAATTGGTGGGGGCGCGGGTCAAGGTCAGAGGGGTTTGCGGAGGCCATTTCAACCAACGGCGTCAAGTTTCGGACATCGTCATTTTTTCTCCACGTCCCTCGGATTTGATCATCGAACAGAAAGGTCCTGCCGATCCTTTCCAGATAGCGGTCAGGCCGCTGGACTCATTTCTCAGCTTTTCGCACAAGGACAGTTTTGGAGAACGAATACAGGTTCAAGGTTCGGTTTCCTGGCAAGACCTTGATGGGACCCTGTATCTTTCGGACAACGGCCGGGGTTTGCGCGTTTTGACCGCGCAGAAATCGGCGTTGCAACTGGGTGACCGTGTCGCCGCAGTCGGTTTTCCCGCCGTGGTGGACAAGATTCCGGTTTTGGAGAATTCCATTTTTCGCGTGGTTTCCAAAGGAACTCCCCCCGCGCCGGTGGCGATCGAACTGACATCGACCAACATAGACCTATTCGACGCAGGACTGGTGAAGATCAAAGCCAGCCTGGTGAATCAGGTGCTGTCGGGGTCGGACAGGATTTTGACCCTGGTCAGTGGTCAGACGGTTTTCAGCGCCCGCATTGCAGCTGACAAAAGTGCGCCGATAGCCCGGCTCAAGGACGGCAGTGAATTGGAGATCACCGGCCTTTTGGAACGTGGGCGACCGGGGCCGCACCGCTCCTCAGCGGGTATTTCGATGTTGATCCGCGACCCTTCGGAAGTGGTCTTGCTGAAAGGCCCGTCGATTCTTTCCCGGGAAAACCTGCTCATCGCCATAGGGGTGGTGACGCTTTTGTTTTTGTTCGTGATTTCCTCTGTGATGAGCAAGGCGCGCAAACGGGAGATTCAATCCAGGTTGGAAGGCAAAGGTTTGCGCCAGGCGCATGAGGAACTGGAAAAACATGTGGCCGAGCGCACGGTTGAGCTGCAGAAAAAGAATGACGAACTCAACCGGCATATTGCCGAGAGGAACAAGGTGGAGGGGGCGCTGGTGGAAGAGCGCAACGTCCTCACATCGATCCTGGATAACGTTCCAGACTACATCTATTTCAAAGATCGCCAGGGACGTTTCCTGCGGGTCAATAAAGCATTGGTGAGTTTGCACAAGCTTTCCAGGGCGGAAGAAATCCTGGGGAAATCGGATCGTGATCTGTTTGGCGCGGAATTCGCCCGGGCAACGGAGGCTGCGGAGGAGCAGGTGATGAAAACCGAGACGCAGTTGAACGTCGAAGAGCAGATTCAGACACAGCATGGTTCAGGCTGGGTTTTGACCACCAAGATGCCGTTTCGCAACCAAAAAGGTGAGATCATCGGCACGTTCGGAATTTCCCGGAACATCATCGAACTGAAAAAAGGTGAACAGGCTTTGAAGAAGTCGTATGACGAGATGGAGCGCCGGGTGCTGGATCGAACGCTGGAACTGACCAACGCCAACTCCATGTTGCTGGACCAGATGTCTGTCAGAACACGGATGGAAAAAGAGCTGGCCCATGAACGGGATCTTCTGAACGCCCTGATGGAAAACATTCCGGACCGGATCTATTTCAAGGACCGCGAATCAAAATTTATCAAATGCAGCCGTGCCGTGGCAGCGAGCCTGGAAATCAACGACCCCTTGCTCGCCATCGGTAAAACCGATCATGACTTTTTCCAGTCCGACCATGCCCGCGACGCTTTCGAGGATGAGCAGAGAATCATGGCGACGGATCAGCCGAAGATCGGGGTGATCGAAAAGGAGATCTGGAAGGACGGACGGACCTCGTGGGTCCTGACCACAAAGATGCCGTTGAAGAACAAGGATGGGGAGATCATCGGAACATTCGGCGTTTCCAAAGATATCACCCAGCTCAAAGAAACCGAAGAAACACTCGCCAGGGAAAAGAATCTGCTCCGCACCCTGATAGATACGCTTCCTTGCACCGTTTTCATCAAGGATCCGCAGGGCCGGTTCGTGGTTTGCAACCTCGCCCTTGCGCGCCTGTTGAAGGTAAATTCTCCGGACGAGGTGATCGGCAAGTCAGATTTCGATTTCTTCCCGGAACATCTGGCCCGGAAATATTTCTCGGACGACCAGGGGCTGATGCGAACTCACCAACCGCTGCTCGGTTGCGAGGAAGAATGTGTGGATGACGCCGGGAACAAGTCCTGGGTGTTGACCACAAAAGTTCCCTACGACGATGCTCAGGGGAACATCGCTGGATTGGTCGGAGTCTGTCTCGACATCACGCAGCACAAGGTGATGGAGGAAGCGCTCCGGGTCAGTGAGGAACGCCGGAGAACCCTGCTCTCCAGCCTGCCCCAACGCATTCTGTTCAAAGATGAGAATCTGCGCTTTGTGGTCATCAACGATGTCCTGGCCAAGGATCTCGGATACACACCGGAGGAATTGATTGGAAAGTCGGATTACGACCTCTTTCCCAAAGAACTGGCGGACAAATACCGTGCCGACGATCTACGGGTCATGCAATCGCGCCAGATTGAGACGCTGGTTGAAATGAACGTGGTCAACGGCCAGTCTCGTTACGTGGAAGTGGTGAAAGCACCGGTGATCGACAAGGGGCAGGTGATTGGAGTTCTCGGGGTGTTCATGGATATCACCGACCGCAAACGCGAAGAGGAAGAATTGCGCCGCCTCAAGGCACATCTTGATTCTGTGATCGACAATCTTCCGATCGTGGTGTTTATCAAAGATGCCAAGGATCTGCGGTTGGTTTTGTGGAACAAAGCGGGTGAGGAACTGCTCGGGGTGGCCAGGAGCGAAGTTCTTGGAAAAAACGATTACGACCTGTTTCCACGTGAGGAAGCCGAGTTTTTCGTCGGGAAAGACCGGGAAGCTTTGCAGGGAAAAAAGCTGTTGGACATTCCCGAAGAAGTGATGGAGACCCGGCACCGGGGTCGGCGCATCATTCATACCAAAAAAATTCCCATTCTAGACGAAAACGGTGAGCCAAGCTTCCTCCTGGGAATCGCCGAGGACATCACTGAACGGAAAGCGGCCGAACTAGAGCTGCAAAAGGCCAAGGAAGTGGCTGAATCGGCGAACCGCGCCAAGAGTGATTTTCTGGCCAACATGAGCCATGAAATCCGCACCCCGATGAACGGCATCATCGGCATGACCAACCTCCTGCTGGACACTCCCCTCAATCCGGAGCAGAAAGATTTCGCTGAAACCGTCCGCACAAGCAGTGATTCGCTACTGACGATTTTGAACGACATCCTGGATTTCTCAAAAATAGAGGCTGGAAAACTGACGTTTGAAACCCTTGATTTTGACCTGCGCGAAGTGGTTGAGGGAACCTTGGAATTGGTGGCGCAGAGAGCCCAGGCCAAGGGGATTGAGATCGCTTCTTGGGTGCAGCCCGAGGTTCCGGTGCAGCTTCGCGGCGACCCCGGTCGCGTGCGGCAGATACTTCTGAACCTGGTGGGCAACGCCATCAAGTTCACCAGCCGGGGCGAGGTTTTTCTGGAAGTATCGAAGAAGAACGAAACCGACGGGGATGTGGAACTCTACATCTCGGTGAAGGACACCGGCATCGGGATTTCTGAAGAGGCTCAAGGCCGGTTGTTTGAGGCGTTCTCGCAGGCCGATACATCGACCACACGGCGGTATGGCGGCACCGGACTAGGTCTTGCGATCTGCAAAAAACTGGTCGAGATGATGGATGGAACGATCGGGGTGGAAAGTCTGGATGAAAAAGGTTCGACGTTCTGGTTCACCGTGCGACTGGGCAAACAAGCCTCCCAGCTTGCACAACCTCTTCCGAATAAGGACAGCCTCGCGGGCGTTCGCGTTTTGATCGTGGACGACAACACCACCAACCGGACCATTCTGCATTATCAAGTATTGGGGTGGCGGATGCGGAATGGCGGCAGCGTGGCCAGCGGTCGTGAAGCACTTGCAGTCTTGCGTCGTGAGGCGTCGGGCGGAGATCCTTACAGGCTGGCCATTCTCGACATGCAGATGCCCGAGATGGACGGACTTGAACTGGCACGGGCCATCAAGAGTGATCCGGCGATTGCCAGCACCCGGTTGATTCTGCTGACCTCCCTCTGCCAGCGACTCCGGCCGGATGAGCTGAAAGAGGCGGGTATCGCCTTTTGGCTGGTGAAGCCGGCCAAACAGGCGCAGCTTTTCAACGCCTTGGTGGCCACCCTGCGTGAGGATGAGAAAATAGATCAGCAGCTCGCGGCTCCCACACAGGCATCCCTCAACCTTGATGCACCGGAAATCAAGATCGTGGCTAAGATACTTCTGGCGGAGGATAATGTGGTGAATCAGAAAGTCGCCATACGCCAGTTGAAAAAGCTCGGATACAACGCCGATGTTGTTGCCAACGGACTGGAGGTTCTGGACGCGCTGAAGCGGATTCATTACGACATCATTTTGATGGATTGTCACATGCCGGAGATGGATGGTTATGAAGCCACACGGTCCATTCGAAATTCACGCATCAAGAAGGGATTGCTTCCCATCAAGATCATCGCCATGACGGCCAACGCCATGCAGGGCGACAGGGAGAAATGCATTGAGGCGGGGATGGACGACTATATTTCCAAGCCGGTGAAAATGGAAGAGCTGGAAGCGGCCATCAACCGAAACCTGGAACCTGTCATTCAAACAAAGACATGATCAATCCGATTCTCGTCGCATTGGACGTCCCGACGCCAGAACTGGCGATGTCGCTGGTCGAAAATCTTCGCGAACTGGTGGGAGGATTTAAGATCGGAAGCGAACTTTTCACCACGGCCGGTCCCGAGATGGTCCGGTCGATTCGTGCCGGTGGTTCCCATGTTTTTCTCGACCTCAAGTTTCATGACATTCCAAACACAGTGGCCAAGGCGGTGGCGGCTGCGGTCAGGCTGGATGTGCAGATGCTGACGGTCCACACATTCGGCGGCCTGGAGATGCTCAAGGCGGCCCAGAAAGCCTCCGAGGATACGGCACGGCAGGCCATGCGAAACCCGCCGCTGATCCTGGGGGTCACCGTTCTGACCAGCATGGACACCAATCAAATCCAGAGCGTGGGGATTTCGGACAGCGTGGGAAAACAGGTGGAACGGCTGGCCCAACTTGCGGTGTTGTCCGGTATCGGAGGAATCGTTTGTTCACCTTTGGAAATTGTCCAGCTGCGGCAGACAATCCCATCCTCCATGCAGCTGGTTACTCCGGGGATCCGGGGGGCCGAAGATGAAAAAGGGGACCAAAAAAGAACCCTGTCGGCTGCTGAAGCGTTGAGCGCCGGTGCCAACTGGTTGGTGATCGGGCGGCCGATTTATGCGGCCCCAGACCCGGTCGCCGCCGCAACGAAAATTTTAGATTCCCTGAAGCAATCCTGACCGCGTTGGAGCTTTGGAGCTCGCTGGAGAAATGGGAGAAATGGACGCATCAAGATTCCGTTATGAACCGGGCCATTTTTTCGGCCTGAGATTTCCAGCTGAACTGGTCGATCACCCTTTGTTTGACCACGTTTCCCCGGCGTTCGATCTCGTTCCGGGAAATTTTCTGTAGGAGATTCAACTGGGAGCCGATGCTTTCCACCAGCCGGGTTTCATCCAGATAAAAGGCCTCCTCCCCCAACACCTCGCGCACACCTGCAAAGCCGGTGGTCATGATGCTGCGGCCGGTCAGGGCATATTCGAAAACCTTCGATGGAAAATTGTTTTCGTTCCCATGCCCAAGCGGACGGGGGTTGATCAGCAGATCGCAGCCCAGGGCAAAGTCCAGGCATTCCAACGGTGAAAGCAGGCCGCAGAACTGGACGCGAGAATCGTTTTGAACCCTCTTGATCACTGCATCGGTCTGTTTGCCATAACCGCAAAATTTAAGCCGGACGGGCAGCGTGACCCCGGTGAATCCCTCGAGAAGTTCGGTGACGCCCGCGTGGGGCGCAAGGGATCCAAAATAACCTGCGGTGAGCGGTCCATCGACGGGGTGTGCGATTTTTTTGGCTTCGCTCACGGCGCGAGAGGGATCGCATCCGCCTGGAATCCAAAGAAATGGCAGACTGCGCGAGCGGGCGACAAACTCGGAGTTTTTACTCCAACCGATCAGTCCATCGAAGAGGTCGAGCATCTGTTCGTCCCCGTAAACGAGCGGTTTGAACCGGTGGCGCAATTTTTTCAAAGCCGATATTTTGCTGCCAAGCTGGGAACTGTCCACAAACAGGAGCAACAGTCTGGGGGGATTTCGGAATGATCGTTTGAGCCAGAGGAGAAAAGCGTTGTAAACCGGGCTAAGATTATAGACCAGGATGTGATCAGGCCTCCAGCCTTCATGTTGCCACTGGAGATACCGGCGTTTGAGAAGCCGCAACGAACCCAGCCTATGCCACACTTCAGGTGCCTTGTCCACCAGCAGGAGATCGTGCGGCAAACCAGATGATGGATCGGCGGCATCGTCCGGATTCCACGAAAATGGGAGCATGCCCGCTGAGCGAAGGTCGTAGTGCCTCCGTAATTCATGGATCATCTGCGTTTCCAGCAGGTGTCCTGCAGGGTTGATTCCGTGACGCTTTTCAGGGGCAGAAGGAGGGAAGGCGAACCCGAGATAAAGCAGTTTTTGCCGGGGAGGTGTCAGCATGGGCCTGTGGATGAAAGCTGAACCGGGCTGTGGGTTTGGAAAATACCGAGAATTTTTCTGCCGGTCCAGAGACCGCGTCTGACCGGGGTGGGAGGATTACTTTCCTTGTCGGACCGGTTTGGCTTGTGCTGGCGGACCAGTTTCCATCGTCCAAACGTGAAAAACGTTTTTCCGGCGGTTTTTTTCCCGGGGCCGTTTTCGAATATTTCCCCAAAAAAATCGAGGAGGCGTTCTCTGGAAAAAAATTCGTTTGGCTGGCCTCCGGTGAAATAAGGCTGTTGCAAAACCTTGCTGTAAGCGGCTTCGTTTTGATCGAGTTCGATGATTTTTTCAATCAGGGCGTCGTCATTTCCGAAATCTTCATAGTTCAGGAAGCTCCGGGTGTTGAACTCCTGCCCGATCTTCGGGTTCCCCCAGTAAATCGGGACGCATATTGCCTGCATGGCTTCAAAAATTTTTTCCGTGGTGTATCCGGGTAGATACTTGTTCTCGAAACAGAGATTAAATTTGTAATGTTTGAGGAAAGCCACTTTCTCCTCCGAGGATCCGGGAACTTGGTAACCGAGATTGTTGAAGACTTTGCCGCCTGAATCGACCTTTTTATATGCGGAAAGTTTTTCGAAGAAAGCGATTCGCCGTCTGGTTTTTTTCAGGTTCGGATTGCTGACAATAAAACTGCAAAACCTGGTCTTTTCCGCCAACAACTTTTGCATGTCGATCCTCTCCTTGGAAATGGAGGACGGATCCCCGTACATCGGATAAATCGGAAAACGTAGGTGCCTCGGATCGTCCAGATAGTGGCAGGTCAGCGAATAGTCGCACTCGGAAAAATTCGGCTCGATCGATTCCACCGTAAAAAAAATTTTCACACAATTGTGAATCTTATGATGATCGCCTTCGTGGGAATAAATTAGAAAATCAGGTTTGTCGCTTATTTCCAGATCATAACGTTCGCTGAGCAACCGGTGAAAATAGTTGTGGGTCTTGGAATATCCGTAATAGAAATCGGAAAAATCCAGACGAATTACTTTTTTACTGCCTGCCATGGCGAAAGCATCTGAACGGGAACCTGAAATCGGCAAGCAAATTCTTGGAAATACAGGATAAGTTACGAACGGGATTTGTGTTCGAAGCGGACCGACGGAGGGTTCAAGCGGAGGCACGAACGACATGAAGGCGTGAAGTGCTTGTGCGGGTTGACAATGTCTTTGATTACTCCGCCAAACTTCGCGGATTCGTCTCTTCGCGTGAAAAATCTGGATACATGTCGGGTATCAGGTCGGTTGCTGGAATTTTTGATAGAGCCGCAGGACATTCCGGGCGGCCGAATCCAGTGAGAAATCCTTCTCCACCAAAGCGTGTAGCTTCCATCGAGCCTCCATTTCCAGACGCGGCCATCGACCCACTTCCCTCATCGCTTGAGAGAGATCTATGACAGATTCAGGTGACACCAACATCCCGTGGTTTCCTACCTTGAAGGCTTCAGGGATGCCGTCCAAAGCCGAGGCGATCACCGGACGTCCACAGGCGTAGGCTTCGCATAGGACGAGCCCGAAGGCCTCGGTTCCGACCTGCGGATGCACCAGGCAATCGAGGGCGTTCATCGCCGCCGGCATGTCCGAACAATATGGGGTCCGCCAGGCTTTGCCGTTCAATCCGAGGTCCCGGATGTCCTGATCCAGCTGTGCCGCCAAACCGCCGCGCCCGATGATCAAGAATCGCGCTTGTGGAATTGATTTGGAGATGGCACCCGCCGCCCGCAAGAATTCCCGCTGACCTTTGCCCCGGGGCGGATCATAACCACCGGCCACACCGAAGGCGAAGTCCCCGGGCTTGAGTCCCCACTCCTCCCGGATTTTTGGACTCTCTGAAGGGCAAAAACGGGCGGTGTCGATCCCCCCGTATATCCGGATGATCTTTGACTTGTTTCCCTTCAAGGGAGGTCGGCTCCTGCGTTCAATTTCAAGGGAATCCGGTTCGTAGCACCCTTCCGTCAAAACTCGTTGGACAAAGTCTGAAACTGCAACTATTGCATCGACCTGGCTCAGTAGAAAGTTTCGGCTGGGCCAGGAACTGGGGCTCTTGGCCATGTGCCGGGTGAGGATGACCGCCGGTTTTTGACCGGAAAGCCTCGCCGCCAGAATGGTCGGCCAAATATCTCTGCCATGATGCCCGTGGACGATGACGGCACGGTTGCTGCGAATGGCCCGGGCCGCGCCGAAGATAAATTTGAGTTTTGAGCGGCCCTGCGGTGCGGGAATAAAAACGTTGGAGAAACCATCCAGCCTGTTTGAAAGTTCACGATCCGCAGGAGCGTATAATTTTACCTCCGCCCCCCGTTTTCGAAGTCCCGCTACCAGCTTCAAACACTGATCATCAGTGCCGCCCCCTGTGAGCATGGAGTTGAGATGCAGGAAACTCATCTGGAAAAAAATCAGTCACCAGCGGTCGCTGGCGACGCTCCCTGAATTGATTTCAAATATTGATCCAGCCCGAGCTGGCATCTTTTCGATCCCTCGCGCTCCGCCGTTTCCAGCAGATCGTCGTTCTGATTGAGGTTGGAGCGGCTCGCAGGCGGATGCCAGAGGTGATAACAAAGGGCACGGCCACGGACATCTCGCCTTTGAATGGCATGGTTCATCAGTCGGACCGCCAGTTCGGAGTCTTCACGTCCCCAGCCCTTGAAAGCTTCATTGTATCCATTGACCAGCACCAGATCGTGCCTCCAGATGGCCAGGTTGCACCCACGGATGCCCCGAAGGTCCTTCCTGGTCTTCTTCGCAGGAACAGGCCATCGGAAGGCATGTTTCAGCCCGCTCATTTGAAAGGAGCAAACGGCCTTGAGCCGGTCTTGCTGAAAATTCCCCCAACCAAACCAGGCCGTGGCTTTTTCCTCGATCAAAGCCCTGTGACCCTGGACAAAAAAACCAGGTTGCGCCAGTTGCGCATGATCTTCGAGAAAGGCCGGATGCGGAACGGTGTCGCCATCGAGAAAAACCAGATACGCGGTCTGGGAGGCAGCGATGGTTTTGTTCAGGATCATAGACCGGCGAAAGCCGTCGTTTTTCTGCCAGACATGTCGTGAGACAAAGGATTTTTTTTTCGCCCATTTTTTAAAGAGTTGTCGCGTCTCTTCTTCCGAACCGTCATCCGCAAGCAAAACCTCGGCAGGCGGGCAAAGCTGGGAATCGACCCCTTTGAGAACCCTCTTCAGGTATGCCGGCTGGTTAAAAGTGTTGATGATCAGGGCGATTTTTGGCCTCATAAACCGCTTTTTTTCCGGGTGGCTTCAAGAATCTTGATGTAGCGTGTGGCCGTGGAAAATGCCGAGAGCCAGGCAATATAATATCCCTGCCAGCCGTCGAGAAATCCGAGCTTGAATAGATACGCGCGCAGAAATTTCCAGACGGGCCTGACAGCCAGGTCGAACAGGCCGGGAAATTTTCCCTGAGCCAGTCGGTGATTCACAAAATCGTTGCTGTAAGGAGCGATTTTTGAGATCTGTCGGTCGATGCTCTCATTGCTGAAATGGAGAAGGTCATGCCGAAGCCGGGCCAATGATCCCGTGACTTCGACCCGGGCATGGGGCTCGATTCCTGCCCAGCGCGCCGAACCTCGTTTCCAAAGCCGGATCACCCGGTCTGGATACCAGTCGCCGTGCCGGATCCATCGACCGCAATAATAGGTGCACCGGGGAAAGGAAAATGCCGAGGCATTCGCTTCACCACCAGAAATCAGCCGGATGATCTCGTTCTTGAGTTCCGGACCGACCACTTCATCGGCATCCAGGGAAAGAACCCAAGGACAGGTGGCCTTGGCCAGCGCCGAGTTTTTTTGTTCAATGAACCCTCTCCACGGTTCCCGGAAAACTTTCGCCTTAAATCTGGCGGCCACCGCGTCTGTTCCGTCGGTTACCTCTTCGTTCAAGACCACGATGATTTCGCTGGTCCACGACGTGATGCTCTCGAGGCTGTCAGAAATTCGATGCGCTTCCGGCCCCGAAATGTAACAGACTGAAATCGGGAGTTTGGATTCTGTCACAGCCATGAAGGTCGATAAGATACGGAATCATGGTGAAGGCAAAAGTTTTTTTCATCACCTTCCATTGGATCGGGCGTATCGCCGCCGTTTATTTGGACACAGCCCAGACAAAGCCGCGGCTGATAAGCGCCAAGTATTGAGCATCAGCCAGGGTTTCTGTTCGATGCCCGGTGGTCAGTCCGAAGACACGGGTTTTATCCTTTTGATTGATCCAGACGCACGGATGTTTGCGTTTGGTTTCGACTCCGTAAGCCTCGGCCAGGGCGACAAAACCAGGAGCTGTTTTCTGGATGACATAAAGCTCGTCCGCAACAGGGGTTTCCCATTTTGCAGGAAAATCCTTCATGATCGGGTGGTTTGGCATGATGTTTTCAATCGTGAATTTTCGCGAAGCTTCGTGGTGATAACTGGCCACACCGAGAAAATCGTGCCAATCCTCGATTTTTGCCGCGCGATAGGTGTGCATGGCGCAATGAATGACCACGGCCGGCGTTCCGTTAAAATGGGGTCTGGTCACGTTCCGTATCCATTCAGGATCACTGACGTCGGCGTAACATTCGTTGTGCACTATAATGTCGAACCCATCCGCCCAGTTGGTTTTTTCGTGAAGCGGAATTTTGGCATTGGTGGATTTTCCACCCTGATTGACGACGGTCCAGTTGATGCGTAAACCTGCTGTATGCAATGCATTGGAGCTGATACCTTCGGTTAGAACCTTGGCCTGGGTTTCATAATCATGGCAGCAACCGCCGGTGATCAACATAGCGCTGACAGATCGTGGCGCTTTTTCCGTGCTCGAAGTCTGGCATCCCGTTGTGGTGATGAGCAAAATCGCGGTTAAACAGGGGGCGATGAAGGAAAACAAGCGGTTCATGCCTTGGTGATAAAGAATCCAGATTTGTTTATCAAGATCCCTGCCGGAATTTTTGCAACTCACCCATTGGATTTCGTGTGATATATTCGGAACTGTTGAATTATGGAATTTTTACTAAGTGCATCAATCGGGCTCGGACTGGCCGCAGCTTGCGGTTTCCGGGTGTTTGTTCCCCTTCTGGCCATGAGCATCGCGGCTAATGGGGGTCATCTTCAATTGGCCAAAGGTTTTGCCTGGATCGGCAGTGATATCGCACTGGCGGCGTTCGCATTTGCCACGGTTTGTGAAATCGCAGGATATTACATTCCATGGGTGGATAATTTTCTCGACAGCGTGGCCACGCCGGCCGCAATCGTCGCCGGTTCGGTGATCACCGCATCCATGGTGACTGACGTTTCTCCTTTCTTGAAATGGAGCCTGGCAATCATCGGGGGTGGAGGCGCGGCTGGCATCATCCAGGCCTCCACGGTGCTCACCCGGGGTGCCTCATCCATCAGCACCGCCGGACTCGCCAATCCCATCCTGGCCACCATGGAACTCGGTGGCGCGGTGGTGACCAGCATCATGGCGATCCTGCTCCCATTTTTCGCCCTGTTCCTGGTGGGGTTCGTCATTTTCTTTCTCACCAGAAAGGTTTTTCGCCGGAAAAACATCGGCCCCGATCTCACTCGATAGCGGGTGAGCTCCACAACGGACCGCGGGTCTGTGACGCCTGTGACCCTTTTAATTACGCCCGGGCTACTCGGCTACTCTGGGTTTAATCCGCAGGCCGATTCAACCCTTTCACGGTTGATGAATTCGCTAATTCCCAGCCCGGCTTAGCCGCTTAGCCCCTGCACGTCAATGCCGGGCTGAATGCTTGAATCCCGTCGGAATTCTTTTCAAACTGATGCTATGGAAGATTTGCAGAAACTGAGACAAGTATGGCACCAGCTCGGTTCCGAAGACCCGTTTTGGGCCGTCGCCAGCCAGGACGATAAACGCGGCGGCAAATGGAAACCTGAAGAGTTTTTTGCCACCGGCGAAACCGAGGTCGGTCATTTGCACGAACTCTTAAAACTCAAAGCGGCTGCTCCCGCAAGATTCCAGCATGTGCTCGATTTTGGATCGGGTCTTGGCCGGCTTTCTTATGCCTGGTCGCGAAGGGCGGAAAAAGTCACCGGTGTGGACATCTCTGCCAGCATGATTGAAAAAGCCAGGACTTTTTCGATCCTCGGCAAAAACGTTTCCTTCATACTCAACGAGAAAGACAACCTGGACCAGATTCCTTCCTCCCAGTTTGACCTGATTGCTTCGCTCATCTGTCTTCAACATATTCCCTGGTTGATTGCCAGAAACTATGTGGCCGACTTCGGACGCCTGGCGGTGGCCGGTGGTTTGGTGGCGTTTCAATTACCGACCCGGGAACTCAGGCGCGACAAAAAAGTGGAGTTCAAGCGCCGTCTGGTGGATGCCATGCCGTTCGGTCTGGGTAGGAAATATCGGAAATGGAAGAACGGTTCTTCCGTGGTTTTTTCCGTCTATTGCACACCCGTGGAGAAAATTCTAGAGGTCGCCAAAGTCGCCGGGCTTCAACTCATTCATCAGGAACCGGACCAGGCTGCGGGAGCGGATATTGAGAGCTTCTGCTTCGTCTTTCGAAAACAATCCCCCGGCAAATAAATAAACTGCTCCAGTCCCTCGCACGGGCGATTCTTTTTGTTCCGGAGGAAGCTCGAAATTTGGGTCGATGGAGCCCGCCCATCCCTGGGAAAGGGCTGTCAGAGATTCTTAATCTCTTGCTGGTCCAATAAAAATTTCCGGCGGGCCACGAGATGTTTGCGAAGCGCCTCGAGGTTGAACTCCAGTAACTTTTGCGCTTCAGCCGGATCCTGTCCCACTGCCTCGGCGCGGATTTTAACTTCTTCCCGCAAACGCTCGCCATACTGGGCGATCACCGGGAAAAATGCAGGTTCGCTGTAATCTTTTTCGAGGATGGATTTCACTTGCTGCAAAAAGATTTTCCTGAACTGCGGATTGGCCAGGAGTGGTTTGGAAATGTAGCCGCCCGGCCTCCACCAATAGGCACCCGGGGCACCGATGCGCGGGAGGGGCTTCCGGTCCTTGGGCCACCCGGGCGGAATGTCACCCTCCATCCCAACGGTTAAACCCATTGTGTAAAAAACTTCATTCTCTTCCTTCCCGTCATATTCGCCCCACGTCTTGTCCTGGTCCCAGGGAAACTTGGACCATTTTTCTGTGCCACCGGTGTCGTGATATAAATAGTAGTTGTTAAAAAAAGCGTCCCAGTGCGAGAGGCAATGGTTGACTGCATAATACCGCGCCACTTCCAACACATCGAATCGCGCCTGGATCAGATCCCATTGCGCAGCCGGGTTGCTCTTGGTTTTTTCGAGGGACTCGACCAGCTCAACCAGGTCTTCGTGACCCGTGAACAAACGGGTTTTCTTTTCATCTGCAGCGGTTCGCCGGGGGCGCATTTGAGGAATAAAACGTTTTTGCATGACCTGAGCGAGCTGTTCTTGCAGGGTCGAAGAAAGAGTTGTGCCCAGGGTTTGGGAGAACTGTTCGGAGAATGATCCGGCTGCGGTCTGAACCACGTTCCAGTCTCCATTACCTTGCATGGCTTGTTTGACCGGCGCGCTCATTTCCGAGCGTTTGACAACTGCCGTTTCCATTGTTTTCTTCAATTGAACAAGCTGCGCATCGGATATATCCAGCTGGGCGGTGGCCGAATAAAATTGAAAATCGACGTCGATTACCTGCCTCAATACTTGCTGGTGCGCTTCCTCGAAAGTTTGGTTGCCGTTCGGTTTGGAAACGGTGGCCTCTATCATTTTAAACACCGCGGAAGGGACTTGTTG
>Ga0163152_10003138_pt1 | contig 21938 bp, 17 predicted proteins | sample OliLakLV19MP8IB2_FD_148635 | JGI IMG/M metagenome (GOLD analysis project Ga0163152, IMG submission 148635) | Freshwater microbial mat bacterial communities from Lake Vanda, McMurdo Dry Valleys, Antarctica - Oligotrophic Lake LV.19.MP8.IB-2 | ecosystem: Environmental > Aquatic > Freshwater >...
CCCCTAAAGCGGGCGGGGTGACACGGGCCAGATATATCTTGAACCATCAAGTTGCAGCCAAGCCGATTGGGAAAGATGATCATGGCAGGGGCACTGGCGCGCGAAATGCCGATCCAGCCAGAGCCCTAAGTCGTTTGGCTATCTCGTTAGGCATTCGCGAAAAGTTTGTCGGCCTTATGACGGCCGTTTTGATGGAGGATGTCGTGACAGTACGAGAGGCTCATGGCCAGATATGGGTCGAAGGATTTGTTACGGTCGGGACGTCGAATGCCGTACGGGCGGGGGAGCCGGTGATACTCAATCAGTCGAACGATCGCGGGACATATCCGGGCACGATTAATTTGATTCTCGTGACCAATGTGCGTCTGTCTGTTTCGGCCATGGTTGGCATGGTGCAAGTGGCGACTGAAGCGAAGACTGCGGCCTTATTCGATGCCGATGTGAAGAGTTGGACTGGCCGCTCTGGGGCGACGGGAACAGGCACCGATGCCGTGGTGGTGGTGAGCGGAGATGGCGCTCCTCAACGCTACAGTGGAACCCACACGGTTCTCGGTGAGCTAGTCGGGCGAGTGGTTGGGACTTCTGTGACAGAGGGGCTTGCCCGCTACGTACGGTGGCATGCCCGTCACACTCAAGGGAGATGCAGAAAGTAATCATGACGGAATCTTGCCAGCCTAGCCCAGCTCTTGCCATTCTCGGGACCGGCTCCGATGTCGGGAAGAGCCTCATTGTTGCCGGGATCTGCCGACTATTGTCTCGAAAAGGTGTGCGGGTTGCGCCATTCAAAGCGCAAAACATGGCGCTGAATTCTTTTGTGACGCTCGAAGGTGGCGAGATCGGCCGAGCGCAAGCACTGCAAGCACAGGCGTGCGGGATTGAGCCGACGGTGGATATGAACCCGATTCTCTTGAAGCCTGAGTCGGATTCGCGTTCTCAGGTGATTGTGAGAGGAAAGGTCTACCAGGCATTGGATGCCATCGCGTATTTTGAGCGGAAAAAGATACTCTTTGACATCGTTCGAGAATGTTATGCGCGACTAACCGGCGAGTACGAGTATATCGTGATCGAAGGAGCGGGGAGCGCTGCGGAGATGAATCTTCGTGATCGAGATATCGTAAACTGGCCTGTTGTCGAGTTGGCCGATGCGTCAGTGGTGCTGGTGGCGGATATCGATCGGGGTGGAGTCTTCGCGCAGATTATTGGGACGCTTGACCTACTGGCCCCCCATGAGCGCCGACGTATACGTGGGGTCATCGTGAATAAGTTTCGTGGAGATCGTCGCCTATTTGAGGATGGCGTCCGCTTCCTTGAGGCGCGCACAGGTATTCCGGTCCTGGGAGTCGTTCCATTTCTCCGTGGGCTCAGGCTGGACCAAGAAGACAGCCTCGATCGCGCACGATCGATTCAGTTTAAGCCGGATCTCACAAACGTGGCCGTGGTGTTGTTGCCTCGCATGAGCAACTTCACAGATTTCAATGTGCTGGCAGCCGAGAAGGATGTGGCACTTCGGTTTGTCGCTTCGCCGGATGAGCTCATAGGGGCCGACGTGGTCATTCTTCCCGGGAGCAAGAATACCCTCGAAGACCTTGACTATCTTGTGACCGCTGGATTCCAGGCTGCCGTAGATTCGCATGTGCAAAAGGGTGGCGAGCTGATTGGAATCTGCGCGGGGTACCAGATGCTTGGGCAATCGATTTCCGATCCCAAGGGATTAGAGCGTGGAGGAACTTCAAGAGGGTTAGGGGTTCTGGATGTGCGAACGGAGCTTGATGCGCCGAAGATCTGCAGGCAAGTTCATGCCAGATCGCTGCTTCACGGCGTGGAACCGAATGCACTCATCCGTGGATATGAAATCCATATGGGGCGCACCATGCGAGGAGCCGTCAACCCGTGTTTTCGCATCGAAGCGTCTGAACTTTCAGTAGGCACCGCGATGGGCGATGAAGGCGCGGCCAGTGAGAATGGTCGTGTCTGGGGTACCAGCATTCATGGCCTGTTCGATCAAGCAGCGTTCCGCCGGGGCTGGTTGAACCGTGCGCGTGGCCAGAAGGGACTTCCTCCTATTTCATCTCTTGAGTCTGAACTCGTCACGACGCAACTGCGCACTGAACTGGATCGGTGGGCAGATCACATAGAACAACATGTGCGTATGGATGCCATCTATGCGGCATGTGAAGGGCGATGAAGACAGGCGTCGCTGATTGGTTTCACAAAAGTTTATACGAGAATGAGTGACAGGTGGAAACCGGTTTAGTTGATGGCCGACAGGTCAGGAGGAACAGCTGGCAGCGTGAGATGTATAAGAATAGGGATACACTGAATTCAAGAGTCGGTGTTCGCGGAGAATTTTGTAAGATACCCGGCAGCGTACGGCCTTCGCAGCCGAAGTGGCTACGAAGGGGCAGTAGGCTGCTGCGAAAGCTTCTTCATACAATTCCGTAAACGTGGTTTCTAGGCAGCCTTCATTTTACCGCCACCGTGTAGGGTTTTTTGCAGTCGATTGATTGCTCCCGCAAGCTCGCCAATTTCATCGCGCCGATCGATATCTGCGGAAGTGGTCAAATCTCCCTTATTGATACGCTCCGTGACCTCTTTGAGCTCGGCCAGCGGTTTGCTGATGCTGCGCCCGATTGATGCGATGAAGAACAACGCGAACAAAACGCTGACTCCGGCGATGATCAGAGAAAAGGCCCGCCGTTGATTAAATCTGGCGACGCGGTTAGCGAGCAGATCGTCAAGAACGCCTACCGTGACGTCATACATCGCATAATTGGACTCAAGAGTTTTTAATCCGTTCGCACTCATGGACTTCAGATCGATTTTTGCGAAGTCACTTGGTCCTGCGTCAAGAACCTGGCGTCGGATCGTATCGTCGAAGGCCTTCATCGCTTCGACGTGTGAACGAAGAGGAAGAGAGAGCTTGCCGCGTAAAGAAGGATTCTCATTAATGGCTGTCTGGAGTCCGGTACTGAGCCGCTCCATTGTCGGCTCGATCCTCGCCAAAAGGAAAGATATAAGCTGTTTCTTAGATTCCATGTTTTCACGTGTCAGAATCAGGTCGGCGACGTGCGCGTTGGTCTGCGCAATCAATTGCCCAAGGGCGGGCAAATTGAGGACGACGTTGTCCATCGCGTAGTAACTATCCAGATCTGGGTCCAAGATAAGCTGCGAGGTATCCCCGGCCTGGACGATGAGCGGGAGGATTGACTTACCGACGATATCGTCATACGCCGAGTTGATATTTTCAGGTTTGGAATTGCTGGAACTGCGAAGAATCAAGGATTTTGTCGAGGACCATTTCTCCGCCAACCCAGCAAGGCCGTGGGTTGTTTTTAAATCTTTTCCGTACCGACCATCCACATCCTGGGCCGATCGCAGATGGTCCTCAATCTGTTTCTCGATGACGGAAGTGTCAGCCGCTCCATTGAGAAACGCGACCTGATGTTTCTGGATGTCTTGGAGTAGATGCCGAACCGGTTTGATGTATTCGACACCTCTGCGTTCATTCTCGCCGAAGTCGATCGCGATGTTTTGCTCCTTGATAAGTAAGAACAGCAGCACCGCGACCGGTACGCTGAACACGACTCCGAGTAATATAAGTTTGCGACCGATCTTCAGGTTCCGAAACATTACAGTACCTCCTGTTTAATGCTGACGCCTAAGCATGCGTGCTCAGCCGATCGTTATTCCGTTATCGAAGCGTCTATTACTGAGAGCAGTGCTTCGTTCTTTCATGGTCTGCAGACGTTGCCTGAGATCTTCGCTGTGGCCAATACATTCATCGGTACACATTCCAGGTTTATCAGAGGTTCGATTTTTGTCAAGAAATAGCGCGAACTTCGCAGGAGAGAAATCTACTGTTACCGTGCTGGAAATGTGAATTGACTCATGTGTGAGGCTGTCCCCGTTTAGTAGAGATTGTCCTCGACTACACGATGTGCGCTGTTCAAATTCCACAGGGCTGAGATATTCCAAGGTGGAATGAGAGGTGATACCGGATATTGAGACAGGCGCGGCAGCGGGCGTCATGGTCGATGATGAGTTTTTCGCGAAGACTCACGTTGGAAAATGGCGCCATGAGATTCGAGGAATGTAGAAATTGTCGATTCACTTGCGAATGACGAATGATCAGCTAGACTCAAGCTCGAATGACGAAATTTTAATTTAATAGAAACGACACACTCCAATACATTGGCCCGACGCAAGGAGGAATGACTTATGCGCAGGCAGGTTTTCATGATAGTGGCGGCGGGGATTGCGATAATCTTTTTGGTGTGGAGCCCTCAGGCGAGAGCCGCGAACGAGGCTACCGAAGTGGCAGAGCACTTGATCGAATTGGTGAAGATCGGCCGCGAGGTGGTATCGGAGCACCAAGCCACCATTAATGACGCTACGAAAGGTGAAAAGGGCTTTACGTCCGATTTCGTAGCCGGTGAAGTCATGGAGCGGTTCAAGAAAAAAACCAAAATCGATCTCCGCGTTCCCAATGTGGTGCCCCAAGCCAGCTTCTATCTTGCCTTGGTGGAAGCGGAGAGAGAAGTGGTCGATGAGGCGCAGCCGGTGATTAACAGACAGGGAGTCGGCTTCAAGGGTTTTCTTCATGCCGTGTTTGCCCGCCGAGTCGGAGAACATTTCAATAAGAAGACGGGTATTCGCATGAAACTGACCGGAATCGATTATCGGACTCCGAAAAGTAAGCCTGATGAGTTTGAGCAAGAAGTGCTTCGGATGTTCAGCGATCCACGCCATCCGAAGGACCAAGTCTATGTCCGCAGCACAATGGTCGATGGAAGACCGGTGTTGCGCATGATGGATCCTGAATATGCCTCGGTTTCCTGCCTCAGTTGCCACGGTGCGCCGAAGGGGGACCAGGACATTGCGGGGATGAAAAAGGAAGGATGGAAAGAGGGCAGTTTGGCCGGAGCCATCAGCCTGGTCCTCCCGTTGAAGCAATAGAGGGGAAGTTTCTATGACCATGCGCAGATTCACACACATCGAACCTTAAGGAGATGCTCAATGAGTAAGATCGTCGTCGTGGATGATTCCTATGCCGAGCTTCAATTGATTGAAGGTTGTTTAAAAGGGGCAAACCATACGGTCGTTTCCTATCCAAGCAGCGACAAGCTGGAAGACAAGGTGGCCATCGAGAAACCGGATTTGATCGTTTTAGATGTGGTCATGCCTGGTCGTAACGGCTTTCAGGCCTGCCGCGACCTTAAGAATGACGACCGCTGTAAGAATATTCCGATTATTCTCTGCACGTCCAAGGGCAACGAGAGCGATAAGTTTTGGGGACAGCAGCAAGGAGCGAATGGCTATATCGTCAAACCATTTAGGGCTGAAGACCTGTTGACCGCCGTCAAGAAGGTATTGGGCTAAGGTTGATGGACTCCGCATCGCGTTCAACGGCTATAGGTCATGGCTTGACTGCACAGGGGGCCTCTTCGTCCGAATCCGGTCAGCCACGGGCAGGCGGACACTCGACCATGCGCGCCGCTGTTGTTTCTATGGGGGGAGAGATTCTCACGATCGATCTGAAAAGCGTGCGAGAAGTATTTGTCGTTGAATCCATTACTCCGGTACCCGGGATGCCATCCGGCTTGGTAGGCGTCACAAATCTCCGCGGGACGGTGATCCCGTTGTTCGACCTCAGACAGATGTTCGGACTGGACGCTGTGGTCGCCTTGCGGTATGCCGTCGTGGTGCAACACTTAAATTGGCAGGTCGGCTTCCTGGTCGATGGGGTTCCGGAAATTCGTACCATTGCCAAAGATCAATTTCTACCGGCTCCAGCCGGTACGAGGGAGGGGTCGTTTCCCTTCGTGTCAACCGTCGTTAAGTTGGAGGACAGGCTCCGAGGTGTGTTGGAAACGTCGGTGGTGCTCTCACATTTCGAGGGGAAGAGCTAACAAGAACACAGCCAGCATGGATCGCACCCAATTTCAGGCACGATCAGAGAGAAGGAGGCCGAGATGGTCAAGGTAGATCGCAGCAGCGCACTATACAATCTCAAGACGCGGACAAAGCTGCTTGCGAGCTTCGGTCTCGTCAGTTTCGTCATCGTGGTGATGGCCACCATCGGTGTGGTGACGCTTCAGAAGTTGAGCGAGGCGTCACAGGCCGTATACGTCGACTATACGGTTCCATTGGCCGAGTTCGCGGAAATGGGTTCCGCATTGACGTCGCACCATCAGGTCTTGATCAACATGACAAACATCACGAAGCATGCGGACTTTGTGGCCGAGTTCAAGCGTTTGGCGCCGTACCGCGAGAAGGTCAATCAAGTCATAACCGATTATTCAGCGACCTTTCTTCGTGTGTCTCGATCGGGTCGAGACGAGACGAAAGATTTGGAGATTTTGACACCGGCCATCGAGCAATACTTCAAGGAGGCCGAAGGGGCTCTGAGTGCCCTGGCCGATAGCTTCGGGAAGAACTTGACGCCGGCACAAGCTGAAAACATGAGAGACCTCGGGGTCTTGGCCTTGAGGGTAAACTTGCAGCAGCCATTCGACCACGTCCTCGCGCGCCACCATGAACAAGTCATGGACTTGCATGAAGTGGCGAAAGATCTCAACGAAGATGCCCAGGCCCTGGCGTTCAACGGTACGATCACCGTGATTATCGGTGGACTTATTGCGGTGGCTCTCGGACTCGGTATCGGGTATTGGATTGCTCAATTCTTCTCGAAGAACCTTTCCCATATCGCGCAGATTGCGCAGTTAGCCGGTTCCGGGAACTACCAATCGCGCGCCAAAGTGACGACAAAGGAGGAGATTGGTCAGATGGCTACCGGGTTCAACAGCATGTTGGACTACATTACGACGGCTCTCGCGAAGGCGGAAGGTGAACGCGACGAGTTGCAAAAGCGGTTGATGGTCTTCCTCGTCTTGGTGTCGGACGTCGGTAAGGGAGACTTGACGAAGCGCGGCGAGGTGACAGCTGACATGTTCGGGAACTTGGCCGACGCGTTCAACCTTATGATTCAGCGGTTCTCGCAGTTGATGAAACAAGTCCGTGAGTCAGCCGAACGCGTAAACAAGTCGGCTGGCACTCTTCGAGACGGCGCAGGACAGATGGCCGGTACCGCAAAACAACAGGCGGATGAATCCACGAAGACGTTAAACGCGGTTGAGCAGTTGGCCCTTTCAATGCGGCAGGTTTCGGCAACTGCCGGCGCCTCGTCTGAGTCTGCGAATCAAGTGTTGCAAGCGACGGAACGAGGCCGCGTGGCCGTGCAAGAAACCGTGCAGGACATGCAGAGCATTCGCTCGTCTGTTCAACGTATGTCGAAACAGGTCAAAGCGCTGGGTGATCGATCGCTGGAAATTTCACAGATCGTGTCGACGATTCGCGATATCGCCAGTCAAACCAACCTGCTGGCTCTGAACGCAGCTATCGAGGCAGCCGGCGCCGGCGAAGCCGGGGCTCGATTTGCCGTCGTGGCCGATCAGGTCAGAAAACTAGCCGAAAGCTCCACGGGTGCCACCCGTGAAATTGCGGATCTCGTGAAAGTGATTCAGACGGAAACGCAAGACGCAGTCGTCGCCATGGAACATGAAACTCAGGCGGTGGAAGCCGGATCTGCTTCCGCGCTGCGTACGGGTGAAGTGTTCAAGGAAATTTCAGGGATCGCGCAGCGCTCGTCTGAACTGGCACAGACCATCGCCAGTGCCGCGGTGAGCCAGACTGCCTCAACTGACCAGGTGGGCCTCTCGATCAAGGAGTTCGCCGGCGGTACTCGTGCGACCCAAAAGGCGACGGACTCGGCTCGCGCGACCGTCGAAGACATGGCAAAACTCGCCGAAGGGCTGACGACTTCCGTCGCCCAGTTCAAATTGGCCTAAGCCTGCTTCCCCGAGCGTCCGCTGATACTCCGGGTAAGAAAGGACAGGGATGAGTTCCGAATTTGACCGGAAGGATCTCGTTGATATCTTCGTCACTGAAGCGTCGGAGGCATTGGACCTCCTGACGAAGGTATTCCATCCATCCGATGGGACGGTGCCAACTCCGTCACAACTGCAAGCGCAGTATGTGTGGGCGCATAAGATCCGAGGGGCGTCGGCGCTCTACGGCTATCAGGGGTTAGCCTTGATGGGATCGTTGGTTGAATTGACTCTAGAAGCGGCGCCGTCTATAGAGGCGTCTCTCTGGCCGAAGGCCTTGGAGATCATGCGTGGAACGGTGGTTTCACTCAAGACTCAATTGAAAGTAGTTGCGGATGGAGGCGCTGAAGACCTGTCAGTGAGTGCACGATGGAAGGGTGAGGTAGACGGATTATTTCCATCTTCCCCAGGTGCGGCTCGCTCTGAACCGGCAGTTCTGGCGGCGGACTATTTAGTTCCGACTCTCGATGCCGAAGTGCTGTCGTATTTTTCGCATGAAGCACAAGAGTATCTGGACACCATGGCGTCGCTGCTTCATCTTCTGCGCGAAGATTCCAAGGACGAGGAGGCGATTTATAAGCTGTACGGTATGGTCCACATGCTCAAGGAGTCTTCTTTTACGATTGGCTTTTCGGTGCTCTGCGATGTCGCTCAGTTGGTTGAGGATTGCGTGAGTGCAGTCCGCGAGGGCCGAATTTCGCTCTCGCTCGATGAGCTTGGCGTCATTGGTCGGGCTATCGACACGCTGCGGCTGCTGATGCGCCGGGATGACGGCATGGTGGCCAGACTCCAACAGGATGTGCCGGAGGTGACTCTGTCACTGGCGAGGATATGTGCTGGTGAACACATGACGATGATGCCCCAGGCTGTGGCGGCCATCGGTTCGGTTACCCAGGTTGTGACAGCCGTTATCGATCGTTCAAAAGAATCTGTTGGCACCGAGGTGGGGTCGCTTTCTGTCTCGAGCTCATTGACGGACGAGTATCTGATCCCACTCCTCGATGCTGAAGTGCTGTCGTACTTTGCCCCTGAAGCGCAAGAATATATCGAGTCGCTCGAAGGTCAATTGCTTCGGATCGAAAAGGAACCGGACAACTCTGCTGTGATCGATCAACTGTTCAGGACGGCTCATACGCTCAAGGGGTCTGCCTATACGGTAGGATTTCAGTCGCTCGGCGATCTGGTGCACTACGTCGAGGATTTTATGATGGCGGTGCGCGAGGGCCGTATTAAAATTGTTCCGGGGCATACGGATGTGCTCTTGCGATCGGTCGATGTGGTTCGTTTGTTGATGCGGCGGGACCCGACGTCTCTGGATACGCTTCGCCAACGCTATGCTTCCGCACTGGAAGGGCTCAAACACCTGGATCAGGCGACGATAGCCCAGGTCGAGGAGTCTCTCCCAGGTGTGTATCGCCTCGATGCGTCGGTGGATCAAGAGGTCCGAGAGCAAGAACCCGTCGAGCACGCTAAGACTGCGAAAGGTAAAACGGCGGATGGAAAAGCCGTAGAAGATCGCGAAGTCATTCGTGTCAGCCGTGATCGGTTGGAACGATTGCTGAATCTGGTCGGTGAGCTCGTGATCGGTCGAGGACGGCTCGAGCAGCGGCTGCATATGCTGGAGCAACTCTCACAACAAGTATTGGCTTGCAAGGGACGATTGGTAGAATCGGTCCATTCGTTTGCGGAGAAGCATACCTTTACCCTTCCGACTGCCGCCTCAGGTTCGCCGACTTCCCCGGGCCAGGGATTTGATGGGGGCAGTGACTTTGGCAGTCTTGAATTCGACAAGTATGACGATTTCAATATCTTAGCTCGTCGCATCGGCGAGGTGACGGCGGATATTTCAGAGTCGATGACCCAGTTGAGCGGCTCGATTCGCAGATCACATGACGACATGAGTCACCTGGCGCAACTGACGCTCGGTATGCGGGATGAAATCGCTCGAGCCCGTATGGTGCCGATCGGTACGCCGTTTACACGATTCCACAGGGCTACGCGCGAGATGGCGCGTGCGACAGGAAAAGAAGTGGCGTTGGTCACCTCCGGTGAGCATACCGAGGTTGATACGGTCGTTGTGGAGCGATTGGTCGATCCGCTGATTCACCTCGTGCGCAACGCAGTCTATCACGGCATCGAGCCTGCTGCTGTTCGCGTATCGAAAGGGAAGCCGGCAGCCGGCACGGTGTATCTTCATGCGGTGCATCGTGGTAACGCGGTGTTGATTGAAGTCGAAGACGATGGGGCCGGCCTCGACGTCGAAAAGATCCGAGCCAAAGCGGTCGAGCGAGGACTCATCCGCCCGGAGATGGCCCGTTCGATGCCTGAATCAGAAATGATCAAGTTCATCTTCGTTCCAGGATTCTCGACAGCCGATCAGATCGGCGATCAGGCGGGTCGAGGTGTCGGCATGGATGTGGTCAAACGTGTCATCGAAAGCATGAATGGCCGCATCGACGTCGAATCCGTTCGAGGAGTGGGAACGAAGTTTACCCTCAGTCTCCCGTTCTCATTATTAATTACCACAGCTCTTATGGTGAGGGCAGGGAACGAGCGATACGCAATACCGCTTCCGGCAGTGCGTGAAGTCACCATGGTCACCGCAGGCGTGCATCAACGGATGGGGGAACGATCGATCTTACATATCAGTGCGGAGGCGATCGAAGCGCAGCCGCTCCAGCAGCTCCTCAATCAACGCAGCGTGGGGGTGGAAATCGGGAAGCCGGTGGTCATTGTGCGAACGGCTGTTGGGATGATCGGCATTGTCGTCGATGAATTACTCGGTCGCCAGGAAATCGTGGTCAAGCCGCTGGGGTCGTTGAAGTCTTTGGAACGGTCCTGCTTTGGCGGCGCGACCATCGATCCGGAAGGACGTGTGGTTCTGGTGTTGGATCCTGCTCGATTGCTGTCCCGAGAAGCGCAAGCCGCTGCCGTACCGGATTCGTCGGTACAGGCGACGACGTCGGGGGATTCGCTGATTCCGTTCGTCGAGACCTCAGAGTCAAAAGCGACAGAACGCCTGCTTCTGTTGATCGACGATTCATTGAGTATCCGAAAGTTCGTGGGCCGGATGCTGGAGTCGGCCGGGTACGTTGTCCACACAGCAGTGGATGGGGAAGAAGGTCTTCGCAAGGCATCTGCGGAATGCTATCGGCTGATTATCACCGATCTTGAGATGCCGAAGCTCAATGGGTACGAAGTCATTCAAGGACTGCGCAGTCGGGAGCAAACACAGCAGACACCGGTCATCGTCATGACGACGAGAGCCGGTGATAAGCATCGGCAAATGGCTCTTAATATCGGAGCGAACTCCTATATTGCCAAGCCGGTCGAAGAACGCGCCTTGATCCAGGAAGTTGAGCGCTGGATCGGCAAAGATGCCGCTGTGCGCAGCTAAGGATCCATTGCGTGCGATTTTTGAGCGAGGCCATGGCACGATGCGGTTGAAACAGAGATATCAAATATGAGTTTACGAGGTGGGCACAATTCTGAGAACACACGGATGGAGGTGGCCAGTTTCTTGGTCATCCGTCTTGGCGTGAATTATTTCGCTTTGTCTGCAGCTGGAGTGCGAGGGGTGTTGACGCAAGAAGAAGTAGGTCATGACGAGGCTCTGACTGTATCGGGGACCTCCTATCAATTGGTCGATCTTTCCCAACGGCTTTCGGTGGTTGCGAATTTGTCCGGTCCCCAGCGGAGAACGGTGTTGTACTCAACCGGGCGTTCTCATGGTGCGATCGCGGTTGAGCAGGTGGTGGGTTTGATGGAGATCGAACGGAAGGACTGTGTTCCGTTGCCGTCGCAGTTTCAATGTGATGAGCGTGACTGGTTTAGAGGGATGCTGCTCTATCAGGATCAGTTGGTGTTGATCCTGAACCTTGCCTGGGTGATGGGAGAGCCGTCCGGCATCGTATCTGTACCAATTGGGCAGGCGGAACAACTGGGGAAGACAACTCCCGCAATGGTGGGTGGGGTGTGCTGAGGGCGGCGCGTGGGCAACAGCATACTCTGAATGCGAAACGGCTGTGGAATATCGTGGTGTTTTCCGTCGGTGGAATGAAGCTGGCTGCACGGACTGAAGATGTGGAGGGAGTGTCGTCTTGGACTGAGGCGATTCCGGTACCGAGTCGGACTCCATTCGTGCAAGCCATGTTGAAACGAGACAATCATGTGATGCCGGTCTACGATTTGGCAGCCAGGCTGAATCGTGCTGTGCAGGGAGCGCCCTTGCTGTGTTTGGTGGCACGTCATCTTGACGGACCGATGGCCATCTGTATCGATGCTGCCGTGCCGTCTCTCGAGGCAGTGAATCCGGCTGCGATTCGACCGAACAACAGTGAGGACATTGAATCGCTGGGGTTGGTCATGATTGGCTCGCAGGATGTGGCGATCGTGGCATTGCAGCGACTTGGTCGGTTGAGACAGGACACCGTCAGCAGTTAAAGGTATTCAGGGAAGGAATCTGCTATGCCGAACGTGTTGATTGCCGACGACAGTATCGCGGTCAGAAAAGTCGCCGAACGGTTGCTGATTGAGGCTGGACTTGGCGTCACTCTCGTTGCGAACGGAGAGGAAGCATTGGCCTATTTAGCCAGAGAGACACCAGACCTGGTCGTATCCGACGTGATCATGCCGGATAAGAGCGGCTATGAGGTGTGTGCCTTCGTACGTGCCCAGAGAACGCTCGCGAACACCCCGGTACTCTTGATCTCAGGCATCGTCAACGATGATGTGACGAAGCAAGCAGAAGTGTGTCATGCCGATGGCGTGTTGAAAAAGCCGTTCCAGGGTACGTCGCTGAAGGATCGTGTGCTCGAATTGTTGGCGAAGCGGCAGAACGTTGCCGCGCCTGCTGTCAAGAGTATCGAAAAGGCTGCCGCGACCATCGATCAGAATCAAAGCGCGCGTATGAGCGATGAGCAACTAGAAATTTATCGGCAGGCAGTCGCACGATTGAAGCCGTTGGAGGAAGAAATTCTGGTTGAACGAGATCGCGCAACACGGAGTTCGCAGCGAGTGGCAGAACTCGAGCAACAGCTTGGTCGTGCCCAAGAGATTGAGTTGATGTTGGCAGGGGAACGAGAGCGGATTGCTCAGCTGAAGAAAGAACTCGCAGCGACCGATGGTATCACCGCGCAGGTGCAGGAACTTAAGTCCGCACTCAAGGCCGAACGAGACCGGGTGGCTGAGGTCACGAACCAAGCATCTCTCGCGGAGAGTTTAGGTGGGCAAGTGAAAGAACTGGAGGCCGCTCTTCTGAAGGAGAGAGAGAATACGGCTCAACAGGCCTTGCGTCTCACTGAGCTGCAGAAGAATGAGAGTCATGTCCAAGAGCTGGAAGCGACGTTGAACGCCGAGCGTGAAGCTGCGACGCAACTGGTTGACCAGATTACTGAAATGGAGAAGGGGGCGACTCGGTCTCAGCTAGTAGCGCAGGAGCTTGCACAGGAGCAGGCGCGTACGAGTGACTTAACTCGTCGTCTGGCTGAAACAGAGCAAGTTGCCGCACGAGTCAATACGCTGGAGCTGGCCCTTGCGGCTGAGCAGGAACAAAGTAGGAGTATTACCGTGCGTCTTTCCGAAGCTGAGCGTCAATCACAGACAATTCATGAAAGTGAGGCATTGCTTCAGACGGAACGAGAGCGAAATAGCCTGCTCGTGAAGCGTGTGTCTGAATCGGAGCAAGCAACTGAGCAAGCCACCAAGCGGTTTGAAGAGATGGCGATCAAGTTGGGGGAGATCGCAGGGTTGGCTTCTCAGCTTGGGAATGGGAAACGACGGTCCTAATGTTGTGCGATCTCTTCTGCGAATCGTCCCTGTTGTGAAGGACTGAGGTTATGGCTGCCGACACCGTAGACGGTTTCCAGAAAGAATTGATTGAACTGTTCGTTCGGGAGGCGCATGAATGGCTCCAAAATATTCATGTCGCGCTCGATGAGTTGCAACAGGCTCCCGTTCCGGAGCGGCATGTCAAGCTGATCGGGACAATTTCGGCTGGAGTGACGAATCTCGCTGGATCGGCTGCCACGATCAATCTTCCAGACATCGAGAAGGCCAGCGTCGAAGCGATTCCTTTTATCGAGGCCCTCCGAGACCCGCAGAAGCAATTCTCCGGTCAAGACTTTCTTGCCCTCTGTAAGCAGTTGGGACAGATCCACATTGCATTAACTCATGCGACAGGCATCTCCTTTGAAAATGATGGAACCGGTGCGGTCGGCGAGGTAGTGGGCCAGAATCTTGCTCCTGTGGAGTTTCTACACGCGCTTGAATCACTCCAAAATAGCCAGCCGTCTAGTATGACGTCTGGGCACAACCTTATTCGCATCCTAATCGAGCAGATAGAGGGACAGGTTCAAGCTGGTGTGCAGCGTATCGACACCACCGTCATTCAAGGATATCTTGCTCGCGTGTCCGACGCAGAAGAGTTATTCCTGAAGGCGATTGACCAGCGAGTGCCTGAAATTTTACGAACGATGAGTGACCTAAAAGACACCAGGGATGAAGCGTCATCAGGCAGTGTGGCACTTGAGGCCTCTCTTCAAGACGTTGCACGATTGCGCGCTGCAGCGCAGCAAGTGAATGCGAGTTCAGCCATGATGTTTTTCAGCGGCCTGCACAGTCTGTTGACCGTGGTGGCGCAGCGCCGGGTGTTTCTCGCTGCCACTCGGGTGGAATCGGTGAAGGGGCGTCTGCATACAATGGGAGTCGCCATTCATCAGTGGGTGGAGTATGGTCGAGCCCAGCGTGCCGCAATCAATCAGTTGCTTCCTGCCGGCCATTCGTGAGTTCTCTGTGCCGGATTCTCATACAGTGATTTGTCAAGATCCATGGGGTAGGTGGACCTTCCGACCGAAGATGACGGCATGATGAACGTAGAAGTCGACTATACGAGATATTGGGGGCTGAGCGCTCTCCCATTCGACAACGTGCCGGATCCGCGATTCTACGTCTCCTGTTCACAACATGAGACGGCTCACCGGTGGTTGAGTTATGGGATTCATACCGGCAAAGGCATACTCTTGCTTACGGGTGACATTGGGTGTGGGAAAACCTTGCTGAGTCGTCGTCTGATCGTGGGGATGATGCCGACTCGATATGATGTCGCGCTTGTCGCCAATCCTGCCTTGTCTCCATCTGAATTGTTAGATGAGGTGTTGTCTCAATTCGGACTTGAGCCTGTACGATCAAAGGCCGGGCGGCTGCAGATACTCAATGAACGCCTGGAGTTAAATGCCCAACGTGGAATTCACTCGGTGCTGATTGTGGATGAAGCCCAATCGATTGAAAGCAATAAAGGGTTTGAAGAGATCCGCTTGCTGACGAACTTTCAGCTCAATGATCGATTTCTCATGACCGTTGTCCTGATCGGCCAGCCGGAACTGCGTCATCGCGTCGGGGGAATTCCTCAGTTGAATCAACGGATCGCGGTTCGTGCGCATCTGGGTCCGTTCACGGCGGAGGAGACGATGCTGTATATCGCCTCTCGCATGAAGGCTGCGACAGATCGGACAGACGTGTTTACGAAAGAGGCGATTGCAGCCATATATGAACAGAGCAAAGGGATCGGGCGGCTCATTAACGCTCTCTGTGACCAATGTCTCTTTGCTGGAGCGATCGAGCACATTGTACAGGTTGATGATCGGCTTGTTCTGCGGATCGGACAATTCAGATGATGAATGCTCGAATCTCCTACGAGGATGCTCACGGGGTATGAACGAATACCGCACAACAGACTGGTATCGGATTGCGGAAGAACAATTGTCGGGCGTGGCTCTCGCTGTGCAGCAGCAGGGAGAACTCGACCTGGACGCGTTGTCTGCCCTAGCGGTGGAGATTGCGGGGGAACTTCAGCGAAGCGATCAATTGCTGATTCAGGCCATGAGCGGCCCAGCCGGCCCATCACTCATCACGAATCTCGTGAATGTCGCAATATTGGCAACGACGGTTGGTGCGAGGCTGGGATATCATGGGAAGGAGCTGGATCGGCTGACTTTCGCAGGGCTTCTGCACGACATTGGGCTCTTTGCTGTGCCGCAGTCATTAATTACGAAGTCGGGCCGGTTGACGCATGATGAACGTACGCTCATTGAACAACATCCTGAACTCGGCTATCAAACGATTCGAAAGGCGGGTCAGAAATACGACTGGTTGGCGCAAGTGGTGCGCCAAGCGCATGAGCGATGGAACGGACAAGGGTATCCGAACAAGTTGAATGGGCGTCAAATCTGTGAGTTTGCCCAAATCATCGGCGTGGTTGATATCTTCGACGCTCTCGTGAGTCCTCGCGGGTATCGACGCCGATTCTTTCCGCACGAGGCGGTGCGAGAATTGATTGTGGCAGAACGGACGTCGTTCCCTCGCGAAGTCGTGAAAGCCTTGGTTGAGCAGCTGTCGGCCTATCCATTGGGTACGTCTGTGCGGTTAACCACTGGAGAGGTTGGGTCGGTCATACGAGTCAATCCGCGCTACCCACTCCGTCCGGTTGTAAGGATTGAGGGCGAGGTAGCGTATGGCCAGGCGCGGCGACAGCTCGATCTGAGCTGTACCCCTCTCGTGACGATCGTTGAAACATTGGAGCCTCCTGACGTCGCACGCGCATCGGGTCCGGTGAATGGGACGCAGGCCAAGACCCAGGAAGTCGTCCCCTCGGCATCCGATCAGTTCACCTCGCTCTTGGAAGGCTTAGACGCGCTTGCGAGCGCGATTCAGGGCGCCGTTGAGTCCAGGGCTTCTGTCCAGCAAGATGAGGCTGTTGCCTGCTCCGATGAGCATCGATGCAGAGACCAACTTTCTGTGCAGGGGTCTGCAGATATCAGTTTTGAGAAGGAAGTGATTGGGTTATTCGCCCTCGAAGCGCACGAGTGGCTGGCACAAATTCAGACCGCAGTGAGACAGCTCGCTGAAGGGGCCAAGGGGGCGGCGCGCCCGAAGCTCTACGGGATTCTCTTGCAGGGGATTACCAATCTTGCGAAATCTGCTTCGACAGTGCAGCTTCAGACTATTGCGCAGATGGCGTCGAATCTGCTTCCGATTCTCCACGATGTCCGGCGACCAGAGCCACGTGCGATAGCGGCGGCACTCCAGTCGCTTCAGGACGGGTTGGATCGGATTAGTTTGGCCGTGCGTGCCTTAGCAGGAGGGCGCGTGGGCGAATCTGCTGGACCTGGCGATGTTCCTCTAGCAACGGTAAGTGATTCGTTGCAATCTCTTCCTGTCCCTGTGACGGAGCCTTCTGTGGGTTCCCAGTTGAGGGTGCAGCCCCTCGCGAGTTCCAGTCCCACACTCATTCAAGCTCTTCGGGGCCTGCAACAGGCTCGTGCGCGGTCGACACAGCCGGTCCGCGATGTGTTGGAAGCTGTGATTCAGCGAGCCGAGCAGGAAGCTGATCTACTCGATGTCTCTGGCGTCGGGCGCATCTTGGCAGAGCTTGACCGGCTCGACGACGCGTTTCTTCAAGAAGTCCGTCGGCGAGTTCCGATCATCAGTTCCGCACTTATACAGTTACGAGCGAGTGATCTGACTTCTGTTGTGTCGGCGTCCCAGCTTGATCCCATTCTCAAACAGATTGATGCCCTCTATGATTTGGCCAACCAAGTTCAGGCGACGATAATTATGATGTTTTTGCACGGACTGCGATCCTTTCTTATGGTAGCAGCCTATCGAAGCAATTCGACCGCAGCGCAACGATTGGAAAGCATCGAAGCGAGGATTCATGCATTGATTCCGATGACGGAGCAGTGGAGTAATATCGGGCGTGTTGAACGATCGGCAATTAGTGAAATCTTGGCAGTCTAGCCTATAATGTTTATGGGAGTTTGTAAGCCACCAGGCAGGCCCCAAGCGAGGGAGACATACTCGACGCACCGTGCTGACCGATGGAATAGTGAACCCTTCCCCCAGTGCGCTTGTCGTCGCGGTGTCTTAGTTGTTGCAGTAGAAGTCTGTGTAAGTAATGCGGGCTTGCATTGGTGTCAGGTGGAGTGCCAATGGTCGAGTGCAGTGACTGCTGGCATGAGTCTCAATAACGCACGTTTGGTATAGCGCAGTATCCCGCCAGATACCTAGACCAGATACACAAAATTATGCTGATTGTCTGGCTGCCTATGTAGTGGGGACGGCCAAGCATTACAGCCAAGGAGAAGGTTCTGTGCCACCCCGAATCTGAAGCAGACGGGAAAGGCGTATACATTCCATTCGGGCACCGAATAGAGTAGCCAGTGTGGGGGAGATATGTTTTTTACGTCAGTATCTGGCACGATTGAGTAGGTTTTCTGCTGCCTGCCGCCGCACGGTCTTCTTCAGTGTAAATACAGGTTTTGAAGGAGTCAGTAAAACACACTGTGGCGGAGAGGGAGGGATTTGAACCCTCGGTAGAAGTTTCCCCCTACGGCAGTTTAGCAAACTGCTGCCTTCGGCCACTCGGCCACCTCTCCCCTAGTCCCAGTTCTATGCGGGGTTCCCAATCATCTGCAACGCGGGTCGATGACCATAGGAAGGCCAGCAAGCGATGGGTGATCTTACCCTAGGCTAGGTGGGCGGTACAAGCGGTTCGCACGGGAGATCAAGAAAAACTCTTCGAGGAAGACAGGAAGATTCATAGATCTAGCGGCTTAGTCCATGGAAGCACGATAGGTTTTTTCGCAATCCGGACAAAAGAGGATGAGAGGAGACGTGCCCATTGGCCGACCGGTTTCATATTGCACGTGATGGCATGGTCCCATGAGGGTAACGGGAGAGGGTGGCTTTGATGCCCCAATACAGTCGGTTGCCTGCAGAAGGCGGTTGTGTTGGCAATGGGTGTCGAGTAACGGAGTTCAACGTGGCTGAGTCTGACCACCCCGCTGACTGATAACATATGTAACGCGGTTTGTGTTTGTTTTCTGCGTGCTCTGCGCAATTTAAGGTATTGGATCGGGGAAGAGAAAACGTGCATGGTGTGTTTCTCCTCTGTTGACGAGAGATGGAATTATTTACATCCAGAGCAATCGACCTAGGTCTTTGTTAAGTCCACGAGGGCGCTGGCATTGAGAACAGCGAGCGAAGAGTCCGCCAGCTTGCGGGTGCATATTCCCACGAAGTACGAGCTGATATTTATGGTTTCCGCAAGAAGGACAGGCTTTTCCGTCTAGCTCTCGGTGAATGGCTCCGATCTTCCCGATCTGTTTGTGCATTGATTGCCCTCCCAAGCATGACACCCATAACGTATGCGATAGAAGGTGATATTGGGTCAGGGAAGAAATTTTGAAAATACCGAAGAGGTAGGTGAGACCGAACTAAAGTGGGGACGAATGCCAAAATGAAAACCTCGATTCAAGAATTAATAAGGTAGGCACATTCCATATAGCTATATTTAAACATTAACTACTATATGGATATAATTGAAATATTTATATATTTGAAGTTATATTGTCGTGGTTTGAATTAGTCCGATGACACTGCGAGAGGAGTAAGGTATGGATATCTGTAAATGGGAAATCGGTAGGTCAAGGCTAGTCTTTTCCTGATAAGACCAGCCTCTTGCTACTTTGTGGTTGTTTTTAGGATGCCAATGCCAAAACTTTCCACGGTCATAATCCAACTCGTGTCATTGGCGGAGGGGGCGAGATTTGAACTCGCGGACCCCTTGCGAGGTCTCCAGTTTTCAAGACTGGCACGTTCGGCCGCTCCGTCACCCCTCCATATCACCCGTCACCCGCCTCGAAGCCAGTACGAATATCCTTGGAGGCGGGAAAATACCATCGAGGATCTCATTCTTTTCTGATCTGCTCCACTCCACCCATGTATTGGCGTAACACCTCCGGTACCGTGATGCTTCCATCCGGTTGTTGATAGGTTTCGAGGATAGCTACAAGCGTGCGCCCGACCGCCAGCCCAGATCCATTGATTGTATGGACACACTCAGTTCTCACACCTTTTTTTTCGACGGCGCACTTGTATCGGATATTAGCCCGCCTGGCCTGAAAGGCTTCAAAGTTGCTGCAGGAGGAGATTTCCCGATAGTGGTTCTGGGAGGGAAGCCAGACTTCGATATCATAGGTCTTCGCCGCTGAGAATCCCATATCGCCGGTGCAGAGGGTGACCACTCGGTAATGAAGTCCTAACCCTTGCAAGATCGCTTCGGCATGGCTAGTCAATCGTTCCAGTTCCTCATACGACTGTTCTGGTAATGTAAACGCGACTAACTCCACTTTGTTGAATTGGTGAAGGCGAATGAGCCCTCTGGTGTCTTTTCCATAGGAACCTGCCTCGCGGCGAAAACAGGGAGTATAGGCTGCATATCTGATCGGCAGTGCGCTCTCGCTGAGCATTTCGTCTCGATGGAGATTGGTCACCGGAACTTCGGCAGTCGGAATCAAGAAATAGTCTTCGTCCGACAGGCGAAAAAGATCTTCTTCAAATTTGGGTAATTGGCCGGTGGCGGTCATGCTCGTCCGATTGACGAGGAATGGTGGCAGGACTTCCCGGTAGCCGTGTTGTGTCGTGTGAAGGTCGAGCATATAGTTGATGAGCGCCCGCTCAAGTCGCGCGCCGGCTCCCGTCAAAACCGCAAACCGTGCCCCGGAGATTTTTGCCGCACGGTCGAAATCAAGAATGCCGAGGTCTTCGCCTAATTCCCAGTGGCTCTTGGCCGGTGTAGTCAACAGGGGTGGGGAGCCCCACCTGCGCGCCTCCTGGTTGTCGCCCGCGTCTTTTCCTGTCGGTACCGATGAATGTGGAAGATTCGGGATGCGGAGGTTCAGATCGGTGAGGGATTCTTCAACATTCCGTAGTTCTCCTTCGATCTTCTTAATCTGTTCGCCGATGACCTTCATAGCCGCCATGCAGGCATCAGCCGATTGTTTTTCTCGTTTCAGCTTGGCAACCTCGTCCGATCCTTGTTTTAGTTCATGGCGGAGTTGCTCGGCTTGGCCTGTCAAGGTGCGACGTTGTTCGATCAATGCGCGCAGTCTGTCCCAGGGGACATCGCTGCCGCGCCGGCCAAGGCGTTCCTTGATAGCATCTAAATTGTCGCGAAGCGTGCGGAGGTCGTACATGGTGAATGTTCCAGAAAGCGGCTGGAATCTAGCATCGGGGTAGGGGTTAGTCAATCAATCGCGCGGTGATATTCCCCCGGGGTGCGGGGTTTCCCGTTGACAGGAGCGGGTGGATCGAGGACGATACCGCGATGCGCACGGTGATGAATCCACCTAATCCATTCGAGTCACAGCACCGAGATCTCTTAGAGCCTGCTCCCCATGTGCAGCTGCAGATGTTTGAAGATGCGACCCGTGACATTCTGAGCCGGAATGACAGTCCGGACTTGCCGTTTCGATGGAGCCTCAACCCCTATCGGGGCTGTTTTCACGCGTGCGTCTATTGTTATGCCAGGCCGACCCATGAGTACTGGGGATTCGGCGCCGGGACAGATTTTGAGTCCAAGATCATGGTGAAGCGAGAGGCCCCGGCCTTGCTCCGCCGGATGTTCGAGAAGCCTACATGGAAAGGCGAGTTGATCCTATTCTCGGGGAATACCGATTGCTATCAACCCCTGGAAGCTTCACTAGCCTTGACGCGGAGCTGTCTAGCCGTCTGTGCTGAATATCGAAATCCAGTCGGAATTATCACCAAAGGGGTATTGGTGCTGCGTGATGTAGATATCCTGTGTCGGTTGCAGGAGGAGGCGTCGGTTCGTGTCTACTTCAGCATACCGTTTTCAGATGATGAGGTCGCGCGCAAGGTTGAGCCCCATGCGCCATCAAGCCGGAAACGCTTTGAAGCGATGGCGACATTGGCGAACGCTGGGATTCCCACCGGCATCTCGCTGTCTCCAATCATTCCAGGTCTCAATGATGAGGATGTGCCAAACCTATTGGCACGAGCGAAACAAGCCGGGGCAGTGGACGCGGTGGCGACGCTCTTGCGTCTGTCTGGCCCAGTGGAGCCCGTATTTGTGGAGCGGATGACTGCAGCGTTTCCAGATCGAATCGCCAGAATCATGAATCGGATTCGAGCTGTGCGTGGTGGGGCGATCAGCAAGAGCGCCTTCTTCGAACGCCATCGCGGTGTCGGCCC
>Ga0163152_10003139_pt1 | contig 21938 bp, 18 predicted proteins | sample OliLakLV19MP8IB2_FD_148635 | JGI IMG/M metagenome (GOLD analysis project Ga0163152, IMG submission 148635) | Freshwater microbial mat bacterial communities from Lake Vanda, McMurdo Dry Valleys, Antarctica - Oligotrophic Lake LV.19.MP8.IB-2 | ecosystem: Environmental > Aquatic > Freshwater >...
GGACACCCGATGGGCAGTACCTCGTGGGCCGCAAGCACTACCGCAACACCCGTTCGCTCGGCGCCGGCGAGATGTGGATCTATCACACCGCGGGCGGCGGCGGGCTCAAGCTGACCGACCGGCGCAATTGGGAGCAGAATGCTACCGAGCCGGTCATCTCGCCAGATGGGCGCTACGTCTATTTCAGCGAGGATATCTCACCGGGCGGTGGATTTCAGTACAATCGCAACCCGCACGGCACCGTCTACGCGGTCCAGCGGCTGGACCGGGAAAAGGGAGAGCGGACGACGTGGATCGGCGGACCAGGCGGCGCCTTCCGCCCGCAGCCCTCTCAGGATGGAACGCAGCTGGCCTTCATTCGCCGGGAAGGGACCAAGAGCGTGCTCTTCCTGCAGGAGTTGGAGAGCGGCCGGGTGCGGCGGCTCTGGGATGGCCTGGACCACGACCAGCAGGAGGCCTGGGCGATCTTCGGCACCTACCCGGGGTATGCGTGGACGCCCGATAACAGCGCCATCATCATCTGGGCCCAGGGAAAGCTCTGGCGGGTGGATGCCACCAGCGGCGCCCAGACCCCGATTCCCTTCACCGCGCCGGTCAAGCAGGTGCTCGCCGAGGCGGTTCGCTTTGCGCAGCAGGTGGCGCCCGACCAGTTCGACGTCAAGATGCTGCGCTGGGTGAGTGTCTCACCCGACCAGCGTCGGGTGCTCTACACCGCGCTTGGCAAGCTGTACGTCAAGGAACTGCCCAGCGGCACGCCGCGCCGGGTCACCACCGTCGGATCGGAGATGGAGGTCTACCCGTCCTGGTCTCCCGATGGCCAGTCGATCGTCTATGCCACCTGGGACCCCGACTCGCTCGGCGCCATCCGGATTGTCCCGGCGGCCGGGGGTGCGCCACGCCGGATCACCAGCCAGATGGGGCACTACACTGCGCCCCGCTTCTCGCCGGACGGCCGCATGGTCGTGTACCGCCGCATCGGGGGCGACCAGTCGCGCAGCGACCTCTACAGCCGCGACCAGGGGATCTACGTGGTGGCCTCGGCCGGCGGCACATCTCGACTGGTCATCGAGTCGGGCAACGATCCGCGCTTCAACCAGGCCGGGACCCGGATCTTCCTCTCCGGCAACGACGGTGGCCGCGCGGCGCTCTACAGTGTGGACCTGAACGGTGGCGAACGGCGGGTGCATGTCACCGCCGAGAACGGCACCCAGTTCGTGGCCTCGCCGGACGAGCGGTACGTGGCCTGGGTGGAACGATTCAACGCCTTCGTGGCCCCGCTGCCGCAGACCGGGTCGGCGGTCAACGTATCGTCCGGGTCCAGCGATATCCCGGTGCGGCGGGTGTCACGGGACGCCGGGATCGACCTGCACTGGAGTGCCAATTCGCAGCGCCTCTACTGGTCGCTCGGCCCAGAGCTGTTCCAGCGTGACCTGAGCCAGACATTCGCGTTCGCAACTGAGGACAGCACCACGGTGCGGAAGGAGCCGGAGGCGGCAGGAACACCGATCGGTCTGCGCGCCACCACCGCCAAGCCCACCGGACGCCTGGCCCTGGTCGGAGGCACCGCGATCACGATGAACGGCAATGAAGTGATCCCAAACGCCGTCGTCCTGGTCGAGGGCAACCGGATCACCGCGATCGGGCCCGCCAGTCAGGTCCAGATTCCCGCCGATGCCCGGCGGGTCGACGTGACCGGCAAGTGGATTGCACCCGGCCTGATAGACGCCCATGCCCACATCGGGGCCGGTGGCGCGGGAATGATCCCCACAATCCAGCCCGGCTTCCTGGCAAACCTGGCGTTTGGCGTCACGACGATGCACGACCCGTCCAACAACACTGAGACGATCTTCAGCGCCTCGGAGCTGGGCCGGGCGGGGAAAATCCTGGCCCCTCGCCTGTTCTCCACCGGCGGCATCCTGTATGGCGCAGAAGGCAATGCCAAGGCGATTACCCAGTCGTTCGACGATGCCTTGACCCACCTGCGACGGATGAAGGCGGTGGGGGCGTTCAGCGTCAAGAGTTACAACCAGCCCCGTCGCGACGCCCGGCAGCAGATCGTGGAGGCGGCCCGTCAACTGGAGATGATGGTCGTGCCGGAGGGCGGCAGCACTTTCTTCTTCAACATGACCCATGTGCTGGACGGGCATACCACCGTGGAGCACAATATCCCCGTCGCACCGCTGTACCAGGATGCACTCCGCCTCTATGCCGCCAGCAAGGTGGCGTACACGCCCACGCTGATCGTGAACTTCGGCGGGGTCAGCGGCGAGTACTACTGGTATGCCCACACCGACGTCTGGAAGAACGAGCGGTTGCAGCGCTTTGCGCCGCGCGGCTCGCTGGCGGCCCGCTCACGGCGGCGCGAGATCGGCGACGAGGATGACTACCACTACATCATGGTGTCACGGTCCGCCAAGGCACTCAGCGACCTCGGGGTCCTGGTCAACGCCGGTGCCCACGGCCAGATCGATGGCATCGGGCTGCACTGGGAGATGTGGATGCTCGAGCAGGGGGGGATGACGCCCCTCGAGGCGCTGCGAGCCGGAACCCTGAACAGCGCCCGCAGCCTGGGGCTGGACGGAGATATTGGGTCGCTCGCGGTCGGCAAACTCGCCGACCTGATCGTCCTTGACCGGGACCCGCTGGCCAGCATCCGCAACAGCAGCTCGGTGCGCTACGTGATGATCAACGGGCGGCTCTACGATGCGGATACCATGGCGCAATTGGGCAACCATCCGGCGCCGGCGCCGCGGGGGCTCTGGGAGCGGTAAGGGCGCGTAGCGGCGCGCGTAGGGGCGCCCTGTAGGGGCGCCCTATCAGGGCGCCCTATCAGGGCGCCCTTCACGACCGGTACACCATTTCGCCGGGGCCGGATCCATTCGGCCCGTGACCCCCATTCCCCATTCCCCGCAGTCGATTCGCCGCCTCCTGCAGCATCTCATCGGTCTTGCAGAAGGCAAACCGTACCAGTGACTTCCCCAGCGCCGGGTCCCGGAAGAAGCTCGACCCGGGAACTGGCGCCACCCCGACCGTCCGGGTCAGCCAGGTGGCAAAGGTGGTGTCATCGTCCCCGGACAGCTTGGAAAAATCGGCCAGGATGTAGTAGGCACCTTCCGGCGCGACGCAGGTGAATCCCGCGTCGACGAGGGCGCCGACCAGCAGGTCCCTCCGCACCCGGTAGGTGGCCGAGAGATCGGTGTAGTAGGAAGCCGGCAACTGCTCCAGCGCCACAGCGACCGCCTCCTGCAACGGTGCCGGCGCTCCCACAGTCAGGAAGTCGTGCACCTTCCGGATGGCGTTGGTGGCCTCGGGGGGAGCGATGATCCAACCGATTCGCCAGCCGGTAACACTGAAGGTCTTGGACGCACCGCTGATGGTGATGGTCCGCTCGGCCATTCCCGGAATCGTGGCCATCGGGATGTGGGCGCCGCCATACCGGATATGCTCATAAATCTCGTCGGTCACCACCCATGCGTTGTGCCGTTGGCTCAGGGCGGCAATCCCCTCCAGTTCCTCCCGGGTCAGCACTCGCCCGGCCGGATTGTTCGGTGTGTTCACGATGATGGCCCGGGTCCGGTCGGAGCAGGCGGCGGCGAGTCGCTCCAGGTCCAGCGGTTGGCCCGGGTGGAGTGGCACGAATACCGGCTTCGCTTCGCAGAGCACCACATCGGGTCCGTAGTTCTCGTAGAACGGCTCCAGGATCACCACCTCATCCCCTGGATCGACAATCGCCATCAAGACCGCCACCATCGCCTCGGTGGCGCCGCAGGTGACCGTCAGGTGCGCGGCCGGGTCGACCGACATCCCGTACCAATCCGCATACCGCATCGCCAGCGCCTCCCGGAGGCGCGCGGCGCCCCAGGTAATGGCATATTGGTTGATGCCGGCGTGGATGGCCCGGGCGGCGGCTTCCTTGAGGAGCGCCGGGGTCTCAAAGTTCGGGAACCCCTGGGCCAGGTTGATGGCGTCGTGTTCCCGGGCGATCCGGGTCATGCCGCGGATCACCGACTCGGTAAACCGCTGGGTCCGGCGGGCAGTGGGTGGGTGCATCGATGTAAGGTAGCGAGGAGGTGCGACGTGCCAGCAATACACCGGCCTGAGGCCGGCCAGTTCGTGGTGGGCCTCCGCGAAGAGGAGGCCGTCCTTACCTATCATCTGGAGCCGAGTGGCGCCATGAATATCCTCAGCACCGTGGTCCCCGGTGCGGCACGCGGCGACGGGGTAGGAGGCCAACTCGTTCGGGCGGCGCTCGAATGGGCGCAGGAGACGGGGCGACCCGTTATTCCCACCTGCTGGTTCGTGGGATCGTGGGTGGCGCAACACCCGGAATTCCAGGCCCTGCTCTCGGAGTAGGTCCCGCACGGCCGGCCACTTCAACCTCCAGCGCGTGGCTCCCGGGAGTGGTGGTCCTGGTCGGGCGAGGGGTCGGTGCGATTGCCACAGCGCAGACCGCGCTCGACCTTGCGGGGAGGTGGCGCAATGCCACACATTCACGCACCCGTCGGACCGAAACGGCAACGCCCCGGCCACCCCGCTGACCGGGACATTCCATCCGCCTGGATCAGCACTCCCTCCCCGAGTTCCGCCAACATATCGCAGCAGTCCGCATCCAACCCCGTCCCCCGGCTCCTCCCGATGATCGCCATCACCTCGTCCCACGGCAACGACCGGCGGTAGGGCCGTTCCGCGGAGAGCGCCTCACACACATCGGCCAGCGAGAGCACCCGCGCGGCGGTGGAGAGCTGGTCGCCGCCGAGACCACGGTGATACCCGCGCCCGTCCAGCCGCTCATGATGAGACGCCGCCAACTCGGCGAACCCGCGGAACGGCGCCACCCGCTCGAGAATGGCATGGGTAAACCGGGTGTGGGCGCGCATGGCGTCCCATTCGGTGTCGTCGAGCGGGCCGTTCTTGTCGAGGATCAGGTTGGAGACGCCGAGCTTGCCGATGTCGTGCAGCAACGCCGCCCGGCGAAGCTGGCGGAGCGCCTCCACATCGAAACCGAGCCGCTCCGCCACCCGCACCGAAACCAGCGCCACCCGCTCCGAGTGGCGAAAGGTGAAGGGGCTCTTGGCGTCAATGACCTTGGCAAACGCCTCGGCCACCCGGTCCAGGCGGGCCTCGTCGGCGTGGATGACCCGATCCTCCGGCTCCTGAGCCTCGAGCTGGCCGCGGATATCCTCGGCCAGTGCCTCGCGCCAGAAAACCTGGTCGCCCCGCAACGCGCCCAGCCCCTCGACCAGCTCGGGATCGAACCAACTCCCCGCGCGGCGCCCGACCACCTCGAACGCCGCCTCGACTCCCTGCTCCCGGGCAAAGACCTCCATCGTCTGGCTCAGGCAGAGGATTCTCCCCAGCAGCGGGATCCCGGTTCCCGACAGCCCTGCCGCGTGCCCGCCCCCGTCCCAGTGCTCATCCAGGCTCCGGATCGCCTCGGCGGTTTCCTGCGGCAGCCCGAGCATCAGCGCGATATCGGCGCCACGCTCGCAGCGGATCGCAATCAACTCCTTGCCCACCGTATCCGGCTTCGAGGCAATCACCGCCACCCGGGCGACGCGGCGCGCCATGGAGCGGCCCGCCGACGCATGACGCACCGTGTACTGCACCGCCTCACCGGTCTTGCGCCAGTCGATCCGCTTGTGATCCTGCTTGAGGGTCCGGTCATCGGCCTGGAAGACGGCACAGAGCCGGGCCGCATTGCTGGAGCATCCGGCATCCTTAAGGAGCAGTGCATAGAACAGTGCCGAGCGTTCCTGGGCCGGGAGCTCCAGCAGTTCGGCAAGCCTCATCCCGATCAGGGCGGTCCGCGCCGAGTGGCCCAGGACCTGTCCCTCGGTCAGGTCCAGCGCGTACGAAAGCGCCGACACGATTTCGGAAAATCGCAGTTCCCCCGAGGTATGCGGAACAGCCGTCATCGACCACCGGTCCATGCTGCCCAGTCCACCCGCCCCACCGACCTCACCGACCTCACTGTCCCTCACCGACCCACTCCAACCCCGTACTTCCGCAGGATCTCCCGCACCCGATCCAGCGGAATCGCTTCGACCGTCCCGAAGCGACTCGACACCCTCGTGGCCATGAACAGGGAGTTGTAGATCGCCTCCTCGGTGGCCTCGACGACCGCCTGGAACACCGGCGAGAGGGCGTCATTGCCCAGCTCGGTACCCGTAGCGGCACCGCCTGGCGCCCGGCGCATCCCCGCCGCGGTGCTGAAGGCCACGACATAGTCCCCGGATCCGTTGGAGGCCGAGCTCCCGGTACGCCCCAGTCCGAGCATCGCCCGCGAGGCGACCCGTGCCAGGTTGCGGTGGCCGATCGGGGCATCGGTGGCCACCACGATGATGATTGACCCATCGCCGCGCTCACCCTCCAGGTTGGCCCGGAACGCATACCGGCCAAGTTCCTGCCCCACCGGTGCCCCCATCACCTGGAGCACTCCCCCGAAGTTGCTCTGCACCAGCACGCCCACCGTAAATCCGCCCAGCGAAGCCGGAAGGACCCGCGACGAAGTCCCGATTCCACCCTTCCAGCCGAACGCCGCCGTTCCCGTCCCGGCACCGACGCTCCCCTCCGCCACCGGCCCCGCGGCGGCGCTCGCCAGCGCCTGCTCGACGGCGGCGGCATCCAGCGGCCGGGAACGAATGGCGTTGAGTCCGCCATCGTTCGTTTCGGCCACCAAGGGGTTGAGCGATCGGACCCGCTCCATGCCGGGCTGTGCCAGCATCCAGGCTACCAAGGCATCGGCGGCCCGCCAGACACACAGGGTGCACGTCAGCAGCACCGGACTCTCGAGCTCGCCCAGCTCATTGACCTGGGTGGAGCCCAGCAGCTTGCCGTACCCGTTCCCGACGTGCACCGCGGCCGGCACCCGGTCCAGATAGGCATTGCCCGGATGGGGGAGAATGGCGGTGATGCCGGTGCGGACCGAATCGCCCACCACCAGCGTGGTCTGGCCGACCAGCACTCCGGTCACGTCGGTGATGGCGTTCAACGGCCCCGGCTCAAAGATTCCGGGAGTCACTCCCAGCGCCCGGGCGCGCAGTTGTGCGGAACCGGGGGTGGCACCGGCCAGGCCCATGGCCAGGGCGCCAAACAGGATCATCTTGGGATTTGGCATGCTCCGAATATAGGAGTCCATGGACCGCCTGCCTTGCGACAGCGGCCCCAGTTGTCGAATCTTCATCGATGGCCGACGACACCTCGACCCCGGCGGACGGCGCGCCCCCCCGACGTTTCCGTGCCTGCGTGGTCCTGGGCACCCGCCCGGAGGCCATCAAGCTGGCCCCGGTGATCCGCGAGCTGCAGCGGCACCCCGACCGGTTCGAGACCCTGGTCCTGACGACCTCCCAACATCGGCAGATGCTGTCGCAGGCCCTGGATGCCTTCCAGATCACCCCCAGCCATGACCTGGGGCTGACCCACGCCAACCAGACCCTGGCCGAGTTCACTGCCAGGGCGGTCATTGCCCTGACCGAGAGCTTCGCGTCCCTTCGCCCCGATGTCGTCATCGTGCAGGGCGACACCTCCACCGTGGTCTCGGCCGTCCTCGCCGCGTTCTACCAGGGGATTCCGGTGGCACACGTGGAGGCGGGGCTCCGTTCCGGCGACATGCGACGCCCCTTCCCCGAGGAGGCCAACCGCCGGATAGCCAGCGTGGCCACCGACCAGCATTTCTGCCCGACCGAGGCGTCCCGCCAGAACCTCCTCCACGAGGGTGTCTCGAGCCAGGACATCTATGTCACTGGCAATACCATTGTCGATGCCCTGCAATCAATCTCGAGACCGGAGACCTTCGAGGAACCGGGACTCGACCAGGTCCCGTGGCTCACCAGGCGGATCCTGCTGGCCACGGTGCACCGCCGGGAGAACCTTGGCGCGGAACTCCGCGACATCTGCGCCGCCCTCCGGGAGATCGTCCGCGCGCGGCCGGACACCCACATCGTCATCCCTGTGCACCTCAACCCCAAGGTGCGCGAGGTGGTCTTTGCCGAGCTGGGCGACCACCCCGACGTCTCCCTGCTGAACCCGCTCTCCTATCCCGATCTGCTCGAGGTGATGCGCCGCTCGGTGATGGTGCTGACCGATTCCGGCGGCATCCAGGAGGAAGCGCCGGCACTCCGGAAGCCGGTCCTCATCCTGCGGACCGTCACCGAGCGCCCGGAGGTGGTGCTGGCCGGATTTGGCCGCCTGGTGGGCACCGAACCGCAGACCGTGGTGGCCCACGCCCTTGAGCTCCTGGACAACCCCGCGGCGGTCCACGCGATGACCGCCGGCGCCAATCCCTTCGGCGACGGGCATGCCGCCGAGCGTATCGTCGAGATCCTGTGGCAACGGTTGAGCACCGGGCGGCAGTTCGCCACCCCCGAGTCAAGGCCTCCCATTCCGCTGCCAGTCGTCGAGGCGGCCCCATGAGGCGCATCCCCCTGCTCTGCCTCATCGTGGGCCTGCTGCCCACCAGCGGTGCCGGCCAGGCGACCCCGCCCCCGCGAGGGGGATTGGTGGAGGCCAGCGGGTTTTCCCACCGGGTTTCCAATGACTTTGGCCACTGGTCCGGGGGCCGGCTGCGGGCGGTGCTGCCAGCCGGACGGGGCAACGTGTTCTACCTCGAGGGCACCGCGCAGCGTGCCTTCGGAGACGAGGGGGCGTACGCGGCGGTGGCACACCAGCACAGCTTCGGCGACAGCTGGATCAGTTATGTCGGTGTGGGCGGCGGCACCGGGAAGTTCTACTTTCCCGAGTTGCGCCTGGACGCCACACTCACCCGGAAGCTGCTGGCCAGTCACCGACTGCTCGCCACCATCGGCGGCACCTGGGTCCGCTCCAAGGATGTCTATCGCGATCGTGCCGTGCAGGCGTCCCTGACCGGCTACCTGAGCGCGGTCGTCGTGGTCGAAGCGGGAGGCCGCGTCAATTGGAGCACGCCTGGCGACGTGGCCTCCCAGCGCGCATTCCTGGCGCTGACCCTCGGTCGGGCTGGAAGCCACTATGTCGTCCTGCGCGGGGCAGGAGGCTCGGAGGGCTACCAGCTCACGGGGAGCGGGGCCACCGCGCAGAAGTTCAACAGCGCCGAAGCGTCCATCGCCTGGCGGCAATGGCTGGGAGCGCGGCTGGGATTCGTGCTGGGTGGTGAGTGGTACGACAGCCCCTTCTATACCCGTACCGGAGTCCAGCTTGGCCTCTTTGCCAGCTGGTAGAGAGCGGGGCGCAACTCCCCTCCCCGACCGGGCCTCCCGACTCGCCGACCTCCGGGCACGCGGGGTGCGCGGCGGCATCATCCCGCCCCATCGTGCCATGGTCGGGATGGCGATTCCCCGCACCACCATCCTCATCGCCACGGTGCTCGGCCTGGGAGGCGCCGTGGCGGTGGTGGCGGCCCTCAACCCACTGGCAGAGCTGTGGGCGCGCGCCTTTGAAGCACTGGCCGGTCCGTTGGGAATACCCGGTGGGGTCGCCATGCAGGGCACCAGCGTCCTCGGGCTTCACACCCTGCAGACCCCGTTCTACCTCCTCCAGGCGGCGCCTCCGTCAGCCCTGATGCTTCGGAATGTTGCCATCGTGGCCGGACTCCTCCTGCTGGCCACGATTGTGGTCCCGCAGCGCTTCGTGCCGCTGCGGTATTTCCTCCGCTTCCTGATCCTCCTCCAGGGCATCAGCCTCGGATATTTTGCGCTGGCGCCGGCCGGCGGCTTCCCCTACACCCTGCCCAGCTATGTGGCAGGACTGGTTGGCATGGGGCAGGTGGTGCTGGTGCTCCTGCCGGTGATCCTGGCCATCACCTATTACCTGTTTGACATCAGCTGGGCGCGCAAGCTGCTGCTCAGCATCCTCCTGCTCGGCCACCTGGCGGTCATGATCCCGCTCCAGGCCACCGTGCATGCGTGGCTCATTGCCAGGGGGTCGTTGCTCTTCCTGCCGCCCTTGTTCCTGGTGTTCGGGATCCTGGTGCACGTGCTGGTCTTCGTGGCGTTCTACGGTTGGGGCATGAGCTGGCCTTCCGCCCGGAGGCGGGCATGATCGGCGCCATCCTGGTGACGGTACTGGCCGCGATCGTGGCGGTGATCCTGATCTACACCATCAGGCACTACACCTTCACCATCAACCGCCTGGTCGGTCAGCATCGGCAACCCTACGTGGACATCGGGGTGGCCGACTGGCCCGAAGTCGTGGTGCTGGTTCCCGCCCACAATGAGGCCAAGGTCATCGGGGGCATGCTCGACGCCCTCCTGGAACAGGACTACCCACCGGACCGCCTGACGATCGTGCCGATCAACGATCGTTCCACCGACGCCACCGCCGCCATCGTGGATCGGTACGCCGCTGCACATCCCGGTCGGATCGCCCCGTTTCATCGCACCGACGGTGTCGGCGGCAAGGCCGCGGCGCTTCGCGATGCGGCGGCCAACTTCGGGGGTCAGGTGCACCTGGTCTTCGACGCCGACTACCTCCCGGGACAGAGCCTGGTCAAGCAGCTGGTGGCCCCATTCTTCGACCCCGAGGTTGGCGCGGTCATGGGACGGGTCGTCCCCCACAACGTCAGCCGGTCGCTGCTGACCAGGCTGCTCGACCTGGAGCGGGCGGGCGGGTATCAGGTGGACCAGCAGGCCAGAATGAACCTCCGGCTGGTACCCCAATACGGCGGTACCGTGGGCGGGGTGCGGCGCGCCGCCGTCGAGGCGGTGGGTGGCTGGAGCGCCGATACGCTGGCCGAGGATACCGACATGACCTACCGGCTGGTCCTGGCCGGTTGGGAGATCGTGTACCAGAACCGCTCGGAGTGCTACGAGGAGGTTCCCGAGAACTGGCCCACCCGGATCCGCCAGATCATGCGGTGGACTCAGGGCCACAATCAGTCGCTCTGGCGCTACTGGTGGCCACTGCTCAAGCGACCGGGGCACCTCCGACCAGGCCTGGTGCTCGATGGCCTGCTCCTGCTCGGCGTGTTCGCGGTTGGCCCGCTGCTCCTGGTGGGGTGGGGGGTGGCGATCGCACTCTTCTTCATGGGGGTCATCCCGCTGCACGGCTTCGTGGCGCTCCTGGGCATCACCGCCTACGGCACCCTGGGGAACTTCGCAGCCTTCTTCGAGGTGGCCACCGCAGCCCGCCTCGATGGAACGCTGGGCCGGATCAGGATCCTTCCTTTCCTGGCCTTTGGCTTCCTGGTCAGCCTCGTCTCGGTCTCCCGCGCCACCCTGGCCCAGATCTTTCTGCCGCGCCCGCGGCAACCGCGCCAATGGGACAAGACCGAACGCTATCGCGGCGACAATGGCGCTGCCCCGAAGGTGCACCAGTGAGCCAGACCACCACCTTCCTCCTCGTCCTGCTGGGCACCGTCGCCTGGTTTCTCCTGCCGCTGCTCCCCGCGATCCGGGAGTTGCTCTGGCCCACCGACATTGCGCCGCTCCGGGTAGCAGACCGCGATGCCGCCAATGTGGCACTCTTTGCCCAGGGGTTTCGCACCTACCTCCACCGCCAGTTGGAGTTCCTGCCGACCGATACGCCAGAGGAGAGCGTCGGCGTCCTTCCCGACCGCACACCGTATGTCCGCGGGCGCCGGCTGCCCGACTCCCTGCTGGACGAGGCCCGGCTGGAGGGCGGCCTCGATCGGCTGGTGGTGCTGACCGGACCAGCCACCCTGGCTGGAGGCGAAACCTTTCTGCGGGAGTTGTACGCTTCGCGGGGGTTTGCCGGCGGACCGCGAGGCGTCTACCGGGCTGTGCTCGGCGATGCGGGCATCACCCTCGGCCCGGGCACCCTCGTGCTCCGATGGGTGCATGCGCGCAGTGACCTGCTCGTTGGCAATGGTTCCCTGCTCTCGGGCCGGGCCAGCGCCGACCAGGCGATTCGCCTCGGTGGCGAGGTCGGCTTCGATCGCCTCGGCGCCCGCACCATCATCGTCGCCGGGGGAGCTTCGCTCCCGGACCTGCCAGCTCCCGTCCCCGAGCCGTTCATCGTGCCAGAAACGGGATCCCGGGTCGTCGGGGACCACCTCCGGGTCGAGGGAGACTTGCATGTCCCCAGGAATGCCGTGCTGACCGGCAATCTCGTGGTGACTGGAAAGGTGGCGATGGGACCGGGGGCCCATCTCGTCGGCAGCCTCAAGGCCCACCAGGAGATTGAACTGGGAGACGGCGCCAGGATCGATGGCGCTGTGGTCAGCCGGACCACAGTCACTTCGGCGTTTCGAGTCGCCATGGGAGGTCCAGTCGTGGCCGAGCAGGAGATCCGTCTGGGGCCTGGCAACACCGTCGGGCTGCAACATCGACCCACCTCGCTCGCGGCGCGGCGGATCGAGCTCGGAATCGGCACCACGATCCACGGATTGATCACCGCCTCAGAGGGGGGAGTCACCACAAAACTTCCGGAGTGAGGCATAAATACAACACCACTGTCGCGAGACCTCATCGGGTGTGGCATTTTAACAGCATCTCCGCGACTTGGGCTGACACCACCAGACCCAGCCCACCTAGACCACACCGCATTATTCCTGTTCGACACCACCGGCAAGCCCATAGGGCCAACCCATTTTCGGCCCGCAACTGGAAAAGCACCCGCCACCACCGCCCGCCGCGACAAATGGGCACAGCGTCGCATTTTTTGACAGTGACCGATTACGAGACGGCACGGTGATTGCCATCTACATAGATTGGAATATTGGGCTTCTCCTGACGGGTGACCGACCATGGCTGCGCTGGACTGCCGGACCACGATGCTATCGATCCTGCTCCTCGGCACCGCACTTCCTGCGGCGGCGCAGGTTCCGATCTATCCCGGAGACCCGCGCTGGAATCCCGATCCGATCAACTACGGCACCACCATCGCGACCACTCCGGCCAACCCCTACCTGGGCAACGCGTCGCTCGAGTTCAACCTCGCCGGGAGCCTGATCGACTGGGGATTCTACATGCGGGTGGCGGGTGCCCCTGAATCGAGCAGCTGGGGGCTCCTCTCCGCGGTCGAGACCCTCGGTTTTGCCTGGTATCGCGACCTGCTCCCGATCGACAACTCGGTGGCCGGCAATGATCCGTTCCACCTCCAGTCGCCGGTGCTTCGCCTCCTGGTGCGCGACATGGTCGGCTCCGAGATCGTCTATACCCACCTGGTCTGGGAGTACTGGTACAACCAGAACACTCGGACCCCGGGTGAAGAGTTTGCCTACAATCGCTGGTTCGAGGAGGACCTGACCGACCAGATCTTCTGGCGCCACCTCGCCGAGCCTTCAGACCAGGAGCTGTACACCAACGGCGGTTGCCTCGATGAGAAGTTCGCTGGCCGCGATAAACTGACCCTGGCCAGCATTTCAGGCTGGTCGGCGTGCTACAGCCCCACCGCGATGGTGTGGGGAGTCATGCTGGGCGTGGGCAGCAACTGGCCCGATGACTACCGGGGGTTCGTCGATCACGTGCAACTTGGATTTGCCGGGGATAACGCGCTGACCGTGAACGACAATTTCGAGCTGCCGCCAGAAACCACCGTCCCCGAACCGGCCACCCTGGTCCTGCTGGCCTCCGGACTCGTCGGATTGGCGGCAGCCAGCCGGCTGCGTCGGAAGCGAGAAGTGTGAAGGAAGAAGCGAGAAGTTGTCCGCCGGCTTCTCCCTTCTCGCTTCTCGCTTCCTACTGCTTCACCACCACTCCACCGACCATTACGAACCCCACCCGCTCCAGGACCGTCACATCCTGAGTGGGATCCCCCGGCACGGCAATCAGGTCGGCCAGCTTGCCCACCGCGAGTGTCCCGCGGTCGGTGACGCCAAGCAACTCCGCCGCATTGATCGTGGCCGTGCGAACCGCGTCGATCGGAGTCATGCCCCGCGCCACCAGGGCGGCAAACTCGCGGGCGTTCTGGCCGTGGGGAAAGACGCCGGCATCGGTACCAAACGCAATGCGTACCCCGGCGGCGATGGCCCGGCGGAGACTTTCCTTCGCGAGCGGGAGGACGTACTCGGCCTTGGCGCGAATCTGGGGCGGCAGGTTGTCCAGGTTGATGGCGTCTGCCAGGTAGGTCGTGGGCACCAGCCAGGTGCCGTGTTGCTTCATCAACGCAAAGGTCTCGTCATCGAGCATTGAGCCATGCTCGATCGAAGCCACCCCCGCACGGATGGCCGCCTTGATCCCCTCTGTCCCATGGGCATGTGCCGCCACCCGGACGCCGTGGCGCGCCGCTTCCTCCACGATGGCGCGCATCTCCTCCTCGGAAAACTGCTGGGCGCCGACCGGCCCCTCGAAGGAGAGCACCCCGGCGGTTGCGCAGATCTTGATCACCTTGGCGCCGTGCTTGATCTGGTAGCGCACCGCCTTGACCACCTCGTCGATGCCGTCGGCCACACCCGTCTCGGGAGTCCCCTCGAGGATTCTCGGCCGAAACCCGGTGATCTCGCAGTGGCCACCCGTGATCGACAGCGCATGCCCCGCCGGGATCACGCGGGGACCAATCACATACCCGGCCTCGATGGCCCGTTCCAACGCCACGTCACTGAACTGCTCCCCCGCGCCAAGCTCCCGCACGGTGGTAAACCCGGCCATGACCGTCACGGTGGCGTTGCGACCGCTCCGGAGCACAGCAACCCCCGGCAATTCCGTGACAGGGCGCACCTCCCACCCAGGCTCGAGATCGTAGCCCAGATGGGTGTGCATGTCGATCAGCCCGGGCAGGAGCGTCTGATCGCCCAGGTCGATGATGGCAGCGCCGGAGGGGACGGTACCCCCGACCTGTCGAATCCGGCCGTTCTCGACCACAACCACCGCATTCGGGATAAGGGTGCCGGTGGCCACATCCAGCATGCGGGCGGCGCGCACCACGGTGACCTGGGCAGTGGCGGGAGTGGTGGCCATGACCAGCAGGAAGGCACACCGCATTCGGTGGAACATGAAGACCCCAGGGACGGAAGGAGGAAGAATCGCCACCCAAGAATGCGGAAAGGGTGGAACGGGCACAAGACCAGTGCCCCTCCACCCCTCATCACTCTTACCTCTTACCTCTTACTTCTCACTTCTTACTTCTTACATCTTCGGCAGGATCACCGTGTCGATGACGTGGATCGTGCCATTGCTGGCCACGATGTCTGCCGTGGTCACGGTGGCGTCATTGATCATCACCTTGCCGTTGCGGACCATGATCTTGACGTCCTGCCCCTGCACCGTCCTGGCGCTGGAGAGCTTTACCACGTCCGCAGCCTTCACGTTGCCAGCCACGACATGGTAGGTCAGGATGGCGGCCAGCTTGGCCTTGTCCTTGAGCAGCGCTTCCACGGTCCCGGCCGGCAGCTTGGCGAACGCGGCGTCGGTCGGCGCAAAGACGGTGAATGGGCCAGTACCCTTGAGCACGCTCACCAGGTCGGCGGCCTGCAGCGCGGCGGCCAGGGTGTTGAAGGTGCCCGCGGCGACGGCGGTCTCCACGATGTCCATCTGGCGGGCAGTGGACTGGGCGGCCGCGGGAACGGCGACCAGGGCGGCGACGGTGGCGAGTCCAGCAATGATGCGAGTATTCATTTCAGCGACCTCGGGGTTGGTAGGTTGACAACTTCGGACGACATGTCCGTCTAACTATTGTCCAGACAACCTACACTCTTGTTCGGATCTTGTCAAGGTATCTCAGCTTGTATATCTTGACAGAACCTCGACACCGCCGGAGATTGCTGTCCATGTCCAACCCACCCAGGAACCTGAGTGTCCATCCCATGCGGGTCGTGAGCCGACGTACCGGCCTGACTCCTGATGTCATCCGGGTCTGGGAGCGCCGCTATCAGGTGGTCGCGCCGAGTCGCTCCGAGGGGGGACAGCGCCTGTATTCCGACATCGACATCGAGCGCCTCTCCCTGCTCCGCAAGGCCACGGACCTTGGACGAAACATTGGGCAGATTGCGGACCTCGACCTCGACCGCCTGGCGGAAATGGTCAGCCAGGACCTGGCCGCCCAGGCACCGGAAGTCTCCCTGGCCGCCGTAGACACGACCCCTTCCCCGGAGCCCTACCTCACGGCCGCTCTGGCAGCGGTCGAGGCGCTCGACGCCCAGCGACTCGACAGCACCCTGCGCCAGGCGCTGCTCTCGCTCCCGGCAATGCTCCTGATGGATCAGGTGGTGGCGCCGCTCCTGACAACCGTCGGGGCGCGCTGGCACCAGGGCGGCCTGCGTCCGTCCCACGAGCACCTGGCCGCGGTCTCCGCGCGTCGGATCCTCGGGGCGATCATCGCCGAGGCGGGCGTACCCCCCGACGCTCCGGGGATCCTCGTGACCACACCGGCGGGACAGGTTCATGAGATCGGGGCCCTCCTCGTGGCTGCCTCTGCCGCGGTGGAGGGATGGCGCGTCACCTATCTGGGCGCCGATCTCCCGGCGGAGGACATTGCCGCCACCGCCGCTCGGGTCGAACCGCGCCTGATTGCACTCAGTGTGGTCTATCCCCTTGGCGACCCGACGGTCCAAGACCACCTTCGGGAATTGCGGAGTGGCATCGACCCAGGGATTGATATCGTCCTTGGCGGCAGTGGGGCCGAATCGTATCGACAGACCGCCGAGCGCCTCGGGATCCGGCTCCTCGACAGCCTCGGCGAGCTGCGCCACCACCTGCGCCAGCTCCGCGGCGGCAACGGAGCCCGCTGACCCGCGTATGGTGGAGGGCTCGACGTCAGCCACCTGTGCCGGTCAGCGGAACGTCGCGATCGCCTCGAGCGGCTTCTTGGTAATGTCCGGCACCACCGCTCCCGGCGCCGGATAACCCACCACCAGCAACAGGAACGGCCGCTCGTTCGATGGCCGTTCCAGCACCTCGTTCAGGAACCCCATCGGGCTCGGCGTGTGGGTCAGCGTCGCCAGCCCGGCGTGGTGCAATGCTGCGATCAGGAACCCGGTCGCAATTCCCACCGATTCGGTCACATAGTAGTGAGTCACCTTGCCGCCGTCGGGTGCGACACCGTGCCGCTCCCCGAAGATCGCGATCAAGTACGGCGCCGTCTCCAGGTAGGGCTTGTCCTCATCGGTGCCCAGCGGCGCCAGGGCAGCCAGCCACTCGGGGGGAGCCCGATGGGCGTAGAACTCCCGCTCCTCCACCTCAGCGGCCTCCCGGATCTTCCGCTTCACCGCCGGATCACTCACCACCACGAAATGCCACGGCTGCAGGTTGGCCCCGCTGGGCGCCGACCCCGCCGCGAGGAGACAATCCTCGATCACCCCACGCGCCACCGGCCGGTCACTGAACAGCCGCACGGTCCGGCGCCGGGACAGTTCCTCGCGGAACGCCGCTGCCCGTTCCCGCATCTCGGCCTCGGGGTACTCGCGCCAGGTGGTCAGCGGCACCATCGGTCCGTGCGACATCATGATCCTCGGATGGGGGTGGACCAGAAAATAGCCAACCCCAATACGAAAAGGGGCCGACCGAAGTCGACCCCTCCCCTCTCACCTCTCCCTTCTCACTTCCGCTGCACCGTCACGCCCCCATTGGTCGTCACCACCCGAATCGGCGGCCCGCCCGAACCCAGGTCGGTGGTCCGGTGTCTGCTCATGCGCCCTTGCACCGTTACCGGAAAGTCGAAGCTGAGCCCCCCGTTGACCGTTCCCGTCTCGAGCCGCGCGTTGTAGCGCTCCGGGACCCGCAGCCGGACGCCACCGTTGGTGGTCTGGACATCGAGGCCGGTCCCCTGCCAGGAGCTCCCATCGAGCTCCACGGTCACCCCGCCATTGGTGGTGCGCCCGCGTACCGCGCCAGCCACGGCGGCGAGGGTCAGGCCGCCATTCGTCGTGGCCAGGTCCATGTCGCCCTCCACCCCCTCCACCGAGATGCCGCCGTTGGTGGAGCTCAGGCCCAGGTCGCTGGAACGCGGCACTTCAAGGACGAAGCTCACCGACCAGCCCTCGTTGTCCCGGGTCCGCGGGCCGGTCGCCCGGATCTCGCCATCGGTGCGGACCTCCACCGCCTCAAGGATTTCCCGGGCGTCGCCCTCACGCCGGGCATGGGCCTGGATTCGGGCCACCATGCGCACGTCGCGCCGGTTGGCACCGGTCACGGTGATGCCACCGTTGGGTCGGGCGTTGACGACCAGCTTGCCGCGGGCTGCGGGCAGGGTCATCTCCTTTTCCAGGCACAGCGTCACCCGGTTTCGGCCGTTCTGGCCTTCGCAGCGATCGAGCCAGTTGGAGCGCTCCTGGCTGTGGGATGGTGCAGCCGCAGCGACCGCGCAGGCCAGGCCAAAGACGGCAGGGAGGATGAGGCGGCGGGCGTACGGCATGATCACGGCTCCGGGGTGTGGGGCAGGTTCACCGAACACCCGGTTGGACACCCCGAAGCCCCGGAACGTTGGCGGCGAGTGGCAGGCCCAGGTGCCGGCGTGAGCTCGACCTCAAGGAGTTCCCGCCCGTCCGAATGCTGCATGTGCCTCTGTGGCAGCGGCTTGCAGCTTTGGTGCGGCCTCCATCGAGACGATGTATCGGGCCTTGGTGTTGCCCAGCGCCAGGGTGGCCGGTAGGCCCGAAAGCGACACCGAGGGATAGAATCGCTTCAGCATCACCAGCGCCGCGAGGTACGTCCCCTGGGCCGAGGGGTGAAACCTGTCGGGGCGGTAGAGTGGCAGCGACGCGTCGATCCGCCACGCCGCCTGCCACGCCTCGCCTGCCGGGATCAAGGCCCCGTTGGTGGCCACTGCCGCGGTATCATAGGAGGCCTGGACCCCGGCAAAGTCGAACGATCGATCGGCGGAGGGCCAGACCGCGTAATACGCGGGAATCGCCCCGACCGCACGGATCTCCGTCTCCAGCACCCTGGCCCAATGCACCAGGTGCTCGCGGCTCGCCTCGAGGGCCGACGGCCCCTGCTGCATCACCACGTACTTCCAGCCGCCCTTGCGGATCTCCCGGATCGCGTCGCCTTGGGTGACATGGTCTTCGAGGGCGAAGTTCGGAAAAGCCACCATGACCACGTACAGGTCTTCCACTCCGGTCGAATCGGCCAGCGACTCCAGCAAGGTTGGCAGGCTGTTCTCATAGGTCAGGCTGTTGCCGATCAGCAGCACCCGGTAAGTGCCAGTGGGTGTGTGGTCACCACCCGGATCGGTGACCGAAAGACAGGCAGTCGTCGATGCAAACAGGAGCAGGAGACCGCTGCAAAGGCGCGCGAGCCGCATGGGGAGCCTTGGGGTGCTGGGTGGTGGGGAATCGAGAAAGCGTCCCCCTTTCAATCCCGACGGCCGGTTTCCAAGGGTGGTTTCAGGGATGGACCGCGAGGTGCGCCCCCGGAGCCCAGGCAGCACAATCAGAGCAGCTGTACCGGATGGGTGGCGAGCAGGGTTGGGCCCAATGGGAGCCAGGTCTTGACGGGAACCGAGTGAATATGTAAATATCCGGATGAAAGGATGTTATGACCGCAGCTCCTGCTATTCTGAGCCAGCTCTCGGCGCTTACCGATCCGGTCAGGGCGCGGTTGCTGGCAATTCTGGACGGCCACGAGTTGACCGTCACCGAACTCGTTGCTATTACACAACTTCCACAGTCCACGGTGAGTCGTCACCTGCGGATTCTGGCCGATCTGGCTTGGGTCGAATCGCGGGCGGAGGGCACCAGCCGGTGGTATCGGCTCGACGATTCAGGGCTGGATCCCCACGCCCGGGCAATGTGGAACACCGTCCGGGATTCGCTGGCCGCATCACCAAATTCCCAGCAGGACGCCCGACGAACCGAACAGGCAATCCAGGCCCGCCGGACGCGATCCCGGGAATTCTTCTCCGCCACGGCCGCCCGATGGGATCGCCTGCGCGAGGAGCTGTACGGACCGCGGGCAGCGGCTCCGGCGCTGGCGGCTTTCGTGGATCCGGAGTGGACAGTCGGCGACCTGGGATGTGGCACCGGCGAGATGAGCGCAGCGCTGGCTCCCTTTGTCCGTCGGGTCATCGCGGTAGACGCCGAACCGGAGATGCTCGAGGCGGCGGCCCAGCGGCTCGACGACACCGGGCAGGTGGAGTTTCGCCACGGGGACCTCGAGGCGCTGCCGTTGGACGACGCCGTGCTCGATGCGGCGGTGTTGTCGCTGGTACTGCACCATGTCGCCCAGCCGGTGCGGGTGCTGACCGAGGCCCGAAGAGTCCTCCGCCCCGGGGCACCGCTGGTCATTGTGGACATGGTGCCCCATGAGCGTGAGGAGTACCGCGACGAGATGGGACATCTCTGGCTGGGATTCTCGGAGCGCGACCTGCGACGGATGCTGGCCGAGGCCGGCAGCGATGCCGCAACCGTGCGGTACCACGCGCTTCCCCAGGACGGCCGTGCCAAGGGGCCGGGATTGTTCGTGGCGGTGGGGAGGTAGGTCAGCGGGTCAGCGGGCCAGCGGGTCAGCGGGAACGATGAAAATGTATGGAGTCTGGCGTCGCAATCGAAGGACAGGTAGGGGCATTCCTCAGGAATGCCCGCCAAAACGAACCCCAACGAGGACCTTTCCGTGACCACCAGCACCACGACGCAGCACCCCTTTGCCCAGGCGCAGGCCGCCGGGCGTGAGCCGTTCAAGGTCCGCGACCTGACCCAGGCAGAGTTCGGGCGGAAGGAAATCCGCCTGGCCGAGCACGAGATGCCGGGCCTGATGGCGCTCCGGGAGGAGTTCGGCAGTCAGCAGCCATTGGCTGGCGCCAAGATCATGGGGTCGCTGCACATGACCGTCCAGACCGCCGTATTGATCGAGACCCTGACCCACCTTGGCGCCGACGTCCGCTGGGTGTCGTGCAACATCTTCTCGACCCAGGACCACGCCGCCGCCGCAGTCGCAGTCGGCCCGGAGGGCACCGAGGAGGCGCCGTCGGGTGTGCCGATCTTTGCCTGGAAGGGTGAGACGCTGGAGGAGTACTGGTGGTGCACCGAGCAGGCACTGGTGTGGCCCGATGGCAGCGGCCCCAACCTGCTCCTCGACGACGGTGGCGATGCCACCCTCCTGATCCACAAGGGAGTGGAGTGCGAAGCCGCCAAGCAGGTCCCGGCCTTCAATCCCGTCACTGACAGCGAGGAGTACGGCATCATCCTCGACACCCTGCGTCGCAACCTGGCCGCCGATGGCCAGCTCTGGACCCGAGTGGCTGCCGCCATCCGCGGTGTCTCCGAGGAAACCACCACCGGCGTGCACCGCCTCTACGAGATGATGCAGGCCGGTACCCTGCTCTTCCCCGCCATCAACGTCAACGACTCCGTTACCAAGTCGAAGTTCGACAACCTCTACGGCTGCCGTCACTCGCTGACCGACGGGATCCTCCGCGCCAGCGACGTGATGCTGGCCGGCAAGGTGGCCGTCGTGTGCGGCTACGGCGACGTGGGCAAGGGGTGCGCCCAGTCCCTCCGGGCCCAGGGCGCCCGGGTCATCATCACCGAGATCGACCCGATCTGCGCCCTGCAGGCGGCAATGGAGGGCTACCAGGTCACCACCCTCGACAGCGTCCTTGAGACCGCCGACGTCTTCATTACCGCCACCGGCAACAAGGGGATCATCACTGCCGGGGACATGGCGCGGATGAAGGACAAGGCGATTGTCGGCAACATCGGCCACTTCGACAACGAAATCGACATGGCGGGGATCAAAACCTGGCCTGGCATTCAGCGGATCAACATCAAGCCGCAGTACGACGAATGGGTGTTCCCTGATGGCCACAGCGTGCTCATCCTGGCCGAGGGCCGGCTGCTCAACCTGGGCTGCGCCACCGGGCACCCGAGCTTCGTCATGTCGGCCAGCTTCAGCAATCAGGTCATTGCCCAGATGGAACTGCACCAGCGGGCCGAGACTTACGAGCGCAAGGTCTACACCCTGCCCAAGCACCTCGACGAGAAGGTGGCCCGCCTCCACCTGGACAAACTTGGCGTGAACTTGACCGAGCTCTCCCCGGAGCAGGCGGCGTACATCGGCGTGCCGGTGAGCGGGCCGTACAAGCCGGAGCACTATCGGTACTAGGAGCGGGGAGCGGGGAGTGGGGAATGG
>Ga0163152_10003141_pt1 | contig 21936 bp, 16 predicted proteins | sample OliLakLV19MP8IB2_FD_148635 | JGI IMG/M metagenome (GOLD analysis project Ga0163152, IMG submission 148635) | Freshwater microbial mat bacterial communities from Lake Vanda, McMurdo Dry Valleys, Antarctica - Oligotrophic Lake LV.19.MP8.IB-2 | ecosystem: Environmental > Aquatic > Freshwater >...
GTAGCCCAGTCCTGGCGCTGAATGACCTCGCGCGGGGCCATCCAGGAGCCGCCCACGCAAAGCACCGACCGAGAGGCGAGCCATTGCGGCAGCGAATCGAGGTTGATGCCACCGAGCGGAATGAAACGCAGGCCGAGATGCGCGAAGGGCGCCGCCATCGTCTCCAGCGCGGACGGTCCCGCGAGATGGGTGGCGGGAAAATACTTCAGGACGCGGCAGCCGTGCTCGACCGCGATTTCCATGTCGGTCGGCGTCATGACGCCCGGTGCGAAAGGCAGTCCGCGCTCGCGAGCAGCCGCGATGGTCGCGGGATTGCAGCCCGGCGCGACGCCGAACTGGGCGCCGGCGTCGATCGCCTCGCCCACTTGCGCGCGGGTCAGGAGGTTCCCGGCACCGGCGAGCATCTCCGGAACTTCCGCGCGGATGCGCCGGATCGCCTCGGTGGCGCGGGCGGTGCGGAATGTCAGTTCGATCGCGCCGACGCCGCCGGCGAGCAGCGCGCGAGCGATCGGTTCCGCGTCTTCGGGATTCTCCACCGTCACGACGGCGACCACACCCGAGCGGGCCATGCGCTCGGCAACCTCATCCGGCAACATTGGTTTCATGATCATGGCGTCAAAGGAGGCCGAGTCGCATCGCGATTACTAGCTGTCCCGCGATCAAACAATCGTCGGCGTCGAGCACCGCCAGCGACGCGCGAGTGCCCAAGATGCGAAATGCGTGGTGATAGGCCGCCCGCAGCGGATCGGTCCCGACTAGCGTGATGGCCGCGTCCTCCGCGGCGAGGTCGCCCATCTCCGCGCCGATCAGCAGGCCGCTGAGATAGTGATAGTTCTCCGCCGGCTCGGCGTATTCGAGCAGGGCACGCGTGCGCACGCGGAGGGCCGCGCGGGGCCGGAAAAACGGGGTCATGGTTTGACTATTGACAGGTGGCCGACGCCTTCCCACGGAGTCTGCGTATTGAACGAAGCCGTGGCGCGGCGCAGAGCGGGGAAACGCGTGACCGCGAGCGCCATTCGCGTCATGTCGTGAATCGTGACAACGCTGCGGGAACCCCGAACGGTTCGCAGCAAGAATCCGGACAGAGGTGGTCGCGCGGCGGGATTGTTTCGCCGGAGCGGGTCGACGGATTAGTGGCGCCGACGCGGCGGAAAGCATGTCGCGTAGGCTTTGACTCGAATAGCGAGGGCACGATGTTGCATTGATTCCATCAGAGCGATGGAACGAAGCGGCCGGAGTTCAAACACGTCGTGTCCGGATTCCTGGCATGACCCCATGTTAACTTCCCCAGATGGCGTCAATTTTCCCCGGCGATTCTCGTGCTTTCACGCGCTGAACTAGTCGTGCTGCGTGGGCCACGGCCGATGGATGCGCAATTCTGCGAGCAGGTGAGGACCCAATGCATGTATTAGCGTCACTTTGGTTCTTGTTGAAATCACGCCTCCTCCGCCATTTGCCCTTGATTCGGCACAGAAGCATTCCCGTTTGGACACGAAATCGTTGATCGCGCCTGGGCGAGGCGGCCTCAGCGCAAGGGTGATGTGCCACGCAGATTTCGGCGAAACGCCGCCGGGGTGCACCCGTGATGGCGGGCAAAGAGTGGAATCATATGTTCCGCATAAGCGAAGCCGCACGCTTCAGCGATGTCGGGCACGGTCATGTCGGTCGACGTGAGCAGTTGACGAACTCGCTCAATTTTGGTGCGGCGAATTTCTTCCGCGGGACTGTGGCCGAATAACGTGTTGAAGCGCCGTTCCAGAGTCCGCCGTGCCATCGGCACGGCGCGCAGCACTTCACCTATATTTATCCCTGCCGTCGCGTTTTCCTTGATGAAGCGCATCACCTGCCGGATCTTCGGGTCGTCGCACTCGAAAATATCCGTCGATTGACGGGTGGTAATACCAAGCGGCGCGAACAATTGCTCCGAGCTGGCGGGTTTGCGGCCACGCATCAGGCTGTTGAGCATCGTCGCGGCCTCGTAGCCGATGCGCTTCACCGGGATATCCACGCCGCTGATCGGCGGGTGGATGGTCTGGCCCAGCAGGTCTTCCGTGGAGAGACTGATGATCGCCACGTGGTCTGGAATCTCCAGGCCGACGAGCTCGCATGCATTGGCGATGCTGCGACAAGTGATCGTATCCCATCCGATGATACCCACCGGCTTGGGCAGGGCGAGCAGCCAACGGGCGCAGTCACGGCGCTGGGCTTCCAGACCTGAATTCGCCGTGAGCTTGGGTGATCGCTCGTAGCTCAAGGGTGCAAAGCCCAGAGTCCGGGCGGCTTCTTCATAGGCTTGAGCCCAGAAGTTGAGAAACTCCTTCTGGGCGTCGCCGCAAAAAGCGACAGTACGCAGCCCCTTGCTCCACAGGTGTTCGACGGCCAATTGTACCACCGCTTTGGCATCCGACGCCACGCGAGGAAAATTGCTGCCTACCAATCGCGCCCCCGAAACATTAACCACGGGTACGCCAAAGTTGCGCAACGTGCTGGCAAGTTCACGGGAATGGACAGTCGCGATGATACCGTCTCCCCGCCAGCCGTCGGGTATTTGCATCCCGCCATCGGGGCCGGTGGGCTGCATGTCGAGGTTCCAGAAGTTATTCTGCGCATAGTTCCAGGCGCCCTCGATGATGCTCCGGCCATAGTGATTCCAAGCGGAGACGAGGAGGGCCACACGTTTTCGCTTGGGCTGCTTTGGCATGCAACCCACCTAAGCAAGCCTCGAGAGCGGCGCAATCCCGGACTGGCGCAAAACCGTAAAACAAAAACGCGATATCGCCTACCGCCCGAGGGGGAAACTTTGCTAGTGTGTAGCCTGCCGGCTGAGTTCGGCGTATCTACTCTTTTACCCCCATAACCCATGTATGTCCCAATTCGGCGTTGTATATTTAACCTATCGGCGATCTCACTTATTTGCCTTGGCTCGGTTCGAACTGCTTCCGGAGCCGGCGAAGAGGCAATCCGACTTTCCCCCTTCGAGGTACGCGGGAAAGCCGACAGTGTCTACAGCCCCACTGAGACGAACACGGGGACGATTATTTCCAAGCCACGTGACGAAATACCATTCGTCACTTCGGTGATGACAAGCCAGGTCATTACGGACCTTCGCCTCGACAACCCCTCGGATTTTGCGACGCAGTTTGCCGGAGTTTCACGCAGCTCGGGCGATCAATTTCTTAACGACGGTGCGAACCTCAGCGCTGGCACGGAATTCATGGTCCGCGGATTTTCATCCCAGCCGCTCTACAACGGATTCCAGACCCGCCTGCTCAATGTTACCACCGATGGCATTGGCCGCGTCGAGGTAACCAAGGGGCCGAACTCGATTCTCTACGGCCAGTCATCCGCCGGCGGCACCATCAACTTTGTGCCGAAGGGGGCAGTCCTTTCCGGCTCGATGACTTCCCTTTCGGTCGGCGCGTCAACCAATGACGGTTATCGCGCGTCTTTCGAGACCGGAGGTCAAGTCGCCGGTAAATCAGGGACGGGCTTCCGAATCGGCGGCGGCTACCAGGAGTTCACCCGCGACCAGCAATTTTTCTGGGCCGGACAGACCGGCTTTTATGGCGCCTATCGCACGAATCTCACGGATAGTATAACCGTGGAAGTAAATGCCGAACGGGCGAGCAAGAAGACCCATCCCGCCCGCACGGAGGCCTTTGTCAGTTTGGGCGCCGGCACAGCCCGCGTCACTGATCCTAACAACCGGATGCGTAATGACCGGAATTTTAATTATCACGGCCCTTGGTCGTATCGAGATGGCGATAATTGGATTTCGTCGGGTTACCTGACTGCCCGCTTGAGTCCCAACCTTACCCTGCGGGTGGGGGGCATCTATTCTCGCCAAAATGAGCACGCCAACTCGATCGATGGTGTTTATGGTCTGGGTACAGGCACGACGGCTACAGGTTACTACCAGGACACTACGCTGCGTCAGGTTGTGACTGGATATAAGGCTGACTTGCTACATCAAACGACGCTAAAAAACTTCGAGTTTGATACCATCCTCGGGTTCGAATCAAACGAAGGCCGGGACCGGGCCGAGCAGGTCCGGACCGTTCCTGCGGCGACACCGATCACGATTACGATTCCCTTCACGCGCAAACCGATCGAATCAGATTTTCCCCGTCCGCCGGCCAAAAGCCTCTATACAAATTGGTCCGCCAGCACCGCCGACAAACTGTCATGGACCAATCTGCGATTCACGCAATTTATCACCGCTCCGGAAAAACGCGCGACCCTCATGTGGGGTGTGGCTCAAGGTGACGGTGATAACCTGACGACCGATAATCGCACGCAGGGCCGGGCAATTGCCAAGGGCAAGGACACGACTTACACGGTAGGCGGCACCTATCTGTTGAGCTCGACCGTCGCGGGAAAGTGGGTCGCCTTCGCGAACACCTCAACCAGCTTTCTTATCCAGCCTGGCAATAGGCAGGACCCGAAAGACTTTACGGGCTTCCCCACTGTGGCCGCTCTTCGGGCCTACGTGAACACCGTGAAGCCGAATGCCATCGATCCGCAGACGGGCAAGGGACATGAACTGGGCGTCCGATTTTCCCGGGCGGACGGAAAGTTCCGCCTCGAGGTGCTCGGATACCAACAAGAGCGCGCCAACATTTCCCGCCAGTTCTTTGTCCGCGAAAGTAACGTGACGGGTGAGTTGAGCGAACAGGTCATTGTCGCTTATCAATTGGCGTCCGGCATTGAGCAGTCGAAAGGCGTGGAGATGACCCTGAATTGGAATCCGTCACCCACGCTCGCTGTATTCGGATCCGGAGTGATTTCAAACGGGGAGGTCAAAAGCAACCCCGAGGCGCCGCAGGAAGTGGGTTTCCAGCTGGTTCGCAGTCCGGAAAAGATGTGGAACTTCTGGGTTCGCTATGCCCCCACCGGTGCGATGCGAGGCCTCGTCACCGGAGTCGGCGCCACCTATCGCAACGCAACGCGCACCCGTCCTGAACTGAACGACCGTTATCGCTTGAGTGACGAATACACTCTAGCCCGTGCCATGGTGGCGTATGAGTTCGGCGGTGCCAAGCGGAAGCATACTATCAGCCTCAATATAGAGAATCTTCTAAATAAAGAATACGTGGCCGAGAACGCGATTCTTAGTGAGCCGATCATCTACCGCTTTAATTATTCCCAGTCGTGGTGAGAGTCTGTCCCGGAAGATCGTCGAGTTGCCCCAATATCGAACCTGCAACTTACGACGAAACGCTGGTTCTGCTCGGCGTTTCGTCCCAAGACAGGGTTTTTCGGAGGCGCCTTCACTCGGTGAGGTTTTGATCCACGCAGCGCATGCCCTGCGCACCATTGCCATCCGGTTTGTCACCGCCCAACCGCGTCGACCAGCCAGCCATCGTCCCCACCCGATCATGAACTCAAACGCCCCCTCGCGTCTGTTCGTCCTCATTGTCGCCCTCTTCCTTACGCTCGGCTTCCCTTCCATCGTGCCCGCTCAGTCCGCACCGGCGGCACCGGCGGCCGCCAAGCCTGCTGCCGCGAAGGAAGATCCCTTAACTCTCTCCGCGTTCGAGGTGAAGGCCGACCCATCTGACACCTACGAAGCCACCAACACCAACTCCATCACCGGCACCAACACCCCGCTCGGCAAGACACCCCTTGATGCCAAGGTGTTTAACCGGCAGCTCATGGACGAGTTGGCCGTGGTCGACATGACCGCCATGCTCTCAACGCTTGGCGGCCTCGGCTCCGCCATTATCGCCGGCGGTAACGAGGAAGTCCGCGGCGACCTGGAAGGAGACCGGCAGGACCCGAAGAGCATGACCATGCGCGGGCTCACCATCAATAACCCCCGGCGCGATGGCTTCCTCCGTTCCGACACTGCACTGATGGATTCCTTTGACGTCGAGCGGGTCGACGCGCTCGGCGGCTCCAACTCGCTGCTCTTCGGCTCCGGTGATGCCGGCGGTGTGATCACGACCAACTCGAAACGCGCCCTCGTGGGCCGCCCTCCGCGGGGCGCTTTCTCCGCCGGCGGAGACTCCGAAGGCAGCCGCCGCTACACCCTCGATGCCGGCGCCGGCAACAAGTATTGGGCCTTCCGCATCAACGCGGTCCACGGCGACACGAAGTATTTCCGCCCCGCCAACCGCCAGACCAACGAAGGCCTGAGTCTCGCGACGACGATTCGGCCCTGGAAGCGCCTTGAGATCCGCGGCGAGTGGCGCCACTTGGTCCGCGACACGACCTATCCTAACTCGGGCATTGTACGCGCGCCGCTCACCCAGTTGCTGCCCACCGGCGAGCGGGTGGACAACCAGAGCACTCGCTACCTAGCGGCCTTCCCTAACGTCAGCGCGTTGACCGGCGGGGTCATCGATCTCACGAAGGCCGACACCCTATTCGGCCCCTACTACTCCTTTAACTTTAAGAACGTCAGCAAATCAGTCGTTGCCGAAGCAACCCTGGCCGAGGGTCTCGGTCTGCAGGTGCGCTACGGCCACGACGCGCGCGTCAACAACGGGCTGAGCCCGACGAACAACACGATCTTCGCCCCGGGGGCCACCGGCAACCTCTACGTGGACCCGGTGACCGGGCAGGTCGGCACGCAGTGGGCGTTCAACGCCAACCTCCCGGTATTGAATCCCTTTCATACCGGAGCTCGCGGCTACCGCGCCGCACTGGCCTACCAAAAAGACTTCGGTCGTTGGGGCCGGCACCAGGCCAGCGCGTTTCTTCAGGACATGGAGTCCTGGACGAACCAGGATTTGTGGAGATTTTATGAGGCCGACGCGTCCGGCAAAGTGATCCAGAACCTGGCGCAGATCAGTTTGGACGACTCCGGACGTATCGCCATGCCGGCGGTTTGGACCCCGATCAATCCCACCCGGATCATAGGTGGTCAGAAATGGCCCTTCTCCTCGCTCGTCCATCCCAACGGCAAGACCTACATCTCGCAGCCGCGACTCTACGCCGGAGCCGTCCCGCCCACCAAGGACAACCCCCTCGGCCTCTCCGGCCCGATCAACCCGACCACCGGCCAGAGCACCGCCGGGAACTGGTTCCACGACGACACCAATGAGCGCAGCCATGGCTTCAGCCTGTTTAGCGAATGGTGGAAGGGGCGCATCGACACCATGGCTGGCTACCGATCCGAGGAGGCGACCGGCTTACGCACCAACACGGGCCTAAAGCGCGGTCCCCTCGCCTACGACAGCCTGACGACCGGCGCCGTTGTCGACACCCCGCTGAAGGGTGTGCGCGTCTCGTTCAACTACGCCACCAACGCCAAGATCAACTTCGACACCACCCGCGACATCTACAACCAACCCCTTCCACCCGGCAAAGGCGTGAGCAAAGACATCGGCCTGAAGTTCGGACTCTGGCAGGACCGTATCTCGGGCAATTTCAATTACTATCAGTCCGAGGCCCAGAACTTCACGGCCTCGCTAGGCGGCACCCAAAACGACGTCGATCCCAACGGCATCAACGGTCGTAACGGTGGGCCCTCCTACACCTACAGCAAGACGTCCGACGGCTATAACCTCACGCTCTCCGCGCGACCGCTCAAAGGCTGGGAAGTCCGCGTGAACGTCGCCACCGCCAACGGCAGTGAGCGCTCCAACGTCGACCTGCCGCAGTTTTACAACGATCAGTTCAACACCACCACCGTCGGTGGACAGACGGTCGTCGGCGTCCGCGCCACTGCGGGCGGAGCCGTCACGCCCCTGCTCGTGCCCTCCGAACCGGGCAACCCCGGCTCGGCCCAGATCCCCCTCTCGCTGGCAATGATGAAGGATCCGAACAGCCCTTACGCCGCGCAACTTGATATCGAGTCCGGCCAGATCCTCAACGCCGATGTGCTCGGCCTGCTCACCCCGGGCGTGGGCACGACCGCGACCGGATTGCCGCTCACCGATCACCAACTCGGCTTCGTCTCACCCTCCGGCGGCACCCTCATTGTGCGCCGGGCAGGCGAGAAGACGATCGGCTACGCCGAGCGGAGTTACAGCCTGATTAACCGCTTCCAGTTCAGCGAAGGGGCGCTGCGCGGCCTCGTCGTCGGCCTCAGCAGCAGCCTGCGCGACCAGCACCGCGGCTACATGTTCACCGACGCGGCCCACGGCAACAAACGGAAGATGTATTATTTTCCGGATCGCCTCCTGCATGACCTCTTCGCGGTGTATCGCTTCAAGCCCGTGGGCAGGGTCCGCACCACGCTGCAGCTCAATGTTTCCAATCTGCTGGACGCGAATGAAGTCGTCTATCTCGTCCGCTCGACCAACGGCACGCTGCGTTACGCCCAGTGGCTCAACTCTCCCCGCAAGCTGGCCGTGACCACGACGCTGAATTTCTGAGGGATTCCCTTGGCCCCAAACTCATGACTGAAACTCGATCGCTGCGCTGGACTATCGCGGGGCTACTGTGCCTCTCGACGTCCATTAACTACCTCGACCGTCAGACGCTTTCGATCTTGGCGACCACGATCCAGGCAGATCTGGACATCGACGATATCGGTTACGCGAAGATCACGACCTATTTCCTCCTGAGTTACACGATCATGTATGCGGTCAGTGGTCGCTTGGTCGATTTCCTTGGCACCCGACGCAGCCTGGCATGGGCGGTGGCCGGGTGGTCCTTGGCCGGAATGTTTCATGGCGTCGCCAATACGGTGGCGCAATTGTCGGTGTGCCGGTTTTTTCTCGGGATGTTTGAGTCCTCAAACTTTCCCGCCGGAGCCAAGGCCGTCTCGGAGTGGTTTCCACTCAAGGAACGGGCGCTAGGAATGGGCATCTTCGCCTCCGGTGGTGCTTTGGGGGCGGTGGTTGCCTTCCCGCTGGTGACCTGGCTGGCGCTGAGCTACGGTTGGCGATCCGCCTTCGTGGCCGTTGGGGCGGTCGGGTTTCTCTGGATCATCGCGTGGCTTTTGGTCTGGAAGCCGGCGATGACCAACCCCAGCCAGGACGCCGCTGCCGCAGGCTCGGGTAGCGGCGAACTCATCCGGGAAAAGCCATTTGGATTGAGGGAACTGCTGTGCTACCGGCGGACTTGGGGTTGTATTCTGGTACGGGTCTTCACTGACCCCATCATTTATTTCATCAGTTTTTGGGTCCCCAAATATCTATCGGCCAATCACGGCTATACTCTGAGCGACATCGGCTTGTTTGCTTGGATTCCGTTCGCCGCCCTCTCGGCCGGCCAGATCCTGGGAGGTGCCCTCGTGAACTGGCTGGTGGGTCGTGGCTTTGGACTGGACCGGGTCCGCAAGAACATGATGTTGGGTGCATCCCTGCTGGTTCTCGGGTCGGGAGCACTGGTCGCGTTGACCTCCAGTCCATCGCTGGCGCTTGCCGGCGTGGCGTTTCTGGCGTTTGGCCACGGATTCTGGGGGAATCTAGCCGTGCCGGCGGAGGTTTTTCCCTCGCACAGTGTCGCTTTTGTCACGGGCTTGGGTGGCACGCTCGGCGGGGTCGTCGGTATCATTTCCCAATTCTGCATTGCGTGGGCCGCGGGTCATCAGGGCTACCCCTACATCTTCGCGGTTTTCAGCGTCTTTCCCCTGCTGGCGTTTTTCTCCGTGAAAATACTGGTGGGTCAGCTAGGCGAAATTTCAACCAGCCTGCCGAAGCGAATCAAAAGCCATGAGTAAACCGTTGCGCATCGCCATCGCTGGGGCAGGACAAATGGGACGTGCCCATGCTGAGGCTTTCCTCGCTTGCGGTGCCCAGATAGTTGCCTGCGTGGACAGCAATCTAGAGCTAGCCCGGCAACTCGCGGCAGCGACCGGGGGCGCCGCATTCGGGACCGTGGGCGAGGCCCTCGGCGAGAAACCCGATGCCCTGAGCATCTGCCTGCCGCACAGCCTGCACTTCGACGCCGCGATGACGGCAGTCGACCAGAACGTCGCGCTCCTGATGGAGAAACCTCACTGTATCACTTTGGAGGAATCCCGGGCCTTGCGTGCCGCGTGTGCGCAGCGTGGGGTGATGGCGATGGCGGGATTCACGCACCGCTTCCTTGCCACCTCGCGCAAACTCAAATCCTGCATCGCGGCTGGCCGCCTGGGGCGGATCGAACTCGCAGTCGACCGGCTGGTGGCCAGCGCCCTCGGAGCTCACGCTCCGGCCTGGTATCGCGACCGGGCGCTGGCCGGTGGCGGCATCGCGATGATTGGGATGATCCACTCGATCGACCGGCTGCGGTGGCTGCTGGACGCCGAAATCACCAGCGTGGTGGCGCTGACGCGGACGCCCGCGGCCTCCTCCGAGGTCGAGGGCACCGCCCTCGCAATGCTCGAGTTTTCCAACGGCGCCCAAGCCTCGCTGGTGGCGCATCGCTCCCCCGTCAAAGGCCACGAGCGTTCGCACCGCTACGAAATCTACGGCGAGAAACTGATCGCGCATTGCTCGGTCGGCTCCTTTGCCCTCCAGGAACTCGAGTTAATCGGACCCGGCGGCGATGGACGCGAAACCGTCACGGACGATCGCCCCTTCGTCACGGAGATACAGGAGTTCATGTCTGCATTGATCGCCGGGCGGAAAGCCAGTCCCGACCTCTTGGATGCGGAGATCGCCCTGAGCGTCGTGCTCGCAATCTACGAATCGGCGAAAACCCGTCAGCCGGTCCGTACGCGAGACTTCATCGGAGACCCCGCCACTCTCAATCACACTCAACCGACACTGCCATGCCTGACCAAATCTTCCTTTCCAAATACAGCCCGCTGAAAAACATCCTGTTCGCCGATGATTTCGATGAAGGCATCAACGGCTGGTGCGAGCTGATCGGCAATCATGACGGCGACCTGAATAAGGTCCGGAAGGTAATGGCGGATCTTCGCCCTCCGCAGCTCTCAAACGGCAATTTCTTCGACATCGGAAGCCACGGTTCGCTCTCCGGCACCTACTCGCTCAAACTTGCGACGCGAGCGAAGGCGGGCCACATGGCCCAGGCCATCAAGCGTGCGACGTCGCGCTCAGACGGACGCGTGCGGGTTGAATGCTATTTCACCTACAAGTCGGAGCAGATCTTTGGCGCCGCCACCAACTGGGACGGCAATGTCGACCCGTCCGAAACGAACTTCGGCGACTTCACGATCAGCAACGATATCTGCGAGGGCGACGAGGGCGTGCGCTATCACTGCGCGCTGCGCTATTTGAACACGGATAAGTCCGGCAAGCTGGTGCAACACTGGATGTATAAGACCTCAGTCCAGCCGAGCACCAAGATGGTGATGTCCGGGATGGTGCAGCCGAACTACGACTACCACGTCATCAACGAAAATGACTGGAAGCCGGTGCCGAACGGGCATCAGCCGCTTTGCTACAACGAGATTCCGACCAAGATCAACTGGCACTACCTGCGCTGGGATTTCGACACCCGGCTTCGGCGCAACGTGGAGTTGCAGGTGAACAACAAGATCATGCCCCTCCACGATATCCCGGTGCCGGTCTATGAGCATCGCTACAAGGCGCTGAACCGCCTCATGAATTTCTGTCTCGATGTCCGGACCCATCGGCCGGTCCGGAACTTCCTGTATATCGATTCGGTGGTGGCCTCCTTCGAGCAGCAATGAACTTCCTCCGCGCCATCAACCTCTTTCCCTGGGATGTGGCCAGCGAAGGCGCGGACAATTGCTTGGGCGCCATCGCCCGGCTGGGCTGTAACAACGTTATCCTCAGCCCCAATTACCATCGCGCCCGGCTCTTTCGTCCGAGAACCCTGGGCTTCTACAATCGCCCGATCGACTGGTGTGATTTCCGGCCCGAGACTTCACTCTATGAAGAGGCGGACCTCCTGCCTCCGATCAATCCGGACGAGCGCTGCGTCGACGGCTGCCAGCAAGCGGCGGCAGCCGCGAAGGCCAACGGTCTCGATGTGATCGTATCGGTGATTGGCTGCCACAATACGACGATCGGCCTCAAGCATCCTGAGCTCTGTGTGGAAAACGCGGTGGGCGATCGCTACGCATTCGCACTGAGTCCGGCGCAGCCTCGCGTGCGTTCATTCCTCGGCAGCCTGGTGCGTGATCTGTGCCGGCAATACCGCCCCAGCGCGATTCTGTTGGATAGCTTTTCCTTTCTCGATGCGGTTCACCGGGAGCATCACGAGTTGATGTTCGTCAGTCCCGGAGCGTTCGGGAAATATCTACTGTCATTGTGCTTTTGTCCGGCTTCCTGCGAACGCCTGCGGCGCGAGGGAATTGATCCCGCGGCCCTGCGTTCCCAAGTCATCACGTTGGTCCAGACGGCGGTTTCGAATACCCCGGGCCCACGCTCGCCGGAAGCCGAACGGGACGAACTCACCGCGCTCCTTTTCGAGTTTCCGGAATTCATGGCGGCGGCTCGCATTCGTTCCGAAATCGTGGACGAGTTGCTGGTTCACGTAGCCCAGGTAGCGCGCGAAGAGGGTGTGCAGCTGCACAGTCAAAGCGCGTTGCTGGCGCGGCCAACTTCCCGGGTCTGGACGGAAGGGGCCGGCCTTCGCACCCGTGCAAAATCCTGTGGGAAAATCTTCATTCAGGCGCATTGGCCTTCGGCACGTGAGGCGATCCACGACCTGAGCTGGGCGGCAACGGTCCTGCCGCCCGAGCGCTTCGTGCTCGGGACCATGACCAGTGAAGACAACGTCGCGTCCGAAGCAGACTTGGTGCAGCGGGCCGTGACCGCAAAGCGCCTGGGCGCCGCCGGCGTCAGTTTCTACAACTACGGACTCCTTTCGGCGAATCGTCTCGAATGGATCCGCCGGGCTAATGAAAGCACCCTATGAACTTTCCCTTTCTGCGACTCGTCCTGTGCTTGGTTGCCTCTGCGGTGCTCGCGGAAGCGGCGCAACCTGCCGCGCCCAATTCGGCGTTCACCCTCTATGTTTCCGGCGCGGGCAGCGATTCCTGGTCGGGGCGCCTGGCCGAACCGAATGCCGATCGCTCGGACGGTCCTCTGGCCACCGTCGCCGCCACGCGGGATCTTTTGCGGCGGACCAAACCTGCGGCGGGCGCCCGGGTGCTGATCCGCGGCGGCACCTATTCCCTCGCCGAACCGCTCGTATTCTCCGCCGAAGATTCGGGCACTGACGGCGCCCCGAGGTCCTACGAGTCCTATCCCGGGGAAAAGGCGATTCTCTCGGGCACTCGCATCCTCACCGGCATATGGCAGTCGCTTGGCGCGAATGTTTACGCTCTCGATATCGGACCGCACCCGAAGACCACCGAGACGTTTCGCACTCTCTTCGTTGATGGGAAGCGCGCCACGTGGGCGCGGTTTCCGAATCAGGGTTTCCTCCGCACCACGGCAGGACAGGGCAAAACGATCATCGAGTTGGCGCCGGGCACCGCCAAGCGGTCTTGGACCAAGGACCCGAGCGCCACCGTCAACATCATCGCGGAGAAGGGTTGGTATAATGAGATCGTGCGGATCGCGAGCGTGGGCCAGTCGGGCGAGAGCATCGAGCTGGTGGGGCGCGAAACCCAAGGCACTATTCTCGCCGGCAACCCGTTCTACGTGGAAGGCGTCCGCGAAGAGCTCGATTACGAGGGCGAATGGTATTTGGACCGCGTCGCCAGAAAACTTTTTTATTACTCCGCCGCTTCACCCCAAGACCGCCGCTTCGAGGCCGCGATGGTGGACCGATTGATCGACGTGCGGGGGAGTGTGAGCCAGCCGGTGCGGAACCTCGCGTTTCGCGGACTGAAGTTTTTCGGATCGGACTTCACCGTGGATCACGTCGCGGTCCGCACCAATCAGGATGCGGCGATTCACCTGGTCAACGCGCACCACGTGGAGATCACGGACAGTCGCTTCACCGCCGTCGGCGGCTACGCGGTCTGGTTGCATCTCGATTCGCGCAGCAATGTGATCCGTCGAAACGAGATCGTCGATGGCGGTGCGGGTGGCGTGCTGCTGACCGGCCCGAACTTCTCCTACTTGTCGGACAAGGATGTTTTCGATGCCTCTCCCGCGGTGCAGGAGGTCGCGCCCATCGGCAATGTGATCGCCGAAAACCACATTCACCATGGCGGCGTGGTGCGGGCTTACTGCTCGGGAATCCACCTCGACAGCCGGCCGCTCGCCCTATCGCTGGCGCAGGGAAACTATGTCGGTTTCAACCATATTCACGACATGCCGCGCAACGGGATCTTCGCGTTTCGCAATCAGGGCGGGAATATCTTCGAGGCGAATCATATCCACGATATCATCCAGCGCACCAACGACGGCGGCGCGATTCACTTGGCTTCGATGAACCCGCTCTGCGCCCCGACGCACATGGTCGACAACCGGATCTATCGGGTCGGCTACCAAGGCGGCGACAGCAAAGTAAACCTCTCCTTTGGCATTTATCCGGATTGGTTTACCAGCCGGATGGTCATCCGCGGCAACGTGATTTCAGACACTCGAGACGGCGGAATTCGCCTCCTTGGGGGTAGCGACACCTTGATTGCCGACAACCTGGTCGGTGATGATCCGACCGCGTCGGTCGTGTTCGGCTGCTGGAGCACGCACTCCGTCGGAGGTATTGTGCTTCGGAACAATACGATCGTGAACGGCCTGGGGGCTTGGATACGCTACTACGCGGACCGGGCGGAGTTTTCCCTCGAAACGATTGCGGTGCATCCGGAAAAAGTGTGGACGTCTACGGGAAACACTTTCTGGGGCCGGGGAACCGGCGGTGGCATCATGCTGGCGAAATCCGCGCGCGGTCCGGTGCAGAAAGGGGATCGCAATTTCCCGCTGGAGGAGTGGCGAAAGAACGGCAGCGAAAGCGCCTCGACGGTCCGCGACCCCGGCGCGGAGGGCGCCATCAATACCTCCACGCAACCCGAATCATTCGGCCTCGGTTCCGAAACGTTCCGCCGGATGGCAAATCCAAGGTCGACTGAAGACGCCAAGCGCTGGTTACGCAGCCTGGAAGAGACCGGTTCGTTTGTCGCCTACGACCATCCCAGCCGAGTCACTTCCGTTGGCGGCTGGCAAACCGAGCCAACCAAGATCGCAGAATTTCTCGCCTTTGCGGGTTTGAAACAGGCACAGGCGCGAACGAGCGGCTCCGCAATCTCGTTTGCGACAGAGCTGACGCCCGGAACTTACACCGTGTTTGCGAAGTGGTATGGTGCGTCCGCCGACCGCGCGCCGACCGTCGAACTTGAACTCACTGCCGCTGGCGTCACACCGCAGGTCGTGCGGGTCGACCACCACCCGGAGGCGCACAAGTGGCTGCAGGTGGGCGTCGTCGAATCCAAGGTCGCGGGGAAAGCCACGCTGACGTTGCGGAACATCGGCGGCGGCATGACCGCGATCAACGCGGTGGCGTGGGCCAAGGTTAACCCGCAGTGAAATGGCTTTATGATGAAGCAATCTTATACAGCAGTGTTGGAGCGCAATGTGACCTTCACGGACGTGTTGGTCACAGAGCCCTACGAAGTGCCATGGGCCAGTGAGGCCCGCATCTTTGTGCGAGCCTTGGACCTCTTCGGGTGCGTTGAGGCTTCGGCGGAGATATCGCCAGACGGACTCTTCTGGATTCCGGAAGGCAGTCCACCCGTGAAACTGGAGCAACCCGGCCTGCTCACCTTTCCGGTGCGTGAGTTCGGCCACTGGATGCGCGTTGTGCTGAAGAACAAGGGTTCTTCGCCGTCGGCCCGCGTGATCATCTACCTCGCCCTTAAAGAATAAAGCCATGGGTTCCAAGATGCGCGCCGCGATGCTGTTAGCCGCGAAAACCATCAAGGTGCAGCCTGCGCCGGTTCCGGAGCTAAAGCCCGGCATGGTCGTGCTGCGCGTTCGCCGTGCCGGCATTTGCGGTTCCGACCAGCATTACTTCGAGCATGGCTGTTGCGGTGCGTTTGTGCCCACGCGCCCATTTGTGCTCGGTCATGAATTCGCCGCGGAGGTCGCTGCCATCGGCGAAGGCGTGAACAACGTGCGGGTAGGTACACGGGTGACGGCCAACCCGGCCCGGGCCTGCGGCGTCTGCGATTACTGCAAGGGCGGGCGCGGCAACCTTTGCCGCCATACGATCATGCTCGGCAGCGCCAGCACGACGCCACCGACCGATGGCGCGTTCGCGGAATTCGTCACAGTGCGCTCCGACCAGTGTCACGTTCTACCACCGGGCATGGATGACGCCACCGGCGCAATGATCGAGCCGCTGGCCGTGGCGCTGCACGCGGTGAAACGCGCCGGTGTGGTCTCGGGCAAACGCGTGCTGGTGACCGGCGGCGGACCGATTGGTTTACTCGTGGCGCTGACCGCAAAGGCGTTTGGTGCCGCGCCCGTGGCTTTGAGCGACATTCTGGAAACGCGTCGCGAAGCCGCACATAAACTCGGGGTGGATGCGACTGTGAATCCCACATCGCCTAAGTTGACCGAAGAAGTCCGCGAGATGACCGGCGACGGCTTTGACGTTGTGTTCGAAGCCTCGGGTGCGAAAGCCGCGCTGCGCCAGGCCTTCGATCTCGTGCGACCCGCTGGAACCATTGTGCAGATTGGCACTCTGGGCACGGCGGATATTCCCTTGCCGGCCAACCAGCTGATGGTGCGCGAAATCAACTTCGTCGGCTCGATGCGCTACGGGAATGTTTTCGAGGAGGCGATCCGTCTCGTCGAGACGGGTCGGATCGATATGCGCGGGCTCATCAGCGGCGTGTTGCCGCTGGCCGAAGTGGAACAGGCCATGCGCCTCGCGTTGGAGAAAAACACCGCTCTAAAAGTGCAGTTGGAAATCAACTAGCAGGGCGCGGAGAGCCGTCAGCCTTGCCTTGGGAATTTTGGGATGCGGCCGAGTGCGCCGCGGTCCCGCCCGCCAACGCAGCGTTGCACCTGCAAAAACCAACCTCGGAGTGCGTCTACCTCCCGGCATGGCGACCGACCCAGCCCGCGGCCCGGGCTGCGCTTGCCGCATGCATTCCAAACGAACGTCTCTTCGTGGAAGCATCGGCGATCAAAGTCATTGGCGAATTGCGCAAGACCCCGTGGCAACGGTTTTCCCGTCTCCAACGCACCGCCGCCCGCCTTGCCCAAGGTCGCGGCCAGCCCAAGGGCGTTTTCAAGTTTGCCAGCAACGAAGCCTGCACGGCATGGACGGCGAACCTGAATCGGAAAAAAAACTGACCCGCGTGCCCACCGACGCCGACTTGGTCTCCCTCGCTCGCGAACTCAATCGAAAGGGAGTCGCCTATGTGGTGGTGGGAGGTTTCGCCATTAACCGCCTTGGCTTCGTCCGCGCCACCGAGGACATTGACCTGCTCATTGCCCGCGACCCCGCTAATCAAACCTTGGTCAAGCAGGCGCTGGAATTCCTCCCCGACCGCGCCATCCGCGAACTGGCCGACGAGGACCTCGCACAATGGGTCGTCATTCGCGTCAATGACGACATCACCATCGATCTCATAACCGAGGCCTGCGGCGTGCGCTACGAAGATACTGCCGGCGGCATCGAAACCGAGATTATCGACGGCGTACCCATCCCTTTCGCTGGCGCCGAGCTCAGGTTGAAAATGAAGCAAAGCCCGCGCGAAAAAGACGCTGCCGACCGCAGTTTCCTCCAGCAACTCCTCCGCACCCGTCGCGCTTAATCAGTCGCGGCAGCTGAAGTAAAGGGGGGTGAAAATGGGGTCTGGCTGAAACCTGCAACCAGCCTGCGCGGCGCTGGGGAGGGGATAATTTTTCGAGTCGTGATCCAGGTTTCAGCCTTACCCGTTCGAACTACTGGTAGAAGGGACGGACGAACGACACCGGAAGCCGCGCGTTCCAACTCCCATGGAATAAACCGCACTGCACCCGATGGCGTTGAGAGTTCAAACCAAGGAACATCCCAAGCTACGCAAGAGGGACGAGCTATGGAAAAATTTTGAGATTTCGAAATCGACCGTGGGCAATTCGAGCTGACGCGCCGCGAATTCCTAGCGGCCAGCACCGCCGCCGCCGCGGTCGCAGTGCTGCCCCGCGGATACGGCGCACAGCCGGCCTCGACCTCAACCATGGCGCCCACTCTCACGAAAATCGCGTTCACGGTTAATGGACAGCTCCGCGAACTCGAACTCGATACACGTACCACGTTGCTCGATGCGTTGCGCGAACATCTGCACCTGACCGGAAGCAAGAAGGGCTGCGATCACGGCCAGTGTGGCGCCTGCACCGTCCTCGTCGGCGGCCGTCGAATCAACTCCTGCCTTACCCTCGCCGCCATGCAACAGGGCGCAGCGATCACCACCATCGAAGGGCTGGGCACGCCCGGGAACCTGCATCCGATGCAGGCGGCATTCGTGAAATGTGACGGCTACCAATGCGGTTACTGCACGCCTGGCCAGATCTGCTCCGCCGTCGCGGTGCTGGACGAGATCAAGGCGGGTATTCCGAGTCACGTGACCGGAGATCTCACGGTGCCGCCCCCCTGGAGCGCCGAGGAGATTCGCGAGCGCATGAGCGGCAACATCTGTCGCTGCGGTGCCTATTCCAATATTGCGGATGCGATCCACGAGGTCGCAGGGAGGCGCGGATGAGACCGTTCACCTTTGAGCAGGTTCGGACGCCCGCGGAGGCAGCGGCCGCGGCGGCGCGTCACCCCGGGGCGAAGTTCGTCGCGGGGGGCACGAATCCCCTCGATCTCATGAAACTCGAGATCGAAACGCCGACGCATTTGATCGACGTGAACAGTTTGGAACTCGACAAAATCGAGGTCACGCCCGACGGCGGATTGCGGATCGGCGCGATGGTCCGCAATACGGATCTCGCGGCGCACGAGCGCGTCCGACGAGACTACGGTGTGCTCTCGCGCGCGCTCGTGGCCGGCGCTTCGGGACAGTTGCGCAACATGGCCACCACAGCGGGCAATCTTTTACAGCGGACGCGCTGCCCCTACTTCTACGACACGAATCTGCCCTGCAATAAACGCGTGCCGGGCAGCGGCTGTGGCGCTATCGGCGGGTTCACTCGCCCACACGCCGTGATCGGGGCGAGCGACGCGTGTATTGCAACGCACCCGAGCGACATGGCGGTGGCGTTGCGCGTACTCGACGCCACCGTGGAAACGATCCAGCCCAACGGTTCCTCGCGAACCATTCCCATCGCGAATTTTCATCGGCTGCCGGGCGACCAGCCCCAACTCGAGACCATGCTGGCACCCGGCGAACTCATCATGGCGGTGACGCTGCCCAAGCCCGTAGGTGGCGCCCAATTCTATTACAAAGTACGCGACCGCGCCTCGTACGTCTTCGCGCTCGTGTCAGTCGCAGCCATCGTTCATCGCGACGGCACCGGACGAGTGGCTCTGGGCGGCGTCGCGCCGAAGCCGTGGCGGGTGGAAGCAGCGGAAGCGGAAATGCCCAAGGGCGCGCCAGCCGTCGTGGCCCGCCTGCTCGCGGGCGCAAAACCCACGGAGGAAAACGCCTTCAAGCTGAAGCTGGTCGAACGCGTCCTCGCCGCAGTACTGGCCGACGCGAAAGGAGCCCGCGGATGAAATTCGACACCCCTGCCACCACCAATCCGATCGACCAGCTCAAGGTCATCAGTCAACCGGTCGATCGCATTGACGGCCCGCTCAAGACCACGGGCACCGCGCGCTACGCCTACGAACAGCACGACGTCGCGCCCAACGCCGCTTACGGGTATATAGTCGGCGCGGCCATCGCCAAGGGCCGGATCACCTCCATTGATCAACGCGCGGCCAAAGCCGCGCCCGGTGTGCTCGGAATCATTACGGCGGAAAACGCGGGTCCACTGGGAAAAGGAAAGTACAACACGGCGAAGCTGCTCGGCGGGCCGAACGTCGATCACTATCACCAAGCGATCGCAGTAATTGTCGCCGAGTCATTTGAACAAGCCCGCGCCGCCGCGCAATTGCTCCAAGTGAAATACGACCGCGGCTCGGGGCGCTTCGATCTTGCGGCCGAGAAAGAAAAGGCGATCAAATCCAAGCCCGGTTTCGGCGGTCCGCCGGATTCAGCCGTCGGCGATTTCGCGGGAAACTTTGCCGCGGCGCCGGTGCAGTTCGATGCGACCTATACCACTCTCGATCAATCCCACGCGATGATGGAGCCCCACGCGTCGATTGCGAAATGGGAACGCGACAAGCTGACGGTGTGGACCTCCAACCAGATGATCGCTTGGACCGTGGGCGATAGGGCGAAGACCCTCGGCATTCCGAAGGAAAACGTGCGGTTCATCTCGCCTTACATTGGCGGCGGTTTCGGCGGGAAGTTGTCTCTGCGCGCCGATGCCGTGCTCGCCGCCCTGGCCGCACGGGAGGTTCGCCGGCCGGTAAAAGTCGCGCTGCAGCGGCCGCTCGTGATCAATAACACGACGCATCGTCCCGCCACCATTCAACGTATCCGCCTTGGCGCTACGAAAGACGGCAAGCTCACGGCCATCGCGCACGAGAGTTGGTCGGGCAATCAACCCGGGGGTGACCCCGAGACTGCCGTCAGCCAGACGCGCCTGCTCTACGCGGGCGAACATCGCATGACCGCCCTGCGTCTCGCCGTGCTGGATCTTCCGGAAGGTAACTCCATGCGTGCGCCCGGGGAGGCTTCCGGCCTGATGGCCCTTGAAATCGCGATGGATGAGATGGCGGAGAAACTCGGCCTCGATCCGATTGAACTTCGCATCCGTAACGACACCCAGGTAGCTCCAGATAATCCGGTCCAACCAGACTCCGGCGATCCCGAATCGAAGGGGCCGCAGGCGAAGCACATCCCCCATCCGCCGTTTTCCCAACGTCAGTTGGTCAAATGCCTCCGACTCGGGGCTGAACGCTTCGGCTGGAGCAAGCGGAACGGCAAGCCCGCCCAGACGCGCGAGGGTCGCTGGCTGCTCGGCATGGGTGTCGCCGCGGCTTTCCGCAACAACGCCCTCATGAAATCGGCCGCGCGCGTCCGCCTGCACAATCACGGTACCGTGACCGTCGAGACCGACATGACGGATATTGGCACCGGCAGTTATACGATCATTGCGCAGACTGCGGCGGAGATGATGGGGGTGCCGCTCAAGCAGGTCGTGGTGAAGCTCGGTGACTCCGACTTTCCGGATCGTGTGGCTCGGGGGGACAATTTGGCGGCAACAACTCCACCTCCGGCGTCTACGCCGCGTGCCTGAAGCTCCGCGAAGCCGTAGCGTTGAAATTGGGCTTCGACGCCAAGGACGCGCAGTTCGCCGAGGGTAAGGTTACTGCCGGCGGTCGGAGTGCACCGCTCGGTCAAGCCGCCGGGCCGAGCGGCCTTGTGGCGGAGGACGGGATCGAATACGGCGACCTCGACAAGCAATATCAACAGTCAACATTCGGCGCGCATTTCGTGGAAGTTGGCGTGAATGCGGTGACCGGTGAAACCCGCATCCGCCGCATGCTGGCGGTATGCGCCGCCGGGCGCATCCTCAACCCGAAGACGGCGCGCAGCCAGGTTATCGGAGCGATGACGATGGGCGCCGGCGCGGCGCTCATGGAAGAGCTCGTGGTCGACAAGCGGGTGGGCTTCTTCGTGAACCACGACCTGGCCGGTTATGAGGTGCCCGTGCACGCCGACATTCCGCATCAGGAAGTGATCTTTCTCGACGAAACCGACCCCATCTCGTCGCCGATGAAAGCGAAAGGCGTGGGTGAACTCGGGATCTGCGGCGTCGGAGCCGCCATCGCCAATGCAATCTACCACGCCACGGGCATTCGCGTGCGCGACTATCCGATCACCTTGGACAAGTTAATCGATCAGCTTCCGCCTGTCGCGTGAACCTATGTGTGGGGGGGTCGAGGCGGGGCGCCGGGCGGGGCGACTTGCCCCCTATTCATACCAAGATCTCATGAGACTGGACGTTTCCGGCGTAGGGCCCGACCTTGGTCGTGGCCTGAAACGTCGGGTGAAAACCATCCGGCCACGAGCGAGCTCGGGCCCTACGGCAGATCTCGAACCAAAATCAAAATCATCAAAAATCTGCGCTGCCGCCGGTCGCGTGAACCTATGTGTGCAGGGATCGAGGCGGGGCGCCGGGC
>Ga0163152_10003144_pt1 | contig 21926 bp, 13 predicted proteins | sample OliLakLV19MP8IB2_FD_148635 | JGI IMG/M metagenome (GOLD analysis project Ga0163152, IMG submission 148635) | Freshwater microbial mat bacterial communities from Lake Vanda, McMurdo Dry Valleys, Antarctica - Oligotrophic Lake LV.19.MP8.IB-2 | ecosystem: Environmental > Aquatic > Freshwater >...
GCATTGGTCGGCTCGACCGGAACGTAATTAACCGTGGTTCCCACATTTCCCAGGAGGGAATTGATGCCGTGGACAAGGAAATGAACGTCCGCCGGGAGGTGGGCACCCGCCACGACCAGGCACGCACCACGATGGGCCTGCAAATCCGCCGCGCACTCTTCGATCCACTTCGGCGGGGTTTCAAAGCCCTGGCCGTAAGGAGCCAGATCCCTCGCGACTTGTGGGAACAGCTGCGAGGACAGCTGCGCCGCGAACGCCAGCATGTGGCTTGAGGCGACCCGCAGCCGATGATCCGCCATGCTGCCGGTGAGGGTCAGCGCGCTCTCCGCCATATACAGGCGGTTCATCGGATCGTCTTTCTTTAACAACCGACGACCATTCGCGAACGAACGCGCATAATATAGGCTACCCGCCTCCTGGTGTAGGAAGTCCGCGTCGATTGATACAATGCGTTTGGCGCGCGCGAATTGATAGACCGGCCGGACCGCCGTACCAAACGCTGCCTGAGCGGCGGCAAGAGGGGCTTCATCGGCAATGGGCTCGTACTCTGACCAAATCGCCCGCGGAAAACGTGCCCGCAACGCCCGGACTAACCGCAGGCGGGTTGGCGACGAAGATTCGTCGGCCAGAAAGGCGAGCCCAGCGCCACCGCTACTGCTATAATTACGATTGATACTCGCGAACACCTCATTGACGGTCTCAACCGTGAGCGTCTGGTTCCCCTTGGTGTGCGCCGTCGCACGCTCGGGGTCATAAAGTTCGAGGATGGAAGCTTGGGCGTGCAGTGAGGCCGCTCCGCCGTGCGGCTGATAGGTCGGATTGCCCTCGAGTTTCGTTGGCCGGCCCTGGTGCGTCTCCGCCAACAGAGGGATCGCCGTCTTCCGCAACGGCATCGACGTGGCGTAGTAGGAGGGCAGACCTGGAATCACGCTCTCGACCGACTTGCCGTAGGGCAGAATGAACTTTTCCGGACGGCGGCAGCCCGCCAACCCTGCGCCGCCAAGCGCAAAAGAGGCCGCCATGATCTTCATGAAGTGCCGGCGATCGACACCGTCGAGCTCCGCCGCACCTTCGGGGAACTCGCGCGCGAGCTCGGTCTTGAACCCCGGCGTGCCGGCGAGCTCGTCCAAGCTGCGCCAATACTTCGGGCCGGTCAGCTGCTCCTGATCAGAAGGAGCGGGATGGTCAAATTTGCGTTTCATCGATGGCAGCCGGAGCAGCTCTGAGGAGGAATCAATTTCCAGTCGTGCTTGAATTTCTCGGCCATTTTCACGCCTTCGGGGCCTTGATCGACCAGTCGTTTGGAATCGAGATTATAAACATCCTTCGGGTCGCGAAGGCGCTGTTCGGGATTACGATGGCACTCGAGACAGAACGCCATGCTCAAGGGCTGCACGTGCGTGACGACATCCATCTCGTTCACCTTGCCGTGACACTCGACGCAGGAAATCCCGCGATTCACGTGCACCGCATGATTGAAATAGGCGAAATCGGGCGTCTGGTGAATCCAGACCCACGGCACAGGCGTACCCTTTTCATAACTTTCCCGCACCGGAGCCAGCAACGGGCTGTCGGCCTTGATGACGTTATGACAGTTCATACACGTCTGAGCCGAGGGCACATTGGCATGCGCCGACTTATCCACATTTGAATGACAGTAACGGCAATCGAGACCGACCTCCTGTACATGTTGGGCGTGGCTGAACGGCACCGGCTGGACCGGGGCGTACCCGACGCGCGCATACTTCGGCGTCATGTAATAGGTGACGCCAGCCGTGGCGATACCCGTCAGAACGACCAGAAAAATGATGATCTGGAGCGGCAGCTTGTTGGCCGACTTCGGGAAGAGTTTCGACATGAGCGAAAAGTACGATCGTGGGCGGCAGCCTTAAACCGACTCGGCGCGACGCGCGACCGAGCGCGGGTCGCCCCGCAGTTCAAGATGCTTTTTCCCGGCCAAGCTGGAATTCACCCCGGATTTCGCCGCCGCGGGTTTCGCGTGGAGCTGAGGGAGGAGACTCGCGGCAGCGGCCCCTCCGAGAAGCTTGGCGAAGAATTGCTTTCGCGTTGAGTTAGGAATCACAGGAAGCGGATTGGATGGACGAAAATCGCTGTGGAAACAAGGGAGCGGCGTTTCGCTTGTAAACCAAAATTTCCCGAGGAAATTTTCGAAGGGGAGTAATTAGCGACCGGATGTGGCAAGGTTTCTCGCGCTAATCGACACGACCTCGGTTTCAGACGTCGTTTGCCTGAACTCGATCCACCGCGTTTTCCTGACGCCGTACCTTCTCAACTCCCGGGCCATCCGATTCGTTCGATTAGCCGCCACGGCTGGTCGGCCTGACTCCAAATCCACTCCAAACGACGTGGTTAGACAAAGAGCCCGTCGCGCATCGGCCGGGTAAGATCGCAACGCTGCGCGATCTCCGGATTATGCGTCACGAGCACAACGGCCTGCCCGTTATCCTTCGCCAGCCGCGTAAGCAGATCGAACACCACGGCCGAATTCTTCACGTCCAGGTTTCCCGTCGGCTCATCCGCCAGGATAATCGTCGGCTGATTCGCCAGCGCCCGCGCCACCGCCACGCGCTGCTGCTCACCACCCGAGAGCTGCGTTCCCAGCCGCTGGGTCTTCGCACCCAGGCCCACCGACTCCAGCAGACTATGCGCGCGCACTTTCATCGCTTCGGGCGTAAGCCGCCCCAGTTTGCGCATCGGCATCATCACGTTCTCCAACGCCGTGAACTCGAGCATCAGAAAGTGAAACTGAAAAACAAACCCGATATGCGCCCCCCTTGCCGCCGTCCGAGCCAGGTCGTCCGTGTTCGACATCACACTCCCATTGATCTCGATCTGTCCATCATCCGGCCGATCGAGCAGCCCCAGGAGATAGAGCAGCGTGCTTTTTCCACAACCCGACGGCCCCACAATCGCATAAACCTGGCCGCGCCGCGCTTCAAACGAGACGCCTTTTAAAACATGCACCCGCCCCTCACCCTGCCCGAGGTAACGGTGAAGATTCTGGCATCGCAGGGCGACGCCAGAATCGGGAGCAGGGAGCAGGGAGCAGGGAGAAGGCATCGACGGACGCGGGCGGGAGCAGGAAGAAAGGAGGAAGGAGCAAAACTCAGCCGAATTTTTCGCGCCGCACTTTGATGAGCTGCATGATTCTAAATTCGGCAGTTCAGATTAACCACGGATGACACCGATACAGAGAATTGCAGATCAAGGAGCACCTGACTTGCCATTCACCCGCAAGGTGAAGCGCCCGAAATGCAGAATACCTTGGTAATCTGTATCCATCGGGAAAATCTGTGGTTTCAACTGCATTGTCTAGGACGATTCGTTGGAAAGTCTTTTGGCTTCAGCAAGGAGTGCGACCGCGTCCGTTTCCTTGAGTAAGTTCACGCGCCGCGCAATGAACGTATGCGATCGAACCTCTCCGCTCGAAGCCTTCGCGGATGAAGAGAAACCGGATGAAGTCCGGGTTCGAATCCCGCTCGTAGCCCTCCGCAATGTTGCTGGAAATCGAAACCGCTGCGCGCCGGATCTGATCGCGAAACCCGAAATCCCAGCTCGCGTGAAACAACCCGCAGACCCGCGCCGCGAGTTCCACCGCCTCCTTCCACACTTCTAGATTTTTGCATGTATCGTCGTTCATTCTGTAGTGATTGAGTTCCTTCTCCTTCCCCCCTTGCTCCAGCGCGGCGTAGCCGCGCTATTGCGCCGTCCCTCGCACAATGTCGCCCGGTTCGAGCCGCGCCGCGCGTCGGGCCGGGATCAGGCTGGCGATCATCACCATCACCACCGCCGTCACAATCGCTCCAATATAATGGTAGATATCCCACGTGACGATGAACCGGTCAGTCTTGAAGATTCCATTGATCGGCAACGGGACTTGGCCCACGAGCCAGGTGACGCCCGCACCAAACGCCGCGCCCACCACGGCGCCGATCGCCAGGACGATTCCCGCCTGCCAGAGAAAAATCTGGGTGATGTCCCGCCGCTCGTAGCCCATCGAGCGCAGAATCGCGATGTCCTTGGTCTTCTCGAGCACGATCATCGCGAGCGTGTTGAACATCGCCAGGCTCGCGATCAGAGTGAAAACGGTTACCGTGATTCCCGTCGAAATCCTCAGCGCGCGAAACACCGCCAGCCACGTCTTCTCTCGCTCCTGCCACGGCTTGGCCCCGTGATTCAGCACTTCTTCCATCTTCGCCGCGTCGAGCGGGGCCCGCTTCGGATCATGCAGACTGATCTGAAGAAACGTCGCTCCCGCCGGCTTCTTCAACAGCGAGCGCGCTTCCGTCAGGTGTAAATACACGTTCGTCTTATCGACTTCGCGATACCCCGTTTCATACACCGCGGCCACCTGCATCCGCCGCGACTCGCCCCGCGCGACAATCACCAGCGAGTCTCCCACCATGATCTGCAAGCGATCCGCCAGGACCCGCCCGATCATCACACTGCGCAACGACGTGCGGAAGGCATGTAGGCTGCCTCCTGTAATCTGCTCTCCGAGATCCGAAACCTGCAGGTGATCATCGAGGTTGACGCCAAAAACCTGCGCATCCTCGGTCTTAAACGAACTGGTGATCTGGATATTGCCGCGCACCACCGCCGAAACGCCGCGCACATTCGCGAACTGCCGCACCGCTTCAGTAATCCGCTGCGGCTCGTCCACCCCTTCAATGTACTTCACGCCCTCACGCTGGGCGAAATAGAAATTACTCCCCACGGACGCCGCCTGGCTCCGCATTGTATCCTGGATGCGATCTTCGATTCGCATCGCTCCGTTGATGCCCAGAATCGTTTTGGTGAAAAACTGCTCGAAGCCGCTCGTCGTCGCCTGCGTCACAATAAAGAGCCCCACCCCCAGAATCGTGCACGACAGGCTCATGAACATGGCCCGTTTCTTCGCCGTCAAAAAACGAAACGCGATGCGCAGGTTGGGTGACATTACTCGAGTTTGAGTTTCGCCGACTCGCTCAGTTCACCACGTCCACCCGGACGCGACTGCCCGGGCGAAACTGCTCGAGATTCTCGACGATCACCTGCTCACCATCATCCAGACCTTCGAGGATTTCGACGACGTTAAGCGCGACGAAACCCGCCGCGACTTTGCGCTGCTCCACCCGGCCGTTCTTCACGACCAGCACCTGGTCATTATTGATCAGGGCTCGCCGGGGAATGACTTTGGCGTCCTTCCGCTCATCGACCGTGATTGTCACTTCACCGGTGCTGTTCGGCTTCAGCTGCTCCGGATCAACCTGCACGTCCAGGTGAACGGTAAACCGCTGCGCGTCATCAGCCGTGGGCAACAGTTTGGACACAACGGCGTCGTATTCAGTATCGCCGTACGTCAGGAGCCGCAGGCGCGCGGGCTGGCCAATTTGGATCCGGCCGAAATTCTCTTCGCTGATCTTCGCCGCCACCACCCGTTTATTGGAAAAAATCAGGGCCACCGGCTGGCCCGCGTTGATGAGCGCCCCGCGCCACGTGAGCGCGCCTTCGATGGCTCCGTCCATCGGCGCCCGCACCGTCATCCGATCCAACTGCAGCTGCATCTCTGCCATTGCCGCCTTGAACTCGATCTCTGCTTGCACGTCGTTGTAGGTCGTTAACCGCAGTTCCGTCTCGATTTTTGCCAACGCCATTTCGGCGGAACGAACTTGCTCGTCGGACACAGTGCCCAGCGCCTTTAACCGCTTGGCGGTTTCCACCGCCTCTGCCGCCAACTTACGGGAGTAGTCGCTTTCGAGCCGAATCTTCACCCGCTCCCGCTCCTGGAGGTAGTTACGCTCGAGCTTGTCCCGCGCACGTTCCAACTCGGTCGTGTCCAACTGAACGAGTTTGTCTCTCTCGATGAACTTGTCGCCCGGGTCGATGGCTTCACACCACACCACCGTGCCCCCGGCCAGGCTTTTCAACTCCCGGATACCTCCATCGGCATGGACCATGACGCTGCCGGTGACGGCATCGACGGCCAGACCCCGGGTCACGGTGGCGACACGGGCCCGGCTCTGCAGTCCAACGAACGCCACTACGGCGAGTCCGGCGAAAACGACGAGGACCAGGGCGAGTTTGAGCAGCAGGCTGCCGTTATTTCTTGGGACGAACATGGCGCACAGGAAGATTGTTCAGCACGGGGTCATCCCCGGCCACGGAAACGAAAGAACTCCACCGGTCGAGAAACGCAGCGCGCGAGGCCAGGGCATTCGCTTCCGCCGCCAGGATTCCAACTTGAGCACGGTCGACTTCACCGGGCGCCATCTTGCCCAACGCCACTTCGTCCGCAATGCGTTTACGGCCTTCAACGGCCAGAGCGCGCCGGATATCGGAGAGTTCAAGCAGCTCCGCGTCGAGTTTCAGCTGACGCTCAAGGGCCTGCACCTCTTCCAATAGAACATCGAGCGCCACCTCCCGGCGTGCCTCGATCACGCGCTGCGAAGCCCGCGCTTCCCGCTTGGCCGCCCGCGCCGCAAACCCATCGAAAATAGCCCAATTCGCCCCAAGACTCACCGACTGCTGCGCCACCGCGCGTTGATCAACGAGGTTGTTAATAATGTTCGTCGTATTCTGCAGGCTGTAACTCGCACCCAACGTAAACTTCGGAAGCAATCGCACCCGCTCGATGTTGTAACGAAGCAAAGCCTCTCGCACGCGCAAATCGTGCATTTCCGCTTCCAACGTGCTTTTCGCGCCGTCCCGGAGGAGCGCAGAGGAGAGCGCAGTCGTCAGGTCACTCGAATACACCGGGTTGGGAATCTCATTCGGAATCGCGTCTTCCTCGAGCGTCGGAATCCCAGCCAGGCGGGAAAAAGTACGGCGCGCGGTGAAAAGATCGCCCTCCATGCGACGCATTTCATACGATGCTTCCTTCCCGCGCAATTCCTCGCCGGCCACTTGTGCCGGTGACACCTCGCCGCGGGCCAGGCGTTGCTTCAGCACGTTTACATTGTCGTTCAGCACCTTGACGGACTCCCGGCTCTGTCGCACCCGGGCCTTCGTCACGATCAGATTCAAATACTGCCGCCGTAACAAAACGCCCAGTTCCCGATAGGCTTTAACGAGATTCTTCTCCGCCAACAGGAGGTTGATGCGGGCGATATCGCTCTGGTTCTTGAGCGCCCCCCAATGGAAGATGTGCTGATTGAGCCCGACATTGTAATTCAGCCCTTGATCGCGGCTGCTGGAATTCGCTCTTCCCGAAATCGCTTCTTCCCGGATCCCATAGTTAATATTCGCCCCCAAGTTCGGCAGCCGGGCGGCGTCGGCCGCCATCCGATTCGCCTCCCGTATCTCGATCAAGAGGTTTGCCTCCACCACTTGCGGGGAGCGTTGCAACGCCGTCACCAGAATGGGCCTCAGCGCCGGCAGATAATCCTCCGGCATCGTGCCGGCCACCTCAGCGGGTTGAGCCTGCGCGATGACGAGCGGGAGCAATGAGTAAAAAATGAGCCCGATGCGGGGTAAAAACCGCGGGGCCGCAATGCCAGACGATAACATGAATGGACGCAAAAGTTGAATGGTCAGAGCGCTGGAATTTGAGGGCGATTGCAATCCATAAGTCTTGAGACTGGCAGTGGGTACGCGCCACCCTCACGAAAGTTCCGCTCAACGTCCGTCCGCCTTCATGTCACTCGAACTCTCCGCTCTTGCCCGCGAACACTTGGATCGCGTGCGCGCGTTTTACGATACCGCTCCGACGGAGCCCAAACCCGGTGCCCGGGCTTATCGGCGTCTGCTCGCCCACTATTACAATCTTCTCATCCCACTCGACGCCAGCGTTCTTGAAATAGGATGCGGCGCGGGCGAGCTGCTCAGCCAGCTTCACGCCGGCCGCAAAGTCGGCATCGATCTCTCGGCCACGCAAATCGCGGCCGCCCGCACCCGCGTTCCCGGGGCGGAGTTTTTTGTCCAGACGGGCGAACGACTCGAGCTCGACGGGAAATTCGACGTCATCATCATCGCCGATACGCTGAATCTGGCCGCCGATGTCCAACGGCTCTTGGAACAGCTGCACCCTGTCGCCCACGCGGATACCCGCGTCCTCGTGAATTTTCAGAACACGCTCTGGCGCCCCCTGCTTTCGTTGAGCTGTCTTCTCGGCTTAAAAGCCCCGCAACCACAGAACAGCTGGCTCGCATCCTCCGACGTGTTGAACCTGCTGCGGCTCTCCGGGTGGAACCCGGTAACCCGTCACGCCCGGATTCTCCTGCCGTTCTCGGCGCTCGGCCTCGGCACACTCGTGAACCGCTGGCTCGCGCCCCTCCTGCAATGGTTCTGCCTCACCGTGTTTATCATCGCCCGGCGCGAGCAGACCACGGTGCCGAAACCGCTGACCGTCTCGGTCGTCATCCCCGCCCGCAACGAAGCGGGCAACATCGCCGCCGCGGTCGCGCGCACCGCCGAACTCGGCGCGGGAACCGAAATCATCTTCGTCGAAGGCCACTCCCGCGACAACACTTGGGAGGAAATCCAGCGCGTCGCCGCCGGGCACCCGGAGCGGAAGATCAAAATCCTCCAGCAGTCCGGCCGGGGCAAAGGCGATGCCGTGCGAGCCGGATTCGCCGTCGCGACCGGTGACATCCTGATGATCCTCGACGCCGATCTGACCATGCCGCCGGAGGAGCTGCCGAAATTTTATGACGTGATCGCCACTGGGCGCGCGGAATTCGCGAACGGCGTGCGGCTCGTCTACCCGATGGATGAAAAGGCGATGCAGTTTCTCAACCTTTGCGCGAACAAGACGTTCGGGCTGATCTTCACCTGGTTACTCGGCCAGCCCGTGAAAGACACGCTTTGCGGCACGAAAGTACTGACGCGCGCGCACTACGATCGCGTCGCTGCGAACCGCGCGTACTTTGGCGACTTCGATCCCTTCGGCGATTTCGACCTCCTGTTCGGCGCTGCCAAGCTAAACCTCAAGATCGCCGACGTCCCCATCCGTTACCGCGAACGGACCTACGGCACGACCAACATCCAACGCTGGAGCCACGGCTGGCTGCTCCTGCGCATGGTGGCGTTTGCGGCGCGGAAGCTGAAATTCGTCTGAGCGGTGGGCGCACGACTGATTTTTTTGGAGCAACCACTGATCTCCACTGATGTTCACTGATTCGGAAGAATACCAATCATCCAAATTCAGCAGTTTCTTTTAACCACAGATTACACTGATGAGCACGGATACAGACGATTACTAATGAAGAGGCACCTAACCGCAATTCACCCGCAAGGTGAAGGGACCGTAATTTATAATGCCTTGGTAATCTGTGCTCATCTGTGGAATCCGTGGTTTCAACTGTATTTTCCAGGATCATCGCCCCTGCTGCCCGAGGATCACTCGCGCGATCGCCCGGATTTTTGATTTCATTGCCTGGGAACAGTGCCCATCAGTGGTTAACCTCCGAATCCGTCCGCTGCTCCAATGAAAATCCCCATCCTCAATCTCAAACCCGCCTACGACGAGCTACGCACCGAGCTCGATGCCGCCTATCACCGGGTCATGGAATCCGGTTGGCTGCTCCTGGGGAAGGAACTCGAGGCCTTCGAAGCCGAGTACGCCGCCAGCGTCGGGGTGAAACACTGCGTCGGCGTCGCCAATGGCCTGGAGGCCATGCAGCTCGTGCTCATGGCTCGCGGGATCGGCGCAGGCGACGAGGTCATCGTGCCGTCACACGGCTATATCGCCACATGGCTCGCCGTAACCCATACCGGCGCCACGCCCATTCCGTGTGAACCGGATCCGGCCACCTACAATCTCGACCCGGCTCAACTCGAGGCGCTGATCACGCCGCGCACCAAGGCGATTCTTCCGATCCATCTGTACGGGCAGACCGCGGACATGATCGGCATCAACCGGATCGCGGCCCGCCATGGACTCTTCGTTTTGGAAGATGCGGCACAATCCCACGGCGCGCGCTGCCAGGGCCGGGCCGCCGGAGCGCTCGGGCACGCCGCCGGCGTCAGCTTCTACCCGAGCAAGAACCTTGGCGCCATGGCCGATGCCGGCGCCGTGACCACCCACGACGATGCCCTCGCCGACAAAGTGCGGCACCTGCGAAACTACGGCTCAAAGGTCCGATACCAGCATGACTACGCCGGCATGAATTCACGACTGAGTGAACTGCAGGCCGCCTTCCTGCGCGCCAAACTTCCGCACTTGGCCGGGTGGAATGCGCGTCGGGCGGTGCTGGCTCAGCGCTACCTGGAACAACTCGGCGACATGGGCGAGCTTACCTTGCCGGTCATCGCCGCCGGGCACGATCCGGTCTGGCATTTGTTTGTCATCCGCACCGACCGTCGCGATGCCTTGCAGCAGCACCTCACCAGCCACGGCATCGGCACGCAGATCCACTATCCGATTCCACCCCACCTCTCGCCCGCGTATCGCGCCGGAGGCTGGACCCGCGGGCAGTTTCCCCTCGCCGAACGTTTTGCCAACGAGGTCCTCAGCCTGCCGATCGGGCCGCATGTCACCCTGGCCGAGGTTGACGCGGTGTGCGACGGGATCCGATCGTTTTTCGCGTGAGTACAGAAAACACGGATACAGCGCCCGGCGGGATCGTTTACCCAGTGGACGAATTGCTGCCCGCGGCCTGGCGGCCGCTCGCGGAGGCGGGTCCCGTTCGCACCTTTAATCCGGGACTGCTGCGGGATGGCACCGGCTGGCTCTTCGCCTATCGCGTGGTCGCCACGGATGGCCAGCGCCGGATCGGTATCTGCCGCCTGGATACATCCTTCCGGGTGGTGCGCGATTCCCAGGTTCCCCTGAGCGACTGCCTGGTGGTCGATGGAACGACGCCTCGTGAGGCGTATCCAGAGGTGGCTCGGAGCTGGTTTGCCGATCCGCGGCTGTATCGGTTTGGCCAACGCCTGTTCATCTACTGGAACACGGGCTGGCACGAGCCCCGGAATCATCAGTTTCTGCAGGAACTCGACCCGCACTCTCTGCTACCCATGGGCCCGGCGCGAGAGCTGGTGCTGAACGGTTTCGTGCGTCAGAAGCTGGAGAAAAACTGGACCCTTTTCGGGAGGGACTGCGCCCAGGTATTCGCGGTGTATTCAATCACGCCGCACCGGGTGCTGGCGACCTCACTGGAGACGGAGGGCGATATCGTCTTCGAGGACGTGGCCGTTACGCCGTTGCTTTTGGGCGATTATCCTCCGTGCCACGGCGGCCTCCGGGGCGGGGCGCCGCCGCAGTGGACGGGCCGAGACTATCTTTCGTTCTGCCATTCCGTTCATCATGGCGCGAGTGGCTATCGTTACGCCGCGGCCGCGTACCGTTTTTCCGCGACGGCGCCGTTCGCGCCCACTCACCGTCCCCGCACGACCTTGCTTCTGCACAACCCGTTCGGAGGCCAGCGCGACCATCCCGCGCTCAACCCGGCCGTGGGCGAGGTGGTCTATCCCTGCGGTGCCGCGCGGGACGGCGATCGCTGGCTCGTGAGCCACGGGATCAACGACGAACACTGCGCAATTTCGTTCATCGATGACGCCCGGATCGAGGCGACGTTGGTGGAAGTGACGAGAGGGGAGTAGCGAGTGACGAGCGGCGGAGGGATGGCTTATCTGGAAGCGATCATCCTGAAACCGCAGTTGAAGCCACAGATTGCGCAAAAACAGGAAAAGACCGGGAGGAATGCTAATCTCCGTTGATCTATCAAACTCGGAATGAACCTCTGAGATCAGATTTCAGAGTTCGAAAAATTAGCGCTCATTAGCGAAGATTAGCGTTCCCTCCTGTCTTGGTTTCTCCGTCTCGTCCGCAGATTCTGTGAGTGAAGCCTCCGCGTTTTCCAAGTGCGGAATCGTGACGGAAAAGACCGGGAGGAATGCTAATCTCCGTTGATCTATCCCGCCCGGGATGAACGCTGAATCTGCAATTCTCTGTATCCGTGTAATCCGTGTAATCCGTGGTTAATCCGAACTGCCGAGTTTAGGATAAAGGAGGTCTGGGCCTCCTGCGTCGGCGAGATGGCTTCGTCACTACCACCCCTATGTCACCTGCACCCTGGTTTGGGTCGCCGACTGCTGCGTCCATTCGCTGCGTGCGCCTTCAAAACAGGATTCCGCTTTACAGCTCTTGGAAACCGAACGTTAAGGCACTGTGGCCGCTCGTCTCACGCAGAATATCCTGTTCGCCTTGTTCGTGGATCCAGCGCGCATGATCGGCGGGCTCTGGACGCGGCGAGACTTGGTGTGGCAATTCACGAAGCGCAACATCGAGCTGCGCCACCGCGGCAGCCGGCTGGGGGCATTCTGGGCCTTACTGAATCCCCTCTCGATGCTCGGACTCTATTTCGTGCTCTTCGGGGTGATTTACGATCAGCGCTTCAACGTTTTACCCGGCGAGACGCGATACGACTTTTCTCTCGCGCTCTTTCTCGGCCTGGCGCTCTTCCACGTTTTTTCGGAGACCGTCGCCGTGTCACCGGCTTTGATCATCTCGAACCCTAACTTTGTCAAAAAGGTGGTTTTCCCCCTCGAAGTCCTGCCGGCCGCCCAGATTGGAGCGGCGGCGTTTCACCTCGCGGTCGGACTCGGCTTGGTCCTGATCGGGAGCATTTTCAGCACGGCGGGTCTCACGCTTCATTTCCTGTGGTTGCCGGTGTTGGTGCTACCCTTGCTGCTCATGGCGCTCGGGGTGGCTTGGTTTCTTGCGGCGTTGGGCGTTTTTCTCCGCGACATCGGCCAGATCACCGCCTTCGCCGCGACAGCTCTGCTCTTTGCGAGCGCCGTCATGTTTCCGCCGGAACGGATCCCGGAGCAGCTACAGTTCCTTCGACTCAATCCCATTTTTCAGATCATCGACCTGGCGCGCCACGGAGTCCTATGGCACCAGCCGGTGTCACTCGACTGGCTCGCCTACGTTTACGCTGTAGCCATGATAATCTTCTTCGCCGGAGCGGTCTTCTTCGCGTTGTTACGGCGGTCATTTGCCGAAGTCATTTAATCGAAAGCATCGTCGGCAAGTAGGCCCCGATCTCGGCTACCATCCTCTGCCTCCGTAATCCGCGGATAAAAGATTGGCGTTTGATAGGTACGGCTACCGTGGATCGATCGCGGTGAGATCGAGCAACCGCAGATGGCGCGGAGGGAACGGATGGTTGCAGTTGTCCGGGATTCCTGCGGCGGAAGGATGACTTATCGGGCGGTAATAATGGCTCCGGATTTATCCGCGGGATCCGCGTAATCTGCGGTTAAAGGATTGGCATTGGGATGGAACGACGGCCGTGGCGGCGCCATCTGTGGTCGGCCTGAGTGCGGAATTGCCGACTGCCACTTGCGAGCGATGCACCGCTCAACTTTCGGGCCGCGACGTGGTAATTTCATAAGGCAGGCGCACTAGGCCGTGAACGACCTCTTGATCCGGCGGATTGGCAACATCCAATACCGTCGCATTCAGCACCCGGTCCCAAGTATTGTCATCATCGGCTCCGGCACCGCAGCCCAAATCGAGACTGTACTGACCTCCCTGGAGCTCGAGCTGAAACCGAATCTTCACCAGGCAAGTCTGTCCGACCGCCAGCTCGGAAATAAGGCACCGGGCCACCCGCAGTCCGGTCGCGAAGATCACTTGTCCGTGACGATTCCGTAGCTCGCATCCCGCACTCACTCCGCGAACGGGTCGCGTCGCCTCGATCAGAACCGTTACCACCGCCCAATCCCCCACCCGGTACGCTGCTCCCGGCGCTCCATCAGAATGCAGCAACCATGCTCGCGCGATCCGCACGCCTCCATCCCCGAGGCGTTCCTTGTCCTCCAAGGCTAACGGCGGGGCGAGCGGAAGCGCCACCTCTGCCATTGATTCCACTCCATCGGACGGAGCGGGAGTATTGCCGGAAATCGCCGCCATCGCAGCCACATACTCACGGACGCAACTCCCCGCTTCCCCTAGGTAACGCACCGTTCCGCGATCCAGCCATATGGCGCGCTGACAGGTATTCAAGACGAAGGACAAATCATGGGTCACCACGAGGAGCGTAACTCCGGAATCGACCAACTCGCGCAGGCGTTTGCTGCACTTCTGCTGAAAGAGGATGTCACCGACGCTGAGAGCCTCGTCAATAATGAGCACATCCGGGTCGACCGAGATCGCGACGGCAAAGGCGACGCGCATGAGCATCCCCGTTGAGTAGGTCTTAACCGGTTGTTCGATGAACGGCCCGACGTCCGCGAAGCGCGCGATCTCATCGAACTTTCTGTCCATTTCAGCACGACTGATTCCGAGAATTCCTCCCGCGAGATAGACATTCTCGCGTCCCGTGAATTCTGGATTGAATCCGGAGCCAAGCTCCAGAAGCGCCGTGACGCGGCCCCGCACCGCACAATGGCCTGAGCTAGGCCGGAGCGTGCCAGCTAGAATTTGCAGCAGAGTGCTTTTGCCCGCACCGTTGCGGCCAATCACTCCGAACGCTTCGCCCCGCTGGACGACGAACGAGACATCAGCCAGGGCGTGAACCACGCCTTCGCCCTCTGGCTCCGTCACCACGGAATTTCCACAGAGGCCCCGATAAAGCCAATGCCGGATCGAGCTTAGGCTCGAATACGTCTTTGAAAGCGCACTCGCTTCGATGACCGGACCATTCTCCGACCGGGATTTTTTAAAATTCGAAGTTACCGCAGCGGATCGCACAGCGCTCTTTCAAACGTCCGCGAGAATAAACCCAAACAAAAAAAGGGCGACCGGTTTCCCGGTCGCCCTTCGCGGCGTAATTATCAGTCAACAACTAATCAGGGAGCTGGCGCGACGTACGTGCCAGATCCCAAATTGACAGGAGCTTTTCCAGCGAGGTCAGCCGCTAGGCTGAGCGCGCCGAGGTCCTTCAAGCTGGGCGAGAACACCGTCAAGGTGCCAACAGCTTGGATCAGCTTTGGCAGGACGATGGAGCCAGCGGCGGTGAAGCTACCCGTGCTACCCAAGCTGACCGTGCCACCCCGATTTGCGATCGCGATGTAGGAACCAGCAACGAACTCAGCCAAACCGGTCGCGGACGAACCGGTGATGATATTGATATCATTGACTTGGTTGATGCGGACCTGGCCGGCGCCAACGACACCAGCCGCGTTAAAGCGGACGGCCCCGAAGCGATTTTCAGACTGGGTGAGGGTAATGTTACCATTGCCGGTCTGGAACGTGGCGTCGCCGGTGACCGTGAGGTTACCGTTGTTGCCAATGTTGCCCGTTGCGGAGGTCACCGCGAGGTTCGTGGCCGTGGAGGTCACGCCCGTGGCCCCGAGGAGGAGAGGAGCCTGACCGAGAACTGCGAAGGTCACGTTGCCACCGGCGAAGGAGACACCGCCGTTCGTCGGGAAGTCAGTCGTCGGATCATCCAAGGTGATGTTACCGTTAGCAGCGGTGAACGAGACCGCACCCGAACCGGCGAAGCCGATCGTGCCACCTGGACGGAGACCACCCAAGCCACTGTCCATAATGTCACCATTGACGCTGGTGGCAGTGAAGTTCGCCGTGGCGCTTGGGGCCATGGTGACGCCACCGAGATTCAGCGTAGCACCTTCAACGATTTGAATATTGCCATCCGTGACGTTGGTGGTGGTCAGGAACACGCGACCGAAGTTGTTTGTGGTGTTCGAGAGGGTGATATTACGGCCAGCGGTCACGTTCGTGGTGCCGAAGATATTCAGTCGACCAGACTGGGTGACGTTGTTGGTAGCAGTGACCGTGAGGGACAGCGCGGTGATGTTACCAAGCGACACCTGATTGTTGCTGAACAGGGCGACCGCACCCATAGACGCATTCGCCGTGAAGGCAGTCACGTTACCGGTGGTAGTGCCAACGGTGTGCGTGGTGTTGCCGATCAGGACGCTGCCGCTCGCCGCATTGGTCGCGAGGGTACCGTTGTTGGTGATAACAACGTTGTTCAACGAATCCTCGATGATGCTGCCGAAACGACTCGTCAGCGTGGTGGTGCCACGTGAGCTGAGATTTCCGAGCCTCAAGGTCGAATCTTCAACCAGGGTGACCGTGCGGGAGGCACTCGTGCCATCGACGAAGAGCTCAACGCGACCGAAGCTGTTACCGTTGTTACCGATGACGATATTGGCGTCACGGGTGCGGAATGTGCTCGTGGTTTCACTATGGATGCTCGTGCCGGCCAGCTGAGTCAGGGGACCCGAGACACCGCCGCCACCGTTGCCGGAAGCAACGACGAGGCTGTTCACATTCAGGTTACCCAAGACCAGGCTCCATGGATTGGCGACGCTGCCAGTGAGGGCGGCGCCAGCAGCTGCGTCCAACGCGCCGGTCGTGCTACCTGAGATGGTCAGATTGTTGATATCCCGGATCGTGACCGCACCCGTCGAGCTGTTGATGTCAACGTTGTTGAAGTCGTTCGCACCGGCCAGCACGAGGCTGGTGGCGGAGGTCAGACTGGAGTTGCCAGCAACCACGAAGACACCAGGAGCCGTGGCGGTGACTGCACCAGCGGCCATGAGGTTGAGGTTGCCACCAACGCTCGTCGAAGCGGTGGTCAGGGAGACCGTGCCGTTGGAGTTGACCATGAGGTTACCGGCTACGCTACCGCCAGTGAGGACCACACCAGCACCGTTGCCGGTAGTGAGGCTGAGGTTGCCCGTGGTATTCGTCGTCGTGTGCAAGGTCAGCGTGCTGTTGGAGACGATCGAGTGGTTGGCGCCGCCCTGAACGCTGATACGACCGATCGTGCTGCTCGTGTTACCCAGCGTCAGATTACCCGCGGGGACAGAGAAGTACGCCAGTTGGGTGACATTCAGAGCACCGGAGTCAATGATATCACCGGCGACGCTCGTCGCAACGAGGTTTGTTGCGGTGATGTTACCAAGGTTCAGCGCGGTGGTCTCAACGACAAAGACATCGCCGGTTGTCGAGGCATTAACCCGACCGAATTGGACGTTCGGGGAGAGGCTACCCAAAGCATTGCCGGAATTGAGGGTGATATTGCCCGAGCCGCTGGTCAGGTTCAGACCGCCGAGGATGCTCAAGGCCGAATAGGCATTGTCCGTGATCGTAGCAGCGCCGCTGCCCATGGCAGTGAGGATACCACCGATGACGATGTTTTGGCCAACGCCCGTGCCCGTGCCGGTGCCAAGGATGATATTCTTGGCGGCAGCCGTCGTGGTGATCGCAACATTCCCAGTCACATTGGTCGTGCCGAGGGTGATGTTATTGGAGCTGCGGAAGTCAGCATTTGCACCGGTCAGCTGGACGGTCGCCGCGTTCGCGAACGTGTTCGCTTCGGCCAGCGTGAGGTTCCCGGTGCCCGAGTTGAAGACGGACGTGCCGGTCGCGTTGGTCGTGGTCAGCGTCGTGCCCAGGACTTGGGAGATGTTACCACCGGTGGAGCGGGCAGTAAGGTTCGCCGAGGAAATCGTGCCGAGAACAGCGTTGCCGGCCGTCGCGTTGATCGTGACTGGACCGGAGTTTGAAATCGTGCCGCCTGCGAAGGTGACATTCGAAGCCGTCAGCGTGATCGCCGGGGTGGTCGTGTTGTTAGTGGAGGAGATTACTCCACCAACGGTCATGTTGCCAGTGGTCGTAACTACGATGTTACGCGCAGTGACTCCACCCGTGGTGATCGTGCCTGTCGTCAGATTACCGGTGGTGTTGACCGTGAGGACGCCACTGTTGGTGGCGCCATTGACCGTTCCAGCGATCGCGCTTGCGTTCGCGATTGTGATCGCCGAGTTGCTCGTCGTGGTGGTGAAGGAAGCATTGCGGCCAACGACAAGGGCACCGCTGGTCTGAATGCCGGTCGTGTTAAGCGCACCAGCCGCATTTACAACCAAATCCTGGCCAACCGTCGAGGCAGCGAGAGTGATGATGTTCGCATCACCCAGAGTGACGTCAGCCGTGTTGCCAACAACGTTCGTGGTCTGAGCCGAGACAACCTTGAAATCGTTGGCGGCGTTCGACAGATCGATACTCGCGGTGCCGGAGGTCAGGGTTGTGGTCTGGGTCCCGTTGGTCGTACCGACGAGAAGGGGACCACTCTGTGTGATCGCGCCATTGTTGGTCGTGACGCTCACGTTACCGGTGATCGAGGAGCCGCCGAGGGCGATCGCCGCGCCAGACGTGACAGAGCGCAGCACCAAATCACCAGCAACGCTGGGGGCACCGGCGGCGAGAATCGTTCCGCCGATGGCAGTGAGATTTCCGCCCACCGACGCCGCGGCGCCGATGGAGATGTCACCGTTGGAAACGCCGGTGTAGCTGAGTTCGCCAAAGCTGGTGAACGCGCCGCTGGAACCTTCGTTCAGCGTGCTCAACACCAGCCCACCGGCGGTGCTGATCACCGCGCCGTTCGACACGACAATATTGCCGGAGTCGGACAGAACGAAGACCCGGCCATTGGAGAACAACGTACCTGCGATAGTGGCGGCATTGCCGGCACCAGCACCCTTGGTCACGCGATTAAGAACCGCGCCACCAGTGGGGAGGATAAAGTTATAGGTTTCTCCAACAGCGATGTCGAAGTTCGACGCCGCGCCGGTGAGGGCGGGCGTGCCATCAGTACCCCAGACCAAAACAGCACGATCCGTGGTGCTGATATTGGCCACGTTCGCGGAGGCCGCAAGGGTCACCGTGCCATTGGCAACGGCGAAGGAATTAGTGAGTCCGCCAACGGTGTACGTTGGTACTACGGCCCAGAGAGGACTGGGAAGGACCGCGAGAGGTCCGACAGCCATCGTCGCAATTAGAAGCTTGCGCAGCGACAGCCTAAGTTTGGGTGCTTTTTTCATTTCTATTAGTAAGCGGTTTGTGACTAGATTACGCCTAACAGTACGAAGGTGAACGGCTCAGCGGCCAATGAGGCAAGTAAAATCTTCCCCCCCCTCCCCCCGGGCAATTCACCAAATCAGAGTTTATTGACGCCAGGGTTTACGCGCGCGATACGCCGCCAGACGCTGCTCAGTGACTTGTAAAGCAGGGGTATCACCAGCGAGCTTGGCGTTCGCCAAGGCCCGATTGGCGACAACGATCGCCTGATCAAAGTCCCCGTTTTCCGCCAAGGCCGCCGCGAGCGAATTAAGTACGGTCGGAGAGTTGGGCTCAGCTTTTTGCGCCGCCTCGGCCAACAGTTGGGCTTCGCGGCCATTGCGGATGGTATCGTCTTTTGACGTCGCCAGGACGAAGGCGAGATAGGCGGCGATTTGTGAATTGAACGTTTCCTGCAATGCCTCCCGATAAACCCGAATGGCCTCCGCCGGTCGGCCGGCCCGGAAGAACGCTCCCGCGGCACTTGCGAATAACCCGAGCCGCTCCGACCCGGGCGCTTTCTTGATTCCGGTGATCGTGGCCGTCGCGGCTCCCCCCCAATCTTCACGCGCAAACAGCAGCTCGCCTTTTCGCAGCCACGGTTGAAACGACTCCGCTGAATCCCGGATGAGCCGATCGATATCCTGTTCCGCTTCGGCAATCGAACCTGTGGCGATTTTCGCCAAAGCCACGTGGTAAAGTGCGTCGGCCGGAGTCTGTTCAAACGCGACTTTAAACAACATCACGTTGACGTTCAGTTGGGCGAGATCGTCGGGAGCCTTGTACGGAATCATCCGCAGCCAGGTCGGGATCGAGCGGTCGATTAGAATCTGCAGACCAAAACTTTTTTTAACTTCGTCGTCCGTCGCGCCGGGATGAAGCAGCCGGAAATAGGAATCAATGAAGTGCTCCTCGGAGATCACCGCGATGTGGGTGACACCATGTTTCTTCACCAGCGCAGCCGCTTCGTCCAGGTTGCGCGCCGCGAGGATGTTGGCGGCCGCTTTCAACCCGGCGGAGTTTTCCCAATAAAGCGTGCCCAAGGTTTTGAAGCGCCCGAAGTAGCCCACTGCCGTAGAACTGTTCGGACTGGTTAACAAAGTAATGGGACCCTGCGGCTGGGATTGCCGGATACTGGCGGCGACATCACGCCACAGCGCCGCTTGGGCGTCCTTGGGACTAACCCGGCGTTCCCGCAGATCCTTCAAACCACCGGTGATTCGGGTGACCGCGGACGGCAAAAAGAGCAGGGAAACCGCCACGATGCCGACGGACCAGCGGATGAGATTCCGTTGCGATCCCACCAACCAGCAGAGCAACAGGCCGGCGAGCGCCACTTGAGAGCCGCTGGCGTTGAGCAACCAGCGTGACTGCGCCCAAGCCATCGCAGTAAAAATAACCGCTGCAAGGGTCGAAAACCAGATCACGATCGACGCGCGGCGACCTTGTGCGATCAAGACCCCAACCCCGACTAACAACGGAATGTTTTCCGCCCCGACGACACTGAAAAAAGTTTTCCAACCGGTGCCCGCGATCGAACGCCACAACGGCAGAAACTCCTGAATGTATTGCCGGTGCAGCTGCGCGAGAAACGGGTCGATGACCACGAAGACGCGCGTTCCACCGATCGCGATGATCAGGGGCGCAAGGCAAACGGCGCCAATGGCCAAGCCCACCCGTCGCCAATTCGGCCGTGCGTCTCGGGCTCCGACCCACCATTCGCCCAGGAAGGCAATCAGTTCGCCGCCACCCCACCACGCCGCGGCAAAGAACGGATTATTCGGCTCCATCCGCAGCCCGAGGTGATTGGGAAAGTACTCTAGTAGATAGAAGCAGAAACTGGCTGCCCCACCCACTCGACCCCACGTCCGCCAGGTGTCACCATCAAACGTGTCACCGTGAGCCCGGGCCGCGCGGCCCTGCAACACCAAGGCCAGCACTCCGGCAAGACCAACAATCGCAATCGGCGGAATCACGGACGCAGCACTGACCCACATGCCCACCGCACCCCACAAGGCGGCTATAGCCGCCGCTCCACGCGCCACCTCGGGCGAACGCGGCAAAATGCTGAAGGCACCGGCCGGCGTCGCCCGCCACCATCCCGCACCCATCAAGGCCGCGCCCAAAACGGTTCCCAACACCGACACCGTGAGCAATCCGTGGTGGTCCACGTAGCTCGGAAAAAAGCCTTCGTAGACCCGGGGGTGACCCACCATCGCCACCGCGATCACCACGCCGAGCAAAGCGCCACCCCGACGCGCGGCCCACGCGGACATGATGATCATGAGAACCATCAGCGTAAAGGAGGGCAGCCAGAGCGTCACTCCCTCGACCGCCTGAGGCAACGGCCGCCCCGTCAGCCAGTGATCCATCCATCCGAAACCCGCGATCGTCCAGGCCCACGCCGTATTCCAGTGCACTTCGCGCCCATCCGGAGCATTATCAATGGAGGTATAACGCAAACGCGGCCCCTCGCCTTCCAGGAGGGCCAACGCGTGTCGCACCCAAACCTGGGCGTCCGCCGCAAAAGCAGGAAACGTCTGCTGCAACGGCGTCGCCGCTTCCGGTGCGCCGCGCAAGCCAAGGCTCGACGTGGTCTTTAGATACCCGCTGACCACGTCCGCATGCCAAAATAACAGGATCGCGCCAAGAATCCATACCGCGACCATCGCCAACCAGCGGACGCGCGGACTTTCTGAACTTAGTTGCATGACAAGCCTCCACGAGCGTCCCGCGACCCCGTCCAGGGTTGTAAACGGACCTGCAGCTGAGGGGTGAGCCTGACGTAAGATTCTGGGTGCACTTGACCGCAGGCTTGCTCCTTACGCAGCGCTTGCCGAGCGAAAAAACGGGCCGCCACGCTCGACGTCAGCCGAAAGTGCTTCGACGTTGCTTTGAACAATTCAAAAGCTAACAGGTCAGGCGTTAATTCATGACTTACCGGAAATGGCTCTTTCCTAGCTCAGTGCTGGCGCTCGCGTTTACCGCCAGCGCGGGATTCTCCCAGACCACTCCCGCGCCCGCACCGGCTGCAACCGCACCCGCCACTCCCGCCGCTTCAGCCATCCGGCAGATCATCATCACTGATAGTATCGAGGCCGCGCAGCAGCAAAACGCCTTGCCCGACCGAGGCTATATTGTGGTCCAGCCGTCTGTATCCTTCCTC
>Ga0163152_10003145_pt1 | contig 21924 bp, 22 predicted proteins | sample OliLakLV19MP8IB2_FD_148635 | JGI IMG/M metagenome (GOLD analysis project Ga0163152, IMG submission 148635) | Freshwater microbial mat bacterial communities from Lake Vanda, McMurdo Dry Valleys, Antarctica - Oligotrophic Lake LV.19.MP8.IB-2 | ecosystem: Environmental > Aquatic > Freshwater >...
GCCTTTGAGGTGTTGTGGTTCCGGGGTTAGAGCCGGTATCCGCCTGAGACATCGATGTTGACGCCGGTGACGTACGGCGCGTCGAGCAGATACTCGACGGCCTGGCTGATGTCGCGCATGGTGCCGGCCCGACCCAGCGGGACCTCCAGACCGATTTCGTCAGGCGGCGGCAGGTCGATGGAGTTCTCGAGTTGCCCCGGCGACACCATGTTCACGCGAATCTGCCGGTCGGCGTAACCGGCCGCCAGTGAGCGCGTGATCGACAGCAACCCGGTCTTGCTGACGTAGTAGTCGGCCCCGCGTCGATTCGCACGAATGCCCTCGAGGCCAGCCATGCCGATGCTGATGATCTGCCCCCCGTTCGGCATCATCCGCAGCGCGTGGTAACAGCAATAATAGGCGCCGGACAGATTCGCCGCCAGCGTGGCGTCCCACACCTCAGGATCGAGCTTCGTCACATCCTGCGGGTTGTAGTTGCCGACATTGTTCAAGAGCAGATCCACCTGCCCTTCATTTGCCGCCACATCGTCGAACACCCGCTGGACGTCGTCATGGATACCGATGTCGGCACGAATCGTGCGGGCCGAGGCGCCCCGAGACTCAAGATCGGTGACGAGTGCCGTGGCGTCGGCGTCAGAGGAGCGATACACGATCACCACGCGATAGCCGCGACCCGACAATGCCTCGCACAGATGACGACCGAGCCGCCGAGCGCCACCGGTGACCACCGCCACACGACCACAGGTGCGGGTCATGCGCGGCGCACCCGTGCGATACGTACGAAGGAATCGGCGGCTGCGGGCACGGCCGCAGGTTTTCTGATTTCGAGACGGACTGCGGTGACGCGACGGTCGTGCTCGAGCAGCAGCGCCGCCACTTCTTCAATCATCGATTCCAGGAGCTGAAACTTGCGGTTCTGCAGCAGCGTGGTCACCAGCGTCGCCACCGCGGTGTAGTCAATCGCATCGTGGATGGCATCGGATGCCGCCGCGGGGCCGAAGTCCGAGTCGAGTTCGACGTCGACACACACCGACTGTGCGCGCTCGCGTTCATGGGGGTGAATGCCGATGATGCACTCGACGTGGAGGTTGTGCAGGCCGGTCGTGCCAGTCATTGACGGGAGGATAACAGGTCGGGGTGCGCCGCGATAAAGGTCTCGAAGTCCCGGCTCGGCGTGGTCTGCATGGCGGCTTCGACTCGTCGCATCCAGAACAGGGTGATCTCGTGATGGTATTTTTTGGCGGCACCGAGGCTCGTGGCGTACCGCTGGATGGCGTCCGCGATGCGCTGGTCGGCGGCGCGTGGTGCGTCCTGGGTCAAGTAGAGCCACGCCAGGCGGAGATGATTGCGGTGCGTGAACTCCGTGCGAGGCAGTGTGCACGCCTCGATGGCGTCGAGAAAGGCCGCATCGGTCATCGTCACGCTCACGAGACACCGCGCCCCCCGAACACTGCCGACCGTGCCTGCGTGGCGATCGCGACCACGGCCGGATGTGTGATGCGTCGTTCGGCGGAGATGGCGTAATACCGCTCGCGAATCGCCTCGACCCGTGCGATCGCCTTGACGCGGTGTTGCCGTTGCAGCTCGCGTGACAGGACCGTGGGCGCGGCAAACACGCCGGCGCCCTGTTCGCCGAAGGCTTTCATCAGCGCGCTGTCATCAAACTCCCCCACCACCGCCGGTTGGATCTTCTGGCGCTGGCACCATTCGTCGAGCTGACGGCGAAGCACGGTGCCTTCGCCCGGCCACAACGCAGGCACGCCGTGCAGTGACGCCGGAAACCGTCGGCGGAGTTTGACAGCAAGCGCCGGTGACGCGAAAAACGTGATGTCGGACTCGCCGAGCAGGTGGCTGTACGCCTGCACACGCACGGTCGGCGGAACAGGGGTGTCCGCCAACACCAGGTCCACCTCATGCACGGCGAGCCCCGCGAGCAGCCGCTCCACGCGGTCCTCACGGCAGATCATCCTCACGGGCTCCGGCAGATGCAGCGCAGGTGACAACAAACGGTAGGCAATCAGTTTGCTGAGCGCGTCGGTCACGCCGACCACAAACCGGACAGGTTTGCCCCCGGCGCCCGAACGCACGGTGGTCATCAGTTCGCGGCCAAGCGAAAAGATTTCGTCTGCGTAGCGGAAGACCACCTGTCCGACGTCGGTCGGTACCAGCCGACGTCCCACCTTGGTGAACAGCCGTTCCCCCAGACTGGCCTCCAGCGCCCTGACCTGGCTGCTGACGGTGGGTTGGGACAGCCGCAGCGTCTCAGCCGCCTTGACGACGCTGCCCTCGCGCACGACGGTCCAGAAATAGAGGAGGTGGTGGTAGTTGAGCCATTCCATGGAAAAACCTATGTAACTCAAACAATATTCGTAATTGTCTCACTGTCGCAACAGCCCTACGCTGGTTGACTGTGCAAGAGGTCATTCTCTTTCCATTCGCTGAATATTGGACCTGGTACGCCGCGTTTGTCGCCGGCGTCCTGGTGGTGCTGGCTGTGGACCTCGGTGTCTTCCACCGAACCGCGCATGTCGTGTCGTTCCGGGAGTCGGTGACGTGGTCGCTCGTCTGGGTCACGCTGGCGCTGGTCTTCAACTACGGTCTCTATCAGTACGCCCTCACACAGTTTCCGCCCGACGTGGCGGAACGGATCGGGCTGGAGTTCCTCACCGGGTACCTCATCGAGAAGTCCCTGGCCGTCGACAACGTCTTTGTCTTTGTTCTGGTCTTCAGCTATTTCGCCGTGCCGCTCCAGTACCAGCATCGGGTGCTGTTTTACGGCATCATTGGCGCGCTGGTCTTCCGCGCCATCTTCATCGCCCTGGGCTCGGTGCTCATGCAGTACCACGCGGTGGTCCTGGCCTTTGGCGTCATCCTCATCGTGTCGGGGATAAAGATGATGATCAAACCCACCGCACAGGTAGACCCGTCTAAAAACCCTCTGATCCGGTTGTTCCGGCGATGGATGCCGGTCACCGATACGCTGCATGGCCAGTCGTTTTTCGTGCGGCTTGGTGGCGTCTGGCATGCGACACCGCTGCTGATCGCGCTGATTTTTCTGGAATTGTCCGACATCATTTTTGCCGTCGACTCCGTGCCGGCCATCTTCGCGATCACGGATGAACCGTTCCTGGTGTTCACCTCGAACGTGTGTGCCATTCTCGGTCTGCGCGCGATGTATTTCATGCTTGCCGGCGCCGTGGGGCGTTTCCACCTGCTGCACTACGGACTCGCGCTCATCCTGATCTTCGTCGGCCTGAAAATGGTCTGGCTCAACGACGCCTTCGGCGGCAAATTCCCGATCGAATGGTCGCTGGGGATCATTGCCGGACTGCTCTTCGCTTCAATTGCGGCATCACTGGTGAAGCCGCGCTCTTACTCTGGAGGTCTCTCGTGAATTGTCCTGTGTGTGTCTCAACCCCCCTGACCGTCACCGAGCGTCAGGGCATCGAAATCGACTTCTGCCCAAAATGCCGGGGCGTGTGGCTTGACCGCGGCGAACTCGACAAGATCCTCGATCGGTCAACCGAGACGCAGCGACCGATCCCGCCGCCGTCAACGGATCCCCGCGCTCGGTATGACCGTGACGATGACGACGACGATCGGCGCTACGGGAAGCGGAAGAAATCGTTCTGGCACGAAATCTTCGACTAAGGGCCTGCGTCAGTAGCGGTCGGCGCGGAAGGGTTCGGGGTCGAAGCGGGGTGTTTCGCCGGCCATCAACTGCGCGAGCAGCAGTCCGGTGCCCGTCGCGGTCTTGAGCCCGGTCATCTGGTGCCCGGTCGCCAGCCACACGTCGCCGCGACCCCGTGCACGGCCAATCGCCGGCATGCCGTCAGGCGTGCACGGACGCAGACCGCGCCAAATTTCGCGTGCGACCGGTGCCTCACCAATGTTGAGCATCGCCTTGGCGCCGCGCACGATCACGTCCACGCGACGGGTGTTGATTGAAAAGTCGTTGCGCACCAGTTCGAGCGTGCCGGCGATGCGCAGTGAGTCGCGATGAGGATTGACGGCCACCTTGCGCTCGATCAGATAGATCGATCGCTTCGGGTGCGGATTGGCCGGCGGCAACACCAGCGAATACCCCTTGGCGCCAATCACCGGCAGCCGGAAGCCGAGCATTTTGCCCATCGCTTCCGACCACGGACCGGTTGCGATCACCAGCTGTTGCGCCGTCATCGTCCCTCGCGTCGTTTTGAGGCGACGCGGGCCGGTGTCACTTGAGATGTCAAACACCTCGGTGTGTTCCAGGAAGGTCACACCGAGAGACTCCGCCTCCGCCCGCAGTGCCCGGACGGCCTGATAGGGCTCACAGTGCGCGTCGTCCGGGTAGAAATACCCGCCGACGGTCTTGCCCACAATGGCCGGTTCCTTCTCGCGCACATCGTCGGCCGTCCACCGCTCGGCGGGAATGCCGGCCTTGGCGAGCATGTCGATCACGCCTTTGGCGCTTTCCATGGATCCGGGCTTTTCGTACACCGCAAGCAGGCCGTGGCGCTCAAAGCCAAAGTCCACCGTGGACCTCTTGGCGACGTCCGCCCACAAATCCGTGCTGATCTTGCACAACTCCAGAAGCGCCGTCGCCCCGCGTTCAAACTTCGCCTTGCGTGACGCGAGCACAAACTCCACCAGCCAGCGCAGGAAGGCGGGATCAAGACGCGGCTGGATGTAGAGCGGGCTCTCGGGATCGAGCATCCACTTGAAGGACTTCAACAACATGGCGGGGTTCGCCAGGGGGAATGCCTGCGACGGGGTGAGCCACCCGGCGTTGCCGTAGGAGCACCCCTGCCCAACCAGATCCCGTTCGACGACCGTCACCGCCGCGCCCCGCCGCGCCAGCTCCACGGCGCTGGCCACCCCGACGACTCCCCCACCGATGACGACGACGTCCTTCATTGGGGCAATCGTAGCATCGGGCGATCGAAGACGACCTCAGAGGTCGTTTGAGGTCGTTAACCGATAATGTCGATATGTTTCGACTGTTATTGCCTGAATGGCAGGGATACGGCCTGAGTTCCGAGGTGGCGGACGGCGCCCGGGTGTTGGCGCGGGCCTGGTGGGGCGACGAGGTCGTCACGACCATCGAGACGCCGCAGACCGAGGTTCTGACCGTCTCGGGCGGGGTGTTGGGGCTGGCCTCGATGGCGCCGCGGGCGGGCGAGGCACTGGCCCGGCTCCGGGCGGACAACCCGGCTCGTGTGCAGATGGTTGGCGGCACGTGTGGTGTGGAGGTGGCGCCCGTGGTCCACCTCAATGAACACTACGGCGGGGACCTCGCAGTGGTGTGGATCGATGGTCATGCCGACCTGAACACGCCGGCCTCATCACCCAGCGGACACTTTCACGGCATGGTGTTGCGCACCCTGCTGGGGGACGGCCCCTGCGCACTGATGCCGCACGTCTCCACACCGTTGCGTCCCGAGCAGGTGTTTCTGGTGGGCCCACGCGACCTTGATGTGCCCGAGCAGGACTACATCACCAGCCACCCCGTGACCTGGATGCGCGACGATGCGTTCACGTCACCAGCACGTCTGATTGCGGCCATCGCTGCGCGAGGCTTCACGCACGTCTACATCCACTTCGACGTCGATGTGGTGAACCCGGGAGACTTCCGCAACGCGCTGATGCGTGCGGAGGGCGGTCCCTGCCTGGCCGAAGTGGCGGACGTCGTGTTCGACCTCCATCGCCACACCGATGTGGTCGGCCTGAGTGTGCTGGAGTATTGCGACCGTATGGACGCGGACCGCGAGCGGTTGCTCACGGTCCTGCGTGGGGCGGACGTGCAGGGGTGTTGCGGGTAACGATCAGTTCGAGAACGCGGCGATACCCGTCTGGGCACGGCCCAGAATCAACGCATGGATGTCGTGTGTGCCCTCGTAGGTATTCACGACTTCAAGGTTCACCATATGGCGCATCACGCCGAACTCGTCCGTGATGCCGTTGCCGCCCATCATGTCGCGCGCCATCCGCGCAATGTCGAGGGCCTTGCCGCATGAATTGCGCTTGAGCAACGAGGTGATTTCCACCGAGTCGATGCCTTCTTCCTTCATGCGTCCGAGTCGCAGGCAGCCTTGCAGGCCCAACGCGATCTCGGTCTGCATGTCGGCCAGTTTTTTCTGGATGAGTTGGTTGGCCGCCAATGGACGACCGAATTGCTTGCGCTCCATCACATAGGACCGCGACCGCAGCCAGCAGTCCTCGGCCGCACCAAGCGTTCCCCACGCGATGCCGTACCGCGCACTGTTGAGACACGTAAACGGTCCCTTGAGCCCGCGCACTGCCGGGAACGCGTTTTCCTCAGGACAGAACACGTTGTCCATGACGATCTCGCCGGTGATGCTCGTGCGAAGCCCGATCTTGCCATGAATGGGCGGCGCCGACAGCCCTTTCATGCCCTTCTCAAGTACAAACCCACAGATTTCATCCGCATCGTTCTTCGCCCAGATGATGAAGACGTCCGCGATGGGGCTGTTGGTGATCCAGGTCTTGGCTCCGGTGATCTGATATCCGCCGTCGACCTTCTTCGCGCGCGTGACCATACCGCCGGGATCGGACCCGTAGCCGGGTTCGGTCAGACCGAAACAGCCGATCCACTCACCGGTGGCCAGCTTGGGCAGAAACTTCTGCTTCTGGGCTTCGGTGCCGAACTCATTGATGGGCACCATCACGAGTGATCCCTGGACGCTCATCATCGAGCGGAATCCTGAATCCACGCGCTCGACCTCGCGGGCCACCAGTCCATACGCGACGTATCCCAGTCCCGCGCCGCCGTACTGCTCGGGAATAACGATACCGAGCATGTCGAGCGCCCCGAACTCGCGGAAGATCGACGGGTCCACCCCTTCGTGACGGAACATCTCCAGTGCACGAGGCGCGAGCTTGTCGGTGCAATACGCGCGGGCGGTGTCGCGAATCATGCGTTCGTCAGCGGTCAATTGCTGATCGAGGAGGAAGGGGTCGTTCCAGTTGAATCGGGCTTTGGACGGTGTCGCCATACGTTCAGGCGATCATGCCACGAACCCCCATGCGTGGAACAGTTTGTGCAACTCCTTCCTGCCGGAGTGACCAATATGACAAAACGACTGATGGCAATTGCAGCGGCGGCGCTGCTGACACTGGTAACAACACCTGCGGCGGCGAGAGCCGACGTAATCTTTTCGCCTTTTCTTGGCCTGAGTTTCGGAGGGGAAGCGCGCAAAGAAGCACTGACGTACGGGGGTTCGCTGACCTTCATGGGCGGCGGCGTGTTCGGTTTTGAACTCGACGCGGCCGTGTCCCCCGATATGCTCAGCAACGACGACGACCTCGATCTGGACCTTGGCAGTAACAGTGTGGGCACCGTGATGGCCAATCTCATCATCGGCGCGCCACTCGGCAAGATTCGGCCGTATGCCTCAGGAGGTGCGGGACTGCTGCGGATCAACATTGAAGATCCGCTGGACCTTTTCGACGCGGACCGGAATACGTGGGGCGTGAACGTCGGCGCCGGCGTGATGGGCTTTTTCAGTGAACACGTCGGCATGCGGGCGGACATCCGCTACTTCCGTCGCATCAAGGATGACGACACCTCGTCCGGGGTCGACCTTGACCTGGGACAGTTCAACTTCTGGCGTGGGACCGTGGGTCTCTCGCTCCGCTTCTAAACCACTCACCGGAGGTAGTGTCATGACGTTACGCGACAATCTTGAAATCGGCTTGAAGAAGGACGCGGAATTCCGCAAAGACAACCTGCCCGAGAGTCAGGTGCGGGGTCCCGAGATCCCGGCGGGACCGGGTCGATCGCCCGTGATCCCGGCCGCGAAACATGAGGCGGAAGCGGCGGCGGAAGAACGCAGTGAAGACGGACCGCCGGAGATCCAGAAAGCCTAGACACAAAACAGCCGGCGCAGGTGTTCCCTGCGCCGGCCGTTTTTAATGCGCGTGGCTGCGGTTCAGCGGAAGCGGTAGCCGACGAGCACCGTGAACGTCCGGTTCTTGATCGAGCCGTCGGACGACTCCGAGTTATCAATATTGGTCAGGCCCAATGTGTAGCGCGCATCCAGCGAGACGTTGTTCATCTCGACGCCGGCACCCAACGTCCAGCCAAAGTCCCAGCTCTTGACCTCGTCGTCGAGGTCCTCTTCGACGCCGAGGAAGTCGTTCTCCGCCTTGGCACTCAGCTTGATGCCGAGCTGTGGACCGGTGAAGGCATGAAAGTGCACATCATTGGCAGTGGTGGAACCAAACCGTGCCGTCAGCGGCAGGTCCAGGTACGTCAGACGAATGCGGGTTTCCGCCGACGTGCTGATGTCTTTGGCCCCGCGCTGGCTGTAGAGCGCTTCCAGCTGGATGCCGAGGTTCTCGGAGATGTTGCGCCCCGTGAAAATGCCGCCGACAGCGCCCCAGATGTTGCTGGTATCGAGCTGGTTGTCTTGCGTGGAGAGGGTGGATGCGTTGACGCCGGCCTTGATGCCGAACGTCATTGGGTAGGTGCTGGTTTGCGCCGCGGCGATCGCGGGCACGAGGGTGATGGCGAAAAGCGCCACCGTAACGACACGACGAAATGACATGTTTGTCTCCATATTCAGTTTCTGATTCACGATACGTGCCAGTTCACCTGACCGGCACAGGGTCGCGATATGCAATAGAGCACAGCGCGGGAACGCCTCCGATCGATAGAGTCACGGCATGTGGAATAAAAACGAACGCGACGGCAAAGTTGAGGAACTGAAGGGCAAAGCGAAGCAGGTGGCTGGGAAAGCGACGAACGACCCCGCACTGGTCGACGAGGGCCAGGTGGACGAGACCGCCGGCAAGACTCAGGCGACGATCGGTACCGCCACTCGTAAGGTGGGCGAGGCCGTTGAGGACATCGGGAAAGCCATCAAGAAGTAGCCCGCTCCGCGCGGAACTGCTCAGCATCGACAGACTGGACGAGCGGGCACTGGCGCTCGCCGCCAGTCTGCCGGTTGATCCCAATCCACGCCGACGCGCCACAGACGTCATTCCTCGATTCGAGGACAACGTCCGTGTGCTGCGTTCGGCGTACCGCGCGTTGGCTGATGACGCCCGCGCCGGTCAATTCATGGTGCCGGCCGCCGACTGGCTGCTGGACAATTTTCCACTCATCTCGGCCGAACTCAGCGACATTCGGCGCAACCTTCCACGTGCGTATGCGCGCGCGCTGCCTGTCGTGGCCGCACCCGAACATCACGGGCACGCTCGGGTCTCGGTCATGGCGATCGAGTTCATCCGCCACCGTGACAGCCGGCTCGACGAGCCAGGTCTCATCGAATTTCTGGCCAGCTACCAGCGCATTGCTCCGCTGACGATTGGCGAACTCTGGGCGTGGCCCAGCATGATCAAGCTCGCGCTGGTCGAAAACCTCCGTCGTCTGGCCGACGAACTCATGGAGGCCAGAGACTCCCGGAAGACCGCACACACCTACCTGGCGGGTCACGACCGTCATGGCACGGTGCGGCCGCTGCCCCCGGATGCGTCTCCGGCGTTTCTGGTGGAGCTGCTGCACGGGCTGCGCGAATACGGCGTCGGCAACCCGTCTCTCCGCATGGCGATCGACGACGTACTCGACGCTCGGCAGACCAACGCGGACGAGACCATCCGTGGCGAGATGCAGCGACAAGGTGTGGCGCAGGTCTCGGTGGCCAACGTCATCACCAGCCTGCGCCTGTGCACCACGATGGACTGGCAGGACTACGTTGAAGCCGTGAGCCTCGTCGAGGAGGTGCTGCGTCGCGATCCGTCCGGCGCCTACCCGCGGATGGACTTTCTCAGTCGTGATGCGCAGCGCCGCGCCGTGGAGGCGATGGCGCCCCGCAGCGGTGAAGACCAGGTCCTTGCCGCGCACAAGGCCGTCGAAACGGCCCGGGAAGCGGCGACCGCATTCGGCGTACATGACCGCCGCGCACACGTCGGCTTCCATCTGGTTGATCGCGGCAGACCGGCACTTGAGGCCGCGCTCGCCCATCACCCAGGGCTGAAGACGCGGAGCCGACGTCTGCTCCGGCGGTTCGCGACGCCCCTCTATCTCGGTGCCATCGCGGTCGGAACCACGCTCCTGCTGGCGTCAGCCGTCCTGTACGCGCGCCAACTGGAAGCGTCGATCACGCTCCAGGTCGTCGTAGCCCTGGTTCTCGCGTGGCCTCTTGCCAACGTCGTGATCACGGCCCTGCACGCACTGATCCCACGACTACTTGGTCCCACGCGACTGCCTCGACTGAACTTCTCCACCGTCGGCGTGCCCGAATCCGCCCGCACGATGGTGGTGGTGCCGACGATGTTGACGAGTCGTCACGGTGTGGACGCGCTCATCGAACACATGGAGGTGCTGGCGCTCGGCAATCTTGATCCGTGCATTCACTTCGCGATCCTGAGCGATTTTCCGGACTCGCCGACCCAGGTCACACCTGAGGATGCCGAAATTCTGGAGCAGGCGTGCCACGGCATCATCGCGCTCAACGCGAAACTGGGCACCGGTCACGAGAATCGATTCTTCCTGTTCCATCGCGATCGGCAATGGAACGAGCGCGAACACACCTGGATGGGCTGGGAACGTAAACGCGGCAAGATTGAAGAATTCAATCGCATTCTGCGACAGGCGGCCGATACCAGCTTCACGACGTGTGTCGGCGACACCGACGTGCTGCCACTCGTGCGGTACTGTCTGACGCTCGACTCCGACACCCACCTGCCGCGTGATGCCGCGAAGCGCCTGATCGGGATCATCGCGCACCCGCTCAACCAGCCGCAGTTTGATCCCCGTGTCGGGCGCGTGACCGAGGGCTATGGCATTCTGCAGCCGCGGGTGAGCGTCACGATGGCCAGTGCGGCCGGCTCATGGTTTGCCCGCATGTACGCCGGGCACACCGGTGTCGATCCCTACACGACGGCGGTGTCCGACGTGTATCAGGATCTGTTCGACGAGGGACTGTTCACCGGCAAGGGGCTGTACGACGTCGACGCGTTCATTGCGGCACTTGAAGGACGCGTCCCGGACAATGCGCTCCTCTCGCATGATCTCTTTGAGGGGCTCTTCGCGCGTGCCGCCCTGGTCACGGACGTGGAGGTCGTGGACGACTATCCGTCCAATGTGCTCGCGCACTCGCGGCGGGAACACCGCTGGGTCCGCGGTGACTGGCAGATTCTCGGGTGGCTGTTCCCATGGGTTCCGTCCCGGGCGGGGCTCGTCCGCAACCGCTTGCCGCTGCTGGCACGTTGGAAAATTTTTGACAACCTGCGCCGAAGCCTCATGGCACCGGCCACGGTTATCGCGTTGATTGCGGCGTGGACCGTGCTGCCGGGCCGGTCCGGGACGTGGATCGCTGTGGTGCTTGGCACTCTGATGTTCCCCATGGTCTCAAGCGCGGCGGCATTACTGCGCGGTCCGCGTCTGGGGCAGGCCTGGGGCCCATTTCTGCGAACGCGCGCCGAGGACTACAACCTCGCGGTGGCCCGTGTCACGTTGCAGGTCACGTTCCTCGCGCATGACGCCGTCGCGCGCCTGCACGCCGTCGGCCTCACGTTGATCCGCCTGCTCGTGACCCGGCGCCGCCTGCTGGAATGGGAAACCGCCGCCGTGAGCGCCTCGAAGTTTGGCGCGCTGGGCCCGACACATTTTTTTCGCGAGATGGTGGCGAGTCCCCTCCTGAGCATCGCGGTGGCCATCACGATCCTGGTCGTCCGCCCCTCCGCGACGTCAGCCGCCTGGGCCGTCCTCGTCCTGTGGTGTGTCGCGCCGGTCGTCGCGTGGGGTCTCAGTCGACCCATGCCCCGTCGCCGGATCACATTGTCAGAGGCGGACCGCACCTATCTGATCCAGTTGGCCAGACGCACCTGGAAGTACTTCGATACATTCGTCACGGCCCACGACCACCATCTGCCGCCCGACAACGTGCAGATTGGGCTCACCCAAACGATTGCCCATCGCACCTCACCCACCAACATCGGCATGGGCATGCTCTCGACCTTGTCTGCGCACGACCTCGGCTTCATCACCACCGACGAACTCGTGCAACGGCTCGAAGCGACAATGGATACGCTCGATCGGCTGGAGAAGCACGAAGGTCACCTGCTGAACTGGTACGACACCACGACCCTGGCACCGCTGGCTCCCCGGTACATCTCGACGGTGGACAGCGGCAACCTCGCCGGCGCCCTTGTCGCGCTGTCGGTCGGACTCCAGGACGTCGCACCGAACCTTGCTCGCCGCATGACGGCGTTTTTTGACGCCATGCACTTCGGCTTCCTGCTCAGTCCGACACGCCAGTTGTTTGCGATTGGGTTCCGGCTCGCCGACGACGACGCTCCCGGTCGCCGGGATGTGGCCCACTACGATCTGCTGGCGTCCGAGGCACGACTCGCGAGTTTTCTCGCCATCGCCAAGGGGGATGTGCCCGAGCGACACTGGTTCCGGCTCGGTCGGCCCACCACCAGCGTGCGAAGTACTCCGGTGCTGCTGTCGTGGAGTGCGACGTTGTTCGAGTACCTCATGCCGCTGCTCATCATGCGGTCCTATCCCGAGACGTTGCTGGACCAGTCGTGTTATCTCGTCATTCGCAGACAGATCGACTACGCCTCCGAGCGCGGTGTGCCGTGGGGCATCTCGGAAAGTGCGTACAACCTCGTTGACCGTCATGGCGACTATCAGTACAAGGCGTTCGGGATTCCCGGCCTCGGCCTCAAGCGTGGCCTCGGTGATGAACTCGTCGTCTCTCCGTACTCCACGGCGCTTGCGGTCGGCATGGCGCCCACCGCCAGCCTCGCCAACTTCCGTCGCCTGGCGTCGGCCGGGCTCGAGGGTTCGTTCGGGTTCATGGATGCGATCGACTACACACCGAGAGAAACCGACCCGGCCACGACCGGGGAGAACACACCCAACACCGGTGTCGTGGTGCCCACGTACATGGCGCATCACCAGGGCATGACGCTGGTGGCGCTCGCCAACGCCCTGCTGGCGGACCGGATGGTGGACCGGTTTCACGCCGACCCCCGCATCAAGGCCACCGAACTGCTGCTCCAGGAGCGGATTCCACGCGACAGCTCAGCCGTCGTTCCACGACCCACCGACGATGCGCGTGAATCGGTGCAGGCGCCTGCCAGACCCGTGCGGCGGTACCGCACGCCGCATACGCGGTACCCGCACACGCAGTTTTTGTCCAACGGTCACTATGTGACGTCAATCACGCAGGCCGGCGGTGGCGCCAGTGTGTGGCGCGGACTGCCGGTGACCCGGTGGCGCCGCGATGCGACGCGTGATGCGGACGGTCAGTTCATCTACCTGCGGGATGTGCGGAGTGGCCTGGTCTGGTCGGCGACCTATCAGCCCACCCGTCTGGAGCCCGAATCCTACGACGTGACGTTTTCCACGGACCGCGCCACCTTCCAGCGGCGCGACCATGACATTTCCACGCGGCTCGACGTGGCCGTGGCCACCGAAGACGATGTGGAGATTCGGCGTCTCACGGTGCGCAATCACGGCACACGCACACGTGAGATCGACATCACCAGCTACGCCGAGGTGGTGCTCACGCCAGCCGCCAACGATCTCGCGCACCCGGCGTTTGGAAAATTGTTCGTCGAGACCGAGTACCACCCCCACACGTCCGCACTCATCTGCCATCGGCGCCCACGTGATCCGCAGGACATGCCGGCCTGGGCCTTTCATACTCTGAGCATGGAAAGCCGGCCGCAGGGCCCGCTGGAGTGGGAGACCGATCGCGCCCTGTTCGTGGGCCGGGGCCGGACGACCGAGAGTCCCGCGGCACTCGACGGCCGGGCATTGTCCGGGACGACCGGCATTGTGCTGGACCCCATCGTCAGTCTTCGTCAGCGGGTCCGTCTCGCGTCGGGCGCATCGGTCCGGTTGAGCTTCGCCACCGGCATGGCCACCGACCGCGAAACCGTTGAAGCCCTGGCTCGGAAATATCAGGACCCGAAGGCCGGCGGGCGCGTGTTTGGTCTGGCGCTCGCCCATGCGGAAAGCAGTCGTTATCACCTGAATATTTCTGCAGACGATGCGGTGGTGTTTGAGCGACTGGCGTCGCGAGTGCTGGGCACGGACGGCTCACTTCGAGCGGCGCCGGAAGCCCGGGCGGCCAATACCCTTGGACAGTCCGGCTTGTGGAGACATGCGATCTCCGGCGACCTGCCGATCGTCCTTGTGCGCGTGCAGACCGAAACCGACATCGCCACGGCGCACCAGGTGCTGCGCGCGCAGGAGTACTGGCGGCTCAAGGGGCTGCGTGCGGATGTCGTGATCATCAACGAACATCCACACAGCTATCTCGATGAGGTGCACGGGCGCCTCTCGGCGATGCTGACCGGCGGTGCGTTCTTGTTGCGTGGCGATCAGATCAGTGGCGCCGAGCACGTGCTGCTTGATGCGGTGGCGGCCGCGGTGCTGCGTGGGGATCTGCGCAGCCAACTTGATCGTCCCCATGCCGGTGCGGTGATTGCGGTCCCATTCGTGCCGACCGACACTCCGTCCGGCACCGCCGATGCCGTGGTCCCGACCGTGGTGGCGTTCCAGCGGCGGAACGGCGTTGGCGGCTTCACGCCTGATGGGCGCGGGTACGGCGTGGTGCTTGACGGGGCCGCGGAGACGCCGATGCCCTGGGCGAATGTGATCGCGAATCCACACTTTGGCACGATCATCACCGCCGCGGGCGCCGCGCAGACCTGGTCGGGCAACAGCCGAGAAAATCGGCTGACGCCATTCGCCAACGACCCCATTGCTGATCCCACATCGGAAGCGATCTACGTGCGTGACGAGGAGACCGGGCACGCCTGGTCACCTACACCCGGACCGATGCCGCGCACCGCTGACTCCGGCCGCTGTGTGGCGACACACTCAAGCGGGCTCAGCCGGTTCGAGCGAGCCGCGTTCGGCATCACCCATCAGCTTGAGGTCTTTGTGCATGCCGAAGACCCCATCAAGTTCTCGCTGCTCACGCTAACCAACACGAGCGACCGTCGCCGACGCCTGAGCGTGCTGGCCTACAACGAATGGGTGCTCGGACCGCCGCGCGAGAGTGAGCACCTGCATGTGGTGACCGATGCGGATGGTCGCGCGGGCGCCATCTACGCGAGAAATCCGTTCAATCGCGATTTCGCGGATCGGGTGGCGTTTGCCGCGAGCTCAGACCCGGTCTCGTCATGGACGGGCGATCGGCGCGCGTTCCTGGGACGACACGGCGACGTCCGCTCCCCTGCCGCCCTGCGCGAGGCGCGTTTGTCGGGAGACACGGGGCCGGGCCTGGACCCGTGTGCGGCGTTGCAGATCGAGGTGAATTTGGAACCCGGCGAACGCCACGAGGTCCTGTTTGTCCTTGGCGAGGGGCGCGATCGTGCACACGCCGAGGCGCTCGTGGCCGCGCACACCTCCTGTGATGCTGCCCGGCGTGCGCTGGCGCAGGTGCAGGCCGCGTGGCACGACGTGCTCACGACCGTTCAGGTGAAAACACCGGACGACTCGTTCGATACGTTGATGAATCAGTGGCTCCTGTATCAGACCCTGAGCTGCCGTGTCTGGACCAGAAGTGGGTACTACCAGCCAGGTGGGGCCTTCGGCTTCCGCGACCAGCTGCAGGATGTGATGGCGCTCCTGCTGGCGCGACCCGATGTGGCCAGGGCCCACATTCTGCGGGCCGCCTCCCGCCAATTCGTCGAAGGTGATGTGCAGCATTGGTGGCACGAGCCCATGGGCCGCGGACTTCGGACCCGGTGCTCTGACGACATGTTGTGGCTGCCGTTTGTCACGGCCGAATACATCCGCGTCACGGGAGACCTCGCCATCCTCGACGAACGGGTGTCGTTTCTCGACGCGCCTCCGTTGCCTCCCGATCAGCATGAGGTGTACGGCGCCCCAGACGTGGCCGCCCAGGACGGGTCGCTCTACGAACACTGCACCCGCGCGATCGCGCGTGGCACGACGTCGGGGGACCACGGTCTTCCACTGATCGGCAGTTGTGACTGGAACGACGGGATGAATCGTGTCGGCCCGGAAGGGCGCGGCGAAAGTACGTGGCTCGGGTTCTTCCTCTCTTCCGTGCTGCACAACTTCTCGGTGGTGTGTGACGCCAGGCGCGATGCGACCCGCGCGCGTGACTATCGCGCCGAGGCACGCCGGCTGTCGACGGCATTGGAGCAGGCGTGGGACGGCGCCTGGTATCGCCGTGGCTACTACGACGATGGGTCGCCGCTGGGATCGTCAGTCAACACCGAGTGTCGAATCGACTCAATCGCACAGACGTGGGCCGTGTTGTCGGAGGCCGTGCCGCAGCGACGCGCGGAGCAGGCCATGGACGCCGTGCGATCGATGTTGGTCGATCGCGGATCACGGGTGATCCTCCTGCTGACCCCGCCGTTTGATCGATCAACGCAGGATCCCGGCTACATCAAAGGGTATCCCCCGGGCGTGCGCGAAAACGGCGGCCAGTACTCCCACGCCGCCACATGGGTGATCATGGCGCTGGCGAAACTTGGTGTCGGCGACGAGGTGATGGAGCTCTTCCACCTCCTGAATCCGATCAATCACACACGGACAATGGCGGACGTGGTGCGATACCAGGCCGAGCCGTACGTCATGGCCGGCGATGTCTACAGTCGGGCTCCGCATGCCGGTCGTGCCGGCTGGACCTGGTACACCGGGTCGGCCGGGTGGATGTATCGTGCGGGCCTTGAGCGGATCCTGGGCCTGAGACGACGAGGGGCCACGTTCAGCATCACGCCGTGTATTCCCGCCTCATGGCCGGAGTACGCGGTGACCTGGCGGGTGGAGGGCACCACGTACGAGATTGTCGTGCAGAACCCCGACCGCGTCTCCGGAGGCGTGGCCGAGGCGTTGTGCGACGGCGTGCCCGGCAGTCCATCGGAATTACCCCTGGTGCTCGACGGTCAGTCACACCGCGTGCGGATCACGCTGGGGGATCCTGGGTCATCTGCTCTTTGACCGCAATCTCCACGCGCTCGGCCTTGATGTCGACCCTGAGGCGTCCGTAGAGGCTCAGGTACACATTGGCCACCGCAGTCATCGCAAAGAAGGCGATGACGTACCCGCGCCAATCGTCCATCAGGAGTTGGTATTTCGTCAGGATGAGCACCCCGGCCGCCATGTAGTGGCTGAAGCAGTACTCGCAGGTCCAGACGTAGAAAAACTTGCGCACGGGCAGCCACTGGGCGGCTTGGCTCTTCGCCGCGCACCGTTCGCGAGCCTCCCGGAAGATTTCCTCGTGCGTGACGGTCCACGCGACGGACGCCACGACCAACGCCAGCACAAACAGCCAGCACAACTGCACGGTGAGCGGCGCCATAGGGGCGACAGTATTACAATCTCGGCATGAATGCGACGCTCCCCTTGCCACGAACCATTGTGTTCAGTGACGGGGCCACCAAAGGCAATCCCGGCCCCGGCGGCTGGGGCGCCATCGTCGTCTCCCCTGAGGGGCAGGTGACCGAGTTGGGTGGAGCGGAGGCGCACACAACCAACAACCGCATGGAATTGACGGGCGCGATCAGAGCGCTGGAGTGTGCGCGGGGTGCGACCGGACCGGTGGACGTGTATACGGATTCCACATACGTCATCAAGGGCATCTCCGAGTGGATTTGGGCCTGGCGGCGACGCGGATGGAAGACCGCCGAGGGCGCTGACGTGTTGAACCGGGAGTTGTGGGAGGCGTTGTCGGTGCTGGTCTCACCACGCGTCGAGTGGCACTACGTGCGTGGGCACGTGGGGACCCCCGGCAATGAACGGGTGGATGTGATCGCGGACACACACGCGCGCAAGGTTCCGGTGTCGTTGTATGCGGGGCCGGTGACCGGTTACAGCATCGACATTCTGGACGTGCCGGACGACACCTCCGTGCCGGCCCGCTCCAAGGCGCCGCGCAAGGACAAGATCGTGGCGCACTCGTACCTGAGCGTCGTTGATGGCAAACCCATGCGGCACACCACGTGGGCGGACTGCGAACGGCGCGTCAAGGGCACGTCGGGCGCGAAGTTCAAGAAGTCGGTGAGCGCGGCCGACGAGATCGCGATCCTTCGCGACTGGCGCGTCAACCCGGCGGATCTTCCTTAGTCGCGCTTGCGGTACTCGGCGAGCCGGCGCCGGATCTGCGCGAGATCCAGTTCCGCCATGCCCAGTGCTTCTTCCAGTGCCAGGCGACGCATTTCTCGGTAGACCTTGAGCAGGTCGGCTTCCGGTAGTTCTACGCGCACACTTCTATTGACGCGCGAAAGACGCTGAAACCCACGATCTTTTTTTGGGGCCGGTGCGCTCAGCTCGACATCAATACGTGTCGACGTCGAGACCGGGCACCCTCCGATAGTGGTCCACGTTGCGCGTCAGCACCGGCATGTCATGGGCCAGGGCCGTGGCGGCGATCCACAAGTCGTTGGTCCCGATGAGTGCCCCGGTATCCCGGAGATGGCGGTAGGCGCGGCCGTAATGCCAGCAGACGTCGGGTGTCGACTCAAGGATGTAGAGCGGTGCCAGAAACGCTTCCCACTTCGATCGTTCTCTCATCGAGACCCCGCCGGCCAACTCGCCGGCGACCGTGAACGGCAGATAGAGGCGAGCGTCCGGATGCACCTCAAGGAACGTGGTCGCAGGTCCTGCGGCACCGCGACGTTCTTCGCGTTCAAGATCGATGAGGAACGTGGTTTCGAGAACTACTGATCGGCCCACTTGTCGCTCGGTGCCTGGTCCAGCCGTTTCAGCTCTTCCACTCTCGTCAATTCGTCTTCGGTCAACCGCGCGTGCCGAGACCGGCGCATCGTCAGATACGCTCCCGCCGTGACCGTATCTTCGGGCCAGGTGGCACGCAACACAACTTCACTGAAGGACTCGGCCGCGTAGCGGCGAGCGGCCTTCAGACGGGTGTAGGCCTCGACCTTCAACGAGATGGTTTTGGTTCCCATCTGTGCAATATGCATAGTGCACAGTGGCTATGTCAAGAGGTTTGTTTGTGGGTGCTTAGCGCCTATACGATGAAGCATGGTCCCGCTGTCAGTACTGGAACTTGGACGTGTGCGACAGAATTCGTCTCGGCGGACGGCGCTGGACGAGGCGGCAGTGGTCGCCCGGCACGTCGAGGCCCTCGGGTATCACCGTATCTGGGTGGCCGAACATCACAACATGCCGATGGTGACCACAGCGGCCACGGCCGTGGTCATCGGGCACCTCGCGGCGGCGACGACCACCATTCGTGTCGGCGCGGGCGGCATCATGTTGCCCAACCACGCGCCGTACGTGATTGCCGAACAATTCGGCACGCTCGAGACGTTGTTTCCAGGTCGGATTGATCTCGGACTCGGCCGCGCGCCTGGCACTGACCAAGTGACTCTTCGCGCGCTGCGACGTGATCCCGCCAACGCCGAGCACTTTCCCCAGGACGTGCTCGAACTTCAGGCCTTCCTCGCGCCGGTCTCGCCGGGCCAACGCATCGAGGCCGTGCCTGGTTCAGGCACCAACGTTCCGATCTGGATTCTGGGATCGAGCCTCTTCGGCGCACAGCTCGCGGCCGAGTTTGGCTTGCCGTTCAGCTTTGCCTCACACTTCGCCCCCAAACACCTCGACGAAGCGGTTGCGCTGTATCGCGCACGCTTCAAGCCCTCGCGACAGCTGTCGACTCCCTACGTGATGGTCGGCGTCAACATCGTCGCGGCCGACAGCGACGACGGAGCCCGCCGGCTGGCGACATCACACCGGATGTCGTTCATCGACCTCTTTCGCGGGACCACGCGGCAACTGCTGCAGCCGCCCATTGACGACCTCGACGCTTACCTGTTGCCCGGCGAAAGGGAGACGGCCGGCAAGATGTTCCGCCGTGACATCGTCGGCTCGGTCGAGACCGTGCGGGCGGGCATCAGCACGCTTGTTGCCCGCACGAAGGCCGACGAGCTGATCGTGGTGTCGGATGTCTACGACTTCCCCGCGCGCCTTCGGTCGTTGGAAATCATTGCGGACGCTGCGGCAGTAACACAGGCAAGGTCCATTTCCTGAGCATGACACCGGCGATCAGCTCATCGGGCTGCCGGCTTCTGCTTTGGCGTCGCGGTCTTCGCAGCCCGGGCGGGTGCGACGTTTGGCGACGCGACTTCCTGGGCCGCGGGTGTCGGAGATCGCGCACCGAGTTCGGTTCGCTGCCGGACGACACTTTCCGCATGCTTTTTCTTGTTTCTGGTCTGCGCTATGTCCTCACCCTGTCGGTCGCGTCCGGCGACCTTGTAGTGGTTCGGGTTGACGTTGTTCTTGCTCATGTGGTGTCAGCTCCGTTCGTCCTTGGTTCATGGCCGGAATGCGCCGGATCGAGTTCGGGTCGCGTGAGGTCTCACAACCGATACCGCAGCATCGCCCCGACGCCGCCGACATCGGCGAGCAGTGCCGGATCCTCGATGAAGGAAATGTGGGCCCCTGTGTTTCGCGCCAGTCGCACCACCTGTTCCGAGACCGGCGTTCCGTCGCTGGGGGTCACGTCCGCGCCTTCGACACTGGCTGCGTCGTCGTGCACCGCATCCGATGAGGCGCTGACAAGCAGCACATCGACCTGTCCCAGGGTGAGCGCCGCGATGGTGGCCTGCGCTCCCACGACGGCCAACTGGCGCGAGCGATACTGATCCAGCAGATGCTCCACCTGTTGCGCATCGGTCTGCCCGTCATGTTCCCTGAGCGCCTCTGTCGTGGCCCTCAGGATCTCGTGTTCGGGTGTCGTGATGTCAAGGCGGAGGATATCGATAATCCGGTCGCTGAGGTGCGCCGGCAGCTGGTCGCGCAACACCGGAATGATGACTGCATCTCCCGCCAGCACGATCTGCTCAACACCGTCCTCGCGCACCACTCGTTCCAGCGCGTCGACGAGCTCCTTCGCGTGATGCAGGTGATAGTTCTCAATATGGCGCTGGTACCGCGCCTGCGACCAGCCGCCGACTGAACTGCGACTGACCTTCGTGCCGGTCACATCATCGCTGCGGATCGTGGCCCCGCGTCCGAACACGAACAGGCGCGCGGCGTTCGTGTCAGCAATCAGCGCGGCGTAGGGAGGATGCTGGTCGGTCAGCCTTGCGAGCGGGTACAAGTGCGGCCGATCGGCGACATACAGGCGATGTTCCTCAATTGGCGCGTCAAGTTGCACGTGCTCGAAGAAGTCCTCGGCGTCGGCGCACGCAAACAGTGCCACGCCGTTTGAGGAGGGGCGCAACGTATCACTCAGATACGTGATGATGCGCTCGGCATCGCGCTCGAAGCTGCTCCGCGCTGGTGAACGCAGCGGAAACGTCTTGCCCGCCGCTTTGAGCTCTTTCCGGAGAAAGGACTCGAAGTGGTCGCGCCCATGCTGGTCTGCCGACGTATTGAGGTAGAGGCTGATCACGGGCAACGTCGTGGGCTCGAAGGCTGCCAGGCGATCGAGGAGGGGATCAAGATAGGGCAACTGGGTTCTCCATGACTCCTGAACCATAACGGGAACATGTGGCCTGGGGCTGTACGTTTGAGAACATCATGGGCGGTGGCTGCCGCTGTAGGGTGGGGCCTGGCGATCCCAGAGTGACCGACTCATGACCAGATTCGACACGCTCTTCTTCGATGTCGGCGGCGTGTGCCTCACCAATGGGTGGGACGCTGACGCCCGACTGGCCGTCTCGCCTCCGACGGTCTCTACCGGATGGCGACCATTAATAACGAGTCACGCGAGTTGAACCGGTACCGCATTGACACGTTCGGTCTCGGCACGATGGTCTCGGCGTTCTTCAGCTCGTGCATCGTCCTCGATGTCATGCGAGCGGATCGCGCCGCCAGCCTGTTCGTGGACGATCGAGAGGAGAACGTGGCGGGGGCGCGGGCCGTCGGCCTGCGCGCGCTGCATGCGCCCGAGCCCGGCCGCCTCGTCGAGTACCTCCGCGACGCCGGTGTAAAGATCTAGGCGGAACGGG